>Ga0272441_10000293_pt1 | contig 115333 bp, 194 predicted proteins | sample SSMProp6N_FD_193582 | JGI IMG/M metagenome (GOLD analysis project Ga0272441, IMG submission 193582) | Marine sediment archaeal communities from Little Sippewissett salt marsh, Falmouth, MA, United States - SSM-Prop-6N | ecosystem: Environmental > Aquatic > Marine > Wetlands > Sediment ...
AGGAGGATTGGAAATGATTAAAGAGTGTAACTTCAAAGATGGTAATCAATGCGACTTAACTAGATCATATCCAAGACAGAGAATAGAATGTCCTGGAGAAGAGAACTGTATTCTGTATCAGATATACAAAAACACATTGATAGATGATAGTATTTGTTATAAGAATAGGATTCCAGTATGATATACAGAAGACATAGATAAAGAGGTGTATAAAGAATGAATATAATAGGAGCATTTGATAGAGGCAGAATAGAAACAATAGTACCGAGACCTAATAGTGTTCTCATAATGATTACTGGACATAGAGAGACATATCCAAAATCATCATCAAAATGGGAAGACATATTAAAATTAAAGTTTGATGATGTGGATGGTAGAGTTCATGATATAGGATCATCTGATAATGTGATGTCTATAGAACAAGCTCATAAGATATTAGATTTTGTGATAGAGAATATAAACTGTGATGTATTTGTGAGTTGCGATGCTGGAATGAGTAGAAGTCCAGGTATAGTAGTAGCATTAGAACAGATATTCAACTCTAAAGATGTAAGTGATAGTTATAGACATCATAACAGATTTGTAAAAAATAGAATCCGTGATGTCTGGTATAATATCATTTGGAAAGGTAATCAAACTAGATTATTAGAAAAGGAAGATATATGATAGTAATTGCATGGGACAGTTTAAGATTAGATGCAGTAGAACCTCTTAAGGGTATTTTAGGGGAGGAGAGTTGGACTGATATGCCATCGATAGATGGATTTACAGGTCCTATTTTACCATCTATAGTATGTGGTAAAACTCCTGAAGAGTTAGGAGTTGCGAGAGATGATTCTGCTTTCTGGTCTGGAATAGATCCAAAGAAGATAGATGATACAATGTTTGACCACTTTGATTCACATATAACTATCTCTAGATTGATAGGTAATCCAACAATGCCTCATCAGACTATGGTTCCATCAAGGAGAGGACAGTGGAAGTTCATGCCACCAATCAAATGGAATGAAGTAAGTAACTGGGAGATAGACATATGGAGATATCTAGGTAGGAAATGGAGTATGGCTGACCCTTACTGGGTAGATGTCATATTCTTCTGGAGTTTCATAACACATGGAAACTTTAGTGTATATGATTCTCTAGGTGCACTTGAATCACCAGAGATTAAGAATGGTGGATTAGTTATGAAGAGACTAGCAGAATCAGACCCAGAGAAATTAAGAAAGCTCTATATGATGGGAGTATATAATGCAGCAGAGACTCTAAAGGGGTTGAATGAGATATGTGGTGGAAATGAATTAATCATTTGTTTCTCTGACCATAATGAAGCTCTGGGTGAAGAAGTCAATGGACAGAAGGTAGTTGGACACTTTAAAGATATGAATAAGATTCCAGGACTGGAGAATATCCCCTGCTGGATAAACAAGCCAGATGTGAAGTTTCCAGAGAATATGAGTCAGTTAAAGTTGAAGGATTTCATTGTTGATATGTATAAGAAATATGAAAAGAATAATCCAGAGTATCAGGCATGGAAGAAGAAATTGGCAAGAGAGCAAAAGAGCTAGATTCTCAAGAGATTATCTACAGAATCAGAATCGGTCCAAGAACAATTAAAAGATTGATTATTGCAGTCTGTATATGGATTGCATTGGTATGTTTAATGTGTAAATATTTATAGGAGAAATGAAATATGAGAAGTAGAAGGTTTCAAGCACCAGGATATGGAAGGAATAGACAACCAAGTGGAGATAAACCAGGAAGTGGACCAGGTGGAAATTGTGTATGTCCAAGTTGTGGATACACAACACCACATTCTAGATTGAGTCCATGCAACACTAGAAGTTGCCCCAAGTGTGGAGCAACTATGACTAGGGAATAAATATGGAACTTAAAGAATTGTGTAAAGAATCACATAAGATAGCAAAGGAGAAAGGATTCTATGATAGAGATAGAGATATACCTGAACTCCTTATGCTATGTGTTTCTGAATTAGGTGAAGCGTGTGAAGCAGATAGACATGGTGATTGGGAGATGTTCAAAGAAGAGATAGCAGATACATTCATAAGGCTAGCTGATATGTGTGAATTTCTAGAAATAGATATAGAAGAAGAAATAGAAAGAAAATCTAAGATAAATAAGAAGAGACAGTATAGACATGGAAAGCGATACTGATAATGAGAGCATCTGGGAAAGATACTGGATTCGATGCCCTAAATGTAGGAGCAAGGATGTTGAAGGAACAGAATTGTTCAAGGGACATTATCGTGCAGGTAATCCTTTAAAGAAAAGGAATCAACAAAAGTATGTATGTAAAGAATGTGGGAATGAATGGTGGTTAGAAATATGAAATTAACTGATTCAGCAATTGATTTAATGAGACAGAGATACTGCAGTCATGGTGAGAAACCTAATGATGTATTTCCAAGAGTAGCGAAAGCTGTAGCATCTCAAATGAATAGCGATCCAGATGCTAAACAGTTTCTAAAGATAATGGAAGATTTAGATTTCTTACCTAATTCTCCATGCTTGAGAAATGCTGGATATTCTAATCAAGTGAAAGCTTGTCTAACTAAAGATACAGTAATCCATTGTGCTCATGGAGATTATACAATAAGAGATTTAATGGATTATGATGGTGAGTTGTATGTATTTAGTAGAGATATTCATAATGGAATAAGATGTGCTAAAGCTACTAAGCCAATATTATCAAGAAAGAATGCACAAGTTATGAAGATTGTTTTAGATACTGGACAATCAATAAAGTGTACCAAAGACCATCTTATAATGATGAGAGATGGAACATATAAGGAAGCTGGTAAAATACAGTTGGAAGATTCTTTAATGCCATTTACTTATCATAGAGATAAATCTGGTCATAGACAAATACTGAATGATAATTATAAATGGATTCCTGGATATAGAATAGTACAAGAAGATATTAATGGAATACCAGAAGTAGATGACAATAAAAAGTATGATATTCATCATATAGATGGAAATGGAAATAATGATTACCCAACAAATCTTAAATTCATGGAACACGGAGAACATGCATCTTTACATATGCAAGGAAATAAATTAGGAGCATTTAAACGAAGTGATGAAATAAAACAAAGATATTTAAAGGGAATGAAGAAAGCACACAATCATAAAGTAGTAATGACAGAAGATTGTCCAAATGAAGATGTATATGATATAGAAATAGTTGAAAAGTATCATAACTTTGCAGCAAATGGAATATTTGTACATAATTGTTTCGTACTACCCATAGAAGATTCAATGGAGAGCATATTCAAAACACTTCATCAATCAGCTTTGATATTTAAATCAGGTGGAGGAGTTGGATATAATTTTAGTCAGATGAGAGAGAAAGGAGCACCATTATCTCATGGTGGAACATCATCAGGAATTATGCCATTCCTAGATTTATATAATTCATTAACAGAAGCAGTTAAACAAGGTGGATTTAGAAGAGGGGCATCTATGGGTGTTCTAGATATAGACCATCCAGAGATACTTTCATTCATAAAGGAGAAAGTAACTCCAGGTTCAATGAATAACTTTAATCTATCAGTGATGGTAGATGATGAATTCATGAAAGGAATAGAAGAAGATGATAAGATTCTGCTTAGGAGTAGATTAGATAGAAGAGTAATCAAAGGCAAATTCAATTGCAGAGACTTGTTCAATATCATAACATATTCTGCTTGGTTGAATGGAGATCCTGGATTGTTATTCTTTGATACAATTAATAAAGATAACATCCTTTATCCTAAGAATGAAATTAATGCCACGAATCCGTGTGGGGAAGTTCCCTTGCTTCCATATGAGAGTTGTTGTTTAGGTTCAATCAATCTATCTAACTTTGTCACTAAAGATAAATCATTTGATGAGGATAGATTTAATGAAATAGTCAGAATAGGAACAAAGTTCCTGATGGGTATGACTAAGATATGTGAATTCCCTATAGATGAATGCTACAAAGCACAGTTTGAATGGCAAAGACTAGGACTAGGAGTCATGGGATTTGCAGATATGCTAATGAAGATGGAAATTATGTATGATTCAGTTCAGACTTTGAATCTGATAGATAAGATAGGAAGAATTCTTCAAGAGTCAAAGAAGGTTGCACCCATGTCTGTAGCTACACTATCAATAGCACCTACAGGTAGTCTTTCTATATTAGCTGATTGTTCATCTGGTATAGAACCATGGTTTGCTAATCAATACACAAGACATTTAACTATAGGCAAAGTATCAGAGAAGAGAGAATCTAAATATCTAAGAACTGCACATCAGATTTCACCAGAATGGCATCTGAAAGTGCAAGCTAAATGGCAAGAATATATAGATAATGGAGTATCAAAGACAATTAATCTACCAAGCACAGCAACTATCCAAGAGATAGCAAATATATATATGAGTGCATGGAAGATGGGATGTAAAGGAATCACAGTCTTTAGAGATGGATGTCTTGGAGATACAGGACAAGTTCTAAGAAGCACATGTGATGATGAACAATGTTATCTATAGAGGAGCAAATAAATGGATGATGAAGAAGAGTCTACACGAGAGTTAGGAGAGCAAATCGTTGATGTAGTAAAAGAATCAATAAATCCTAATCTAGTCACTAGGTCTATTCACATACAGACTAGGTTTGGAATCGTAGTCACAGTGACCAGTCAAGATGATGAAGAAGATATAGACAAATTGAGGAAAGTTGCAGAGGAGTTGACAGATAAATATATAGAGAAATAGAGGTGATGTTTATGAACTGTCCCAAATGTGGGAGTAGAAGTCACATCACAAAGACATTTGATAAGAGAGATAAAGTAATTAGAAATAGAAGATGTAATGACAAGGAATGTAAGTTCAAATTCACAACCACAGAACTAATTAGCTATGGTTGGGAATATAGGTCAATTGTAAAGAAAGTAAAAGAACTCGTAAGAGATGTAAAATAGGAGAGTGATATGAGTGGAGATAGAATTTGAAGAATTGAAGAAGATACATGATGCAGTCAAGGATGCATCAGAAAAGTATGTAATCAAATCATTCAAGCCATGGGAATCAGAAGGAACTAATAAAGAGTTCATAACCATTGTTCTGGCTAAGATTGAATAAATGTATATATAGGAGAAAAAGTATGCCAAGAAAAAAGAAAGAACAAGAAGAAAAGCATGAGAGTATGTATATTGATACACCACCAGATAAGATTCTAACAAGTAAAGGATTTCATGAAGGAGCAAGTAGAGGACCCACAAGCAAAGAGAAAATAGAAGGGCTTCTGTATAGTTCAATTAGTTTACTTTCAAGAAACATAAGGAACAAAGAAAGGGCAATTGAAAATATCCATAAAGCAATTGAGTTATTGAAAGAGATATAGAATGTTTGATGATGATGAGTGGGGTTGGATTCATAGAGTAGAGGATATCCTCAACAATAGTTTCACTGGTGGATTCACTTATAGATCACCAGATAATTATGGGGAGCATGAAGATGGTGTTCTCTATGCTAGTAAGACTCTAGAAGTTCTAGACTTTGAGGATTATCTATCTATATCTATGGAACTAAGAAATGTATCTGAAGATGAACTGGATGTTCATTGTGAGGAAGAGTTCATCTCAATTAAATATATGTTTGAAGGAATGTGGAGAGAAAGGCCTCTAAGACTTCCATTCAAAGTTAATCCAGATACAGCTAAAATCTCATTCAACAATTTCATTCTGGATATAGAATTGGAGAAGATGAAGGATGATGAAAGAATTCGAAAGCATATGCAAAGTTCTTGAAGATAATGGATTTGAGGTATCTAGTAGATACAATGCAACTAAGACTATATATATGAATAAGGATAAGAACATTCATATAGTGGTTGAGGTAGATGAAGGACAATTCACTGAAGCAGATGAAGAAAGAGTCAAAGAAAGACTCAGAGCACTGGGGTATTTGGATTGAAAAGAAAGTATCATAAAGGATGTGTGGAAAATCTCAATGATCCAGGTCCATATACAAAAACACATCCAATATATCCAATGAAAGACAAAGTAGAAAAGCCTTGGGGTTCATATGAAGTTCTTCTAAGTGAACCTAAATATGTAATAAAGAGAATCATAGTCAAACCTGAACAGAGATTGAGCTATCAATATCATGGATATCGTGATGAGACTTGGGTATTAATAGAAGGTTGTGGTGATGTAACCATAAATGGTGAAACAAGATATTTAGATTCTACAGAAAATCCAATACACATATTAAGAGGAGAATTACATAGAGTTACAAATACATTGAATGATAGGGATTTAGTGTTCATTGAGATTCAGACTGGAGATAAATTAGATGAGGCAGATATCATTAGATTAGAAGATGATTATGGGAGAGCAGATAAATGAAAGCAATTATAATGGCTGCTGGTAAAGGAACAAGGCTTGCTCCACTTACAGATACACAACCTAAATGTATGGTGAAAGTGAAAGAGATTCCAATGATTATAAGAACTATCAACACACTCATCAATGGAGTAGGAATTCCAATATCAGATATCATAGTCATCACTGGATACATGCAAGGAATCATTCATCAGTATTGTGCCCTCATGGCAAGTAAAGGTCTCACTTTCATTACTCAATTCAGAGCAGATGGGACTGCAAATGCAATCAATCTAGCAAAGAAGCACATAAAAGAAGACTTTCTAGTTCTATCTGGAGATATAGTCTACAATAAATGTGACCTGATGAAGTTGAGACAGTTGAAGAATTCTATTCTATATACAAAACAAGATGAGAAACTCTATGAGTATGGAACTCTAGATATATGTGGAGACAAAATCAAAGCAATTCATGAGAAGTCTACAGAGCCTACATCTCATTTTGTCAACTGTGGAACATATCATTTCACACCAGAAGTATTTGACTACATACCTAAGACATCTGTGGATGAGAGATTCAATGAAAGAATCATCACCAACACCATCAATCTAATGATTAAGGATGGAATTGAATTCACTGGAATAAGAGTGAAGGAATTAAATGAGATAACTTATCCAGAAGATATAGAGAAAGTGGAGGGAAGATTATGAAGAAGAAGATAATAATAACAGGAAGTAGTGGATTCATTGGTTCTGCACTTGTGAAATGGCTGCATAGAAAGTATGAGATATATGGAATTGATAGAAGACCACCATCTGATGAACTATTTAATATAAAAGACTTCAGACATTATCAATATGATATAGTAGATAAACTACCTAATCTACAGATGAATGGGGAGATATATGCAGTGATACATCTAGCAGCCAGACCTGGAGTTAGAGACTCTAGAGAGAACTTTGAAGGTGTATGTAGAGATAACATACTTGGAACTCAGAGAATTCTAGATAAATGTGTGGATGATTGGAAACCAGAGATGCTTCTACTTGCGAGTTCATCTAGTGTATATGGAGATAATGGAAGTGATGGACATCCTCTTAAGGAGACAGATGCAGTGAATCCAAGAAGTCCTTATGCTATGAGTAAGCTGGCTGATGAAATGTTGATGCATACATATATGAACTCTGGACTTCTAGATGGAATAGAATGTTCTGCACTCAGATTCTTCACTGTCTTTGGACCTAATCAAAGAAATGAACTATCCATTCGAGCATTCACTGATTGGATTCTTAGAGATGAACCAATCACTCTCTATGGAACAGGAGAGCAATTACGTGATTTTACTCATATAGATGATATCTGCAGTGGAATAGAAACTCTCTTAGATGCGGATATAATTCCACATTTAAGTAGTATACATAACATAGGTTCTGGAGATTCACATTCAATCAATGAGATAATTCACTTCATAGGAACATATCTACAGAAAGAAGTCAAGATTAACTATCAACCTAGAAACATATTTGATGTAGACAAAACACTTGCAGATACATATAGAATGAAAGATTTAGGATGGCATCCTAAAGTAGATTTCTGGGATGGACTGAGAGGACAGATTGAATGGCAGAAGGAGCAGATGAAATGAACTGTCCAGAATGTGGAGCAGAATTAGAAGCAGGTACAGTAGACTTGAATACCATTGGCTGGTGTTGCTCTAAATGTGGAATTAAGATATATAAGAAAAAGAGTGAATTAGATAGAGTGATTGAGAAGTGGGAACCTATCATAAAAGAAATGGCTGAACAATCAGAAAGAGATTTCTATGAGTTATCTAAAATAATCTTCACTGTAGCAATTCAAGATGCATATAAATTAGCAGATTCAATAGGATGGAAAGAATGAAATTTGATATATGTATGGCATTCGACAAGGCAGAGTATCTCAATCCAGAGATATATCTGATGCTAGATACATTGAAGAATAAGATAGATGATGATACAGTTCTTCATATAGTCACTAACAGATCTAAAGATGATGAAATGAGGAAGTTCATTAAGGAGGACTTCAACAGCAAGATATACTATGTATCTAAAGACCTAGTGAATTCACTGGACTCCAGATGCAGATATATGCTGAACTGCTTCAAGATGAAGACAGATAAGGAATGGGTGATGAAGATAGAGGCAGATGTGTTGTTCCTGAAACATCTATCTGAATATGAATCTCTACTTAAGGATGATTTGGATTTGGTGATTGAACCAGAGAATAGAAAGATATTCCCAGATGAATTTGAGACTAGACTCTGGAGACTAATGTATAGAGCAATGAAGATAAAGGTACCCACAGAGAAGATACAGTTTAGAGAGAATGGAGAGATGGGACTACCTTTATTTGGAACAGGCATATTCTTTGTGAAGAGTAAGCATCTAGACACAATCAATAAGAGATGGATGAAGTTGACTCAGATATGTGAGAGGTGGATGCATATGAATGTTCATCCTAATGAACAAGCATTCACTGGAATGGCTCTAGATGAAGGCTGGAAGATACATCTGTATCATCCTAGATACAAGTTCAATCCCATCGGGCACTGGAGAAAGGATGCATTTCCATCAGTTGAATTGATTGATGATTGTGTGCTTCCAGGAGATACAGTCTGCTTTGACTATCATAGACCAGAATGGTTAATGCATGTAGCAAAGTTCAATAAATCAATATCAGATATCGTATGTAGAAATGATAAATATATACCAAAAGAGTGGTGGAATCTAGGAATGGGAGATTTTCATGAAAGATAAGGTCGAGGATACCCTCGAAACATCAACGAGAAGGGGTCATAGAGCCACGCTGACTGCGAATCTCTTTTCACCAATGGTATTATACCACCCCCCTATTTGGAAACGCTTAGAATCCGTTTATGTAACGATGGTGAATAAGGCAATTGCCGATAAATAGAGAATGAAAATGGAGATATATATGTATGAGAACTGCAATAGTTATACCTAATATAGGATTTAGTAGAAATCAGCAAGCAATATTAAGAACTGCAGAAGCATTTGGAGTGTCCGAAATATGTGTTCTTGGGGATATAAAATTATCTGGAAATAGAATATCTAGAGGAGCACAAAGACATATTAAGATATCGCACTTCAAGAATGAAGAAGAATGTATTAATTACCTAATTAAAAATAGATATAAATTAATATCTATAGAGAATGATGATGATTCATATTCATTACCAGGATTTAAATTTCCTGCTAGAGTAGCATTGATTGCTGGACATGAGAGACTTGGAGTTCCAAAAGAATTTCTAGATGCATCTAAGCATATAAGAATCCCTCAATTTGGATTGATGAAATGCCTCAATACATCTATAGCAACATCTATTGTATTATATGAAAGATTTAAACAAGGATTAAAGATATGAATATAGGTCACTTTAATGCTAGAGGCTTTAATGATGTAGAGCACTGGTTCACTATAATCAATAGAGAACTGAGTTCTAGAGGTCATGAAGTTAGACATTTCAATCTAAGAGCTCAGAGACCACTGAAGTGGGATATAGAATGGATGGACTTTGGAGTGATGCATTTCAGTCAAGTAGCACACTTCTATAGAAAGATGGGAATTCCATTCTGTGTGCTTCCATCAGCTAATGATTGTCTAGTAGATGATGGTAAGAGACTTAAAGAAGTCAGTGAGCATCCAAACTGTAAGTTCGTGACTTATCAGAGTGCATTCCATTTAAGGAAGTATAATGAATGGGGAATCAAGCCACCATATGTATATGTTCCAATGCCTGCTAGAGTAAACTTATTTCAGAGAGAGACTCCTCTAGGAAATAAGATAATTGCTGGTGGAAGACTAATTCCAAAGAAAGGACTACATCAATTGAAGGATGTGGAGAATCTAACCATCTTTGGAGATGGACCACTAAAGCAGGAGCTAGAGAAACAACTACCCAATGCAGAGTTTGTTGGATGGTTAGATGGAAAGGAATTAAAGGAATTGATGGAAGATAGTTGGTTATTCTTATGTCCAAGTGTAATCACTTCTGATGGTGATAGTGAAGGGATTCCAAATACAATTAAGGAAGCGATGCTGATGAATCTACAGGTGATTGCTAGTCCTATTGCAGGCATTCCTGAACTAGAGAACATTTGTTTATTGAGTGACTGGAATAGAATTAATGGATGCATAGATGTCACAGAAAGAAATCCTAATTGGAAAGGAATGAAAGAAATCACACATATGTATTCACCAGAGCATTGTGTGAATTTATTGATGGATGGAATTGAGAAATATGGGACATATAGGAAAAAGAAAGTTTAAAGCAGAAACTATAGAAGGATTCAGTGACTTCAATAGATTAGGAACTATGCCATTGATGTCTGAACTTGAGACTAAAACCATAGTCAAATATCTAAAACCTGAATATGTGATGTTTGAATGGGGTTCAGGTGGATCTACAGTATACTTTCCACAGTTTGTCAAGAGATATTATTCAGTGGAGCATCAACCTCACTGGTTTAGAATAATTAGGAACAAATTAAGGCACATGCCAGAGATAAAGAAAAGAGTGAATATAATGTATAAACCCCAGAGTGCACTATTTGGATTTAAAGATAATGATTTCAAGAGAGAATGGTTTATGGATTACATTGAATCTATAGGAATTGTGGGTGAGAAGAGATTTGATGCAATTCTAGTAGATGGTGAAAATAGAACTAGGAGATTCTGTGCTGAAGAAGCAAGAAAGTATATGGATGAAGATTCAGTATTGTTCATTCATGACTATGATGATAGACCAGACACTCATAAAGTAGAAGAGATATATGATATAATAGAAAAGGTAGAGGATGATAATTCTCTGGTAGTTATGAAGGTGAAGAAATGATTTGGGGAGTAGGAGCTAGAAGAACAGGAACTAATCTGCTTCGGGCTATTCTGGGTGCACATTCACAAATAGTTGCTACACCTACAGATATAGATGTGTTCCTAATGCATCATGATATATCTAAATATGATTTCAATAATGTTCTGGATAAAAGAACTATATATAAAGAACTGCTAGGTAATTCTCATCTGACTCGACCATACATCAGAGATGGATGGGATATTGACCTTAGGAAATTAAAAACAGATATCAATAAGTGTAATGATGCATCATGTGTAATTGCTTCATTGTTTATCAACTTCTTTAGAAAGTATTCAGAACCTCACTGGTGTCATGTTCAGCATTCATTTGAATATGCAAATGAACTAGAGGAGATATTTCCATCACCTAAATATATCTATATGTATAGAAATCCATTAGATGTAGCTGCATCTGCAAAAACACATGCAATGAAAAGAAGAAAGTTAAATTATAATAAGAATATCATTCTGGAATCATGTAGAGAAATAAATAGGTGTCATCAAGGATATCTTGACATTGTAAATAAATATGATGATGATAGGATTCTTTATGTTAGATATGGTGATTTAGTATATAGCAAAGAATTAGAAATCAAGAGAATCACAGACTTTCTAGGATTGAAGTTTGAACCTAATCAGATGAAGTTCAATGAACACTATACAGTAAAAGGTGGACTTCCATATTATTCTAATTCATCATACAAATCAAAAAGAGATAATAGCTGGGGCAAATACTGGAAGGAATACAAAGGAGAGGAATTAATATACAGTAGTTCTGTAGATAAATGGAAAGATATTCTTACTGATGAAGAAGTGGAGTTGGTGAAACGTGAAATTCACAGATAAGCAACTAAAACAAATGGCTAGCATATTCTACTATAAGAATCTGGTAGAGAGATATCGAGTCATGGAGAAATATTTTGACATTCAAGAAGGGGACACTGTGATTGATTGTGGAAGTTTCTCTGGAGATATGCTAAATTACTTTAGCAAGAAGGTTGGAAAGACTGGAAAGGTATATTCTATTGAGGCATTGCCATCTAATGTTCAGCAGATAAAAAGATTATGTAGATATCAAATGATGAATAATGTAGAGATAGTTCCAATTGCTCTGTGGAATAAGAAAGAGAAAATAAAGTTCTATCTATCTAAATATCCAAATGCAGGAAGTGGAATCAAAGAGTTTAGGAAAGTTTCTGAAGACTATATAGAAGTAGATGCAGATGCTCTAGATAATTTAAATATAGAGAACCCTAAATGGTTATGGTCAAATATAGAAGGTGCAGAAGTAAAAGCCCTAGTTGGAGCAGAAGATATTCTCAAGAACAATGATATGCAGGTTTGTATCTCAACTCATAAAGTGACTGATGAATATTCAACTACTAGAGATGTATGGGATTATCTAGAATATTGTGGATATAAATGTGAGTATGTAAAGAATCATGGAATGTGGGTGTATGGCAAAAAGTGATGTAGAGATAATTCAACAGATGGAAACATTAATAAATGCAATAGATTACTATAGAGAAAAAGAAGATTGGATGCAAGTAGAATATCTACATGGTCAATTAAGTGCATTAGGTTGGGTGATATCTAAATGAAATATTGGGAACTTAAGCAGAAACAGTCACTTGATTTAGATTCAAAGATAATTATGTCTAAGAGAAGAGTCAGAGAGTTCTATGAAGAATTTGATGGTCAGGTATATATAGCATTTTCAGGTGGAAAAGATTCAACTGTCCTACTTCATTTAGTAAGAAGCATTTATCCAGATGTTCCAGCAGTATTTTGTGATACAGGTCTTGAATATCCAGAAATAAAGAAATTTATAAAGACAATAAATAATGTTATAGTTATCAAACCAAAAATGGGATTCAAACAAGTAATTAAAACATATGGATATCCAGTCATTTCAAAGAAGGTAGCAAGACAGATAAGAGATTTACAAAACCCAACAAGTAAGAACATAAATACAAGAAAGCTATATCTTGAAGGAATAAAGAAAGATGGAACAGAAACTATTGGATTTAAATTACCAAAGAAATGGAAAAAATTAATTGATGCACCATTTAGAGTTTCTGAAAAATGTTGTGACATTATGAAAAAGAATCCAGCAAAACAATATGAAAAAGAAACAGGAAGACATCCATATATTGGAGTGATGGCATGTGATAGTAATCAAAGGGAGATATCATATCTGAAAACTGGATGTAATTCATTTAATGGAAAGATACAGAGTAAACCTCTTTCATTTTGGATACAAGATGATATATGGGATTATATAAAGAGATTTAATTTAGAATATTCAAATATATATGATATGGGAGAGAAACATACAGGATGTATATATTGTATGTTTGGTGCTCATCTAGATAAGAGTCCAAATAGATTTCAACGAATGAAAAAGCATCATCCAAAATTATATAAATATTGTATGGAGAAATTAGGATTAAAAGAAGTATTGGAATATATAGGAATAGAATATGAATAAGAAGATACTCTTAACTGGAACTACTGGATTCATAGGTAAGCATCTTAGAGATGACCTAAAGGTTATGGGATATGATGTTTATTCACTAGAGAGATATGTGACTGGTAGAATAGGAAAGACTCTACCATATGAAAAGAATACATACTTTACAGACCTAACAGATGTATATTCAATGAACAAGGCAATGCAAGATATCAAACCAGAGATAGTTATTCATCTAGGAGCAATGACTGCAGTGGCTTATTCATATGCTCATTACTGGGAGACATTGAACATCAACTTCATGGGAACAGCTAATCTAGCAGAGATATGCACTAAGATTCCTGAAGTAGAACAATTTATCTATGCATCATCAGCAGAGGTTTATGGTGTATCACCAAATCTTCTAAAGAAAGAGACAGATACTAATCTATCTCCAAATAGTCCTTATTCGGTATCTAAATATGCATCAGAACAATACTTGATGTATTTACACAAGGCATATGGATTTCCAGTGACTATATTTAGACCATTCAATTCCTATGGAAGAAAAGAAGATAGATGGTTTGTAGTTGAAAGAATCATTACTCAAATGTTATCTGGAGATAAATGCTATCTAGGAGATCCAGAACCCATCAGAGACTTCCTATACTTGTATGACCAGTTGAATGCATATGTTCATGCAATAGATAATCCAAAAGCGATTGGAGAGATATTTAATATATCTTCAGGTGTTGGTATATCTATCAAAGACCTAGCAGACAAGATAAAGAATCTGATTGGATGGGATGGAGAAATTATCTGGCAATCTCTACCTAAGAGAGCACTAGATATACATACACTGATTGGAGATAATTTAAAGATAAAAGATGTATTAGGAGTTCCAGAACCATACTCTCTAGATGATGGACTGGAACTGACAATAGATTATTGGAAGGAGAAATTAAATGTTAAAGATAGATAAAGTTCATGAGGATGAGAGAGGAGAGATATATTCCATCACTGGAGACACTGGACCATTTGAAGAGTTTGTAATCCTGACTACAAAGAAAGGATTTGCTAGAGGAGGATGTATTCATAATCTAAACAATGAGTATGGAATCATTCTTTCAGGTGAAGTAGACTATCAGATAGGTGAATACAAACATGAGAAGTGCAAGGCTGGTGATAGAATGTTCATCAAGAAAGGAACTCCACATTACTTCTATGCTCAAGAAGATTCTATAGTGATGGAGTTTGGAGCAACTACAGAAGAGAAGAAAGAAAAACATCCTGAATTTAGGAAACTGGTGGATATAATAAATAGGAGGAAATAAAATGCATCAATATTTTCAATATTTTTATCCAGATGGTAGAAGTCCTAGAGGATATATATGGGAAGATAATAAACCTAAGAAGTGTGAATCTTGTAAGAGAGAGACTAATGAGCTATATTGCTGTCCAATTGGGAACCATAACTGGAGATGTAGGCAATGTCAGATTAATCTGATAGAGCATATTGGATATGAAGATTGTCTAGAGAATCAAAACCAGTTATATAGCTATCCTTTAATTCCTGATGGATATGTATCTCCTAACTTTGATAAAGAGAAATATGAACATAAGAAAAAGAGAGAGAAATCTCTTTGGTATCGTGTCTGGAACTGGAGGAAATCCACAGAATGAAAGAAGACTTTAATCCATGGCCTTGTGGTCATGTTCCAGAGAAATGGCAGAGACCAGAATGTAAATTAGTTAAGCAGAAATATAATGTAGATGATATGGGAATCATTGATTTATTTGAGAGGAAGATAGCTAAGTTTGCAGGAAGCAAGTATGGAGTTGCAGTATCTAGTAACACCAATGGAATCTTCTTGGCCTTACAATATCTGAAATATACAGGAAAATTAAGAAGTGCAGGGGTAATAACTATTCCATCCAGAACATATATGTCAGTTCCTATGTCAATTGTGAATGCAGGATTCAAGGTTCAATTTGAAGATATGGAATGGAGTGGTATATATAGATTAGAACCAACAAACATAATTGATGGAGCAGGTAGATTCAAAAAAGGAATGTATGTTCCAGATTCACTTCATGTTCTTTCATTCCAATACAAGAAGAGACTTCCTATAGGTAGAGGTGGGATGATTCTTACAAATGATAAGGATGCATATGATTGGTTGATATCTGCAAGATTCAATGGAAGGAGTGTAGATAAGGATCAGTGGCATGATGAATTTAAAATCAGGGGATGGAATATGTATATGACTCCAGATGATGCTGCAAGAGGCATTCTAATATTTGATGAGCTAGAGGATGAATATCCAGATAATCAATATTATGCTAACTATCCTGATTTATCTAAACAGAAGATGTTTCAATGACAGGAATCCATTTAGGTAATCTGGATATCTATTATCAGACAACACTGATGATGGATGCATTTCAAAGAAGAATGAGATTCATTAATTTAAAAAATGAAACAGAAGAATCAGTTGAGAAGATAATCAAAGAAGTTAATCCAGATTATATTATAACTACACCATCTTATCCATTCAGGAAATCACTAAGTAGATTTAAAGTTCCAGTGATTATTGGTGTTGGAGATATCTGGCAGAGACTCAATGATGATTCACTATATAAATTTGTGAGATATCATAGAATTAAAGGAATAGAAGTAGACTGTAAATGTGCTATAGATGCATATAGATATTATCTTGATGGATTAGATTGTGATTTCTTCTGGAAGAAGTGGGGACTTGATTTGAATGTCCTAAAAGATTATGGATTACCTAAAGTATATGATGTGATGTTCAGTGGAAAATTCTCTACATATGCATATAGAAGAGAATTAAATAAGAAGCTCTTACAAGCATATGACATTAGATTCAGAAATTATTTACCATATTCAGTATCTGAAATACCATATAATCACTATGCAAAGAACATAAACAGAAGTTGGATTGGAATTGGTGGGATGGTTCAGAACAAGCAGAATCTATTCTGGAGAGGCAGATTCATAGGATATACATTTCCTAGAACACTGGAGATACCTGCTGCAGGAACTTGTCTAATCAACTGTCACTGGGGTGATGAGAAGGTTCTGGGATTTAGAGATGGTAAGAATTGTATCCTCTTCACAACAATTAAGGATGCAATGGAAAAGATAAGATATTATCTAGATGATAAAGAAGAGTTGAAGAAGATAACTAAAGCAGGATATGAATTGGTTCATAAGAATCATGATATATATGAGATTGTAGATAAATATGTTAATGAGTTAGAGGATAAGTATGGAAGATAAGAAGATATTATTTGGAATATTCGGCAAGCAAGTTAGGATGAGGATGGGTGAATTTGTTGAGATGGTTCACTCATGCTACATTAAAGGAAAAGATTTAGGATATGCTGATGGAAACATGTTCTTTGAGTGGCCACATAGAATTGCATTCAATAGTGAATATAGATATCCAACGTATAAGTTCATGCAATTTCCAGGATATTCTATTCTACCAATAGATTATGTAAAGAGAAACAATGTAAAGAAATCAGACTATGATGAAGTCTTTAATCTAAATAAGGCAGATATGTTCTATAAGGGCAGTCCAGCAATATACAATATAATTGATGGAAAGTTCACTAGGAATCACACTGGATTCATGAACTATCCAAATATACACTACTTCAAGACAGGAGAGAAACCAATCATTAAGATACCTAAGGACAAACTAAAGAAACCATATATTCTTATACACACTAGACTTGCTAACTGGTCTGAATATAGAAATCCAAAGATAGAATCATATCATAAGATTCTGGATTTACTTGAACCTTATAGAGATACTTATGAGATATGGCAAACTGGTGAAAAATGTAAATCAGTAGAGAAAAGATGTGATAACACTGTTCCACCACATCCTGAAGATATAAATAAGTTTCTTAGAATTGTAAATAATTCATCTATGATAATTGGATGTAATTCAGGACCAAACACTGCTGGTGATATGTTTAACATACCATATGTTGAATTAGATGTTCCAATCAAAAGAAATGGTAGACCTACAGAAGCTACACTTGAGGGTTGGAAATTGAAGAGTGACATTGGAAACAGTTATAGAGATTATAGGATTAGGGGTGAAGATTTGCTTCAACTATGGCAAAATGAACTTGATGAAGAAAAGTTCTTGAACTTCTGTAGGAGGAATTTATGAAAGAAATAAGAGATAAATATAAATTAGATGAGATTCTGGAATGGTTAGATAAAATAAAAGACTTAAAGATGCTTGCTCTTGGTGAAACTATTATAGATATGTATCAGTTTGGAATTGCTCTAGGAAAGTCAAGTAAGGCTCCAATAGTTGCATTTCAATGTACAACCAGTGAAACATATCGAGGTGGAATAATTGCTATAAATGAACACTTAGAGAGTTTCATAAATGATATAGATTGCTGGACTCCAGATGTGTGTGTAGTGAAAAAGAGATATATACAGAATGGACAGAAATTATTTGAAGTGTATAATAATGCTGAGAATCCATATTATTATGATGATAACGAATCACTTGATGTGAAAGAGTATGATATAATTCTAATAGCAGACTTTGGACATGGAATGTTCAATAGAAAAATAAGAGATGAGATATGTGAATTCTCTAATTTCATTTCTTTGAATTGTCAGATGAATGCTGGAAATATGGGATTGAACACAATAAACAAATATGAATCAGCAGACTATATATGTATATCTGAACATGAACTTAGACTTGCATTCAGTGAACAATATGCTGAGTTATCAGATATTCTGCTAGAGAATATAGAAGATGGAATCACAGTTGCAATTACTCAAGGAAAGAATGGATGCACTATATACAAAGATAGAAACTTCTATTACACTCCTGCATTTGAAGAACATCCAGTAGATTCAACTGGAGCAGGAGATGCATTTCTAGCAATTACAACTCCACTAGTATATGTAGGAGCACCATTAGATATAGTAGGATTCATAGGAAGTTGTGCGGGTAGTTTGGCATGCTCTTGGCAAGGAAATAAGAAATCAGTCACTAAGAAAGAATTAATTGAATATATAAGGAAGATTTATGAAAGATGAATTCTTAATAGATAGACATAAGCTAAACTATCATCCAGAAGAAGTATCCTGCTGGTTAAAGAAAGAACCATTCTATCCTATCTATGTAGAGATAAGTCCAACCAATAGATGCAATCACAGGTGCATCTTCTGTGGATTTGGATACACTGAACATAAGAATCAAGACTTAGATACTGAATATTTATCTATTGCCATTCAATCTATGGCTGAGTGTGGAATTAAGGCAATCATGTTCTGTGGAGAAGGTGAACCTCTTCTTCATCCAGACATAGCAGATTTAATCAAGCTAGCTAAAGAATTAGGAATAGATGTATCACTAACTACTAATGGAGTTCTAATGAATGAAGAGTTCCTAAAGAATGCTCTACCTTATCTAGACTGGATAAAGGTTAGTGTTGATGGAGGAACACCTGAAACATATTCTAAAGTTCATGGATGCAAGAAGTCTGACTTCAATACTCTGATGAAGAATCTAGAAACTGCAGTAGAGATTAGAGATAAGAATAACTATTCATGCACTATAGGAACACAATCAATTCTATTAGATGAGAACACTCTAGAGATATATGATTTAGCTAGAACATTAAAGAAGACAGGTGTAGATTACTTTGTCATTAAACCATATACACCACATCCATACAATAAAGATAATCTAGATATAAATGAACTACAAGATGTTTGGAATTGGTTCGGAGACCAACGTGTGTTGGATTTAAAAGATGATAAATTTGATGTGATTGTTAGATACACTGCATTTGAGAATCAAGACTTAGAAAGAGAGTATCATGATTGTTATGCTAGTGATTTCTGGTGTTATATAGGATCTGATGGTGCAATATACATCTGTAATAACTATCTAGGCAATTCAGACTATATCTATGGAAATATATATCAGAAGACATTCAAAGAAATATGGGACACCAGACCACATATAGATATTGATTTAAATAACTGTAGAAAGATATGTAGAATGAATGAGGTGAATAAGTACCTATGGAGAATGAAGAATCCACCAGCTCACAAGAACTTTATTTAAAGGCTAAACAAATCAGAAGAGATGCATTTGAATTAGGAGTAGAGTATAAGATAGGACACATAGCATCCTCTCTATCTACAGTAGAGATTCTAGTTGCTCTCTATTATGATATAATGAATGAAGATGATATATTCATTCTATCTAAGGGACATGGATGCCTTGCTTGGTATGCAGTCCTTAGAGATAAAGGATTGAATCCAAAAATCTCTGGACATCCTGATATAGACATAGAGAATGGAATCCCATGCACCACTGGAAGTCTAGGTCATGGACTGCCTGTTGGAGTAGGAATGGCTCTAGCAAAGAAACTTAAGAGTGAATCTGGTAGAGTATTTGTTCTCTGTGGTGATGGAGAATTCCAAGAAGGAAGTATGTGGGAATCCTTACTCATAGCATCTCATCATCAATTAGATAATCTATTTATTTTTATAGATAGAAACAGATTACAATCATTAGATGAAACAGAAGAAATACTATCAGTGGAAGATTTATATACAAAGCTATGTGCATTCAATTGTCCAGTAAATGAAATAGATGGACATGATATAAAGAATATAAAATATATGATAGATACATATGAATTATCCAATCCAAGATGTGTGATTGCAAATACAGTTAAAGGTAAAGGAATCTCATATATGGAAGGAATCTCTAAATGGCATCATAGACTACCAAATGAAGAAGAATTAAGAATAGCCAGAGAGGAATTGAAATGAGAAGAGCATTCAGTGAATGGATAACGAATAAAGCATCTGAAGATGAGAAAATATATCTTCTGGTGAATGATATAGGATATGGATACTTTGATGAATTCAAGAAGAAGTTCCCAGATAGGTTCCTGAATCTAGGAATCACAGAGCAGGCAACTATGAGTATAGCAGCAGGTATGGCACTCTCTGGATTGAAACCATATGTGTATTCAATAACTCCATTTGTGACAGAGAGATGTCTGGAGCAAATAAAGGTAGATGTAGATTGTAATGAAGCTAATGTAGTGATTGTTGGATATGATGACTATCCAAATCAGGGACCAACTCATGCATCTTGTGGAGAAGGAGAGTTTATGTGTATGTTTCCAAACATAAATAGTTACTGGCCAATAAATGGAATGGAAGTATTTGAATGTTTAGATTATATATACGAATGTAATAGAGCAGGATTCTTAAGATTAAGGAGGGATAAAGATAGATAAATTTGGAATGACTAGCTGTAAGTTAATCTATCATTTAGATAGACTACAGAAGTGGCTAGATGGAGAACACTTTCCACCGATACATATAGATTTAGGAATAACCACTGGATGCAATGCTAAGTGTAAGTTCTGCTATGGACAGTTTATAGGTCAGACTCCATTGAAGAATGCATATCACATGGATAAGTCGATAGCATTTAAATTATTCAATGAATCAAAAGTTGCAGGAATCAAATCAATCACTCTAATAGGTGAGGGTGAGAACACCATTCATCCAGACTTCTATGACATCATCAACTTTGGAAAGAGTATAGGAATGGATTTAGCTATTGCAACTAATGGAATCTTCATCAAGAAGGAGAAAATGAAAGAATTCCTAGAAGCATTCACTTGGGTGAGGATTAGTCTCTGTGCATCTAATAAAGACTTGTATAAGAAGATTCATGGAGTGAATCAATTCAATGCAGTCTGGGAGAACATCAAAGAGTTAGTTAAGATAAAGAAGAAGTATAAATTAGATACCACAATAGGAGTGCAGATGGTAGTCATCAAGGACAACATCTCTGACATAGAGAATATGGCTAGATTCTGTAAGTATCTGGGAGTAGATTATCTAGTGATTAAACCATGTGCTGATACACCAGATAAGAAGTTCAAGATTCCATTCAGTAGATTAAAGAAACTGAATGCAGAGTTCAAGAAAGCTGAAGCACATTCAACAGATATGTATGATGTAATCATCAAGAGAAATAAATTCAAAGCAGGAAACAAACATCCATTCAAGGTATGTTATGCTACACCATTTGCAATCTCTATGGATGCTCATGGAAATGTAGCTCCTTGTGGTCATCTGCTTGGATATAAGAGTAAGGAGTTTAATATGGGAAATATTCATAATCAATCAATGACAGAAATAATCAATTCAGAGAAATACTGGAACATTCACAAAAAAGTGGAATCTCTGGATTTAGATAAGGAATGTGAGACTAACTGTATGCAATGGAACATGTGTGTGTTTTTGGATGGTATTAAGAAGAGGCCATCTCATCTGAACTTTCCATGAGTAAACTAATTCTAGATGGAACCAAGCTACCTTATCATATGGATAGGGTGAAGGCTTGGTTAGATGGTGAGAGAGTTGCTCCAATCACTGTAGAGTGGGCACTCTCTAGAAAATGTACATATAGATGTAAGTATGATAACTATTGCTATACAGAGAAAGAGAGAACACAGAATGATGTAATCACCAGAAGAGTTGCATATAGATTTCTAGAAGACTGTGCCGAAGTAGGAGTCAAAGGAGTTCCTTTAGGATGTGATGGGGAGAGTACTTGCAATCCAATCATCTATGATGTGATTCCTTATTCAGTAGAATGTGGTTTAGATACTGCTATGTCAACTAATGGATATCTTCTAGATGATGAGAAACTACATAAGATACTTCCATATATGAAATATATACGATACAATGTATCTGCAGCAGAACCAGAACCTTATGGATATGTTCATGGATGTCATCCTAAATGTTTCAATAAGGTATACAATACAGTCAAGAGATCGGTAGAGTTAAAAGAGGAACTAGGATTAGATATAACTATAGGACTACAGATGGTTCTACTTCCACAGTTTGGAAGTCAGATAATTCCAATGGCTAAACTAGGAGAAGAATTAGGTGTAGATTACACAGTCATAAAGCATTGTTCTGATGATAGAATTAAAGGCATAGGAATAGATTTCAATAAATATCATGAATTGACCCCATTACTTAAACAAGCAGAAGCAATGACTACAGATAAACATCGAGTAGTTATTAAGTGGTCAAAGTTAATGTCTGGTGGAGAGAAAGAATATAAGTATTGCTATGGACCAATCTTTCTCCAGCAGGTATCCTCATCTGGAATCATTGGACCATGTGGAACATTCTTCAATGAGAAGGATAAATGGTTCAATGTAGGCAACATAGTGAATCAGAGATATAAAGATATAGTGAAGAGTGACCATTACTGGGATGTGATGAATCGTCTAGCATCAGATGATTTTGATAATAAGAAGTGTTGGTCTATGTGTTTCCAGCATAAGGTAAATCAATTCCTCTGGAAGTTGAAACAGGGAGAGATTAAGTTGGAAGATGTGATACCGAAAGAAGAAACTACAGGACATGTGAATTTTATATGAAGATATTAGTGTTTGGCTCCACTGGAGCATTAGGAACTGCACTTGAAGAAGTGTGTGATGAGAGAGATGTAGAATATATAGGAATGTCTCATTCAGATGTAGACATCATCCATTCTAGAGCAGTTGAAGAAATCATAGATAAAGTCTCACCAGATGCAATTATAAATACAGTTGCAATCATAGCTCCAAGAAATTGTCTACAGAGTATCAGATATTCAACTGAAGTGAACTCTCTGTTTCCTAATTTTCTAGCATCACTATGTAATGCACTGGATATCACTCTAGTTCAGCCTAGCACACATTCTGTATTTGATGGATGCAAATATCTACCATATACAGAAAATGATATTCCTAATCCAATTAATATCTATGGAGCACAGAAACTGATTGCAGAATCTGCAGTTAGACATAATTGTAAGAAACATTATATCACAAGATTCCCAACTATGTTTGGACCTAGAAGAAATAAATCTCTAGGATTTGTAGATAAAATGATTCAGAGGATTCGGAATGGAGAAGATTTGATGGTTGCAGTAGATAAGATAGATTCACTTAGTTATACTATGGATGTAGCAGATAGATTGATTGATTTACTTGAGAATGAATATCCATATGGAATATATCATGTAGCTAACTCTGGAGTGACTAGTTATTATGAATTTGTAGATGAACTAAGGAGACTCATGAATTCTGATGTGGTGGTTAAGAGAGCATTAGATTCAGACTTTCCATCACCAGAACCTAATCCAATCTATACTGCACTTGAATCAACTAAGCTAGATTCAATTAGAGGATGGGAAGATGCACTTGAAGAATATGTAGTGGAGTATTTATGAAGACAAGAATTAGAGAAAGGTGTGCTATCTGTGGAGAGAAGTTAGAGGAACCTCTAATCAAGTTGCCTAACTATCCACTTACAGAGAGATACTCAAAGAAGAAATCTAAAGGAATATATGTAGACCAAGGATTCTGCTATTGTAATAACTGTGGACATGGACAACTGAAGACTATCATAGATAAAGACATTCTCTATGGAAACTATGATTATAGAACAACTACATCTACTGGTGGAGGTAGAGAAGGCATCAAGCATCTATTGCAATTTATGGATGAGAACATCAAAAAGAATTTCAATAAGATAGTAGAGATAGGGTGCAATGATGGATTTCTCTTGAGAACTCTACAGAATAGAGCAGACATCCTTATAGGAATAGATCCAACTATCAAAACAAGAAGAGAAGATGATATATTCTTCATAGGAGATTACTGGGAGAATACAGATGTAGATTTATCTGGTGCATTGGTATTATGTAATCATGTTCTGGAACATCTAGAAGAACCAAGATTCCTGATTCAGAGTCTTCTATCTAGAGCAGATAAGAAAACTATATTCGTATTCAGTTTTCCTATTCTAGACTTCCTAGTAGAGGATATGAGATTTGACCAGATATTCCATCACCATCTACATTACTTCTCAATTGACTCAATGCTTTATCTACTTAATGAACTAGGATGCAATTTCTATTATGAATGTAATCCCAATTTCTGGGGTAGTATGTATATAATCTTCTGGAAAGCATGATGAAAGAAAAAGAAATACTTGAACAATATATGAAGTTTCTGAAGCAGATGGAAAATATGCAACATTATTTAGAAGAACACAAAAATCAACCAGTGTATGCATATGGGGCTAGTTATCAACTACCGATACTGAATTACTATGTTCCTAGAATAGGAGCACAAGTGAAGTATGTTCTAGATGATGATGAGAATAAAAAAGGACTAAGATATCTTGGAATGAAACAAGAGATAATCCCTCCAGATGATGAACTTCCTTGGGATGCTAGTTATATCTTAATCACTGCAATCAACTTCTCTAGACAAATACTTCAGAATGTAATTAAGAAACATCCAAAGAGAATATATCTACCATTGAATGGCATATGAAGAATGTAATGTATATATTAGCATCTGGACCATCTATAGCAGATATTACTGATGAGGAATGGAAATTCTTGGAAGATAAGAAAACATTAGGAATTGGTGGATTCCCATATTCAAATAGAAAGACAACATATTATATGAATATAGAAACTCCAGAAATATGCAAACAATATATAGAAGTGATATATATGAATGGATTTATTGATACTACATTGATATCCCCATATATAAAGTCAATGATATTGGCAAATGCATTAGGATTCAAGAAGTTCATACCAATAATAACTGGAACTGCCTTATTCATGCCAGATAGAAAAGGATGGTTCATGGATGAAGAATATCCTCCACACAAATTCAAGAATTGCAGAGCAAATAAATTCTATCAACCACTATTCAGATTTAGAGGTTCATTATCTGCAGCAATCAACTTGTCTTTATTACTCCATGCAGATGAAATAAGATTAGTTGGTGTTGATTTGGCATCACATGAGCATTTCTATAATGAAAACATAAATATATCAAAAGATAAATATGATAAGAGAATATCCAGTAGAAAATATTCATATGCTAAATCAGGATTTGATTTTGATGAGAAGACCATGCATTCAACAGATATTCCATATAGAGATGTTAGCAGATGGGGAAATAGATTACTTAGACCAATTTCTGATGTGATTCAGTGGATGAATCAAGAATTACTGGAAGAGGGACATAATGGAATATTTATCACTAGCAAGAAGAGTAAATTGTATATAGAAAATAAGTTAGAATATAAGTCAATTACAGATGAATAGAGTAATATATATACTCGGAACAGGCTTAAGCATTAATGACATATCAGAAGAAGAGTGGAAGTTTCTAGAAGATAAAGAAACTCTTGGCTTTGGAGGATTCTGCTATTCAGGTATCCCAACTAAATACTATATGACATATGAAAAGGTAAATAGACCATTATCAACATTAAGAAATAAGAAGATAAACTATGACAATAATTTCGATATCAAGTTAAGTGTGATAAATGAATATAGAAATACAGATACTCATATGTTCCTATTCTTTGAAGAAGATATAAGATATGCAATTAAATGTGGATTCAAAAAGATAACTCCAATAATCAGAAGCAGTGCACTCTTTCTACCTTCTAGAAGAGGATGGTTTATGAATGAGCCAGAACCACCACATACATTTATGCAAACAAGAGCACATTCATCATTAGAGCCTCTATTTAGATTTAGAGGTTCACTTTCAGCCACTGTTAATATAGCACTCCTTTTACGTGCTGATGAGATTAGGCTTGTAGGAATTGATTTGCATCCACAGATAGATTTCTATCAAGATGATCCAGATAAGTGGATTAAGAATGAAGTAGTTAAAGAAGTGTTCATGAATGTGATTATGGATCAGAGAAGAAGAAAGAATAAATTCAAGACTAGAATACATGAAGAATATGATGTAGATGAGATGCACTTCACTAATGTTCCATATTATGATAGGAATAGATGGAGAGATAATGCACTTCGACCTATGTCAGATGTAGTTGAATGGATGGATAAAGAAATGAGGAAAGAAGGAAAGGAAGGCATCTTCTGTACTAGCAAGAGAAGTGTTTTGTGTGATAGACTTGAATATAAAGGCATAATGGAGAAATAAATGCTACATAAAGCAATGTATAAGTTTATAAAGGATATACAGTATGAAATTAGGAATTTCAAATATAGCAGTGGGTGATGATATAGGTGCAATCAATTCATTAGATTGTGATGGAATTGAACTGGCAGTTGGATTGATTCCTATAGGTGAGATAGAGAAAGAAGTGATTGGACTACATGCACTTATGTATAACAATGATTGGAATATCTTTAGAGATACAATACATATAAATGGATATATAGAACAGATATCCAGAATGTGCAATGATTTGAATGGAAAGTATCTAGTGTTTGGTTCTCCAAAAAATAGAAGAATAGATGGAATGTCTAGATTCAGATATAAGAATAGAGCAATCAAGTTCTTTAGGCAATGTGCAAAAACAGCAGAAGATTATGGACTCTACTTCCTAATAGAACCCCTACCTAAATCATTGACTAATTTCATTAATGATTCAGATACAGCAGTCAGATTAATTGATAGAATACATCATGAACACTTTAGATTACATTTAGATATAGGAGCAATGCTAGAATCAAAGGAACATTATGGTAGAATATTCAATGCATATGGTGATTATATTAAACATGTGCATGTAAATGACTTCCTATTGAAACCCCCAATGAGTAAACTACATGAGCATGTTGGAGTGGAATTAAAAGAATCTGGATATGATGGATATGTATCTATAGAGATGAAGAAGGAATATGGAATGTTAGATGAAAGTATAGAGTATGTAAGAGAGTGTTATATATGAGGATATTAGTAGTTGGAGGCAGTGGAGATATAGGTCAAGGAATCCTTGATGTGATTCCAACACAAGAGCATTTAGTTGGTGCTCATTACTTTAAGAATAAGAAATATCACTATCAAGTGGAATGGTTCCAAGCAGATTTAAGAGACACAACTCAGAACATTCAATTAATTAAAGACTTTGTAGATTGGGCTGATGGAATAGATGTATTGATTATTGCATCTGGTGGAAGATTCGAGAACTGGAAAGAAGATGTAGAATTGAATTTGATGTCTCCATACATTCTATCTAACTGGGCAATGAAGTTCATGAAGAAGAATCATGAGTTAAATAAGATAATCTTTATAGGCACTGCATCTGCACTTCATGGTGCAGGAAATAAGAATATCTCTTATGGACTAGCAAAGGCTGGATTAGTCTCTCTAACTAAAGCAATGGCAAGAGATGGTTCTAAATATAATATCCTAGTGAATTGTATAGCACCTGGATACATAGAGACTAAATCACAGAAGAAGTGGAAGACAGAAGAGGAGATTAAGAAGAGGATAGAGATGATTCCTCTAGGTAGAGCTGGAACTACCAGAGATATAGGAGAACTAGTATGGTTTCTTGTATCTGAAAAGAACAGATTTATTAATGGGCAATATATTCAAATAGATGGAGGAGATTGGTTATAGATGTTTGATTTCTATTTTGGAACAGATGAAGAGATAGAAGCAGATGAAGAGAAGTATTTACTCTCAATTAAGAGGATGCTTCCTAAATGGTGCAATAGCATACCAGATTCTGAATACATAGCATTATTTAGATTGTGTGAAGAAAGAGCTAGAGAATGTGCACCTCCAATAATTGTAGAGACAGGTGTTGGTGCAAGTACCATAGTTCTAGCATTCTGTGCTATGAAGCATTTTGGAATTCTCTACTCATGGGACATCTCTGGAGAAAAGGGAAGTTATCTTAAGAGTGTGATGGTAGATACTATCTGCAAGTATTTTAAATTAGACATCAATGAATTCTGGAAGTTCATTGCATATAATTCTGGTGATTCACATTTAGGAATTCCAGTTATTAAAGAACTAGAGATACAGATAGACTTCTCATTCCATGACAGTAAACACACTCTACTTAACTTGATGAATGAGATTGATTTATGTTATGATTTATATGCTGATGGAGCAATCATAGCTATAGATGATGGAAGCTACACTAATTTCTATGAGAATTTCTCATACATAAATATCTTGAGGAAGAAACTAGGACTTGATCCAGTAGAGAATCCTGATGATAATATATGTGCACCATTTCATATGGAAATAGAAGAATCTCTAAAACTTGACTGGGAATCTGTGGAACATATAGATGATGATTATAAGAAGATGTATAAGGAAGATATGTGGTTTAAATACTTTGCAAATGAATTTGATGAGAAAGTGAAATTTGGAATGGAAGTTCCAGATACACTTGAACATAGATTCGATGCATGGAGGGTAAATGGCAGAATCCAATTCTAATTATCATAGATTCACAAAAGCAAATGTGTTTCATCACAGGAGACATAATAAAGAATTTCAAGAATATCGTAGAAGATGGCAAGTATATCCTTTAGATCATATAGTTGGAGAATTTCCTATACATCTTGATATAGAATCTACATATAGATGCAATCTTAAATGTCCATTCTGTGCTAGGACATATACCGACTGGGGACAGGAACCAGTAATTAAGGATATGGATTTCAATCTATATAAGAAAATTATTGATGAAGGTGTAGAGAATGGTCTATATGCAATCAAACTAAGTTTAAGAGGTGAACCATTGCTTCACAAGAGGATAGTTGATATGGTTGCTTATGCTAAAGAAAGAGGAATTATAGATGTGTACTTCAATACTAATGGTTCTTTATTAACTGAAAAATTAATCTATCAGATGATTGGTGCTGGACTAGATAGAATATCAGTATCGATTGATGGAATAGATAAACAATATTTTGAGAATGTAAGATATCCACTTAAATATGATGATATAGTAAATAGAATAAAGAATATGCAACAGATAAAAAGAAGTGAAGGAGTAGATTATCCACAGGTGAGAGTTCAGACTGTTATTAATGATGAGACAATGAAGGATATGGATGAGTATACAGAATTCTGGAGTGAAATCGCAGATGAAGTTGCTGGAATAGATATGAGAAGAGAGAGCCCTGAATATTCATATAAAGAAGTGGATGCTGATTGGTGTTGTCCTTTCTTGTGGCAGAGAATGACTATTCTATGTGATGGAACTATACTACCATGTCTCTTACATGGAATTGATGATTCAAATAGATATTCATTAGGAAATGCAAAAGATGTAGATATAAAAGATGCTTGGAACAATAGATTGATTAGGATGATGAGAGCAGTCAATAAGGCTGAATTAGGTCATCTAATATATCCATGTAGTGATTGTTCATATAGATCATCAGAATTGGAGAAGTTAGGATATGATAGTTGGTATATTGATAGGTAGAGAAGGAAGTGTTGGATTTCCTGGAAAGAATATCTGTCCAGTTCTAGGGGAACCATTGATGACTTATCCACTTAAAGCTGCATATCCAATCGTAGATGAAATGGTTGTATCAACTGATTCAGATGAAATAAAAGAAATAGCAAAAAGATATAAATGTAGAATCATTGATAGACCACAGGAATTGTGTACTGAGACAGCTAGAGCAGAAGATGTGTTTATTCATGCATATGAATACATCAAATCTATTCCATATATTTCTATGCAATTGGAATATCTAGTATTATTAATGTGTAATGCACCGATGATTACATCTAAGATGATTGAAGAAGGAATAAAAGTTCTAAGAGAAAATCCAGAATATGATTCAGCAGTAAGTGTTTCTAGATACAATATGTTTAGTCCATTAAGAGCAAAGAGAATATCAGATGATGGACTGCTTCATCCATTTGTTGCTCATCAATATATCCCAGGAGAATTAGATAGTAATAGAGATACACAAGGAGATTGTTGGTTTGCAGATATGGGTGTATCTATAGTAAGACCTAAATGTCTAGAGAATATAGAAGAAGGAATACTACCACAGAAATGGATGGGACAGAAGATATATCCACTGAAACAAGAATGTGGATTTGATGTAGATTATGAATGGGAAATTCCTTTAGTGGAAAATTGGTTGAAGAAACATGGAATTCATAAGAGATAATACTTATCCAAATAAAGTAGTTCTAGTAGATGGGTGTGGAGGTGCTGGAAAGATTCTAGTATCATCTATATTAGAGTGTCTAGAAGGAGCAGAAGCTGGTGTAGAAGATGAGAATTCTTTTCTGATATCTAGACTATGGAGAGCAAATAAACTAACTGAAGATGCAGCTATAGCCTATCTGAGACTAAATATAGACAGGAGAATCCACTATCTAATGATGGGTAGATGTTTGAACATCAAGAAAGGTGAATCTATATCAGTCAGAAAATATCCTAATCCACTGAAGTATCTTAAGAGACATTTCAACAATGAGAAATATCTAGCTGAAGAAGAGGTATTTGAGAGAATGCCTATATTCCATACAATGACTCAGAATGCACTTACAGATATAGACTTGTATCTAAAAGCATTTGGTAGTAGATTAAGTGTGATATATATTCATAGAAGTTCAATTGATGTGATATATGACATGTATAAGAGAAAGTTCTTAGATGATATAGGTATCATACCTAGTAATATTAGATTCACTATCAAGGATGAGGATGGATATATGGTTCCTCTGTTTGCAGCAGACTGGTCAGATGAATATATTGATATGTCTGACATGGAAAAAGTATCTAGATGGATTCTTGAATCATATCAAGAAGATATGGATGCATTTGGGGATTTGCCTAAAGAACAACAGAAACAGATTATGTTCATAGACTTTGATGAACTAGTAACTAATCCATATCCTATATGTGAACAGATATCAGAATTCTTGGGTGTGAAATTCACACATCATCTAAATAGAGTTCTTAAGAGAGAGAACTGTCCAAGGAAGATAGATTATAAAGAAAGAAATCGAAGAAGGGAGTTCATAAATAATCATGCTAATTAAGAATCCCAAATCAAAAAGAGTGAATCCATTCAGAGATATATATGATAGTAAAGAATATAGAAATGCATCTAATCTAATCACTGACTTTCCATTCATTATAGATTTAGAATTAACTAATGCATGTAATCTCAATTGTAGAATGTGTAGTAGGCAATTAATGGAAAGGGATGTTGGATACATGTCTAGAGAGATGTTTCAGAAAGTTCTAAATGAATGTTCAACACATTCAACTCCTATAAGAATGTCTAGATGGGGTGAACCATTTCTGCATCCACATATAATAGAATTCTGTAAACAAATAAAAGAAAAAGAACTCATCCTACATATAACAAACAATGGGAATGTGATTTCAGAATCACATATGAAAGGATTGATAGAATGTGGATTAGATTCAATTATATTTTCAATGCAGGGTGCAACAGCTGAAGAATATGAGTATATGAGAAGAAGAGGAAGTTATAGTAAACTATATAATAATATAATGAAACTACTTGAATTAAGAGGAGATGAAGATAAGCCATTCATTAGAGTTTCTTCTACAATATCAGAGAGAGATTCAGATGAGAGTGTTCAAAAATTCATAGATTACTGGAAGAATATAGTAGATGCAGTTGGTATTGGAAGGACAAATATGGTAAGAATTGATGGAAAGAAACCTAAATGGGCTAAATATAGTCCCTGCACAGAAGTATATCAGAAGTTGAGTGTTGATTATGATGGTAAAGTATCTGCATGTTGTGGAGATTATGATAATCTTCTAACTATTGGAGATTTATCTGAACCATATTCTAGTCTATCCAAAATATGGGATGTTAATTCTAAATTAACCTGGATAAGAAACACACTTAAAGAGATGAATCACAAGCAATTCACATTATGTAAAGATTGTTTTCATACCTATGAGGAATTTTAAATGATTTGTATAATACCAGCAAGAAAAGGAAGTAAGAGACTTCCAAATAAGAATAAGAAGATGCTATGTGGAAAGCCTATGATTGCATATACTATAGAAGCAGCAAAGAAATCCAAATATATAGATATTATTATAGTATCAACTGATGATGAAGATATAGCAAAGATTGCAAAAGACTATAAAGTATATGATTATAAAAGACCATCAGAACTAGCAGGTGATAATGTTCCTATGGTGGAAGTATTAAGATATGTAATAAGGCAATTACCAATAGGTTATCCAAAAGATGGAAGAATAGTTGAACTACTTCCAACATCCCCACTCAGGATAACTAAAGATATAGACAGATGTATAGAAGCATATATGTCTAGTGGATTCAGTTCAATCATCACAGCAACTAAATCAATTAACAATTCATTCAGGATGAATGGTTCAGTGTATGTAACTCATGTAAATATCATAGAGAACAATGATAAAGAGTGGGATGATAATGTAGGAATAGTTCTGATGCCAAATGAAAGGTCAGTTGATGTAGATACACAAGGAGATTTTGAAATGGCTGAAATGTTAATGGAGATGAGAAATGAATAGTTTTGATATAGAGAATGAGTTTTATCTCACATGTCATCCAGATAGAATAAAGAAGTTACTAGCCCAACACAGAATATATGAATGGACATTAGATGTAGAAGGAGATATAGTTGAATGTGGAGTGTTCAAGGGTGCATCTCTTTCTAGATTTGCTATGTTCAATAAGATACATAATCAGAAGAAAAAAGTGATTGGATTTGATACATTCACTACATATCCAATAGTTACTGATGAGGATGCTCCATTAAGGAATCACTTTGTCAAGGAAGCTGGAGATGGCATTCATGACCTAGTACTTAAGATGTATTGTGATATACGAGATTTGGATGTGGAACTAGTCAAAGGAGATATATGCAACACTGTTCCTAAATATATATCACAACATCCAAAGATTAAAATATCTTTAATCAACATGGATTGTGATGTATATGAACCAACCAAGATAGCTATGGACTATCTGATTCCTAGACTATCTGATGGTGGAATCATCATCTTTGATAATTATGAAACATTCTATGGAGAGACAAAGGCAGTAGATATGGAATATGAGCCAGAGAGAATAAATGAATATATGGGACTGAATTATGTAGTTAAGCTCCCTAGTGATGAATATCCAATGACATATATATTTGATATAGATGGAACTCTAAATGACCCAAATACTGAATATCTAGGAGACAATCAACCATATAAGTATAGAGATGTGATTCCAGATGAGAATATGATTAAGATGGTGAATCATCTATATGAGCAAGGGAATGAAATAATTCTAATGACTGGTAGAGGCTCTACTAGCAAGATAGACTGGAGAGAGTTCACAGAGAATCAATTAAAGGAATGGGGAGTTAAATATCATAAACTAGAGATGGTAGATAAGCCACCTAGATATACATATGTAGATGACATGGCTGTTTCACCTAGAGAGTTTTGGGAGATAATAGAATGATAATAATAGCAGAAGCAGGAATTAATCATCATGGAAGTTTAGATGATGCAATGAAATTAGTGGATGCAGCTAAATATGCTGGAGCAGATGCAGTTAAGTTCCAGACATTTTGGAATATATATAGATTAAATGACTATGAACTAAGAACAGGTCAGTGGATAGCATTGAAGAATTATTGTGATGAACAGGAAATCACATTCTTATCTACACCACACACATTTCATGCAATCCATTTTCTAGAGGATATGGTTCCTATGTATAAGATAGCAAGTCAATTTCTATATAATCCTAACTTTCTGATGGAAGTAGCAAACAAAGGTAAACCAGTCATTCTATCTACAGGTAGTTTGAATCATATCAATGGTATGGCCACAACAGAAGAGATAATGATGGCACTCAAATGGCTTCATGGAACTCCACAATTATCTCTACTCCAGTGTGTAAGTAAGTATCCATGTGAAGATAGCCATTCAGAAAGAATAGATGAGCTTAGGAAGATGTGTCTAAATGTAGGTCTATCTGACCACACAAAGAATCTAAAGCCAATGAAAGGATTATCTATATATGAGAAGCATCTGAAGTTAAGTGGAACTACACCTATAGATGATGAGGTATCTATTGATGAACATGAATTCAAAAGAATGGTAGAATATTTGAGGAAGAAGAAATGAATGTAATCGGTTTGTTTGGAGAAGGCCCTAATCCTGCAGCCTGTCTTATGATAGATGGAGAAATCATAGCTGCTGCAGAAGAAGAAAGGTTTGTAAGAGTAAAGAAAGCAAGTGCATATCAACCAATGAATGCAATAAAGTATGTTATGGATGTAGGAAATGTATCTCTAGAAGATATAGATAAAATAGTAGTTGCATGGGATCATAGAAAATATCCTAAATGGATAAAGAAATACAATAAGAAGCACCTGAAGAATCGAGCTAGAATAGATTATCTAATAGAGGAGAATCATAATCTGTTACATGACTATGAGTATCTTACATATAGATTAAGGATTAATTTAGGGAAGTTAGGATTCAATACAGATAAATACATGCCACCTGTTATATCTGTTCCTCATCATGAAGCACATGCATATTCAGCATTCTATAATTCAGGATTCAAAGAAGCAGGTGTATTGGTTCTTGATGGTTCTGGTGAAGAAAAGTGCACCACATTCTGGTCAGCAGATGAATATGGAATATCCAAAATAGATAAAGAATTCACTATCCCTAACTCACTAGGATGGATGTATGCTGCAGTGACAGAGTTCCTTGGATTTCGAGGGCATTCAGATGAAGGAAAGACTATGGGACTTGCACCTTATGGTAAATACAACCAGTGGGTGATAGATAAATTGAAGAAGATAATTCAATATGATGAAAAAGGAAACTATAAGATAAATCCATCATACATATACTTCAACAAGAGAACTAGAAGCACTAGATTCACAGATAAGTTTATGAAAGAGTTTGGTGAACCTCATATTTCAGGAACTCCATTTACAGAATTACATAAGGATATAGCATATGGAGTTCAATGGATTCTAGAAGATGTAGTCAAGAAATTAGTTAGACAATTAATCAAAGAAACAGGATACAGTAATATTTGTATAGCAGGAGGTGTAGGGATGAACTGTAAATCTAATGGAGTGGTGAATCAGATGCCTGAAGTGGATAATCTATTTGTATTTCCAGCATCTACAGATGAAGGAACTGCTATAGGTGCAGCAATGAGAGAATTCTATCCAGATTATTGGGAATCTATACAACCACCAACTAATGATAAATTAGTTAGCACTAGCTTTGGACCAGAGTTTTCAGATGAAGAAATTGAATCTGTTTTGAATGAATTGAAATTGAAATATAGATACTGCAGGAATATATATAAAGAAGTTGCAAAGAAACTAGCAGATGGAGAAGTAGTTGGATGGTTCCAAGGCAGAATGGAGTTTGGAGCTAGAGCACTTGGGAACAGAAGCATTCTAGCTGACCCTAGAGGAGCAGATAAGAAAGACTATATCAATGACCATGTAAAGCATAGAGAACCATTTAGACCTTATTGTCCATCACTTCTAGAGGAAGATAAGGATAAGTATCTAAAGAATGCAAAGGATGCTCCATTCATGATAGTTGCATATGAAGCACAAGATGGAGTTAAGGATAGGATTCCTGCAGTGGTTCATGTAGATAATACAGTGAGACCACAAACAGTGAATAAGCAAGTAAATCCACTCTACTGGAATCTAATCAATGAATTCAAGAAACTAACTGGAGAAGGAATTCTATTAAATACATCATTTAATGTAAGAGGAGAACCAATTGTATGTAAACCTATAGAAGCAATCAGATGTTTCTATGGCACAGGAATGGATAGTTTAGCAATAGGAAGTTATTTATTGGAGAAAGAGAAATGAAGATATTAGTAGCAACATATCATAGAGCCTCTGATGGAGCACTCTCAAAGCTCATTCAGAAGATGAAAGATGAGGATTTGTATACAGAATATTATGAAGAAGCTGATTGGATACTTATTCCTGGTGATAGAGAGGAATCATTTGGAATGGCTCTCAAGGCATTTAAAGACAACAAGAAAATGATACATCTATGGGCTGGAGAATATACACCAACGTGGGAGACTCACAATGATGTGTATAGGCATGCAATTACTCTAATGAGTCATATTCAACTATGCACCAATGATGAAGCAAAAGAAAGAGTTAAGGCACTCTGCAAGTCTGTAGGTAAACAATTCTTTGTAACTGTAGTTGGAAATGTTATGTTGGATAACATGGAAGATATAGATGAATCAGATGTTCCAGAAGAAGAATATGATTTAGTTCTATATAATCCACCAAGCAGACTATCTGAAGAGAAAGTAGAGAAAGACATCTCAATAATTAAAAGCATAGTCAACAAGAATCATATCTGGTTGCCTCCAAATGGAGATTTACATAGTCATCTAGTGATGCCTCATGTGAATTCAGAGAATCTACCTAGACCTAAGTTTCTTGGGCTTCTAAAGAACTGTAAGAGATATCTAAGTAATTCATCTAATATATATTATGAAGCCACTCACCTTCTGGAAGAGAATCAGATTGCAGTTATTGGATTAAGGAACAAATTCAGAGAATCTAGAACTGGAAATATGAGAATTCCAAATGCAAGTAAGAACATCATGATGGTATTGAGGCAGTTGATAAATGAGTAGATTTAAGAATTGGAAGAAACCATTCTTTGATGATTATGGTTGGGCAAATAAATATAAAGATGTCTTGGAATTTGAAGGTCTCTATGGATGGAGATGTCAATATCCAGAGAATCTAACTCTAGGAGATAAAGTTGATATAGGATGCTTCACATATCTAAATGCTAAGTATGGAATAGAGATAGGAGACAATGTTCAGATAGGTGCTCATTGTGCCATCTATTCAGATAACACAGAGAATGAAACTCATGGAAAAGTAACTATAGGAGAGAATTCATTGATAGGTTCATATACACTGATTCTTCCAGGAGCAACTATTCCACCTAATTCAAAGATACCTGCAAGGAGCATAATCAAGTGAAGAAAATACTTGTAACAGGTGGAGCTGGATATTTAGGTTCAGTTCTTTGCAGAAAATTACTAGACAAAGGATATCAAGTCAGAGTGCTAGATAAACTTCTATTTAGTGATGGAGGAATACAAGAACTTTATGATAACAAGAAATTCCAATTCATATATGGAGACATCAGAGATGCACCAACTATTAAAAAGGCAATCAAGAAAATGGATGCAGTGATTCATTTAGCTGCAATTGTAAATGACCCTGCATCAGCAGTTAATCCAGAATTGACTGAAAAAGTTAATTATCATTCTAGTAGAGAACTTGCAAAGATGTGTTGGTCATCTGGAGTCAATAGATTCATCTATTCATCTACATGCAGTGTATATGGAGCAAGCAAATCAAGTAGACTTCTAACTGAGAAATCTAAATTAAATCCTGTATCCATATATGGAAAGACTAAATTGATGGCAGAGAAAGATATACTAGAGTTCTCTGATTATGGATTCTCACCAACTGTATTCAGAATGGCTACCCTTCATGGAGTCTCACCTAGAATGAGATTTGATTTAGCAGTGAATGTGATGACAGCGATGGCTAAATATAAAAAACAGTTTAAAGTGTTTGGTGGAGAACAGTGGAGAGCATTCTGTCACATCCAAGATGCAGCAGATGCATATCTACAATGTCTAGAAACACCAACAGAGAAAGTGAATGGTGAGATATTTAATATAGCAACAGAGAATCAGAAGATAATAGAATTAGGCAAACATATAGAGTTAGTGGTTCCAGATTCAAAGATGATTATTGATAAGAAGAATGTAGATATAAGAAATTATAGAGTATCTGGAAAGAAGTTTGGACTTAGGAACAGATTCACCATATCTGATAGCATTCAAGAAATAATGAATGGTTCATATATGGACTTTGAAGATGACATATATCATAATTATAGAATAATGAAGGTGTTGAATGATTAAATATATAGAGTGGGATGAGGAGAAACTGCAGCAGTGGTTTAAAGATAAATTCAGGAAGAGAGGCTTAGATATACGTGAGTATATCTTTCTAACCAAGTTCATTAGAGAGATAGAACCAGAGATAGTGATTGATGTAGGAACATTTCTAGGAGCATCTGGATATATACTAGGAACATCATCACCCAAATTAAAGAAACTATATGCTCTGGAACATCATCATGGATCTACATATTCAGGACCATATAAAGGATTAGTTAAGACAGAAGACTATGGAAAGTATCTACCTGAGTATGCTATATTCAAAACAATTGGATATGAAATAGATTTAGAACCAATACTCAAAGAACATGAAGGTGGAGATGTATTTATCTTCTTTGATTCAGGTAAGAATCCAATGAGAATCTTTCATCAAGTTCAGATGTGTTATCAGTATAAGATAAGATATGTTGCATTTCATGATACCAAGACACCACAGGTGAGAAGAGGAATCAAGAGAGTTAAAGAATTAGGATTATATAGAATACACAGTGAATGTTTAGATGCACCTGATGAAGGTAAGAAAGGAGTGACTATTCTAGAACTATGTTAGTTATTTCAATTGATGGACTCAACTGGAAGTATGCATCTGAGATATATAAAGACTTATTCAAAACACAATCAAGTAGAATGATTAGATGTGATGTAAGGGTATTTTCAATGAGAGGAGTATCTGCAACCCCTATAGGATTAACATGTGCATGGTCTGGAGAAAGAATCAAGAATCTGCATCCATGTTTCTTCACTAGATTTGATGATAAATATAAGAAAGAATCATTCATCTGGAAAGATAAGAATGGAAATGATTTAGATTTAGTCTGGAATCACTTCAAGCATCCTAAGTTCTTTGAGAAGGTTGTAGGTGATTCACCATATGCTGGAGAGCAGATATGGAAGTTCTATCATAGTCTACCTAATGTGAAGAGGGTGCCTTGTGAGGAACTCTGTATCTTTGCAGAGGCTGCTAGAAAGGATTATGACTTGTTCTGGATACATTCATCTATAGTAAAAGGTGGAGTAATGTTTCCAGGTCCATATGAGCTAGGTAGACTTCCTGCACTGATTCCTTATGATGATATAAGAAAGGATAAACCATTAAAGAAAGATGTATATCTATGTGGCATCCGTAGATATAAAGAAGTTATTAGATGGCTAGAAGAACTATCTGGTGGACAGACTATAGTAGTTACATCTGACCATGGAACACTGGTAGATGTGAATGAACCACTAGCACCCCAGATAGATAATATACCCTTAATTGTAAATAGAAAAATAGATTTAGAGGAGGTACGGTTCCAATGGAACTTAAAAGATTTAATTCTCAAGTTGAAAAAGACAGAAAATATATAGAAGATTGGATGATTAGTTGGGATTACCAAGAAGAAAGAAAACAGCATGTAAAGTATCCAAATGAACACCCACAGAGTTTTGATACATATAATGGAATGGCAGATTTGATTAGATGGATGAACTGGATAGGTAAATATACATATCCTCACCAATTCCCAAAAAGTATAATATATCCACTGATTGTGGATAGTATTGATTATGATACATCAATTCTTGGAGAATATGTAAATGTATCTGGAATTGAACCACCACCAGTCTTTACTATGGGAAAGTATAATGCACAGGACTATCTATTCCAGACTATGTATCCTAAACCATTCAAAATAGAGAGGATGCTTGACTTTGGAGCAGGATATGGAAGACAGATTAATCTATGGAGTCAACATCATAGAGATGACCTAACATATGTAGGAATGGATTCAGTGCCACAATCATACTGTCTTCAGAATCTATACTATAGATATGCAGATATGCCTATGTATGAATATATGGAGAAGAAGAGATTGAAGATAAAGAAGAAAGGTATCTATCATATACCTACATGGAGAACTGATTTACTTCCAAGTAAGTATTTTGATATGGTGAGTGCAGTTCAAGTTATGCAAGAGATAAATGAAGAGCTAGTGAAACACATGTTAGATGAATTTAAGAGAGTTCTGAAGGTAGGTGGAGAATTGTATATAAGAGACCATGGAATGGCATTTAAATATTCAGCACATAAATTAGATATAGAAGAAATACTTTGGGATATGGACTTCACACTAGAGTATGAACCAGACTATGTAGATTATGAAGAGATACATGGTATACCTAGAATCTGGAGGAAGAATTAGTGAAACATATACTAGTAACTGGTGGATTAGGATTCATAGGAAAGCATCTAGTGAAAAGACTAGAGAAAGAAGGACATAATATTCATATCATAGACATCAAGGGTGGTTCTAATCTATTAGATATAGATGAGATAACCAATAAACATTATGATATCATCTATCATCTTGCAGCTAATGCAGATGTCAGAGGTGGAATAGATAACACAACGATAGATTTGGAGAATAATATCAGAGCTACACATAGACTTCTAGAATATATGAGGATGCATAATTGTAAGAATCTAGTATTTACATCATCAGCTACAATCTATGGAGAAAGAGATGATTTCCCAATACCAGAAGATGCACCTGACTTGAGACCTATCTCACTCTATGGAGCAAGTAAACTATCTGCAGAACATCTGATAGAGGCATATTCACATATGTTTGGAATCAATGCAAATATCTTCAGATTTGGGAACATTGTTGGTGAAGGAAACACTCATGGAGTAATTAATGACTTTGTGAGGAAACTACAGAAGAATCCAAAGAAACTAGAGATTCTAGGAAATGGAAATCAGATTAAGCAGTATCTTCATGTGAATGATTGTATTAATGCATTGATGAATATATCTATAGAAGAAGGAGTTAATATATATAATCTAGCACATGATGATACCATGCCAGTAAGTAGACTAGCATCTATAGTTATAGATGAGATGGAATTAGATGCAGAAATAGAATATACTGGTGGAGATAGAGGATGGATAGGAGATGTTCCAGTTACTATCATAGATAATTCTAAGATGAAGGAATGTGGTTGGAAACCAACTGTAAGTGTAGAAGATGGAATAAGAAGAACTGTGAGGTGGCTAATTGATAATCAGTAGAACTCCATATAGAATATCATTTGCAGGTGGTCTATCTGACCTAGAAGCATATTATAAGTATCAGGATGGACATGTAGTATCTACTACTATAGATAAATATCTCTACCTATTCGTGACTAAGAATCTAATAGGCAAGTATAGAGCAGTTTATAGAAATGTAGAAGAAGTGGATGAGATAGATGACATTAAGCATCCATTAGTAAGAGAATGTCTTAAGATGGCTAAGATAGATGAACCAGTAGAGATAATGTGTCTATCTGATGCACCTGGAGGAACAGGTTTAGGTTCTTCATCTGCATTCACTGTAGGACTTCTTAATGCTTTATATAGATATAATGGAATCCAATGTAACAAAGCCAAACTAGCAGAGGATGCATGTAAGATAGAAATAGATATACTAGGTGAGCCTATAGGAAAGCAGGATCAATATAACTGTGCTTTTGGTGGACTGAATCATTATGTATTTACTAAGAAGAGAATCAGAATCCATCCTATACTAGCAGATATAGAGACAATTAATAGATTACAAGACAATCTAATGTTATTCTATACAAACATTCAGAGAAAAGCATCTGATATTCTAAATAATCAGAAGAAGAATATGCATGATATAGTTCCAATAGTCAAAGATATGACTTGGATGGCTAGCTGTATATCTAGTGACTTACATCATAATACACTAGATAACATAGGTGCATATATAGGTGAAGAGTGGAATCTAAAGAAGAAGACTGGAAATGTATCTAATGAGATGATAGATGAGATAATAGATAGAACATATGATGCAGGAGCTACAGGAGCAAAGTTATGTGGAGCAGGTTCAGGTGGATTTCTGATGGTATATTGTGAACCAGCATATCAAGATGCAGTTAGAAAAAGACTATCTGATCTGACAGAGTTTCCATTTAGATTTGATGAACATGGGAGTAGGATAATACATGCCTGAAGTATCTATAATCATACCAACAAATAGAAGAAATAAAGTCATGATACCTAAGATAAGGAATATCCAGAGTGCACTTCTAAGGAACCATTTCAGTAGAACATTCACTAATGAATTCATAGATTTGATTACCCAGAGAACATTTGATGTCAATCATTATCTAGAACTTACACTCAGCTCTCTATCATATCAAACATTCAAAGACTTTGAAGTTATTATCTCACATAGATATCCAGAAGATGCTCTAGAGACAGTTAAGATGGAATGGGGATTTCCTATCAAGCTAGTAAAAGAGAAACCATCTATATGGCATGATTTAGGTGAGAAGTATCCTACACTCTGTAACAACATCAACACTGGAGTCATTCATTCTTCTGGAGAACTTCTCTGGAGACTAGATGACTTGACATTCTTTAATAATAGAGCTTTAGAAGAATTGTGGAGTAACTGGAAGAATGGATACTATTCCACCAGTAGAGGATTCAGATGTATTGACTTTGAAGAGAAATGTCTTGGTATGAAGGAGAGGTCAGTAAGAGTAGGACCTAATAAATATAACTGTTACTATAATGGATGGCTAGGTCAACTGAAGCCCCTGACTATGGAAGGTAATGAAATTCCTAGCTGGATGATGTGGGGATTCTCTAGTACAATGTCTATAGATGATTTCCTTGAGGTTAATGGACAAGATGAGATATATGATGGAAGCATATCAGGTACAGATATAGAAATCGCAATGAGGATAGCAAAGATAAATAAACAGAGGAGACTAGCTACACAGAACTTTGTATATGAGATAAATGATGTTCCATACAAGTATATGGCCAGAGATGATGTTGCAATGAGAAGACTCTGGCAAGTGAATAATCTGACTGCTAATGATTGGAAGCCTACAGAAAAGCAGATGAAACTATATGAAAGGTGGCATAAAAAGAAACTAGGTGAATTAGATGAGTATTGGAATCAGTTCATGAATGTGCCTTATCTGGACATGAAAAAAGAGTATAAAGACAAGAAATTGGGGAAAATAGTCTATGAAAGTGAATAATGTAGAATGTAGTCGAGGATATGCCTCAGAAATCGATTTAAAGGGGTCATACAGCCACGTAGAAGCAAAAACTATTTTTACTAATGGTATTATACCTGTGGCATATCCAAATGCGTTAGCGTGGCTCTTTGGTGCCTTTAAATGGAAATTAGGGTTTTTTGATGAAAATGAACATAAATAAGTATTTAGATGAATTTAAGAGTGTGTTTGAAGATATAAAGAAGCAGTATAACAAGTTAGATGAGATAGTAGATATTATAAAGCAATCAGAGAAGATATACATAGCAGGTAATGGAGCATCTGCATTGATATCATCACATCTAGCCCTGCATCTGAGACAGTTAGGATATGATGCAATATCTCTAACAGATAATGTAGGACTAGTGACTGCAGAAGCTAATGATGATGAATATAAAAATATATTTATGAACCAACTATATTCTACATCAGATAGAGGAGACATTCTAATCATCTTCTCTGGTTCTGGTAATTCAGAGAATGTAGTGACTGGTGCAAAGTATATGATAGATATAGGAGAGAAGGTAATTGCATTTGTAGGAACAGATGGTGGAGAATTAAGTATGATGGAAGATGTAGAGTGTTTTCATGTGAATGGGGATATGCAGCACGCTGAAGATGCATTCTCAATTATATGTCACTTGCTTTTGAGGTGTTTAGATGAGTAAACTTGAATTTAAATGTCCATTTTGTGATGCAGATATGGAAATTATAAGCCAGAATATTAGTATACCATTGAATTATTTATTTGGTACAAAAAACAAATTAACAGAAGAGTGGATTTGTATGAATGAAGAATGTCAATGTAGACTTGAGATAAATGCAGAATCTGTATCAATGATACCAATAGAAAGACAATGGAGACCAACAAATGAGTAAACCAAGAATTGGCATTTGTGGATTCGGAGTTGTGGGTAGAGCTATCCATGCAGGATTCTATACTAAAGCAAAGTTCAGGATATATGATATTAATCCAGATGTATCAGTTAATGACCTAGAAGATGTATGCATAGATAGTGAATTCATATTCATATGTGTTCCTACTCCTATGAAAGAGAATGGAGAGGCAGACACTTCTATAGTAGAAGAGACTGTTCAGAGATGTTTAGATTACATCAACCACACAGATACTATTCTAATAATCAAATCAACTATTCCACCAGAGACTACAAAGATGCTTCAGGAGAGGCATCCAGATATACATATAGTCTTCTCACCAGAGTTCTTAACTGCTAGGTGTGCTAGACTAGACTTCATTAATAATGCTAGAATCATTCTGGGTGGAGATATAGGAGATACAAAAAGAGTAGAGAGTCTCTTCAGATTGAGATTTCCACATACACCAATCATTCACACAGATCCAACAACTGCAGAGATTGTAAAGTATGCAGCTAACTGTTTCTTTACCACAAAACTATCTTACTTCAATGAGATTTATCAGGTATGCCAGAAATTAGGAGTTGATTATGAAGATGTGAAGAAGATGGTTCTACTTGATGGTAGGATAGGTAATTCACATGTTGATGTACCTGGATTTGATGGCCATCTAGGATGGGGACAAGCATGTTTCACCAAAGACCATAATGCATTAATAAAAAAAGAAGAAGAACTAGGAATCGAACCTAGTGTTCTAAAAGGAGTATGGAAGAAGAACGAAGAAGTTAGAGGAAAAAGATATTGGAAAAAAGGACTTTAATTAAACTTCTGCTCTCCATGAAAATGATTGTGCATCTGGAGAAGAATGATACACAGTGATGTTTGTGGCATCCACTGTGAATGAATACATGATTGGATTTGCACCTGATGGAGATAGATTAACATAAGATGGTTTGCTTGGGCACCCATGTGCTATAGTTCCTGCATCTGAAACATTAGCCCATCCTCTATATAAACTTTGTAAGGAACCTTTGATTGTGCCTCCTGATATTGTAGTTCCAGATATACCATCTGCATCAATACCTGCAGCAGTCAACACACCTGTTGTTGTATCATCTGCATTATCTTTTAGATAGTCAGAAGCACCCACTAAGTTTGTATTGTTACCAGATACCCAATCTGCATAGATACCTGTCTGTGAGGAATACAGACCAGCTTTTATATTACCACCAGAGATTGCTTGAGTAGATATGCATTGTGAAGAGAAATTACCTTGGAAGTATGCATCTCCTTTAAATAGTGCATCACCTGCATCTATATAAAGTCCATAGTTATTTGTAGCACCACCAGCATAAGCATATATTCCTATGTTTGTGGTATTAGCCCCTACAGCAGTACCATTAAATCCATATAAAGTATCTAATCCAGCTTTATTAGCATGCATTTTAATAGCTTGGATAAAGTCGGTATTATCATCTGGAGTTAATTGAACATTAACAAACCCCCTTAAAGTTCCTGTCATAGAATTATGCCCAAATGATGCTCCACCTGAATGTTGCATATGGAATGGTGAAGAAGGTGTGAACTTTGCCATATTCACCCCTAGAGAATTAGTTATTATAGAACCTCCAGAGATAGTTTGAGAAGAAAGAAAAGTCATATTATGAATACCCTTACTATTCCAATCCTTATCAGCATTTATAGTCAAATCAGAAAGGTTAGATACTCCATCTCCCCCACCACCTATCATAGTGTTCCAACCACCACTATTAGCACTACAAATATATAAATTTGATAATGAAGTAGTTCCAGATAACCAAAGAACTCCAGCTCTCTGTGATGGTTCATCTGTGCTTGGAATTATTTCAATCATAGAACCAGAAAATCTGTGAGTAGTTATTCCTCTTTTTGTTAATATAAGTCTTCCACCACTATCATTATAGTTAAGTTGCATTGCTCCACTACCTTCCATATATACAAATGGACTATATGTTTGAGCAATATCATTGCAGTAGATATACATATCATCAGTGACTAGACTACCACCTTTTAAGACTGTATTATCATCTGATTTCTGTATACTAAATAATGCAGTATTTCCGCTTTCAATAGTAAGTGGTTGATTTCCATGAAGTCTTATATCTATATTTCCAGCATCAAATAAAGCAATAGCAGGCTGTGCATCTATATCATTAGCTAATAACTTAAGATTCTTTCCATCAATACCACCTTCAATAATAGATGTTGTTCCATCATATGTGAAATCAAATATCTGAGTAGAACCACTTTTCATAGTAATTCTACTAGGGCTATTAGTTATTAAATCAGTTAATCTTATTGATCCACCTGAAATTGATGCGGAAGAAATACCTGCAGCATTATAAATAGTCTTTGAATTCCAATCCTTATCAGCGTCTATAGTTAAATCTGATAAATTAGAAGCACCAGCACCAACACTTGGTCCATTATATACAGAACAAGAAATAGTATGTGCTTGTAATTGACTGGATATAGATATCTTATTACCAGATAAAAGAATGTTACTACTAGCTTTTATACGGATATCACCTGGATGAGTAGCATGATCTTCACCATAAAAAGAAATATATGATTGTTCAGTTGTATAATGTCTAAATCTAGCTTCTTGGTCACTCCAACCAATCATCAAGTCTGTTCTTTTAGATGCAGTAGATGGATTAAAGATTAATATAGGTGTTCCATCTCTCCATATTCTAAATGTATGTGGAGTCTCACTACCTAGACCGACTCCAACAGTTGATGAATCGCCTACTGAGATATATTGAGTATTACTTGTATTACCCTTTATGACTATCTTCTCATCATGACTACCCCCGTATAGATTACTAGTTGTTCTATTGTGAGTAAACTGAAATGTCTCACTACCAGTCTTATAGAAATACACATCATCATTTGTATCTAAGATTATATCTCCAGCACCATTTAATTTAATGTAAGGATATGTATCTGAACTATTCGCATTAATTATCATATCATCATTAGCATCATCACCACCGAATAAACGGCTATCATCTCCATCCACATCAAATTGGAATATCTTAGATCCCTGTTCCTCTATATCAAAATCTCCACCAGTAGCCAAATCAATTCCAACATCACTGGCACCTTGTATTTGAATAAATGGGTAGGTATCTTTATCATTAGCCTTAATAATCATAATAGAATCATTCTCATCTGTTCCATATATTGTAGTACCCTGCGCTTCAAGAGCAACCTTTAGCATTTGATCGCCATCATCTTTCATTATTATCTTACTACTAGCATCTAGTATTATATCATCTGGGGCATCCATATTATACCAATCAGAACCAGTATTGTTATGTCTAATTTCTGGAACCATTGTATTCCAATTACTATAAGTGATTGTATTGCCAGATTCCATTGAATCGTACCAATTAGTTGCCATATTTATCTACCTCTCATTATAAATCTCCACTTCCACTAACCATTGCTTCTATCTTACATCCTATCCATCCTTCTGCTGAATTTGGAATTGGATGAAGAACTACATTCTTCACAAAAGCAATCGTTTCTTTTCTCATGTTCCTTAATGTGCTTGCTCCCATATCATTAGATGATGGTGTAGGCAAGAATTTGATAGTGTTCTCTGCACTCCAAGTAGTATCATACATATGTCTTCTTCCAAGTATTTTAAACAGTTCACCAACTGCACCTGGAATGATATTATCCATTAGAGTATCCACATCTGATTTTTTCATCCATGTTTCTATTATAACAGAGTAATCTTGAACATCCCATCTGCTACACTTGACATCTAAGAAATCACTTGTTCCCATATTTCCATAATAGATAGCCAAGTCATTATCATATTTGAATGGTGGAGAAGGTGGAAGAGCACATGGACCAAAGCAGAATCCAAAATCATCATCAAAATAATAAGGAAATGTTCTATGAGATGCCTGAGGATGAGTATCAAATGCAGACATTATAAATCTCCACTTCCACTAGCTACGCATTCTATCTTCACATGAATCCATCCTTTATCTCCTTCAACTGGTGAATCTGTGATATTCTTTACAAAAACAACTTCTTTACTTCTCATATTTGATAATTGTCTATCTGGAATAGGAATTAATTCAATTGTATTTTCACCTGACCATGTAGTATCATAGTGATGAGGTCTACCTAATATCTTAAATAATTCACCCACTGCTTGTGGAGTTATGCTATCTCTTAATGATTGCAAATCAGATTTATTTAGCCATGTCTCTAAAATCATTCCATAATCTCCAACATCCCATCTAGAACACCAACATTGAATTACACATGAATGTCCTGTTATTAACATATCACCTGTTTCATTATCCCAAGATACTCTAATTTGTACCATACTAACTGCATTACCTGATGATGTATTTATTGCTTGAACATCACATTTAAGATTAACTATATCTTCCCATGTCCAATGAGAAGGAGCATTTGTATCTGAAGTTATATCATACCATTCAGTCCAATATAACCACATACTAATCCAATCATGAATATGATTATCTCCATCACCATCAGCAAATACTGGTCTTAATTCTACTTTATTATTATCAGTATTTCCTGGAATTTCTCTACCTCTCATTCTAATCTCTACTTTAGTTATCTTCCCATATGATATACCAGGACATGTATTAGAATTTAATGCACATATATCTCCACTACTTCCACCAGATTCATCTCCAGCATCTCCATCTACCATATCACCTGGAACAGTTGGACCACCATCCCATCCATTTGTTTCACTAGGATCATATCCATCAAAATAATATATCTCACTTGGCATATTAATCTATGTCCAATCTTATTCCTTCAACTTTTATACCAAACTTATTTGGAGTCACAAATGTATCTGATATATTTCTCACAGCAACAGTTCTCTTTTCTCTAAGACTAGATAGTCCATATCCATAGATAGGTTCTAGAATAAGAGTATTTCCAGATGAATAAGTTGTATCAATGAATGTTGGCTTTCCAAGTATCTTATATAATTCTCTATATGCACCTGGAGTCACATTTCTGAATAAGAAGTTTCTATCACAAGCATCCACAAATGTCTCCATAATCACGTTATAGTTATCTTCATCCCATCTACTGTTCCAACATCTTATCTTTCTCTCATACCAAGTAGCTCCTTCTATATTTCCATCTATTCCATTAACAGAATCTGTTAGAGTGGTATTTTCCCTATCTAGAAACTTATAATGTACTGTAGGAGTTGTTGGTGTAATTCCATTATAGATTCGATTAACCTCACTAGAGTCAAAAGCAGTGCCACTCCAAAACACAAACTCGCAGATATCACCATTAAAATGATTATTATAAGCCTTCCACTCTCCTAATCTAAATTCATGAGTAGTATCAGTAGCTGGTGTATAATTAGCACCTACTGTTTTGTTAACTTTAGAAACACCATCAACATATAATCTAAAATCTTTAGTAGAATGGTTGTAGACTACTGTACCAGTATGCCATTTACCATCACCAACTGCTGTATTAGTATCTAAACTTATACCACCAGCTGTGCCAGAACCCATTCTAGCAAATAAATCAGTAGAACTACTAGCAACCCATATATGATAGTTATCATCATATCCACTACCAGTATCATTCTTAGCAAACAAAGTCCAATATACTTTATCAGCTGAACCAGTCCCTCTATATCTAAATGTTACACTAGCAGTATATGAATTAGCAACAGTTAAATAGTCTGAAGTAGCAGTCACATAATCATCTGAACCATCAAATGATAAACATCCTTGTGGAACTATAATATATTGACTACCCTTTTCTCTTACTTCCATCTATCCACCATATACCTTCTTCTCTAAATCAGAGAGTTTCTTCATTATATCAAAATTCTGTTTTCCATAGTTAATCACAGTAACAAATCCTTCTTCATCAGAGATTCTTTGTGTGTAGCTCACTATATCAAATATATCATGAATTCCAAAGTTAGTTAGATTAGATGAGAATCTGTAATCAGTCTCTATATCAGTTCTTCCATTTATTGTAATCACTCCTTTCTTTTTAGGTTTAATGTTACTTCCAGATGTTTCTATTCTGGCTCTTTCATCTGCCATCTCTTGTGTAACTATACTATCATCATATATCTTTCTTAATTGAACTCCATATGAATTAATACTATTATCATCAGTTCTAGTTGCAGTGATTTCATGCTCATACCATCCAAGTTTAAATGCTAAATCACCTGATGGACATGCATTATTATCCGAATAACCTAACCATGAACTACCTGACTTCAGAAGTATCTGTCCACTTGCATAATTTCTTTGATTACTTGCATAATACAACTCCCACTTTTTAGGATTAGCATCATTTGCCCCACTAATAACTAGCCAATAATTTGCTCCAACATTCAGATTCTTTAATTTAGGAGAATCATAACTCTGCCACTCACACCATCCAGATGGATATGGTAAATCAGATGGAATAAAAGATATGTCATTACTCCATGGTATTGGAGTTCCTGCAGGCATACCAGCTGTATATGTAGAATCTTTTGTTGATACAGTCACATTTTCAATGTATGGTGGATCAGATGCATCAAATGTAGTTGAATTCAGAGATGAGAATATATATTTAATTGTGACATTGGAACCTTCATCACCTAAATCATTCTCTATTCCATTAGTTAATCCTGACCACCATCCTAATCCAAGACTACCAGATAATAAAATGTGTTGTCCAGAATAAGTTTGTGCTGATATAGTTATGTATTGTGCTCTTTGAGTAAATGTTGTTGTTTTTATATTTCCAGTTCTATCATAGTTCTTACCATAAACAAAATAACTAGTAGGTTGATATCTTCTAGCACTATAAGAATCTTTAGTCCAAGTAGTTCCATCAGCACTGGTGTATATAGCAAAATCAGTATCACTTGTTGTATTTGGCCTAAATTCCCATGTTCCATCAGATGCTATTGGTTGATGTAATGCCACAAAGAATTGTTGTCCTGATTTAACTAATGCTCTCTGTGACCATGAAATATCAAAATGTAAATGTTGATAATATGCACTCATAGTTGTTGATGCAGATGCAAATGCAGCAGATATATCTTTATCACATCCACTAATAAGATAACACCATACTGTCTTAGGTAATGCATAACTGTCATTATGAACTACATATGCTTCCACTCTAGTTACTCTTGCATCAAATGAGAATGGTTTCCATATATCACTAGAACCTCCACCTGACACTTGCCATCCTATATAATAATTTGCTGTTGAATCATTTTGTGGTGCTCCACCAGCACCAGTCTGTCCTAATTTTTTAGATGAAGACTCTGTTGTAGTTAGGAATGAATCACTTCCACCTGTAAATATGTCTGCATTGTCCTTAGTGGATGTATTTAAATATGTGTAATCTTCAAATTCATCTGTATAAACATGAGAATCTGCATCTGGAAAAATACTAAATATTAAAGTATCTGGCTCATCATCATCTTCTGTTCTATCCATGTAGAATTTAACAGCTGATAGAATATCATCTTCGGCACAAATTCTCTGTGCAATCACTGCATTTGAAGTCAATGCAAATGAATGATTAAGATTAGGTTGGGATGTTATTGTAGAATATCCTGTTCCACCAACAACTAAAACCTTATTAGTTATATCCTCATCAGCTTCCTCTAATGGATCCATCTTAAAAATATCTGATTCAGAGATAGTGAAATCATAGCTATCTCCTCTAAATTCAGGTTGATAATAATGCATTTGTCCACTATTATCTATATAGAATTTAAATCCATCAATCTTAGTCAAATCAATAAGTGCATCACCAACTATTGTATTAGAGAAATCAATTGAGTCAGTCATTGTTGTTCCACTATTGTTCCAAATGTGTGACCCAGAGATTCCAGGACAATAATCAGCTATAAGAGAAGATGCTATATAACAGGTATTTCCAGAATATTCAGCAGAAGCACTAGTATGATATCTCCATAAATCATATGTTCTACCAACTACCTGATATATATGTGTCTTCTTTCCCTGAACAATTTCTTGTTGTATCCTAGATATATATCCATCAAATTCTAAATCATCATTTATAAAAAGAAGAACTTTATCCCCAATCAATCTATTTGTGGTGACATCAAATGCATTTATCACTCCATTCTGAAAATATTCATTATCTGAATTAGTTATCTCAATGAGAGATATATTTCCACCAGCAGAATAATGATTTGCATCTGCTGAACCTGAACCCAAATAGATATCGTATGAGATAGTCATAATTATCTAGTATTCCGATACCTAAACTTTAATTGATTTGTAAATGCACCAACATCCTGAATTCCATGAACATTTATAGGTCCATACATATTATAATTCTCACTCATTGTATCTCCAGAATATGTCACATTTCTATTATAGGATGTTCCACCGAACACTCCACCTTTCTGCATTCCAAGCAGATTAGAATAATGTGTAGAGAGTAAATATTTCATGATATTCTCACCATATTTACGATTAGTTCCCTCTAATGGAACAAGTGCCTCTGCTCCTTTTTCACCAAACACTCCAGCAGTTGGAGAATTAAATATTCCACCTCTTTCTCCAAATACTAGATTTCTAGCAACATTTCCAAATTCATCAAACATTGCTCCTGGATTTCTTATGGTATTCATCACAATCTCAAATGCAGTTCCTGTTGAAGTATTGATATTATTCATTAGATTAAATATATTCTGTAATTCATTCTTTAAATCTATTACCTTGAGATTTAATTTATCAACATCGGATTGAGTATATCCGATTACTCTATCTACAGCCAACCATGCATCTTCTAATTCATAAGTGATGGTAGTACCTTCATCTGTAGCCTGTGCCATATCATTAGCTTTATCTTTTATCTTAGTAACTGTTGTAGCAACATCATTAGAAGCAATACCTATATCCATATAGTGTTCTGCAGTATCCATTGCCACATCATTGTATTCCTTCTGTTCTTTAGTTGCAGCATCTATATATTCTTGTAATTCTGCCTCTGTTATGTCACCCCTAGCATATGCTGCCCTAGCCTTAGCTAAATCACCTTCTGCTTCTTTCCATTCTTTATACTGTTCAATTATATCTTCAGTGAGAAGTGCTTGTTCAGCTAACCCTTCAAATAATTCATCATCCAGTTTCTTTTTATCTTCTGCTATCTTATATTTCTCTAATTCAATCTTAAGTAGTTTATCTTCTAATTCATAGACATCCAACATTGCCTCTGCTTTATATTTCTCTTTATTAGTGACTATATCCAATACCTTAGCATATTCTGACATTGCTGAATTCAATTCACTCTGAACTTCTAGTAATTCACCCCTTCTATTTATTATATCAGTGACCTGTTCCAGAATTGCTAATTCATTCTCATTTAATTTTTCAGATAGAGAATTATATGTAGCAGTAGCAACTCCCAGTTCTTCTCTTCTAATTCTCAATTCATCAGTTACATCAGATAAATCCTGAGTTATTCTATTAGCTTGATTTAATAATAAATTATATTCCTCTTCTCTATCAGGCCCAAGTCTATTCATTTCTTCTCTGGTGTCAATCAATCTCTGATTCAGATTCGTTTGTTTTCCTGATAATCTATTAATGTCTTTATTAATGTTATATAGATTTGTATATGCATCAACTGCATCTCCAACTTCTGGACTCAAATCATGCATCAATTTAAGAATGTCTGATGATACACTTAATACATCACTTTCACTATCAGCATATTTCCTTGTAGCATCACCCAAATCTATAAGTAAATCATTATATTCTTCATTTCCCTTTTTACCTTCTGCAGTTAATTCATTTAATCTATTCTGAATCCTGACTACCCTTGATAATCCATCTAACCAATCAGGTATAGCTTTATTTGAATATCTTTGTATTACAGTCATTCCATCTTCACCAGTTTTTGTTAATTTCTCCCATGCTTCATAACTTAATGTCAAACTCTCTTGAACACCTTTAATCTTATCTATCATACCAAGTGCACTATCAATCATTGATGCAATTGAACCAATAAATGGAATAGCTTTCACCATATCTTTTATTGTCCCAAAGAAATCAAAATCACCTTCACCACTAATAATCCCTTGGAGTGATTTTACTGATTCAATTAATTTCCATAATGCACCAGTTAATTCTTCACCAATAGCTGCACCTAATTCCTGTGCATCACCAGCTAATTGTTTGAATTTGCCTGACATTGTATCCATCTGTTTCTCAGCAATAAATTCAGTGATTCCAGACATTTCCTTAGTGATAAGGACATAATCTTCTATTTCATCAACTGCACTCACTAGAGTAGCTGCAGCAGCAGCAGTTCTTGCTCTAAACATCTGTGAAGCATCAGCCACACTAAATTGAGCATTCTTTAATTTTCTAAGTATGTCTACTATACTATTAACTGTTGGATCTATATCAGATAGAGTTAATCCTAATGCAGCAAGTGCTCTCTGTCCCTTATCTGTTGGAGTCAGAAGTTTAGTAAATATCATATTTAGACGTTGACCTGCTTGTGCACCCTCATAACCTCTATCAGCAAGCAATGTCAATGTAGCTCCTATTTCTCTAAAGTCTTGATTCAATTCACCTGCTATCTGTCCAACATACTGGAATGCATTAGCCATCTTTTCTGCAGTCATAAATGAATTAGTAATCAAAGCAGTGAATGTATCTACAACCATACCAGTATCATCAAGTTCAAGTCTAAATTGTTTTAGAACTGTAATTACATATTTAACTGCTTCTTCTAGATTTGTTTGTGTAGCAGTAGCATATTGTAAAATAGGAAGTAATTCTTTAGTAGATGATATAACTGGATCAATTCCAGCACTGGCAACTGTATACATTGCCTTAGCTACTTCTGTCATAGTGAATATGGTCTTACTAGCAAGTTCTCTAGAAAGTTTACTTATTGCATTAACTGCTTTATCAAAGCTATGACCTAAATATCCTGAAACAGCAGCAGCATTCACTACTGCACTCTCAAATTCCTTAAATATCTCTATAGAATTCTCTAGTCCTTGCCTTATAGCCATCACCATCTGAACACCTATAGAGAATGAAATGTAGTGGACAATCTTCAACATGAACTTCTGCCAGCTAAGCATATACTTCAATTGCTGTGCAAAGCTCTGTTGCATACCTTTGGTAGATTTATTTACTGTCTTGTGAATTGCAGTCATTGACTTGTTCATCTCAGCCTTGACTCGATTCAAGCCAGTTGTCTTTATCTGCAAATCAACATATATACTACCAGCTTTAGTTCCAGTTACCATATCTATCTATTCATTTATCTTTAATTTTATACATAATTCACATTTTCCATTTAAAGGGGTCAAAGAGCTATTCTGAGAGACCTTGCATTGCACCCTACCTATACCATTAGATAACTTTTAAAGTGCTTCAGCGTGGCTCTCTGTTAATCCTCAGCGATGTTTCAGACATATCCTAAACCTCATTTCCTAATATATCAGTTTATATAACAACCATCAGAGGTTCCCAATTACTTGGTAGTTTAGATATATTATCATTTTGAGGTTCAACTATCCATACATCTAAATTATCATCTACAAATATATTCACAGCATGTGGATATGTGAACATAGGAGTATTAGATATCAATATACCAAATGGTAAACTAGACCAGTGTTTGATAGAGAACTGTCCATATAGTCTAATACTAAAATCATCACAATCCAAATATTCAGAAATATATGACTCTTTATCTGTATCATCTTGTGATATGAATCTAGCATACTCTGTGAGAGATGTAAGTTTGTATTTACTATCATATATGTAGATAACACAACTCTCTCCTAATTCAGCTCTTAATGTAGACATTAATTCAGTATATTCTACATCCACTAATGGACTAGGCTTTCCTAGCTTACTCTTACTAAACCATCCTAAACACATTTAACTTACACCTGAATAGAAGTTCCAATCATCATAGTCAGTACAATTAACCCTAGCATTACATTGATATATTGGATATTGAATACCATTCATGCTGTTAAACATTATATAACAATTTGTATCACTATTTGCTCCATATACACCAAGATTAGGATATCGTGTACCTGTTCCAACAATTGTATTTAGAAATATTTTAGAATCCTCTGTACTTGCAATTGATATTCCAGCTGACCATTGGCCACATCTCTCTATATGATTACCACAAACTGTTGCATTGTCTCCACCCAATGAAATACCGTTACTTCCTATATCAGCAATCACATTATTATAAATATATGTATATGAACCAGCTAAATTCATAGCATAACTAGTTATGTTTGTGAATTCACATCCTATTACTTCAATCCAATTAGGGCTTCCAGTTACACCTCTATAAGTGTCTCTTATGATACTATTAGATATTGTTACATGATAAACATCCGAAGCTATAAAGAAACCTCTTGCAGTGCTAGCACCATAACATGCATCATCTGTTCCACACGATACCATACAATCATCAAATAATACATGTGATGTGTCTTCCATATAATATCCTACACCAGAATCATATACAGAACAACCTGTTACTGATACATTCTGAGTTGCTTCAGCATATGTTGCAGCTAGAGCAGATTCTACAACGAAACCTCCAGAGAATGCATTATCTACAATACATCCACTTATCACTGAATCATATGTTTCCCAATACCAAACACCAAATGCAGCATAATGCTTAAGACCACTTTCATCAAATGCACTAGCTAAATCAATGAACATACAATCATGTACATTAATTTGACTTCCTTCTTTGACGAATATTCCCATATTTTGGGTATCGTATATAGTCACACTGTATATCTCAACAAATTCACATTTCAAAAGATATATACCATTAGTATAGGAATAAAAACAATCATACCATACATCCTGTCCACCACTATTTCCATCTAGGATTATATCATGTATTGTTATATTTGCATTACCATTTGTTTGGTCATAATTTCTAATCATAGTACAATTAGCATCATCATCAAGATAAAGTCTAACATTATATAATTCACAGTTATCACCAACATAGAGTATACCATCTTGTGTAATAAGATTATTACCACCATTAACCCATCCTGATTCGTTATCAAGATCATCAATAGCATTTTGTAGATTAGCAAACGAAGCTACCCAGTAATGTCCTTCACTATTTGAAATTAAAGTTTCTGTTGGAGGTCTATACCCTCCTGGTAGTAAGTCTGTCATCACCCCAGCTCCACCAGCACCTAGAATAGCACCAGTAGTTAGGACTGCAGCAGCTTTCTTCTTATTCCTCTTAAACCAATTTTGTATATCATCTCTAAATAGATATATTAAACTAACTGTGATTAGTATACCTATTAATAGAATTATCCATCCTATCATTTATTTCAGTCTCCAAAATATAACATATAACATCTTTAAATTATATACCAATTAGTTCCATCACTTATAACAGTGACAGATTCATATTGAAATTGCATATCATAATCAACATCACCATCTATAGTATCACCACTCTGTCCAGATACAGTAACAGTTCCTGTACCTATATTCTTAACAGTTATATTATCACCACTATTATGTGAGTCTGGTAGTTTAATAGTTATAGTATTAGAAGCTAGAACATATTCTCCAACTAATGCTGAATAATTAGCAGTCTTGGTTTGTACTATATATCTATGATGACCATAGATAGTACCACCAGAGAATGCTGCTGATGATATTCCAGTTGAATCATATATGGGTTTATCATTTGCATCTAAATCTCCACCAAGTTGAGGTGTTGTATCTTCCACTACATTAGATAATCCTGCACCAGGAACTAGATTAGTGGCATTTCCTGAAACCCAATCTGCATATATTCCAGTTTGGGATGAAATCAGATTAGTTTGAATCGAACCTCCAGATATTCCTTGAGATGACAGTCCATAACATCTTATTTTATGACTCCAACTATCTCCTGAAACAAATAATTGATAATCACGAACATCTATATTTTGAAATTCTTTGGTAGAAGACATTCCATCAAAGTTAACTCTAAAGCTTGGTTTATTATTATTTTGACTCAAAAACAATGAATAATTGGGTACAGAACTTGCTATGATAAATGGATATGTAGCAGTTTGTTTTAAATCCTTTATATAAAACCACCCAGAATTATTAACACCAAACCTATAATGAGCGTTAGAACCTGTTAATTCATAATTATCAGTAAATCTAGTAAATTCACCAAATTGATTTTTGTCTTGTCCTATGTAAGTAGTCTTAGTTCCACTATCATAAAATGCAGATGGAACATTTAACCAAGCATCCGTACCTATAAATGTAATATCTGTTGCACTACTATAAATAGACCAAGCGAAATTTGGATTATCAGCATTACCCCAATCATACACCACACATTTATTAAATTGATGTCCACCAGTCGAAATATTTTTAAATCCATCTGTAGTTCTACCTAAAGTTTGTATTTCTACACAATCAAAGCAAAATTCTCCCATTATAGCACTTGTTCCACCTCGAGTGAGATTATTATCAAATTCTACACCAATTCTTGGACAATTAATCCATATGTTTTTAAACCATAATGAATTTATCCATGCATTATTATTTAGATTTCCAGTACTAGTATATATATGTATTCCTCTTGATACTCCATTTATATCAATATCTCTACACATAGTATTAAATATGCAACTTCGACTACCTGTTGCTGAATATCGAATTGCAGTAGCTCCTGATAGTATGCCATCATCCCAATTATCTGGAGATCCAGCATGGATATATATTTTTTCAACTGTAGTCTGAACTATACTAGATCTTTCCTTCCAATCATCTACATCACTATGAGAATAATGATGTACAATATTTCCAGAATACCAATTAGTTCCTGGAGTTGGTAAATGAACTGAGAAATTACCTAATAGAATATTTCTTGTTCTATTATTAGTAGTACCTCTACGTTGACCAGTGATATAAAAACCATCATATGTACCTTCTGCAAATTTAAATTGTGTACCAGCACCACCACCATATAAAGTAGAATGATTAGGTATATTTATAGTGGAAGAAATATTATATGTTCCAGATGCTACATATGTATATGTGAATGGAGAGAGAACACTATTAAATAATGTAGAAGCATCTACATCAGAGTTTATAATTGTTCCATCAGTTCCTCTCTTTGCATAATATGTATTACTGCTTTTATATATGATAATATCAGCAGCATAATATGAACCCCCTCCAGCTACGCTATCAGCATATGTTTTATTAGCTACATCAGTCCCAGCTACAGGTGTATATCCAGTTGTGATATGTCCACCTGAGATGGCTTGTGAGCTTACACTATCTATATTATAAAGGATTCCTTCTCCCATCTAGTTACCATCCATTTAATTTCATAATTCATTTCTTTTAGACATCCTAAACATTTATTAATCATAATCTATAGTCTTTAAATGTCCTTTTTGTATATTAGAATTAAAGATATAAACTTCATTTCCATATTTTCTATATGTATTCAATGATATGTCATTTACTAGATTAGCCTCTTCTAGAGTGATATTCAAATTCTTACCCATATCACTTACCACCAATTTGAATGTAGATGAATATGTTTCTCCTTTACCATCCGCATTAACAGTCATAGTGCATCCAGAATAAGCATAATCCATCAGATTATCCACATACTTTCCAATAGAATTACTAGTCATTGTCAAGGCTTTATTTCCACTATTAGCTATAATAGTTCCACTAGCAAGTATATCTCCATTAGAATCATATAGATATCCATACATAGGATATGGAAATGGAAGTGGCATTACTTACCACCTATATCTAATGTCTCTTGATCTTCTACTCTTATAAATACCACATCATCTTCACTAATTGTAATTGATGGTTCCATAAATCCAACTATATAATATTCCCATTCATAATTAGTTTCATTCCAATACCATATTTGTTCATTATCATCTAGAGTAGTGGAGATATCTGACGTAGCCATATCAGAAGCTGTTGTAGATTCATCATCTGTCCACCCAACATAATTACCACCATTATTTACACCAAATGTTAGAGTAACTTCTCTTGCATCTGAATATGTTGTTCCAGAATCTTCAGGCATATCTATCTCTATATCACCTACATCATCAGTTATATACACTTTAATTACCATAAATGTATCAATATTAAAATTAGTTCCAGATTCATCATGTGGATAGTAAGTTTGCCATAAACCATCATCCCCCCAAGAAGTTGCAGTCCAAGATGCTATATATTCACCATCACTCCAAGTTATCCCTTCATCATCAATGATATCAGCAACACCAGATGCATCTTCATCATCATCTCCCAACCATATAAAATAATCAATGCCATCTGTTCTTATAGTAGATTTATATACAGACAATGTAGTAAAATGAAAAGTACTATTACACCAGCCACCCTCACCATCAGAAACATTCATGCTCCACCAATATTTTGTATTGTAACTACTGAAATTACTTGTAGGTTGCGAGATATTTGTATTATTAGCAACAGAAGTATTAGATGCAAACTGTACCCAACTACCACTACTATTACTCCACCAAGTTACATCCATACTGTCACCATTAGGGTCAGTAACAATACCATATAAGGTAGGATTCAAAGAAATACCTATGCTACCATTCGTAGGACATTCACCAGATACCCCATCAGGTGCAGCGTTTACAATATAAGTACAATACAACAGATATTCCCAATTAGTATTTTCAGCGTTCTTTGTATAAGGATTACTCCATGTAGGATATGTTTGATAATCTTGAGCAAACCACTTATCATCACCCTCTACAGTATATCCTATCCTACCAACATTTTCACCACTTCCAAAACATACAACCATATATTCTGTATCATCATATACATCGACATCTTCATCTAAAGTAAAACTCACCCAGCCCCAATCTTGATTAATAACTTTTTCTTCAGTAGTCTCAATAAATGCTAATGTATCATAATCATATAAAGCACATTTAACATTAATGTTAGCACTAGAATAAAGATATGCATGAATTGTTTTAGCTACACCATCTGATGCTGGAGTATCTTTACATGCAAATTCACGTATATTTATAGGACTATACCATCCATATGCACCACCATTATATCCAAATTCTGGGTCAATTTCAAAACTATTACCAGACTGTAATGGGTTACGACTCATATTTTGTGTTAATCTAAACCAGAAAACATCATTGCCATTGATATTCTTAATACCATGATTAGCCAAAATTACCCCATCCTGAATTAAAGGTTTGACATCCGAGAAGTTGAAAAGCACATTATAATCTTCAGTAGCATTAGCTGGATATGTGATTTCGTATTCATACAATGATGTTTTATTTACATAGTTTTTAACAGCAATGTCAATACCAAATGTGAATCTAAAATAAGTATCTATAGGTGCATTATTAGTAACCTTTAATGTAATTTTTTCGCTAGTATTATCCTCAGACCTAATTCTATTTATATCAAGCCAGTTATTAAGGTTCTCACCTTGGAACTCAGTAACCCACTCCTCGAGAATAGGATGCCAAGCCTCTAACTGCCATGCACTATGAGCCAGGAATAACTGCCAGAAATAAGACCAGTTAACTGTTTTAAATATTGTTTCACCAATACCAAAACTATCTACAGGAGGGACAATATATTCATACAAATAAGGTTCATCATCAGGTGGATCATCAACAGGACCACCTACTGGTAATAATGATATGCTAGCTGAACCTATAGTTATTATTGATGCAACCGTTACAATCTTTTTCCAATTTCTCTTCCACCAGCCCTTCTTTGTGAAGAACATTACAAGTAATGGAACTTCTATAAATGTAATTATTAATACTAATAATAGTATATAAACTAATTCAATCATAATTTTCTTAAAGATATTATATCTGACATAATTAATAAATACTTACTTGTGCAAATGCAGTACAATATTCTAATTGACTTCCTTGGCTACCATAAGTATGAGTTCCACTATACATTGCCCTAATTTCTATATTACTATCTATATCAGAAACTCCTAGAGGATATCCTTGTGATATTGTAGAACTGGTCTTATAGATAGAACTCCAAGTTCCATCTTGAGTATTCCCACTTAAGAATTGAATTTGTAAGCCAGATACACTTATACCCCCAGAATTTGCTATTCCACATTGCCAAAGATACGCTTTCTTTCCTGTTGGGCATTTCATCCTACATAGATTTAAATTCTGTCCAGAAAGTAAACGAACTGTTGGAGTTGAAAAAACAAGTGGAGGTAATTCATTCTCCCATTTAGCATCATTTTGTTTATATACAAGAATTTCTCCACTAGCAGGAGATGTTAGATTTGTATCAGTTAGACTATCTAAATCACTAGAACCAGACTTCCAAGCAACCCAATTGGAGCCATCCCATATGAGTCCAGAATTCTCCCAATTAGATGAATCCCAACTAGAAATATCATCTGCTTGAATAATTTCATACATAGCAGTTTGGCTGGATGCTGAAAGTTTAGCGGATGATGCCTCATACCAATCATTTACTAACTTTAAATTACTACTAACTCCAACTCCTAAATCACTAGGATAGAAATTAGATAAAGCTTGTGTAGATTTGATATAATTAGATATAATATTTGAGCTAGTCATATAATCAGTTGGGTCAAATGAACCCAATGCATCTATCTTAGTATCAAGTGCACCCGATATAGTATCTACATAAATCTTGTTAGCAGCTCCTGAATTATAGGTAGGTTGAGTTAAACCTGATATCATATCTGCATATATCTCAAGTGAATTAACTAATATAGTCCCACCTGAAATAGTTGCTGATGAAAGATAAGCCATATTATAAATACCTTTAGAATCCCAATCTTTATTATCATCAATTGTTAATTCGGACAAATTAGATGCACCAGTTCCTCCACCTGATGCCATAGCTACCCAATTGGAACCATCCCAAATTAAACCAGAATTTTCCCATAAGGAGGAATCCCAAGACGAAATGTCTGTTGCTCCTGTTAATTTATATTCTTTTAATCTACTCATATTATCCACCTATAAATTTTAACAATCTTTTATTTCCATAAAATTTCATATGCCTATTCTTAGTATTAATAAATCCTAATATTCTTGTAGTTGACTCTTCTTCTGAAGTTATATGATATGTATAATAATCTTCATGCCAACTATCACCACCACCATTTGGTGAATCATTATCCTTATCTGGATTATCACAAGTAAAGTTTGCAATTAGTATTCCTGAACCATTAATCGTAGCTTCAGCACCCCAATTACCACCTCCATATGGAGAAGGATCAAGACACGAAGCTGCAAGTGGATGGTCAGCATTGGAATCACCTAATTGTGGATTACCAGACCCATATGTAAGTTGGTTTCCCCTTGTACCTGAACGTACCTTTATTCCATTTATCCACAAACCCATATCCCCCTGTGCACCACCTTCTGAGCAAAACTGAAAACTAACTACAAACCAACCAGGTAAATCTGCATCTAGTATTTCGTGAATAACATTGTCTTGTGGTGTACCACCAGTATTATGAGTACAGCATATTTCCACACCAGTTTCTGTAGCTCTTAAAAAACCAGCTTGTGCATGTGTTCCACCACCATTGTGAAATAGTCCATAAACTTGGTCATGTGTTAACCCATCTGGAATATACAATAACATCGCTGCATCAGTGATAATGTAAATATCCATCCACCCACTATTAGGTGGATTGTTGTTACTATTCATTCCTTCATAATCCTCTTGAGTGGATATGTCTTCAGAGCCTACATTAGAATTATCATCATTACCTGATTCATCTCTACCGAAATTGGTACCAAGATTAGTTGAATTTAATTCCCAATAAGTATGAGGATTATGAGCTGAAATGAAATCTTCTCTCCCATTATTAGGTGTAATAGATGCCATTAGACTACAGCCCTCCAACTAAAAGTTTCTGAATCAGGTGATGTATGTCTAACAGTGATGTTTGTGGCATCAACAGTAAATGCATATGATATTGGATTAGCTCCACTAGGAGCAATACTTACCCAAGATGGTTTAGAACTGCAAGTATGAGCTATAGTTCCTCCATCCGATACTTCTCCCCAACCATATCTAGTTTGATTTGAAGGGGAATATTTACCTATAAGTGTGGTACTTGCTGCATAATTAGATATGATATTTGCTGAAGTCATATAGCTTTCTGGAGTAAAAGAAACTATAGCATCTAATCTTGTATCAATATTACCTGAGAAAGCATCAACCCACGCTTGATTATATAAGTTAGCACTTTTAGCATAATTAGTGATGATATTTGTAGATGTCATATATAAATCTACACTAAAGCTATGTAGTGCTGAGTTTGCACTATGCTTCATATTAGCTAAAACCTGTGAAGAAATTCCTCTTCCAAGGGAAGATGGATAATACTCACTTCCATCTAGTAAATCTTGTTTGGTATTAATTTTTGTAGATAAAGAACCTGATATGGTGGATAATTTCTCACCAGATGCATTATACCAATCAGTTAAAGCTAATACTTGGGAAGATATCCCTTTACCTAATGAAGATGGATAATATCCTAGATGTATATGTAGAGAATCTGCATCTGAACCATCTGTTAGAGTTTCTAACTCAGTTGCAGTTGCATTAGTCTTTCCAGTGAATGTAGTAAATTTAATAGTTCCACCAGATACACTAGTACCACTTATGGCTCCATCAGCAAAAATGTGTCCAGTCACATCTAAATCATCATCATGAGCATGAACCATCTTAAGTGTTCCTGCACCTGTTCCATCACTCATTCCTTCTGCCATACCATCGAAATGACTTGTGATTTCATCTCCTGATGCTACATTAAACCCGTAATTATTAGCAAAGTCTTCAATATGCATATCATTGGCTAAACAGTGAACTTCTCCATTATTACCTGCAGTATCCATATACACTGCATAACTAGTTCCATTTCCTGCTGAAGTTAAATGAAGATGATTATAATTAACGTGTTTATCTGTTCCTGCACCATGTAGATATAAAATACCACAAGTGCCATTATAAGAGGCACTCTTCATATCCATATCTACAGTATTATGGTCAAAATAAGATTCTACAGTGAATGTGGTTGCTTCATTTACTAATGCTGCTGTATCTCCAGCATCGCTAATTTCTATCTGAAACTCATTATCCCACATACTCCAAGTGGTAGTTCCTAAGAAATCAAATATCCAATGACTATTAGTTCCTGCAGCAGTTCCATCGAAATCATATTTTGACCAACATCTCCTCATACGGAATGTTGTTCCACTAAATCTTCCTAATGAACCAATATGACCATTTTCTGAATTTGAAAGGATTAGACGACAATTATCTACAGAATGTCTTCCACCAGATGCAGAAATTAGATGGGTATTATCAGTAGATGTATTGTAAGCTATAGTTAAATCTCTAATTGCTGATTTATTACCAGCATCTGAAGCGAAATAAAGTGTTCCACTTATTATTATGTCACTTCTTTTGCCTTCACCATCTAAAGATACCCAATCTTCCATCTTGATGTCTTCGGTATAGACTCCTGGATATATCATAATGCTATAAGGCTTAGAAGAACTATTATCTGTAATTGAATCTATTGCATCTTGAATTGAAGTAAAGTGAGCACCTGATTTAGCAACAGTTACTATATTTTCATAATCACCGGATGGAGCATAAAGACTAGTAGCATTGGAAGAAAAACCATAGAATTCACTGGCACCTGACCAAGCAACATCACTGACAGCTGCATGAGTATGAAGAGTGGTTTCAGATCCATCTGTCAATTCCTCTAATTCCGCAGCGGTAGCATCAGTTTTCCCAGTAAATTCTGTAAATTTAATAATATTACTGGATATAGATTGAGTAGAAATAGCTTGAGATGATAAATTGCCTTCAATATACATATCTTCTTTGAATAGTGCATTTCCAGCCTCTATATATAGTCCATAATTATTAGTGGCACCATCAGCATATCCATAAATAGCTATATTAGTAGTATTAGCACCAATAACTGTCCCATTAAATCCATAAAGTGTTGAAATTCCTGTTTTATTTGCATGCATCTTAAGAGCTTGTGTATATCCAAGACCATCGTCTGGAGTTAATTCTATATTAACAAATCCTCTAAGATTAGGTGAGACAGCTTGTAATCCAAAGGCTGCTCCAGATAAAACATGTAATGGATATAATGGATTAGTAGTACCTATACCAACCTTCTTTGATGTACCAGAGTAATATATAGAGTCCCCAACCTTTTTCCATATACCTGATGGAGCAAATCTAGAAATTGCTGATGTACTAGTTATATATAGAGTAGAGTCAAATACATCATATCCCTCTAAAGTATCTATTCTAGTATCAATTGAGCCTGATAAAGTATCTATCCAATTTTTATTGTAGAGATTGGTACTCTTAGCATAGTTAGCTATGATATTGGCAGATGTCATATAATTATCAGGTGTGAATAATGTAACACTAGATGACCATCCAAACAATGCTGTTATGTTTCCAGAAGCTATCTTACCTAATGTTGATGGATAGTAATCTCCTGGACTCATTGTAGAGCCTTGATTACTTCCTTGCTTAATAAATATATGTCCCATTTATTTTACCTTTAATTTAATTTTAATCTAAATTTATCTTAATCTAAAAACAGAATACATAGTTATCTACATTCCTATATTCCAAGCGTATCTAGAAAATGTATTTCTGCATTGGATATATAAAAACATAGAAACTGACATAGTTACAGACATTATCTTCCTATTCGACCTCTTCCTTTGCTTGCTGCAGCCTTAGACTTTCTTTCCATTTCTTTATAATCTTCTTGTCTTTTCTTTGCTTCCCAGATAATTCTCTTCTCCAGAAAGCGTATGTCCATCGGTTTATCTCTTCTCAATTCACCAATTTCACTTGGAGTCCGATTGAGAATCTTACATAGCTCATATTCCAGAGCACCAAAACCACCTTCAACGAAATTTATCTAACTCACCCTCAGAGAGTGGTCCTTGAATCGCTACCATCATCAATTCATTAATGAAACTTATCAAAGTGTTTGTTGATGTTCTATTTCCCCAGAACTCTTCATTTAATTGCTTATTCAGAGTCAATTCAGAAGCAAGTTCAACAAACTTCTTGATTGTAGTTTCACTGTTTGGTTTAGAGAGGAATATCATCATCTCACCCAATTGATTAGGTGTTGGTTTATGACAGAGTAGTTTCCTTTTAGTTGAAGGAGAGGATTTGAAGATTACTTCTACAGTATCTTCTTTATAATCCCTCTCAAGTATATCTCTTGTAGCAATCTGGTCTATGATTTCTTTTTTACTTACTCGGTCTTTCTTCTCAATCTTTTCTTTGAATTCTTTCACCTTTTCTTGATGAATCTCAGCTTTTGTTTTTTCTTCAGGCACTAATGAATCACCTCCTTCACATGCCTACCACATTAATCCTAATGCCCAGCATCCGATATGTATGTATGACCAGCTGGTTCACTAAGTCTTATACCAGATACCTTATATGGATATAACACACTGAAGTTTACAGTTCCTTCTGCAATATCGCTAGCAGTTCCTAGAGTAAAATCAAATCCAGTTATCTGTGTGCTAGCAAAGTAGAAGTATAATGAATTAGAACCACAATTACCAGATACCCATACATGTTCACCATCAATCATGTTTCCAACTATCTTACCTACTGCTGTAGAGTGTAATTTACAAGATGTTAATGAACCATCTGCAGTGACTGCACCCTTCATTCTGAAATTACCTTTCTCACCAATAAGTTCTTGTTCAGCTATTCCAGCACCTAATGTTAGAGTGAAATCAGATAATGCTAGTGTTGAATGAGTCATTCCACTAATCCATACTGATGCATCTTCACCTGTGTATATTGTTGGAGTTCCTACCATATCTCATCACCCCGTAATTACGCCAGAAGTGTATTTGATATCTTGTGGATTCATTAATGTGAAATCCATGCTTGCAGTTGTTACTGTATCTGCATCTCCAATTGCAACTTCGTATCCAGTGACTTGACAAGATGGTAATACCCAAGCTAAATACACTACATCAGTCTTTGTAGACACACAACCTGAAATAGCAAGATATTCATACTTATTCCAAGTATCATGATTATGAAGTAAGTTATATAGCATATCAGCTATACCAGATGTAGCAAACTTAGCTGCAGTTAATGAACCTTCAATTGAAAGTGATCCCTGGTCAAAGTAATTTCCAGGCATACCAATCAATGGTTGTTCTATAGTTCCTCTATCAAATGTAAGAGAGAAGTCTCCTATACCGAATGTCTCATGATTGTGATAAAGTGCAGTTGGGTTTCCTGTTCCACCAGAGTGAGCAGCCAATTTAACTGTTGCATTTTTACCTGTGACTGTACCAACCATTTTAATCCACCTGCCTTGTATTTAGGATAATCATTCTTTCTGACCTTTTCTATATAAAAATAAATACATACATATCAACCAATTATTTCACTTAATCATTAAATAAATCTAACATTTTAATCATCATGATGGTATGTTCTACTGAATACTAGTATCTTTCTATATATTCTTCTAGCATCATCATTATCATCATTATCTGAATCTTTTCTACATGCACCAGATGCAATGAACATAGGGATTATTGTATCTGATAAATCATATGTCTGCTTTTTACTTCTAGAAATCACATCCACCTGAGTGACTAGTTCCTCTTTTCTCATTCTGGAACCTTTTGGTGAACTCTTATATCCAAGATATCCTGTATCTGAACCACCTACTTGAGATAGAATGATACATGGAAACTTCTCTAGTTCATCAGGCCATCCATATCTAATCTCTGATTTAGAAACTGTATCTGTTATTGCAGAACAACTTTTTAGATATCCACCTAATTCACGAAGAGCATCTGAAGAAATGATATCACCTCACCCTCAATGATATTCCAAATAAGCCTTGACTTATACTTTGTGTTATTTCCTGCAATATCTGTCTATGAACATATGGAGATTCAATTGCTCTAGTCAGATAATTATATCCCTTTTGGACTGCAAATCTCTGTCTATACATTGGTGGATTCAATCCTTGCTGCTTACCTATAGGGAATGGTGGACTTGAGCCAGGTCTTTCAACCATAGCAGCTCCAATTGCTCCAAATTCAACAACTGCAGCATGTTTAGATTTACAGAATAATCTGAATTTATCTGCCATGCCTTGTTTACCCCATGTTGTTTTGCTTCTAATAGAATCTGTGGATACTCCAAGAGATGGCCATCTACCAGTTCCGACACTCATATCTAGATATTCAATAGCAGAATCTCTAACAATGTCACATGATTTATCCAATCCAGTATATGCAGATGAATGTATCTTCTGTACAATGTTGTCTATGTTCTGAAGAACTGTATTTAGATTACTAATCCTATAGTCTATAGTCATCATACTTTTAACTCACTTATTAAACATTCCTTGTGATGACCCTCTGCATCAACAATCACTTCTCTGATTATATATCTATCTCCATTAAATGTCAATTGCTCTCCCTCTCTTATTGCAGCAGATGATTGGAAGTATCCAAAGTATCTTATATCATCATGTCTTCCAAACTGTTCTAGGGTTTCATACTCTGAAACTGCAGTCATTCTACAAGATGTATCTGAAGCAGCTGATGAATAGGTATATGTCCAATCACCCCATTCATTCTGAGATGAATAGGATGTAAGTAAATTACATTTCTGTTTGAGTAAATCATTATAACTCATTTTCTTCTTCCTTTACAATTCCTTAGATTTAAGAGAGGTCCCTTATACTTTCCTGAGTGAATAAACTCATGACACTCTTTACATACTGGAACCATATTCCTTGGATGATGATTTCCACCACATCCAACTGGAATTATATGATGCAGATGTAGATTCCCTTTAGAGAACTTCCCACATCTCTGACATATATATCCCATACCTTTGAATATGGCATGTCTTTGTTTATTCCATCCAACTGGATATCTGACATCTGGTCTGATATATGTTATAGAATCACCTATAGATTAGATATGTATATCTTTAATTTATCATCCTTTACATAAGACCTAGCATTGAGAATTCTATGTGCCATATCTTCTAGTGTAACACTGATTCTGTTTGGAGAACCTGTGATATCTAACTCATAAGAGTAATTTCTCACGGTTTCTCTTCTTAATGTGTAATGACTAGATGCAATTGAAGGTAGATTAATAATCCTAGAAACAACTAATAGGAGTGCAGGATATTTTGCATCTGATGCTGATGTAAGTTCATATACTTTCTTAATATAATCCTCTACATAAGCTATATGAGTTGCCATTGCAGTAGTTCCTAATGTTGCAGTAGGCAGACTTGGTTCAAACCATTCTCTGATTTCAGTATCTGAAATAAAATCACCCATACATATCACCCTATTTCTGGTAAATCTCTAATATCTACAGTTTTCTTTGACCTAATAGAAACATCAACAGGATAAGGATTCTGCTTTCTTTCAAATGAATCAGGATTAGTTAAACCACCACCCTTATTTCCAGATATACCATACCAATCATGCATATCAGAATCTATATTATCTTCATCAAGAAGTCCTCGTCTACGTTTCTTCTCAAATTTCTTACTGAGAAAACGTAAGTCACCTTTTCCTGTTTGTGTCATCTAATCAGTCCTATGCTTTTTTAGCATAGAATGGTATATACATACTAGCTCCACTAGCACCATATGTACTACCAGATACAATTCTGATTCTTAGATATCCAACTGCTGGATTTGTACTAGAGACTCCAGATGGGAATATAGTTAGAAAAGATGATGTATCATATAGCAGATTATCATCATCACTATAGAATGTTAATCCTCTGCCATCCTTTGATACACTTAATCTTTCTACTGTCTGTACTTCTATATTAGACCCTGGCATATTTCATCCTCCTTACGTTGCCCATGTAGTGCTGCTAAATAATGGAGCATACATTGTATGCCATGTACCAGCTGAACCACTAGGTCCGACTTTCACTCTTAACCAACCACAGACTGCACCACTAGTTAAATGTGTTTTCCACATTGTTGCACTAGAATTAAAGAATTGTCCAGATGCAATCACACCATCATTTGGAAATCTCATGGATTCTGAACCAGGTGAGAACTGTAAATAATTATTGTCTGCTAATACTGTATTGCCACTATGATATGTATTACCAGAAAGAATAATTGCAGTGCTACCTTGTAGTTTGCATGTAGGAGCAGTTACCTTAACTGTAGTATCTCCAGCAACATCTAATTGTCCATCTGCAGATGAAGATATAAGAACATCTCTATCTCTGAATGATACACTACCACTCTTTATGTTTAATTCATCCCTGACATTTAAATAATTATATTTAGGACCAGGCATTTTCTTTCCTTTTATATAACATGACTAAATACTTAATGAACATAAATTCTTATTGCGAGGCTGCGAACCTCGACCCTATATAAGAGTCGCAATAAGAACATCTACATCAATTACCTATATACCGTGCTAATTATCATCATTTGTGGTATATTTTACAGCCTGCAGATTCGTTAATGACACGAACACCGTATCTCATGAGTAGAGATATTCCTACTAGGTCATGAATTGGGTCATCATAGTTTGTGACTTTCAAATCATGTCTCATTCGTATCATGGCTAATGGTGCAGTGTTTGAGAATATGAGTCCAGTTACGTTAGTTCCAGCTGTAGTGTCTCCCCATATTGCACTAGATGCTAAATCAGTTGCAGTACAAGTATATGGAGTTAATCCCATAAGTTTTGGAACTGTTCCACTTGTCAATGGTCCAGCTGTTCCCATGTATGCAGCATATGCAATGTTTGAATCTTGTAGTAAGTATCCCTCTGCTGTTGGATGAGTGACTAATTTATCTACTCCACCCCAGTTCTGCTTGATGACCTTTGACCTAGCGAGTGCTAAATCAGATACTGCAATATGTGTTCCCTCTGGATTCAATGTATTTGTAGATATAGCTCTGGATGAATTTAGAATCTCATTTAAGCATACCCTATTCAACTTGTTCTCCATAGCCATTCCTGCTTTCCTTAACTCAATATCAACAATATCGAATTGGCAATCATCTATTAACTCATTCGTAATTATTGGTCGAATACCATACTTGGTGATTGGGATATCAACTTTTGAGTATTCTTGTGTATCAACTGTGATTGCACCAGCTTCTGCAACTTCGTATGCATAGTATCCAGATTCTCCCTTGACTACTCTAGTAGAGTATGATTCTGCAGTTGTGATTGGTAGAACTTCTCTGAAACACTTGTATGGTTCTGCTCCATCAATGATAGTGTTGTAAACCTCTTCTTGAACAAGTGTAGATTCTGCAACAGCTTCTTCCTCTGATTGTAATAGAGCCTTGTAAGCATCCATTCTCTCATAGGGAGTGTTTAAGCCAAATGACTTATAGTTGAATGGAAATCTAACTGACTTGCCTTCGAGAGCTTTCTTGAACCATTCTTTGCCTAGCATAGACTTTCTCTCACCATTTGTTGCATTTGCATACATCAGAACCTTTGGTAGTGTCTTTGTGCTATTCCTTATGATGCTGTCCTTATTTATTTGCCTTTTACTTTGACTAACCATAAATTTCACCTAAATTATTGAATAAACATAATAAACATACAAACATTAAAAAATAATTAGTGTAACAATACTCTTGCAGTTCCATCAGCAGTAGCTTGGTCTTCTAATGCAATTGCAGATATACCTGATGGTTGAGAACCTATATTAGCCTTGTGAGCAAACTTTCCTTCATTGACACAAAGCAAATGTTCACCAAAGCTACAGTTGTTTGAACCAGATATAATGACTCTAACTATTGCACCAGGGCCATAGACACCAATCCAGTCTCCATCAGTTTGTTTATATTCAGCAACTCCTACACAACCAGAAGCCATGTGATTTTGATAAGAGCCTGGAGCCTTGACTTGCATATCCCCACAGCATATAACTCCTTGTCCCCTATAGATGGTTCCAGAGCATTCATAACTGAGTGGTAAAGTACCTTGTAAGCCTATCTCACTTGTTGGTCCAGTAAATGACATTCATTCACCTTTTATTTATAACAGATTTACAGTCACATCAGAAAGACATCAATAACGTAAATATACTTCACCATGGTCACTAACAAATGGATCATCAAGAACTAAATCAACAGATTCATCATCCTCTTCCTCTTTAAGAGTTTTGGATTCCTTCTCTTCTTTTTCTGATTTAGTCAGAACCTCGATTTTCTTGTTTAGTGCATCTATCTGGTCATCCCTAGCCTTAATTGCAAGTTTAAGTTCCTCTATGTCATCTCCCTCACTCTTTTCAGTGAACAATCCATTTAGTTTCTCAACTGCAACATTTAGATGTTCAGAAATATCATTAACTGATTTCCTTAGCTCATCTAATTCACTAGTCTCCTCTTTAACCTCTTCTGATTTCTCTTCTTCTTTTGATTCCTCTTCAGTCTTTTCTTCTGTTTCTTCTTTAGGTTCTTCAGATACTTCATCATCTGATTTCTCTTCTTCCTGAGGAGATAATTTAGTTAATGCAGCTTCCATATTTAGGATTGCCCTCTCTAATTTCTCGATTCTGTCCTCTACTGAAAGTTCTACTTCCTCTGATTTCTCTTGCTCTTCAACAGCCTCAGAAGATTCTTCTTTAACTTCTTCCTCTTCCTTAGCTTCTGCTTTGACCTTTTTCTTTGACATTCTATCTTTATTTATACCACATTCATCACATACATTCTCATAAGATTTAAAGTCTAAATTCCCTTCATCATATTTAGATTTAGAGATGACAACAAATCCAGACATTTCATTCGCTGGAAAGTTAGTTAGTGAAACCTCAAATATATTTATCTTATCTAGAACTTCTATGCAGTTCTTTCCATCAGCATCACATCTATCATGTGAATCAAGAACCTCACATCCAATAGAGAATCCATTTATTTCACCATCAATTATCTGTTGCCAGATATCATTAGAAATCTCTGTATCACTTCTTATCTTAGCAACAATAAAGAGCCCCTTATCATCTACATGAGTCTTTAGTTCTCCATATTCAGGTAGTATCTTTCCTATCTGGATATTCTTGTGAAACAACATTAGATTAGCATATGATAAATCACTCATTAGAGTCTCTATTCCAGCCTTTAGAGATTCTGTTGGAATTAATTGATTCTGGCTATCAACCACAGCTAAATTAGCATATCCAGCAATTATCCTATCTCCTTTCTCTTTGCTAACTATCTTAGCCATTCCCATCAGATTCACTGGAATTCTAATTGGATGGATTTCTTCTTTCATAGTTAATTCTTTTATATTCATAACAAGCTAGTAATTATAACAGAAGCAATTAAGCCACATATTAATCCAATAGAACCACCTAAACCAGCAGCCTTAATCTGCACACCAACCATTCTCTTCTTGATGTCTTTGACATCAGTCTTGATTTCATCTATATCTTTATTGAGGTCTTCTAGTGCTTTAAGAGTTTCTCCTCTCCATTGAGCTATCTTCATATCCCACTCAGTATAATTATTTGTCATTGTTCTTCACTCTCTTTATTGGATTTAGAATTTCAATCACTCCAGAAACACCATCATATATCAGTGGAATATCAGTCACCATATATTTAATTCCTGATACTGGAGAAATCCATTCTGTATTCTCTATTTGTTTAGACTTTAATGCTCTCTTTGCTGGGCAACCCTTACATGGAGAATTAATCCCCATAACTGCCTCATAACAATGCACATATAAAGAAGTATCTATTCCATACTTCTCACCCATAGCAATTGCAAGTGGATTTAGATATATAGTTTTAAAATCATTAGATATTATAACTACAGGTGATTTGACTGAATCTAGAATCAATTTGATGAATTTGAATGAAGGACCTTCCTCATGATATTCTATCTCTTCAGCAAGTTCCTTGGTTAATCTTTTAAGTCCATCTAAATTAGCCATGGTTCTTGTACCATCCTAGTCTCTTTAAATTCTCAAATCCCATACATCAGTACCTTAACTAGTCCATTCTCTTCTAAATGGAACCCAATCTCCATCAGCATTAGTTCCTGACCAGATATACATACAAACTGCTAATGCATTTCCGTATGTAATCCCACTCGGCTTGAATCCAGTGAAATCAATTATTCCAGCTGAACTTGATATACTTGTTGATGCTATATTACTAGATTCTCTATATGAACCTATGATAGTCATCTCACTCTCTCTTATCTATCAACATCATCACCCCAAACTAGAGCCATATATGAATATTCACCATCTTCTTGTTTAGGCTCAATCCAGAATGATTCTTTACTCACATACATATCTTTTAGTTTAACTACATCATCTATTGGAATGTCCCACTTTAGATTAGCAACTAGTTCTTCTCTCTTAGTGTAGAATCTAATAACTCCATCTATTCTATAGTCAATTAATTCTTCAAATGGATTGAAGTCTTTGTCCTTGAGTTCTTCATACTTTTCTTTTTCTATCTCACAGAATCTTAATTGAACTAATGCAATGTCTCTGGCTTTCATCATGGTGAATTTCTCAATGCATTCTTTGCTTGCCATTTTAATGTCATCCTTAGTAACTAATTCATAAGTTCCATCTCCCATTTCAAGTAAGTAATCATATTTGTGAACATAATTAGAGAGTATTTCATTTTCCCTTTGAAGTAATTTATTAAACTTCTCCTCAACTTGAGATATCTGTGACTCGTATTCTTTGATGGTGGTATCTAATTCATCTAATTTCTTTATTCTTTCTTCATATATAGCATTTTTCTCTTCTAGTTCCTTCTTTCTCTGAGATAACCTCTTATTCAGCTCTTTCAATGCCAAATCCTTAATCATTAATTTCCTCTATAATTTCATCATCTAACATACTAAACATAGATTTTGCAAGCTCCTTAATGTCATCATTCATTTTCTTTAAATCATCAGATGTCAACTTTTCCAGATGATTCTTACTTTCACCTATAGCATGTATGGTATCATCTATCTTATCTAATATCTCCTTAGAATCCTCTTTAGATGATAGTTTTATCTTCATGCCTTCCAAGAAGAGTAATAATTCATTAATACTTTCAGCCATATCCTTTAACATCTTTCTAGTTTCTTTAGTATCTTTAAGAATCCTATCTCGTTGCTTATGAGTCCATGGAGACTTATTTCCAAAGGCCATTACTTTAGTTCCTCCACCACCTCCACCTAATGATACTTGGTCTACTTCATTAGTAGCAAACATGTATCTTTCACTAGTAGGTTGTGTAGCACCTCCATCTGCTCTGAAGCAATAGTTATTAGCTGGTGTATATGTTGAGAATGTATATTTGTAATATCCACCTGCAATCTCCGTCATAGTCTGTGAAGTAATTACTTGGCTCCCATCTGTCTCCCATCCATCAAGAATTGGAGATAATCCTGTAGCAGCAACACCACCAGAAGTAAAGTAAGCTACTATCTCATTTCCATATGCCATTTTAATCAATAACCTTGATTATCTTACCAACCTTTCCATCATAAATAACTATGTCATCAACTTCATATTTCTCTTTTGACCTAATTGTTGCATCAGGAACAAAGTCTTGTTGTCCACTCACTGTCTGATAATCTTCAGCCTTATTTCCTTTCTTTTTCCACTGTGAATAACACACAGCACTTCTCTGTTTCATATCTGGAAATTCTTTCTTCATCGTTGCATTTCCCATGCAGGAACTGATGAATTTACTTTGAGATTGTCCAGCCCTTGGTGTTGGAAGTGGTTTTTCTACTATATCAACCATAATAATTTCTATATATCATATACATATCTACATCTTATGAAAATGAGCATGGTCTCGTATTTTACGCATATGAGTCCTTAATCTCATCCCCTTACCAAACAGTTGTCTACATTCCCGAAGAATCTTACCCCAGAGTTCCTTAGGAATTTCAGTTACATGATTCTTGACCACCACCATAGGAACTTTACATGTCTTGCAGTCCAGAATCACAAATTCAGATTCAGATACCTTATCTGTGCTTTCAGGATAGTATAGTTTGGTCTTTATATTCTCTTCAGGATGAAGGAATATCTCACAAAGTGGACATCCAGACACTAGCAAAATCTTATCAGTCATCAGAGTTCTTTTCCAGATACCTTATAGACTTTCCTTTTTCATTCTTTATCTGAAGGTTATTCTTAAGTGCATTTGCAGAATTCCACTTGCAGTTTCCACATCCATTTGGATGATTGTTGCATACATGTATAAATGAACAAATTATTTCACTCATTTCTTAATTCGTGCTAAATCATCTGCAGGATAGGTAACAAGTGCCAGTCCAACTAATTCTATATCCTTAGCACACAGTTTCTGGTCTTCCCATTCATCCATAGTAAGAATCTCTACACTTAATCCACTAACAAAGTCTGCATCTATCATTGCAATAGCATCTTTTGATGCAGATGTTAGTCTATGTAGATATAAATCTCCTTTCAATGAATCTTTTGAGAAGTATAGATTATGAACATATCCAATTCTATTTAGAACCTTACTTGGTTCATGATCTAAATTCAGATATATTCTATCATGGTCTAAATCAAAGTATTTGCTCTTTTCCATCGCTGTATTTGCAGCCTTAGCTAATTCTTGTGGACTATAGTAAATCTCTGTTCTAGATATAGAATCAGCATATCCACCAACATGAAGTAATTCACATTCTGAATATCTTCTTGCATCTCCACTCTTAGCAAATATCTTTTTGTTATACTTGAATGGAACCATCAATCTTCTTAATTTCTTTTCTTCTGTCATCATATCTCCTTATTCATCACTTGTAGGTTGAATCTTGGGTTTCATTTCTCCACCCCAACTCAAATCATCTCCACCTTCTATTGGTGGTAATCCAAATGCATCACGTATCTCATTTATGGTAACAGGTTTTTGTGGACTGAATTGGAATCCTCTCATTAAGTTGCCAAACCATTTAGCAAATCCTTCCTCATCTCTAGTAGTAACTGACCTGAATTTCATATGAACTATATTCTTTTCAAATCCAGCCTCCTCTAGAAGTGGATTTATCAAATCTGTTCTTAATTTCGTAGATATCTTATGTTGTAGTGCTCGAATAAATCTCTCATACATAATCTCCCTAACTGAAGATGATGCATCAGAAGAACTTCGAGTACTCATCCCGATTCCTTCTTCATTGACCATTAATCCAACAATTGCCTTCTTCTGGAACAGAGTTGCCTGTTGTTCAATTCCTGGAAGTCCACCTTCATCTATAGTATCCATTTTGATGATTGCTGGAACTATATATTCATTCTTAGCAGTTACATCCTCTAAGTCATTCTTTATCTTGTCAAATACATCCTTTGGAGGTAATGGTTCTTCTTCTGTGCCTATAGTAACCACATATTTCCTTCCACTGTGCCTAATTGCAGTGTGAAATGATGCCTCATCAACACCAACCATTCTATCTATAGTATCCTTAGATGGACCTATCAAAGAGATGTGATATGGTGAATTAGACTGTGGAAAGAACCCTATATGGATTATTTCATCTGTATCTAGAACTGGAGTTTTCCTTCCAGTGATATTTTGCTGATATCCAGTGATTTCACCTGTTTTCTTATCCGTAATTGCTTCCATAGTGATTGGATCTACTGTAATTACATAAGAAATGTATCCTTTTGGCTTATCTCCATTAGATTGCATAGTTTTCAGCTGTTCTAGTCTATTTTGGTAGTTTCTCTTCAATTCTGGATGCTTTGGTTTGTTACTGTTCTCTTGTAATTTGCTTTGAAGCCTAGAAATTGATGGAGCAATGTATTTTTCAACAGAATCCTCTTTCTTTCTGGTGGCCATGACCTTTTCCATAAATGAATCCCCAAATACAAGTGTATAAATAACATTATCAAATAGAATACCATCTATATCCATCTCATTAAATCTTGTTTCAATGAGTTTCTTGGCATCTTCATTCTCAGAAGATAGATGATATCCTACCATCACAGTATTACTTGCAATGTTGTTTATAGAAGCAAATATAGTTCCTTCACCCTGATAATACTTCCAATAGTTCTGTAGAACTTTCTTATTCCTTTTGAATGGACTTATTCCCTTGAGACTAAATCCACCAGTTCCACCAACACTAACTGTTTTTTGAGTGCCATCAGAATTTAGATATATACTTCTTTTGCTTCCTAGTAATCTACTATTTCTAATAGAATCAACAATTCCCATTTATAATCTTTTTCCTTATCTACTTTTTATTAAATTTATCTTTTTTGATTCCTGATAATGTAATATCTAGTGTAGTTACCTTTCGAGTCTCTCCAGATTCATCCTTAAACTCTTGAGTATCCACAATTATATTATATTTAGCATCATCCAGATATTCTCTAATCAGAATCGCCAATACATCCAATGCATTCTTATTGTTCTTGCCCCTAGATTGAATCTTTATCTCATTTGCCTTGCTTAGAGCAAAGAAACAGCCTGTGATGTAGTGTTTTATCTCCTTTGGACCTATAAATACTATGTTATTTGAGTTAACCATACTTATCCTCCTATATTTTTGTGAATCTATATTTATTACTAACATGTGGAACAGTTTTCTTTGCTGATACCATTCCTACAGCATCAGCCCAATTTATAGGTTTGTTTTCATCTTCTACCCTAGAAACTTGAATTGCAAAGGATAATGAATCAATTGTATCCTCATGTGCTCCCCTAGGATAAGATGCTAATTCATCAATCCAGTCAACTAAATCTGGATTGAGAAACATTCTTCCTGTCTCAAATAGCTGAGACAAGACCTGCACTCTACCTAATTTATCATTAACCGATGAAGATTTCACTGGAATAATTGGATATCCAACCAATCTGTCCTGTAAATCCTCAACTACTATCTTTTGTGGTCCAACCTGTTCTATTCCTATTCTTGATACAGGTGCCCATTTCATAAATAATCTTCTAATTTCTTCAGATTGTGCATGTAGAGAGAGTCTATCTCTAAATCCATCAATCACATATATGAGTCCATCCTTAATTGCAGTCATTGTAATGGTGAAATAATCACCAGTTCCTTCTCTGGAAGCTAAATCTACCCCCATAAATATCTCATATGGTCTCTCTGGTAGCTTATATGCATCAGTAGATGCTTGAATCCACTCCCATTTGATTGGATTGTCCTCTCCAGAAACGAATTCATTCTGATATTGCATCATGAATGAGACATTTCCATAGTTTCTTCTTATTTTGCAGAGTTTCTCATAAGGCATCTTTTCTTTCCAGAGAACTTCTGGCCTTTCTTCAGGTGGAAGTCTCTGAACATATGCTTTTATGGTATCCATATACTCTGTATCAGGTAAATTCTTCACCGATTCAACATAATTCCTTATTTTGTCTGATTCAGTAACAATTGCCTGATATTTCTTGCCTCGATAGTCTGGAATCTTCATTAAATAGGAATAAAGGTCAGCTTGGTGCCATCTGGTCCCAATAACGATGATTTTCTCGTATTTTCTCTTAGACATTCGATTATATGGCTCCAACATAGGCATAATCTCATTCTCGAACTGGAAAATGAGGTTTTTTCTCTGATTCTCTGTCTTACACTTCTCTTTGTCCACCACATCGTCTAGGATAATCATATCTGGATGAGATCCTACCATCCCACCAGTGATTCCAAGCACTTTAAGTGTCTCATCCTTCCTATTCTTGGATTTAGAAACAATTAATTTCTCATTTGACCATAATGCATTTCCTCTTTGCTGTCCAAATAGGTCAATTAACTTCTCATTGCCCTCTAGATTCCTCTTAATCTCCCTCATGATGCCATTTGCCATGTCTTGATTGATAGTTATGATGAGAACCCGTATATTTGGATCCTGAATTATCTTCCAAGTGATGTATGCAGCCACCATAAAGGTTTTTCCATGTCCTCTAGGAGCAAGTAATAGATTAGTATTATATTTCTCAATAGACTCAATCCACTCTCTATGAAAATGTTTGTAGTCTAAATTAAGAATTTCAGTTACAAATGCACCGAAATCTCTTAAATATCTAATTTTATCCCTCATCTTGAGGAATTCTTCACCAGCAGTTGCCATATTGATTTAAAGAAAGTCACATAATTTACATGAAAGGTTTAAAGTCCTATTCAGAAACTTACCTATTCGTCAGTCCAGCCAACAATGAAACCGAACAAAGCACCTAGGAATATGAATATTTCTTCCCATGCTAATGAAGAAACAAATCCCATATCACCAAAGATAGCTCCACCAATTCCACCGAAAGTTAAACCGATGACTGCACCTAAGAATGCTTTAGGTATTTTCTTTACTAAATCAACTTTTACCATTCTATCTTTTTCTATTCATCACATTAAATATACATACCTGTTTGTTTTTTACGAAATGTGTCCATCACTTGTTTGTTGTAGTAGATGAGTCACCTGGCATGATATCCATGTCATAAATAGACTCTTCATCGTTATCATCGTTTAGAGTTCTTGTATTTATTTAAGAAGTTTAATCATTCCAGTGCTTTGTCATATTGGTTATTAAATGCAATATACCAATAGCTAGTGTTATGTAAGCAGCGTATTCAGGTGGAAACTCTTCAGTTTCCAGAAATCCAATAGCGTATGTTAGAGTGAAAGGTATTGCAGCATATGTAAGTCCAGTGAAGAACTTCTTTACAGAAATCTTCCAGTCAAATCCAGTTCCTGGCATATATCTCCTCCATTTATATCTATTTAAGAATCTACATAAGATACATCAATTATCATTAGCTATTTTAGTCATAAGAGCTTCAATTCTTTTGAGATATCCTTCTCTGCACTCATCACAAAGATCCTTTTCTATATCCATCAATTCATTTGAAAAGTTCAGCATAAGCACCTTCACCTCTTTATCCTTCTTGAGGTTGATATCTCCTATATTTGAAACCTGTCTGATAGTGAACTGTTGTAGAGACTCCCAGTGCTTTCGTATCTCTTCAAATCTCTTTAATTCAGCTAGATTAGCCTTGACCATATCGTTGACATTGCCACTCTCTTCAGCTATCTTTCTGACTTTCTTGAAATCCTTCTCTAGCCTATGTAGAGATTTGATTATCTTGAGGATTGCATCATTATATTCACTCTGCATCACCTCTATGATATCTTCTTCACCTTTTTCAATAATCTGAGTCAGGTTCTTTTTGTCATATCCTTGGATGCCTCTTTTGATTGCCATGTGAGATAGAGGTTCTCCAAAAGTATCATATATCAAATCATGATGCCTTTCATTTAGAATCTGGGCAGTGACTTCCCATCCATGTCCTTCCTTTCTAATCTCACTTGCTTCTTTTTCTAGCCCTAATTCTGCTAGTTTAGATTTTCTTGCCATATCTACTCCAAAATAAGAATTTTGCCCACCATCACCCTCGGCTTAGCTTGCCTCTCCTGCTTGACATATGGTCGAATATGAAATCATATATTCTTTTCTATATATCCTCAATCATATTATATGTTGGGGAGCAAGGTTTATAGATATATATATTTCTCGAAGGGAGTCAATGCATGCCTTTATATAGGGGTATTTCGTTATTCTGGCCTGAAACGGGTCTAGAGATCCAGTGGAAAAGTGAGCCTGTGAGGGCTGAAAGTGTGGCGTGGAGAGAGGGACAAGAGCGGGACAGAGGTAAGTATATATCCATTTCGTTAATTTAGAATTTTTTAACTAAGCAGGTAATTGAAATATATTCCCCCTACATATCCCTCTTTATGTTTATATATAAGCCTGAAGATAAATATACCCCTGCCATCCATGAATTAATATATATTTAATTAGATAAATCTAATCCTACATGCTCAACTACATATATATCTGACCATGAATATATATCTACTTTTATAGAAGTAAGCCTATATAAATGAATCTATATTCCCCCCTGTATAGAAGCCTGTATATAGAAGCCTAAGTATAGAGATAAGTATATAATTCTCTAAATATATAATTAATTTAATTCTATTTCCCTCTATATATCTTATACTATAATTCTATTTATATAAAGCCCGTAACATTAACCCCTCTATTTACTTTTATCTTATCTATTGAATATATTTATTTAACGCTATCTTTGACCCCTAGACCTAGACCCCTACTTTTATCTAGTGTTATACATATATATCTCTATTGTTACATTTGTTTGAATACAGCATTTTTATTTAGAACAGCCCTATAAATATATGCAGAACCCAGAATTTGAATATATCCATTTTTTGAGAATACCCCGAAATTTTGCCTGAGGAAGCCCATATATAGCCCATAGAAGCAATATCTTTTCTTAGCCTTATCGTTCTTAAGCCTAAGGTTTAGACCTCTCAGAATCGCTTATATGCAATCTTTGTTTGCATTTTGATTATTATCCCCCTCTATGAATATAATTGTTTTTGAAACAAATTGATTTATACCCCTAGACCCCTTATATCTATTCAGGTATTTATATATTAGAATAGAGATATTTATCAGATTGAAAAAAATATATAGAGGTATAAATTTAATTATACCCCTATACTTATTTTAGATATTGGTATTATTTTCCTTATTATCTGTCCCTCTTTATTCTGTGTATAAAGTGTAATTATGTTATTCCTTGATTTATCTATTTTCTTAATCATCTATTCTCTCTAATGGAATCAATATTTTCCCTGTTTTATCTATTATATTCCTATCAATTAGTGTTTTTGCTGTTCTACCATAAGACCCCTGTAAATTCCAACAATAGCCTGTTTTGATTAATTCGCTAAATAGTTCTAATATTCCCCTATTTGATAAATTCCCTGTTTCATATTCGATGATTTTTGTTGTTAAATCCATTTTAAATATACCCCCTTAATGATTCTTTGCTTATTGGGGTGAATTCCTCTTGATTCTTTGCTTCCATTACTGTTCTAACTGCCTTCATTCTTTCGATATCTGCGACGAGAAACATAAACGCTAATTCTCTCTTAGAAAATTTTGTTTCGAACAGTTCTATAACTTGAGAATCTTTTACATGATTTCTTAATGTGTATTCCCCTATTGCTTCAAATCTCTCTTGTATTTCCTTTGTATTCACATCTACAGCGATATCTGTTCTCTTTAAATCATGGTTATATGCTCTATGCCTTTTAATATCCCTAGAAGGCACAGAAGCCTTTTTATTGGCTTCTGAATTGATTTTTTTCAATGTTTCTAAATCGTGCATATTTATCTACCTCTAGAATGGATTATTCATTTTTTGCACTAGTAAGAAGGTTAATTCTCTCTTTGAAAAGTGTTTCTCTATGTATTCCCCGAACTCTGAAGCATTAAAATCTTGCTTATTCGCATGTATACATGCTTCTTGAATCCTATTCATTAACTCAATCCCTTCAGGTATTCGAAAAGCAGAATCCATATTTTCTTCTTCATGTGCATATGGTAAATTTATCTCATGTGTAACTATATTTCCTGCTTCTATTATATTTTCCTTTATTGTTTCTTTTTGCATTTTTATCTACCTCATTTTATATATTTGTTTAATTGTGTATATCTCTAATCCTTTGACCTCTTATCATTGACCCCATAAAAGCCTAATTAGAAGCCCGTTAACCTGTGTCCAAAGATTGATTTTTTGCGTATCCGTTTAAGAGTTGTCAGGTATCCTCTTAAACCCGTTAAACCTGTGTTCCATATGGGATATTTACTTATATACTTATGCCTGTTTTTGATTGTTAATATACTTAAGTGAAAAACTTTAAATATAAATACTTACTATATACTAAGTTAAGGTTCATGCTTAACTTATCTATATAGATTAGTGGTGACTAGAGATATGAATATTAATATATTTAGAGTTAGATATAAAGCCTTATTTCAGGCATATCTAGAGGTATTTATATATTTCATTTTATATTCTCTCATTTATTCATTTAGATATATCTTCAGGCATAGATATTTTATACCCATCTATTTAAATTCAGACCCCAAGATATATATCCCTAGAGCATTTATATCCAGAGATTTATATATATTTGTTTTTACTTTAATTAATATATACTTAAGATATTATAGAACTAGTGATATAGATTCAGATTTATATATAAGATTCTATAGAACAATAGATTTAGATTCTAATAGATATATAGATTTAGAATTATATAGAACTAGAGATATAAGTTTTACTAGAGATATAGATATATGTTATTTTATATAAGTGGTTCTATAGTAATACTTCTATGATAATACTACTATAATACTACTTATATATCTACCCCCCTATATAGTTCCCCCCCTTCTTTTACAAAATGCTGTGTATATCGTGATTAGATTTTTGAACTCAAAACTTTTTCTAAATTCTGATTCAAAATCTTTTGCAGATGGTGATTAGATTCCCTTACAAAAGAGGATGTAGATAGTGATTAGATATTTATATTCGATCAAAAATATAAAAGTCCAAGAATAGAATACCCAAAAGTATTTAAACACATAACCCTTACGGTATCTCAAAATTAGGTGAAAAATATGGAAAAAGAAAACCAAAACCAAGAAGTAGAGGCTGTTGAGAAAGAAACATTTATTTGCACAGAGATGGATTTAAGAAAGGGAATTATGGGAGAGATAGTGAAAGAGATTCAGTTATTATCCTATAGTGGCTATGAAAAGATTGATAATATAATTAAAGAGGAATTAAAGAAGTATTACATTGAGAAATTAAAGAAAGAGGTGAACTAAATGCAAACATATAAAACAACTGTGGTCTGTGATTGTGGAGAGGCAATTGAATTAGAGGTCTGTTTGATGAACGCATCTTTCTATGATGCTTGTGGAGGTGTAAAAACAGAATATAAGGTGATTAAAGAATCTTGTGAATGTTCAAAAGAAAATCTAACAGATAAAATCTGGAAACAGAATGTCTATGAGGAAAAAAATAAATTAGTTGAAGATGAATTAAAGCCAGAGGTGGATTAAATGGACAGATATACCAAATCAGATATAACTAGACTAAAGAATCTTCTTTATCTTTATCGTGATTATATCATAACCAATCTAGCCACCAAAGAAACAATCACTAGTGTAATTGTAGAGGTTGATGAATCTATTGAGTTCTTAATTAAGGGGTTGGATTAAATGAAGCCAATTACATTAGAACAAGCCAAGAAATTGACTAGAGGAACAATCCTTTATTGTATGATATGTGATAATGCAGATGGAACACCTCAGAGATGGAGAGTTAATGGAAAAGTCAAGAGATGGAAAAGGAATCCAGATAGGATAGAGATACCTATTAAAAGAGGTTTATATGAATGCTATTATCTAACAAATGCAAACATTGATTGTTTTTCTTTGGAGGCTGATTAAATGAGAGAAGAAAAATACATTCTCACTCTTTATTTACCTGATGACTATCCCCAGATGACTAAAACAGAAATCTTTGGGAAATTAATGAAGTCCACATCTAAACTATACAAAGAGGCAATAGACATATCAATTACTGACTTATCTATACAGAGCAAGATAAATGAACATCTAGGAGGTGATTAAGTGAAATCTTATGACATTGTTGGATATATTGAAGAATCAGATATATATTGTCCTGAATGTGCTAAAGATAAATCTACCCCAATCTTTGCAGGTGATGAGTTCGAATGCAAACAGTATTGTGGAAATTGTTATACTGAATTAGATGTTAATGTATATGGAGAGGATGATTAAATGGTCAAGAGAACAGTTGAAATAGATGATACACTAGAGGAAACAGTTGAGTGTGTAAAATATGACCTCAGACATGACTTTATTGATTATTTAAAGGAAAATCCAGAGATAGAGGACTTTGATGAATACTACAAAGATAGCGATATGATACATGAAATAGTTGATTCTGCTGTCCCGATATATTACTCTGAAATTGATGGACTTTACTACCTCTATGGTGATGAATTTGAGGAGGCATATCAAAATGCAGGGATTGGAGATGGAACAGAGGATAATCACAGGCAAGTGACTATCTATTGCTATCTAGAGGAACAGGCATTTGACTACCTCAGGGAACTAGAGGATTTGTTTGATGAATTCGTTGATGAGAAAAATGGTATAAAAAAGTTGATTAAAGAACTAGAGGAGGAGAATTAAATGGTCAAGTGTCCTTATTGTGATGAAGAAATAACCTCATTAACTCATTTAGTGAGTGAGGGTTATACTGCATATGATGTTGTTTCTGGGAATATCGTTGAGGAGGAAATAAACCTTCAGGAATTCATAGATTCAACAAATGTATATCATTGCCCAATTTGTTATATGTATCTATTTGATTATATCTCTGAATCAGACCTAAAAAAACTCTATGATGGAACACTAACACAGGAGGAATTTGATAAATATGTATAGAGATACCTATCAATCATTAGAGAATTTGTTTGTAGATGTTGCACAGTTGATTCTTGATAATTACGGTGTTTCAATTGATGACTTACATGACATTCTAAAGGACAGATTAGAATTAATTGACTAAACAGCCTAAGGTGAGGGGTTTCCTTGTTTTCCTCTCACCTAATCGTTTTTTTTTTTGAATCTTATTTTTATTCAAGATCAAAATAAAAACACCAAAGAGCAATGCTGAGGCACTTTAATCTTACCCTTACCTAACCATAGGGTGAGAGAGATATGCTCTCAGAATCCATCTATGACAATCCTCAGAGGTTCTGCTTCATCACTAGAAACCCCACATCCAGAGTGCATACTTATCGACAATTGCAGTAGAACATATAGGCATATTCCAGAATCTTCATTTTAAGCCATTCTGAGCCACTTTAATGTTCACCCTTACTCTACCATTAGGAAGAAAAGATATTGCGTCAGCGTTGCTCTCTGTCAATCCTCAGGCAAATCTAGAGGGTATCCTAGACCCAGATTCTATATCTAAAAAAAAAAGAAAAAGAGAATTTAATTAATGATTTGAAACGTCAATCCATATCTCTCTAGATTCTTAACGAATCCATCATCTTTATTATATCCATTAATGTGTTCTTTTTGTTCTTCAAGATATTCAACTATATCATCTGCTGTTCCAAACCAAGCAACATAACTACTATCACCACTATCAAATATCCTGTATATTGTTTCTAATTGACATATTCTCATTCTTCACTCACCTCATAAATTATTTTCTATATTTCTCCAGAATCCCTCTTGACATAGTTTCAAATCCCTTAAATATCTCTTTTCCATCATCATATGCTTTGTAATATGCTTCTAAATCATAGGGGAAATCAGGTTTCTCTTGACATTCACAACAGAATCCTAGTTCATTTCCATCTTCACCCATCATAAATTCTTTACCACAGAGAATGCAATAATCTACATCTTCACACATCTATTCCACATCCTGTGACTTTAAATGTTCAAGTATATCCTGAAATTCCCAGTCATAGAATTCATCTATACAGACAGGATACCAACCCTCTGAATATCTATCTTCATCATTAGCCTCCTGAATGTATCTATCATACTCTCCAATCAAGAGCATAAGTTCTGATTTAGATATATCTGAAGGAATCATCTAGTAATCACCTTCTTCAGTAAATACAATCTTGCCATTTAAATATACATTGAAAACTTCAGCCTCAAAGTAATCTTCCACATGTTTCTTTGCCTCCTCTATGGATTTAGCCTCAAATTCTTCAGCACAATTGCCATCTAACCATCCATCTGGCTCTATCCAATGGTGGACATAAGGATATGAATCTAGTATCTTCTTAATACCTTCTTCAGCAGTATCTCCCCAATTCTCTGGATTATGACATTCTGTCCAACTAATAGTGAATTTCATTCTTCAACCTCCTCATCCATAAGACACATTTCATTTGGACAATAGAAATATCCTTTCTTATCTGGAATCTCTAGCATTTCACTACCACAAGCCCAACATTTCATTCAATCACCCACCAAAGTCTTAACTCTTTTCAAATCTGGATTCATGTCTACCACTTCAAATTCAATATCATCTAGCCAGAAGGTATCACCTATCTGGAAATCAGATTTAGATACAGCATTTATAAATTCTTCTATCTTCATCCTATCACCCATCACACCTGAATGTAAGTTCTCTTTCTATTCCCAGAATCCTAGAGAGTGCTTGAACTTCATCATCTGAACTGTCTTTGCCATGTGTAAGATAATTCCAGAGTTCATCAAATTCCTTCATCAATTCCTCATTAGTCATATCTTCATAATCTTTGCTCATTCATATCACCAACTAGAATGATAATATAATTCATAATCATCAGGCAATTTAAGACACCTCTCAATGATTTCAATAGTCAGTTCAATATCTTTCATATACCATTGGTCATAATCAGTAGAGCCAAAGAAGAACCCTTCCTCTGTTGGTAAGAGCCTCTGTGCAGTAGTTGAATCAACTATATATTCACCTGCTTCAAGTATAGGAACTCTCCCACTTTCCTCTATTCTATATCCATTAGTAACTGTTCCCTCTCTCATCTCTGAATCTTTAACTACCTGCTTACATAGTTCTAATAGTTCTTTTAATTGTTCTCTAGATACATAACTATCTCTGCAATCATCATTTCCATCCTGACAGTTATCCACAAACCACTTGTGTATATGATTAGCCTTTCTCCAATAGCCTACCTCATGCCTGATAGTTATACTGTCTAAGTTATCTGTCTTAATCATCTCTGGAAATATATCTCTAATCTGCTGATTCTCTGGATTAATCACTTTCTTGTGGTCTTTAGTGTAGTCATATCCTGAAATATACTTTTCTGCATACAGATACATATCTAATCCCATTTATTTCACCTTCTCTAATTTAGATATTAAATCTTTCAGGAAAGATATATCTTCTTTCCATTCATCATCATTATTGTAACCATCTTTTGAAGTTTCAGCAATTTCTAATTCTGTAATCATAGCCCAATAAATTCTCTTTAATTCTTCACCTGTTAAGTCTAATTCCATCTATTGTTCCCCCTCTGGATAATATTCTAATCTAGTTCTACATTTAGCACATCTCTGTTCAAATTCTACATTATCTATATTAGAATCATATAGAGCATAGTAAGTTCCATCCCATTCTCTTTGTTCTTCAATAGGCTCTGTGTACATCTCAATTATCTTATCTGGATATACTTTACATTGTGGACAATAAAGAACTTTCTTATTCATTATTCTTTCACCTCTGCTAAAGTCATTATAAATTCCTTCCATGTAAGTCCACTTGCCTCTTTTGGAACATTCAATCTATCAAACTCTGAATCTTCTAGATGTAGTTTAATCATTTTCATATTCAAATCCCTCCTCATTAAAGAATACATCTCTAGCAAAGTATAGATATTCTTCTTCATCTTCAATGATTCCATCATCTTTCTCTAATCCTGCTTTCTCTAGAATAGGTCTAACTACTTCCCAGAGCCTATCATTCAATACTTCATCTAGATAATCCATTTCGCCTTCAACAGCTTCTTTTATTTGTTCTTTCAAATTTCTTGGTATTTTCAATATATCACCAACCACCCTAATGCGTTTGGGGTATATAAACCTTCCTACTGACTTACCTACTGCCGAAAATGTATATAAACTCATGCTCTATTAGGGTATCAGAATGAAAGACAGAATCTCAATCATATACACCAAAGTAAATGGATTTGATGGCTTGGTGTATGTAAATAAGAAATTACATCGTGATTCAAAAGATTCACAAAAGGTGATTAGGAATCGTGATTCAGATTCTTGGAGAGATTCTTCTGAATCAAAAACTATATATACCCCAAATGACATATAGGTATATGAAAAAACACATAAAAAAGGTGATTAGAAAATGAAGAGAAAAATGTATTCACTAGCAGAAGAAATTGGAATAGTCTTTAAGCAAGGCTGGAGGCAGATGAATGAACACCAACAGAATCAGATAGTTAAGGCTCTGACTCTGAAGAATCGAGAAGATGTAGAACATGTATTAGATAGTTTGGAGAAGTTGAAATGAAACTCACATATGAGCAAGAGGATCTGATTCTAGAGCAAGGATTAGAGAGATGGAGGAAAGAAAGAGATGAAAGTTAGGGATTATGCAGAATGTCTGTTCATGGATTGGTCTAAAGAGGCACTGGTAGATGTGATTCTGGATAAGATGACTAAAGCAGATATGATTCAGTTCATTATGGGACAAGACTTGAATGCAGATAAGAATCTAGTTGAGTGTGATGACCTGGAGCTTGGGGATTTATGAAAAAGAAGATTCCAGAAGTGATTGAGATAGTGTTTGTTCAGGAGATGTGATAATTATCCAAACATTCCTACCATATGAAGATTTTGAAGAGACTGCTAAATGTCTGGACTATAGAAGATTAGGTAAACAGAGAATTGAAGCAAAGCAGATAATTAATCTACTTGAGAAACATGACAGGGGAGAAGATATATCTAAGGAACCATGGGGTAATCATCCTGCTGTAAAGATGTGGATGGAATGCACACTTGCCTTGAAGATATACTACAATGCAATAGTTCAAGAATGGATTGATAGAGGATACAAGAATACTCTACCTCTATATCATATAGAAAGAGGTCAATGCTACAGAATACCTGATGTGATGGGGAATCAAGAGTTCCATGATTCACACAGGTCTAATCTGCTAAGAAAGGACAAGGAGTTCTACTCTAAATATGGATGGAATGTTCCAGATGATTTAAAGTATATATGGAGAGTGAAGAAATGAGAAAGAGATGGAGAAGAATCATTGCTATAATCATGACACTTATTCTGATATTCCTAATCATCACTGTTCTTGGAGGAGATGGATCTTCAATCAATAGTGCAGAGATAGGTCAAGGATATGGAGTGTGAATAGAATGAGAAGAATAATGTTTAAGTGTCCTGAATGTGGGAATGTCTACCTACCTAAAAGAATACAGATATGGGTAGATATAACTACGCACCTGATTGTGAGTGTAGCAAGTTTCTTTGCTGGTGTAGTTTATTGGAGTTGATAGAATAAGGGGTGATTTAATATAACTAAAGTATATTTCACAGCAGATACTCACTTCAATCATGCAAACATCATTGCATACACAAACAGACCATATGCTAAAAAGGATAGGGATTATTTCATCCTAGATGATGGAAATGTAGTGTGGAAATCAGATAAAGTCAAATTTGATAGGTGCAGATATATGAATGAGGATCTGATTGAGAAGTGGAACTCTGTTGTGGAACCTGAAGATGTTGTTTATCATCTAGGTGATTTTGGATTTCTCAACTCCAAAGAATATGATGAGTTTCTTAATAGATTGAATGGAAGAATTGTTTTGTTCAGTGGAAATCATGACAAGCAGAATAAGATAAAGGGTTATCTTGAGATGGCTATGATGGAATTTGGAAGCAAGAAGGTATTTGCACAGCATACACCACCTCAGATAATTCCTGAATGTGATTTCTGCATATGTGGGCATGTTCATGATAAGTGGAAACATAAAGTCTACAGGAAGCAACCAAATATACCAATCATCAATGTTGGGGTGGATGTTTGGAATCATCAACCTGTATCAACATTGAGCTTGTTGAAATATTATAATGAAATATTAAAGGAGATGTGATTATAATGAATGTCAAAAGATTAAGGGAACTAGATGAAAATCATCATCTATATAGATATTATGTAGAAGGATATGGGATTTAGAATGAATAAGATACAGTTTATATGCCCTAAATGTGAGTGTATAGGAATCATAGGGGTAGAAGATATAGTTAATCATGCAGTCATCTGTGGAGCATGTGGCAAGTCATTTCATCTGCTGGAGAGCCAGTGGAATGTGATGCCACAATTCGATATGTTTAGTAAGAACAATAAAAATAGGAATAACTGGAGTGATTTGAATGAATAAGAAAATGAATGATGAAGTATTTAAGAAGACAGTCTTAACAAGTCTGTTGAGACTGCTTGAGGAGAGATTGATTGACTTGGAGAGATATCGAGTCTATAATGGAAGGCTGGATAAGGAGATTCTGGACACAAGGAATGATATAAATAGATATAAAAGATTGTTGGAGGAATTAGATGGTTAAGATAGGAGATAAGATAAAGACTGAGCATGGAAAGACTGGAACAGTGGTGGACATACATGACACAGATGATGGAAGATACGTGATTCTCTACAAGAAGAGGAAAAATCTACGTGCTTTAGTTGAAGGTGATGAGGAATTCAAAGTCATTAGAGGAACCAAAAACTATATAAAGGACAATAAGTTATAAAAGGACAGTGAAGAGAAGTGAAAAAGAAAAAGATTGAATTTAAGGTGAATGAAGATTATTCTAAATGGTGTTTTAGATTAGATGTTGCAGACTATGGTAGACTAGAAAAAAGTATAAAGAAGAATGGAATCAAAACAGAGCTTCATGTTCTTCCTGATGGAACCATTCTCTGTGGGCATCACAGATATGAAATAGCCAAGAAACTAGGAATTCCAGATGAAAAAATTCCATATAAAATAATTGATTTACCAAATGAATACGATAGATTACTTTACTTAATTGATGATAATCTATCAAGAAGACAATTAAATCTAGCACAGAAGATTAGATTAGGAACTCAATATGAAGAGATTGAGAAGGTGAAAGCGAAACAGAGACAGAAAGAACATGGTGGAACAGCACCTGGTAAGGAAAAAGACACTTCGGGAAATATTTCCCAGAGTGATACAGGTCGAGCAAGAGACAAAGTCGGAGAGAAGATAGGGGTATCTGGTAAGCTCTATGATATGGGTAAAACAGTAATGGAAGAAAACCCAGAAGATTTCAAGAGAGCTGAAGCTGGTGAAGTATCTATTAGTAAGTTATATTCAGAAATTCAGGAAGAAAAAGCAAAAAAGAAGATACAAGAGATGAAAGAGAGTTGGAGTAGGATTAATACTGAACCTAATCCTAAAAATGATTTAAGAGAGATTTATCGAGTATACTATGAAGGGCTATTTGAATTTGGAGAGGCATTAGTTGATGCACTCTCTAACTTTGAATTCATCACGAAAGAGGAATTTATGGGTGGTGAGGAAATTAATCTAACGAAGATAACTAAATCTATTATAGATGATGACTACTTTATAGATGAGAAGGATAAGTCACTTGAATTACTCAAAAATCTAACAAAGAAAATGGAGAATGCAATCAAATCATGTAAGAAAATATTAAAATATAATGATATGGAGGAATAAAATGTTCTGTAAAGAATGTAAAACATTGATGTATCCAAAAGAAGATATGTTTATATGTCCAAAATGTGGATTGAAAAAGAAAAAGAATAAGAGAATTCAGATTATTTCTCATCAACTTGAAACTGAAGAGATAGAAGTATATAATGACAACCCAATTAAGAAAAAGATGGAAGAGATTGATGAGGAGATAGATGGATATTTCTTTAAGAAACATGAAAACAAAGATAAAAAAGAGGAGATTGATGAAGAGTAAATTTAAAGGCAGGTCAACTAGAACGAGTGGATGGGAGACACAAACTAATTATGATTGGATGCTTTCAGATTTGGATGTTTCTAGTCTACGATTCTTAAGTGATGAATATACAAAGAGGATAAGAGATTTTTCTAATCATTTTGATTTAGGAGACAAAGAAACCCAACATGAATATCAAGAACTCTTACAGAGAAAAAAGATGATTATTGAGGAACTGGATCATAGATATATGGACATTTACGCTTCACCATCATATCAGGATAGAGAAAAATATTTTGATTCAGAGACTGGTTTAGTTCTGGATGAGAATAATAATATTCTATATGGAGTATCACTTAATGAAAATGAGGATGATTATGTTTATCATCACATAGAGACTGAGCATAGAACTGAAGGCTCATATGATACATCTAAAGATATATTTGATGACATCACAAATGATATAGAAATAATACCTATGAAAGTTGGAAAGAAAGTAATTGGATTAAAAGTAATTGAGAAAGAAAGAAGTCTCAAAGATGTATACAGTGATTGGAACTATTACGAGAATGAAGAAGAAGAGAACTAGTATTGATAAAGGTAGGACTATATTAACAACAACAACGAAAGAGATTGTGTTTGGACCCAAAAGAGCAGAAGAGATAGAGGTAGTTAATGAAGAACCTAGGTCTGCTAGAGCAAACAAAAGGAATTGGGATATGTGGAAATTTGCAGAGGAATTGAATCCAGAGGAGATTCAGTTTCTGATAACAAGAAGAAAAGAAAAATTAAGATATGAAACTAACACAGATGAGGTTAGGAATTTGAGGACTGATATAAGCATTCTTGAGGATGCATATAGAATAATTAAACGTAGGAGAAAGAAATGAAATTAATCAAGACAGTATTTGAAGGAGTGGATGATGGAGTTGGATTGTTAATTGCAGGACTAATTACAGTTGCAATCCTTCTGGTGATTGGAATAGTGATCGGAATGATAGAATATTGGTTGCTTGGAATTGCATTTCCAGAATATGTTACCTTTGGGTGGCATTGGTGGAGATTTCTTGCATTGGGATTATTATCAATTGTATTTGTATGAGGTGAAGAAAAAATGGCTAAGTTTTTAAATCCAGAAGATTTGAATAAGATATTGAAAGAGAAGAGGAAACCACAATACTTCTTTCAGAGGACAAGAAAGACAGATAGAGAAGAGTTTGCAGACTTCTATGAGAATGATGACTCAGTGATTATTACATTCACTACAAACATAGCAGAGATAGAACCAAATAAGGAAGACCTAATAGGTAGAATATGGGAACCTAATCTAAAGGACAAGGATGGGAATCCTAAGATAGACAAGTTCACAGGCAAGGTGATGGAGGCATGGTCTAAGTTTGAGGCTAAGTGTGTCATCAATGATACAGAGATAGTATATGGATTCGGAAGTGATTGGGCTTCTCTACTTAGGGGAGTTGCTAATGAGATGCTCAAAAACGACATCAAAGACTTGACTGGAACCAGATGGAAGATTAGATGTATAGATATCAATAAGTATAACTGGGATATAGAATATATAGGCAAGGGAGATAAACCTGCACCTAAGCCTACAAAAGAAGACAAAAAAGATGATTCAACATATGATAAGGCAGTTGAGGCAATAAAGAGGATGGCACAGAGGAACAAGGCAAAGATACTTGCAGGATTAGATGAGGATGAATTTGCACCTGCTATTGGATTGATGATTGAAGTGGATCCAAAGGAGATTCAAAAGATGATTCCTCAGTTAATTGAAAATGATGTAATTTCTGTTGAAGAAGATAAGATATATATACAATAGGAGAAAAAAGAAAATGGAAAAGAAAGATGGCATAGTTGCAGTTCTGCTAATCATTGCATTGATGATTGGAGGAGTTGCTCTATGGATAGGAAACATAAATGATGAAGAGTTTAGAACAAACCTGAATGAAATAGAACTAACTCCAGGACCAGAAGGAATTCCTGGAATACAAGGACCTCAAGGTGAGAAAGGAGATAAAGGAGACACTGGAGATACTGGACCTCAAGGACCACAAGGAGAACAAGGTGAAAGAGGAAAGAGAGGACCACAAGGACCAGCAGGTGAAGATTTAGAACCTAATGAAGCACCTGTCATATATGTAAATGATTCTGCTAGTTATGTTGAAGGATGTTGGTGGAATGATGACTTTGTATTCTGCATAGATATATCCACCACAGATTTAGAGAATGACTACAGAAAAATAACTGTGTATTATAGATATGACACAGAAGATGAGTGGAACATCCATGAATCATATCCATTCTTAGATGATGAAGCATACCTAAGCATTTGCAAAGAGAAGAGTGGCAACTGCTATTGGGGTGAGAAGACAATCCACTGGTTGATTGAAGTTATGGATGGAGAGAATCTGGTATATCTAAACTGGGACACAACCTTGCTTAAGGAACATTGTCCTGATTAGATGTGGAGCAGACTAGTAGCTTATGGAATGTGCATAGGAATAGAGATAATGGTTGGGCTGATTGGTTCACCATTTCTCTTGCTCTATACAGTATATCTAATATTTAGAGGAATGTTTAAGTATGAAAGAGGCATTTCTGGGTTCACTTCCAGACTTGCTTATAAATAAAAGGAGAAATGAAAAATGAGTAATGATGTAGTTATCCGACACCATCATGATTCGGATGGTATCACCACAGCATTCTTTACAGCCCATCATCTAGACTGGAACTGTAAATTAGAGTGCTGGGATGGGAAGTTTGGAGAAAGTAAAGGACTTAAGAAAGGAGACTGGATGGTAGACATGCATCCAACAGAGATAATTCCTGGAATGAATATAGTAGACCATCATGGAGAATATGGTCTGGTGACTAACTATCACCTAATCTATGGACCAGAGCCTGCTAGCTTTCTAGCATGGAGAGAGTTCAAAGAAGATATACCTAAAGATCAGTGGTGGAAACTCTGCATTGGAGTAGTTGGAGATGGACAGCCTGAATTGATTCCTTATGAAGTATTTGAATCATGTCCTAGACTATTAGTTCCACACAAGACATGGGGTGGAGCCAAGAACTATGGAAAGGATGTAGCTTTGTATTTCTATCCAACATACAAGATGCTCTCATCACCAATCAATAGACTGCTAAAGACAGGCAATTCAGATGGTGCATTGAGATTAATCACAGAGGCAAAGTCACCAATAGATATACTTGAGGATAAAGAAGCAGGTGTTGCTAAGACTACACTCAAAAAAGAAAGAGATATAATTCTTAGAGATTGTGATGTGAAGAAATTTAACAATCTAAATCTAGTATTATTCTATTCTAAATATAGAATGCAAGGTGAAGTAGCATCTATTATAGAAGGCATAGATAACATCACTACACTAGCAATCAATGTAGAGAGTGGTAGAGGCAGTCTTAGAGGAGAACTTGCACTCTACTGGAAAGAGAAACTGAAAGGACTAGAGTATCTAAACATAGATGGGCATCCTGGATTCATGGGAGCCAGCCTAGATATGAAGAAGAAGAACCCTGAAGGACTAGTGGATGACTTGATTAGTTTGTTATCCTAAATTAAAACAACAAAGGAAATAATATGGAAAAAAAACATTTATCAATAGTTGGATATGGAAATAATCGTGCTGAAAATGATTATTATCCAACTCCAAAAGAAACTACTGAAGCGTTATTGATTAGAGAATCTTTTGATGGCAGTATATGGGAATGTGCTTCAGGTGATGGATGGATGGCTAAAGTTTTAGAGAATTGGGGATATGATATTTATTCTTCTGATATTAGAACTGATAATAATGTTTATGGTGATAAAGGGATTGATTTCTTAAAAACTAATAAATTTGTAGATAATATAATTACCAATCCGCCTTATAAATATGCAAAAGATTTTTTAGAACATAGTTTAAAATGCTCAAGAAAGAAAGTAGCATTATTATTAAAATTAGTATTTCTTGAAAGTGTAAATCGTTATCCACTTTTTATGTTGAATAATCTTGAACATATTTTTGTGTTTTCTAAAAGACAAAAAATATATCGTTTAGGTGAAGTTGGTAAAAATTCTGGTTTGATTGCTTATGCTTGGTTTGTTTGGAATAAGAATTATTATGGTAAACCAATGATTGATTGGATAAATGAAATATAAATTAGAATAACATAGGAATGATTAATATGGAAGAAGATTTGGAATATAAATTGGATATAATTATGGGAATGTTGAAATCAATGAATGAACAATTGGATGAAATTGACGCAATTAGAATACAATTAGATAGGTTTGAAGTTAAAATAAATAACTTACCCCCCAAAAACACAAGTTAAAAATAAATCCAGAAAGGTTTGATAATGATTAATAAATTAAAAGGACAAAGATAAAATGAATGAGATAGTTAAACTATATTTGAAAGAGATTGGTTTTGTTACTTCGATGTTGGTTTTGGCTTTCTTGATTATGTGGACTTGGAAATAATAAATTAAAATAACAACTAAAAGGTGTTACACAAAACAAAAGTTTTATATACTAATAAGTGTTACACTATATTGATAATATGAAAAAAATATTTGTTTGTGAGTTCTGTGGGTTCAAAACAGAACCAAAAGAAGAAGCAGGTCTTACAGCATTTCGTTGTATGAAATGTTGGAATTGGAATGATATTGCTGATATGGATAAAGAAGTAAACAGAGTGACGATAAATGAAATGTAAATGTGAAAAGCAGATGAGTAAGGTTTATGTTCATCATAATCAACATCATCCTAAAGGTCAGTGGGAAGTGATTGGTTTTTATTGTAAATCGTGTAATACGATTAAATTAAATTACAAAGACATGGTTTAAAGGAGAAATAAAAAGATGAAATTAAAATGTGAATTATGTGGTGCTGAAATAAATCATATTGATACAAAATTTAATTGTCCATATTGTAAAGTTAGAATGTGGAGGGTTATTAAGATTTAAATTAAAATGAGGTATAAAAATGTTCGATATGTATTGTCCGTTTTGCCAAAAAACAATGGAGATAGTTAATGAAAAGGATATTTTTTGGTGTCCTAATTGTAAGAGGAAATGGTGGATAACATTATTAGAGCAGTATATAAAATAAATTAAAACATCATATAAAAAGGTGATTTAATGTTGATAAAAGGGAATGAATTAATAAGATTGTTTGAAAAACAGATATATGATTTACATTTCTGGAATATATTTAAAAAGAAAAAATTAAGAGAGAGGATTGATAGAGTTCATAACTTTGATTATTATGATAAAAATACTAATGGAACTTATAGGATTGTTGAATTTTTTGATCCAGATTTGTTAGTTAGAAATAGGATTAAATCTAAACTGATTGTTGATGGTAATGAGTATATTGGTAAATGTTTAAACTGTAAAATAGGTGGAATATTTGAAATTGATCCAATTGAAAAAATAGGTCAATGTTATCGTTGTTTTACTGAATTTAAACTATCTTAAATTAAAAGGATATAGATAATATGAAAGAAAGTGAATATATGAAAGGATATTTAGATGCTGTTAATGACATAATTCTACAATGTAAGAATTATCAAGTTATGATTGAAAAGATAAAGAATATGGAATTACAAAAATAAATTATTAAGACAAACTTTAGAGGAATAGATATGAATAGAATATGGTGTGAAAAATGTGATGCTGAGATGGATACAATTTATGCTGATGGTGTTTTTCGTTGTGTAGGATGTAATGGTATTGTATATGAATCATAAATTAGCCAAACAAACAAATGAAGATGAGAGCAAAGAAGAGAATCAGAATGATTAAAACAACAAACAAAAGATACGTAGCAAAAGTTGATGATATATAAATCTTACCTATGTATGAGAATGAATGTTTGTTATAATTATAAAAGGATAAAGAATGTGGATAGAGGAACTCTTCTATGACTCGATGGGAACAGCCAGAACCAGAATCCTTAGCGATTCAGGCAAGGAATACATCACCAACATCAGAAAGGATTGGATATCTTGGTGTTCCTGTCCTAGTTGGATATACAACAAACTCCCCTGCAAGCACATAAAGTTCCTGTATTCAAAATTGGAGAAAGAAAAAATGGTTGATAAATCAGATAAATTAGTTAGGATTCCAACTGAGAGTAAGATAATTGATGATATGATTGGAGGAGGATTCCCCCAGAAGTTAATCACTGCTATCTTTGCTCCACCTGCAACAGGAAAGAGTTGGTTAGCCTATCAGGCAGGTGTGAGTAACATTAAGACTACAGGTCAGGAGACTCTACTCATAGATACAGAAGGAATCACTAGAGAGGATTTAGATAACATCCTCACAAAACTATCTAAGAGATATGATGCAGATGCTAAGACAGTGAAGAAGAAGTTCAAGATGATAAAGACATATGATGATCCTAATGCTATGTCGATTCAGAAGCTACTCATGATGTTCGGATTCTTTGTGAAGCTAGAGTTAAGTGAGAAAGGTAAATATAAAGTAACATTCCAGCCATATGACCAGACACTTAAGGTGAATGAGTTAGAGAACATCTCTATGATTATCATAGACTCTCTAACTAAACCTATCAAGGACTCTATTGGAAGTGAGACAGCAAACCTACCTGCGAGAGCTCAGATAGTAGAGAGAATGTTCGGGAAGCTCTATCAGATAGCAGAGTTATATAACATTTCAGTGATTGTGAATCATCATGCATCTGTTCCACCACCAGTGGGGTATGTTAAAGCACCTTATGCATATGGGGGTAATCCGATCTACTATAACTCTAAGTATATTCTAGAACTCTTTGACTCTACTAAAGCAGAGAGAGATATCAAGTGTGTGGAGAACAAGAAGAAGACATGGGACCTTGAAGCCAGAAGAATCAGATTGGTTAGAAGACCAGATGAACAACCCACTGGAGAGAAGGTTCCTATCAGATTAAAGAAAGATATTGGATTCGTGGATGAATGAGAACAGATAAGTATTTGTGGGATAAAGTAGTTATGAATATCTACAGGCAAATGTTCAAGGAAGCAGAGCCTTCAGCAGACTTTGATGAATTGATTGAAATCGGTGAAACAAAGCAGGATAATTTCTTTATGAATTACTATCTTCATCAAGATAGACAACAGGAAATTATAGATGAATGGTGCAAGAAATATAGATGCAGTAAATTGGAGAAACAGAAGATAAGTGTAGAAGTGAATTTAGGATGTGCACCAAATACTGTTAGGAGAGAAGATAATGAAACCTAAACCTATGCCACATTTTGATGAGATACACATAGAATTCTATGATGTGGATGAAATGAATCTTTGGCTGGATGATGCTAAAGAAGGATTGATAGCAGAATTACAAGAAGGATGTTTGGATGAAGAATCTAAAGAGTATATGAGGAAGACAGTAGAGAAGTGGTTATCTTAGATGGCAGTTAGGCAGTTCTATATCAAAAGAATATGCAATGAAATCATGAAGAAGTTTCCTGAAATGGCAACAGAAGACTTTGAATTGAACAAGCAATTAGTTAATGAAATTACAGATGTTCAATCTAAGAAGATAAGAAATAGAATAGCAGGTATGTTGGTCTGCTACAAAAAGAATGAGAATAAGGTGTTTATCCCACCTAAGACTGGAAAGCCTCGAAAGAAGAAGGGCTGGAAAAAGAAGGAGAAGAATCGTTTAAGAAGAAGGAGAAGAAATAAATGAAGAGAGAGGCTGAAGAGAATGGATATGGTAAATATCGGGTGCTTAATGTAGGCAAGAGAAAGAAACCAACTACTATTAAATACTATGTCACGTGTGGAGAGTGTGGAGAGATGGTATCATTCACCAGTTCACCAACCATGAGAGAAGAGTTCATGAAGAACACGTATATGCCTGTCTGTCCTCATTGTGGATGCATAATCAGCAAAAAAGAGAGGAATCGCTGAGGATTGATTCTTAGCCATTCTGAGAGGTTTAGATGTTAGGAGGTATAATACCATTGGCAGAAAAAGATATTGCGTCAGCGTTGCTTATATGCAATCCTCGAGCAAAATTAGAGGGTATCCTCGACTGGAAGTGTGAAATATGAAGATTGGAGATAAAATGAAGGTTCTAGGCTTTGATTGTGGAGCCAGAGCATACCATAAATTCAATGTGATGGGCATCAGAATCGGAAGCATTCTAGTTCTAGAGGCAGTTCAGCCTCATGGTCCATATACATTTAGAATGAAAGGAATGAAGTTAACAATAGGTAGAGGTTTGCTTGAGAAATTAAGGTATGAGGTGATTGAATGATTATCATAGACGATAGAAAGGAAACAGATACATATGAAGGTCTCAAGAAGAGAGGCATTCTAGATGCAGAGGTTCAAAGAATAGAGGTTGCAGATGTGCTTCTGGATGATGGTGTTGCAGTAGAGAGAAAGGGACATGACTTGTTTGGATCTCTAACTACTGGAAGAATCTGGGAACAGTTGAATGGACTTAATGAATATGAGCATCCAATCCTCTGCATAGTTAATGAGAACATCTGGAGAGATATGTATTACATCAGAAGCAATTGGATACATAAGTCCTATCAAGGATTCCTAACTACTCTGGCACTGAGATATCCAAAGCTAAAGGTGTTTCAGTTCGGGTGCATGGAAGACTATCTTGATTTCATTGTTGCACTGGATAAGAAAATACATAAGGAAGGTAAATCTACAAGACCAACACCGATTCATCGAAAGACTAAGAAGATTCAGGTGAGAATGGAAGACTGTCTAGCTATGGCAGATGGGATTTCTATAGGCAAGGCAAAGATTCCACTTAAGAAATACAACACTGTATATGATGTAGCTAGCCAACCACTTAAGGAGTTAGAGAAGATGGATGGCTATGGTAAGAAATTAGCAAAGAATCTATATGATTTATTGCATGGTCAATATAAGGAGGAATAAATGGCTAAGAAAAAAACTCTGGAAGAGTTAGAGGATGAGATAAAGAGTATCTCAAGGAAGAAGATGCACCTGATAGTTGAGGCACAGGAGATAGATAAGAAGATAGAGGAGATATCTGAAGAATATTATACACTGAGTCCAGAGCATGTGAAGGTGTGTTGCTTCCAGTGTGCTGGTAGTCAGTTGCCTGGATATGTTCCTGATGAACAAGGAAAGAATGTGAAGTGTCCTCTGTGTCATGGAAGTGCATTCTTGTGGATGAAATTATATAAAGAAGGTGATTAAATTACTAGAAAGCATAGAGATATAAATGAATTCAGAGAGGATGCTAAGGAATTCATATCAAATCCAATTGGGAGAACAAAAGAGGGTGTGGAAGTTCATTATCTAGGACACAAAGATTTCTATTTAACTATAAGTGATGGAAGCAGTGGGAATATTCTAGTGGAATTAAGATACGGAATAGAAAATGATTCTTTATGTGTGTATGGACACTTTGATAATTCATTAAAGGAAGAAGTATATGATTTGATACAGGAATTAAGAGATATTCTACAGGAAGGTGATTAGAATAGCAGATATAAACTTCTTAAATCTAAAGAAAGACCAACTCCAAAAATATCTGACTGGTAGATGCAGACATCGACATCTGTATTCAGAACATCCAGCATGCTTTGTGGCTGAACAAGGACTAGAATCAAAGGTAGGTTATCTAGATATAGAGACAAGTAATCTAAAGGCTAACTATGGAATCATGTTAAGCTATGCAATTAAGGTGAAGGATAAGAAAGAGGTTCTTCATGGAGTAATCAAGAAAGAAGAATTGATGGATGGCACACTAGATAAGAGGCTAGTTCAGGATTGCATCAATGACTTATTTTCCTTTGATAAGGTAATCACATACTATGGAACTAGATTTGATTTACCTTTCATTAGAAGCAGAGCACTCTATTGGGGATTAGATTTTCCTCTGTTTGGTGAAGTGAAGCACAAGGATTGTTATTATATAGTGAAGAGTAAACTACAATTACATAGGAATAGACTAGAGACTGCATGTGACCTGTTAGGAATCAAAGGCAAGACACATATAGAACCAACATATTGGATTAAGGCACTCACTGGAGATAAGAAATCTCTGGACTACATTCTAGAACACAACATAGCAGATACAGAAATACTTGAGAAACTACATAAGAGATTGATTGTATACGTCAAAGATACAAACAGAAGTGTATAAGCATGTCTAGATTTAAATGTGATTGTCATCCTACATGCAAAAGAAAGCCAAGATATGAAATAATTATTCCATCAACAGAAGAGAGAGAAGGTGCTTGGAGTTATGCATGCCTCTGGCATCTCATTTGTTTATTCATCAAATCTAAATTAGGAAAGTTCCCTGGATTTGGCTGGTGCAAAGTAGATAATGAAAGAGAGATGCTAGAGAATCTAATGGAAGAAATCTGGAGCATTCAAAATGACTTGTGGGACATCAAAGAACATCTTGGATTGAATGAAGAACTGGATGATAAATTAAATGTAGATGTGACATGAAACAGATATATACATTTACAGGAATTAGAAGCAGGTTAAGTATTGGACAAGTAAAGGAAATAATTCTTCATTCTGAAAGTGAAGATACAAGAGTCCAATTCCTACAAATATTGGAAAAAATGTTATGTCAACAGATTGGATGGTGTCAATTAGGATATAAAATGGATGATGAATAAAGGAGAAATGAAATATGATATCTATTGAAGAGATAAAAGAAAAGGCAAAGAATATATTGGATGAAAAAGAAAAAGAAAGATTAGTCAGCAAATATTTGGATTTGCTTGAGATGAAGAAACAAACTGAAAAACAACTTCAGAAGATTGAGAAATCAATTGAACAATTTGAGGAGAATCCTGAATCCTTCTGTGATAGAACAGAAGATTTATGGTAAGTTCAATTGTTGCTCCCAAAGATTTCTTTATATATGGTAATGGAGAAAAGATATGGGTTGTGAATGGTAATTCTATAATAGAAATTAAAAATTATATGATAGACTCATTTAGTTTTACTATGAATACCAATCCAATAGTCCATGAGTTCCTTAATGGAACCTCTGCTACTATGTATGGTCAAAAAGAAATGGAATTTGATTTGCATGCTTCAGTTTTAGATGCAAATTGGATGGATAAAGAAAATATTGATGTATCAGATTTTTATACTATTGAAGAGGCAAAGAAACTCAGTAAGATTATTCAGAGGAAATTTGACAAAATATTAGAAAAGAAAGATGAATGATGTATGGATTTATTGAAGTTCCTAGATGGATGCTATAGAAAAATTGGAATATGGCATCAATTTGCAGTGTATTCAGAGCAGGAGATAGTGAATGTTATCAGAGAGCATCTTGGATTCAAGAACATAGGGATTTCAGTATGTGCATATGATGAGGATACAGATGAACAGATACTTCTCTTCCTTCCATTTGACTTTGATTCAGAGAACATCTACAAGGCTTGGAATGATGCAAAGAAACTATATGAGAAATTAGTAGATATGGGAATAGAGTGTATGATGAATTACTCAGGCAAGAAAGGATTTCATGTACTAGTGAAGACAGTTCCTAAACAATATCCTAAGAGACAGATATCAGCAGTGCATCAGTTCTTTAGGGATGTTCTTGGACTAGAGACCATTGATGAGAAACTCTTTGGAGATATCTCTAGACTAATCAGAATCCCTTCTACATACAATATCAATGGAACTTGGTGCAGAACTCTAGCAGAGAATGATGGATATCCACTGGATTTAGATGACTTGCCTGTTGAATATAGAAAGTTTGAGAGACATCAGAAGTTTGAGTATGGGAATGTGGAATTTGATAGACCCTGCATCGAGTGGCTAATTGACAATAAAGATTATTGGTTTAAGAAAAGAGGTAAATATGAACCAGAGGAACCTGTTAGACTGACTTGGGCAGCAATTAGATTATGGAGAGGTGATAGTATAGAGGATATAATAGAAGAGGCTAGAGGCTATGGCTGGGATGATTTTGATTCTGAATACATTCAGAGGAAACTAGAGTATCTGGATGCCAGGGAGTGGAATCCACACTCATGTGATTCACTTAAAGCACTTGGATATTGTCTGCCTCATATAATCTGTAGAAAAAGAAATGGTAGAGATGCCTTAAAGGAGTTAGGATTAAGATGAAAAATAGAAAGAAGATTCATGATGATTGGGGGACACCTCAATGGTTGTTAGACTATATCAAAGATAAATATTTTGGTGGAAAACAATATTACGATCCATGTCCAATAGATCATCAGTTTGATGGAATCCTAACTGATTGGCATCCATTCAACTTTGTGAATCCTCCATATAACAGAAAAGATAAAGAGGAATTCATAGAGAAAGCATTTGTTGAGTGGAATAAAGGAAAAGTAGTTGTGATGCTACTTCCAGTATCTACATCTACTCAGATATTTCATAAGTATATACTCCCATTTGCAGATATAGAGTTCCTGTATGGTAGAGTATCATTTAGTGGATATAATTCTAAAGGAGAATATGTGACCGAGAAGGTAGGTCAACAAGATAATATGTTGGTGATATATAGATGAATTGGATAGAAATAGGAATATTTATATTTGTGACAATATATATGTGGCTGAGTTCATTTCTGTTTCATGAACTAGCACACATTAAGTCTCAAGGACTAGGAATGCATGGCAGAATAAATGTATACAAAACAGGATTCACTGCTAGCATAGATGAAATATATAATCGTAGATGGTGTAGACTCGCTGGTGGACTTGTTAGTGGAATCATTCATCTGATTCTTGGTGGAGTATTCCTCTGGCAGAATCTTTGGTATCTATATATACCTACAATTACATTCGGAATGATAAATCTAGTATATGGATTCTGGGAAATGGACCATGGTGGAGAAGGAAGATATAAAATATATGGTATAGTGCTGGTGATTATGATAGTCATCTGGCTGCTACAGTATTATTTAATATAGGAGAGAAATATGAGATATATATGTGATAGATGTGGAAATGAGTTAATCACTCAAGAAGAGATAGATAGAGGCATATGTGATGATTGTGAGGAAGAATTGATGGATGCAGAAGCTATGTTGCATACACCAGGATTTGGAGTGGATTTAAATGATTTGGCTTGATTGGGCATTGTTTATCTTTGGAATCATTGCAATCATATTCAAGCTCACTAAACAGATAATCATAACATATAGGCAAGCACTTGCTAAGAAGTCAGCTATGATTATGAAAGAAATGAGTGGAAGTTCAGAACATGAAGTTCCATCAATCAAAGACTTACAAGCACTAGCAGATTATCTATTGAAGTTAAAGGAACAGAAGAATGAGGTTGCTGTTGCAAGTGAACAGAAGAAAGAGAATGGGAATGGAGGAATGTACCAATGATTATTGATTTGATATGTTTAGTTTCTGTGTTCTTAATGATGGTAATTTAATGGTTAAGAAAAAGACTAATGGATTTGATGAGATTGCAGAAGACACTGATGAGATTCTAGAAGACACATCATCTATAGATAAGAAGACTACATGGCTGATTGCACTATGGATCCTTGATAAACTAATTCTAATTGGAATGTTCCTGTGGTTAGGTAGATGAAATTAACTCCTCTTCCAGAAGATTTAAAAGATACCTTCGATGGTGATTCTTTGGTATACAAGAATGACTCTGAGTTGTTCTTCGGAATAAGTATACCAGAAAGTATCATCGAGGATATCCAGCAGAAAGAGATTCAGATATATTCAGGATATTATGAATTCTCTAAGGGTGATGATTCACCTACATTATTTTATCTGGCAAGAGGAAAGAGAAGTGGAAAGGTCAAGTTAAAGATTCAAGGATTCTATCCATATGGATATGACTATGATGATAATGGAGAATATACTACATACTTTGGAAGGAGATGTGAGAAACTCATCTTCAAGGGTTCACATCCAGCAAAGGTAAAGAGATATCGTGAATGGAGAACAAAAGGAAGATATCCACAACCACTAGAATGTGACATTCTGTTTCACAGGAGATTCTTAATAGATATGTATGACTATTTCAAACCTAAAGAACCTATGCACCCTAAAGTAGCTATAGTAGATATAGAGACTAATCATCCTGTATCTGAAGAAATCATTTCATTTGCACTCAACAACTTATCTACTGGTGAAATATTCTTTGAATCTAAATATGATGGAAGTTCTTCAAAAGAGCTTGCTGAATCTCTAATAGAGAAACTAGAGGATGTGGATGTAATCACTGGCTGGTTCTTTGTTGACTTTGATGTTCCCATCATAAACAAATACTCTGGAAAGAAACTCAATGATATAGTTACTCTAGTAGATTTACTTGAACTCTCTAAGACTATGTATTCTAGAGAACTAAGAGGTGGATGGAGTTTAGATAACTCTGGAAGTAGACTCTGTGGAATAGCTAAATCACTTGATGAGAAAGATATGAAAGGAGATATAAGAGATTTAAATGAAGAGAAATTGCTCATATATAATGTGATTGATGTAGTGATTCCAGAGATAATAGATAACTATCTAGGTGGATTAGATGCTCATTTGATTCTGGCTTGGTCTCTACAGATGGGTTTAGATGATGTAACCATCACTGCTGTAGTTAATGATATAGCACTCTTAAGAGAATATCATAAGGCTGGAATAGTTCTTCACTCTAGAGACTATTCATCTAAGGATGATAAAGAAGCAAAATATTCTGCTGCTGATCCTGATGCTAGACCTGGAGTATATGATGGAGTAATTGAAACAGATGTAGTGGCTGCATATGCTTCTGCTGTAGTTGCAATCAATGCTTCATGTGAGACTAAGGATAAGAATGGAATATATGTTGCACCTAATGGAATACGATTCAATGATGAAGAGAGTACATTCATCAAAACAATCAAGCATCTAATGAATGAGAAGATTAAGGTAAAGGGTAAACTGAAGAAGATGGATAAATCAAATCCTAAATATTCTACACTAGATTTCATTCACTATGCTATTAAAACACAGGTAGCAGCTTTCTCTCATGGGCTCTTTGGATGGAGCAATTCAAGAATGAAAGATTATGATGTGGCTGATGCAATCACATCTGTTCTATCTAATCTAATGATTAAGATAAAGTATGCATGTGACCTGATAGGATATGAATGGATATATCTTCACACTGATTCATGTTTCATACATGCACCTAGAGATAAAGTAGATGACATTCTAAAGTATCTGAATGATGTGATTGAGAAACACTGCAAGGGATATAGAATCATTCCAGAGTTAGAGTTCAAAGGATATCATCCTCATGTGTATATTCATTCTAAAGCAAGGAGAGTGATTGTTCCAGAGGGTGTAGATATAGATGATGATGAGAGTTGGGAAGTCAAAGGTATGTCATTCATGAGGAGTGAGACACCAGAGGCTCTGGCTAAGATAGAGATTGAATTGATTAAATTAAAGTTAAAGCATCAGGATGAAGAGTGTCTAGATAAACTCAAAGAGATGCTGATTGAATTAAAGGATGTAGATTTAAAAGAACTGGCTCTAGTTAAACCTCTAAACAAAGAAGTTCATGAGTATGGAAGAGAACTTCTGGATGGAAGTTGGGGTGGAGTTCCTGCACATATCAAGGCTATGGTGAAAGCTAATGAAGATGATGGACTGGAGTTGGTAGTTGGAAATAAATATGGAGTGGTTCCTATCAAAACTGATGAAACAACTGGAGTTCGAGTGATTAAGATGAAAAGAGTGGATATGGCATTTGACCTAGATGAGGGACTACCTGATAAATATGAGATTAACTATGAATATTATCTTGATTCAAATCTATGGGGAAAGATATCTGGACTATTTGATATGAAGGTAAAGGATTTAAAGAAGTTGATATATACAGATGAGACTGTATGTAAGGAGTTAGGAATTGAAAAGAAAAAGTAAGAAGGACTATTATCTGGATATAGCTAAGGCTGTATCTGAAAGAAGTCCATGTCTGAAACTACATGTGGGTGCAGTGATTGTCAAGGATGACTGTATAGTATCTACTGGATATAATGGACCTGCTAGGGGAATTCCACATTGTAATGTTTGTTCAAGAGAGAATGTTCCACACAGAAGTTCTTACTCAGAAGAGTGCCCTTCAGTGCATGCAGAGGAGAATGCAGTGATTAATGCAGCTAGGCAGGGAACTTCGGTTGTTGGTGGGATTATGTATGTGTATACAGGTGAAGACTTGTATCCATGTTATAGATGTATCAGAGTGATTAATAACTCTGGCATCAAGAAAGTATATTATAAATAGGTTAGGGAGGATAGAAAGGAGAGAAAATGGTAGATATTTTAGATTCTACAGCAACTAAGATAACAGATGCAACAGCAATGAGTGTTGATGATGCAAAGAAGAAACTGAGGCTCTCAGGTAAGAAAGCAGAATCATTTGAGAAAAATGTTCTAGAGAGACAAGATGGACAATTCAACAGACTGATGAGCATCATCTTTGGATGGAAGATTCAAGAGGATGGAAGCAAGAAACTCATCTCTAAGATGCCAAATGGAAAGATTTTATTTCCAGATAAGTCAGAAGATCCAGATAGAATTGCACCAGGAATCCCATATATATGTCTAGTGTATGAACCAAAAGAGAATCCAGATGGAAGTCTGGCAAGGCAAGCATATGCTAAGATTATCTGTGAGGAAGATATTCCAACGATATTTATTCCTTCATCTAGAATACCTGTGATGGTGTGGGTAGCTAAGGATGGAAGAAAGCACAACAAGGTTCCTGTAGGTAACTCTTATGGTGATAGGATGATGCAGTTATTAAATGAAGCAGAGAAGATGAAGTTTTCATTCATCAAAGTAGTCTTTAGGATAAATCAAGGATGATTGAATGTCATCAATCAAATGTAATATATGTAATTTCCAGTGTGGAGTCTTCTTTATCTGGAGTTCCACCAGAAATTTTCCAAGAGAAAGATTAATTAAAGTATATGGAAGGAGCAGTCAAGTGAATAGGAAGAACATGAAAGAAGGAATAAGAGTTTGTTTTGGATGTATAGAGAGTTTAGAAGAAGATGAGTAAGTTAAGAGTAGCTGTTCAGTGCAATGAATATGGACAGAGAGGAGGCATAGCTACATATGCCAATAGATTAAATGAATATCTAAATGGATGTAAGGATGTAAGTTCAAAGGTGTTTGTAGAAAGAATTAGAAACAACACAGATATAATTAGTCTTCAGTTTGAACCAGGACTGATGCCACCTAAGAATCTAAATGAATTAATCAATAAGTATTCTACAATTCCTATAGTGATTACATGTCATCATATGGGGTATCTGCAACAGTTCTATCCTATGATAGATGGAATGGTTCTACATTCAAAAGATCAGATTCCTGATGGACCAGAGAATGAACCATGGGACTATACAGTAATTCCACATCCAGCAATTGTTTATCCAAAGAAGGACAAGAAGAAACTCAGAAAGAAATATGGATTACCTCAAGATAAAGTAATCATAGGCACAGCAGGTTTCATTGTAGGCACAGGAAAGAACGTACCTAACATGACTAATCACATACTTAAGAACATGAATGATGATGAGTTCTTCTATGCAATCACATCTTATTGGAAAGGTGGAGATTGGGGCAAAGAAGAGAAGTCACATAGAAAAGCTAGAGGATTAGGAAAGGAGAATCAATTCAGGATGGATACAGACTTTGTATCAGAGGAGATTTTGAATGAGAAGATGCAGTGTTGTGATTTGTTGTTTGCTTGGAATAATATGTATCATGGACAACATAAAGGAAGTCAAAGTGGAATAGCTCCAGATATGTATGGAAGCAGAGTCAAGTTGATGGTGAAAGATGGACCACATTATTCATTCATTGGAAGTCAGGAAGGAGTTCTAGTAGGCAGACCCAAACCAGAAGATTTCATTGATGATGTTCTTCATGCAGTTAGAAATGAAGATTTAAAGAATGTTCCAGATCCAACACATCTTAGCTGGCAATCACAGATTCAGAATTATGTAGACTACTTTAAACAATTTACGGAGGCATAGATGGGAAAAGAAAAGATATTATTAGTGGGAGACTCAATTCAAGGACCTACAGGGTTTGCATGTGATGGCATGGGTATTAGTTGGTGTCTAGCAAAAGACTTTGATGTTCATTATCTGGGTCTACAATCAGTTCATGATGAAAAAGTAAAGATAATGATTGAAGAAGAAAGTAGAGAAGTTATCCAGCATGCCAATGTTCCTAGAGGAAGAGACAAGTGGGATTTCGGAAAGAAGTCTTTACCAGTTCTTCTGGATAGGTTAGAACCAGAGATACTATTGACCATCAATGACATTCAGATGGTTCAGCATGTTCCTAATGTAATGTGCCCTAATTCAATTAATCTACAGGTGCTTGATTTACCATCTAAAACATATATAGGTGAGGAAGCAATGAGAATGCAACTTCAGGGACAACTACAAAGATTCAGAGAGAGATTCCCTAGAGAGACTAAATGGATACAATACGCACCTCAGGATGGCGAACCCCCTATGTCTCAATGGTCACAGATATATAAGATGGCAGACCAGTGTGTAGCTATGAGTGACTATGGAAAGAACATCTTCAAGAGATACTTTGATATGAACATTCCTAGAATCTGGCATGGAGTAGATACATCTATATTCAATGATAGGGAAAAACCATCTAATTTACAGGATAAGTTTATGGTTGGTAACTTTAATCGTAATCAACCAAGAAAGTTTCCAGTGAGAGCAATGAGAGCATTTGCTAAGTTTGCTAAGGATAAACCAGATGTGTTTCTGCACATGCAAATGGACTTCCAGGACCAGTTCGGTTGGCCACTGATGTATTTTGCTCAGTTGTTTGGAATACAAAATAAACTAGTTCAGCCTAAGCCAGTCGGTATGTCTAGACAGGAAGTTGCAAATACATATAATATGTGGGATGTTCAGATAAATGCAACAGGTGGTGAAGGATTCGGATTGACCACAACAGAATCAGGTGCATGTGGAGTTCCAAATATCATCACAGACTACACAACTTCCAGAGAATTGATTGTATATGGTAGTCCAAGTCCTAGAGGGATGCTTGCTAAAGTTCTTGATTTGCATTGGGAGAGACTTGATATTGCAGCAGTTCAAAGAAGTCTTGTTGATGTTGACCATATGGCTGAATGCTTAGATGAATACTATAAGAATCCAGACATACTTAAGGAGCATGGAAAGAATGCAGAAGTGTGGACCAGGAAAAACTGTTCTTGGAAAGTGATTGCACCTCAATGGATAGATTTGATTGGAAATGTTCTGAGTGGAGATAATGAGAGTGATTGAAGTATCTTGTCCTGAATGTGGCAAGATGAAGATAACATTTGATGAGGACATACCTCCATATGAGATAAGATGTCCTCTATGTGGAAATGATGTAAATATAATTAAAATAAATGGAGATGAAATAAATGACACAATATGAAGGAAAAAAGTATGAAGATAGATTATCAATTATGCACTACAATGACAAGACATCTATGTATAAGGTTCTTGCAGCGAATCCAACAGAAAAGAATGATGGAATCTTCTTCTCAATTCGAGAAGGTGTGAAAGGTGAGAAGTCCAATAGACTAACTCTCATGTTGAATAAACAAGAGATAGCATATACTATCATGGAACTCACCAAAATATATAATGAGTTGTGAGGCACATGAGAGCTAAGTTTCATTGTTATGAATGTGAGGAATGGTTTACAGTGGATGTAGAATATGCTGGAGACCTTCCTGAAGTTGTATGTCCAAAATGTAAGAGTCACAATATCTATTTTGGAGATATAGAAAGTGATGAAGAAACTGAACCTATAAAGTTAGGTAATGGTGGATGTGGGAGATGTGGATAGATGACAGAAGGATGTGTGTTGAGAAATAAATGCAGGAGTTATCCTAAAAGATGTACTACCTGTGCATGGTGTTATGATGAAGACAAGGAAGAGGATTTCTATATCCCTAAAGCATATTATGGAGAACAGGATGAATAGAAAAGAACAAAATGATAAACTAATGATTACAATTAGATTTATGA
>Ga0272441_10000294_pt1 | contig 115230 bp, 87 predicted proteins | sample SSMProp6N_FD_193582 | JGI IMG/M metagenome (GOLD analysis project Ga0272441, IMG submission 193582) | Marine sediment archaeal communities from Little Sippewissett salt marsh, Falmouth, MA, United States - SSM-Prop-6N | ecosystem: Environmental > Aquatic > Marine > Wetlands > Sediment ...
AAGTTGGATGGCAATACCGAATCACGTACTCACAATCAAGTCAATGAAATAACTTCAATAGATACTCAACAGCCGGAATATGACGGGCTGGGAAATCTGACCGAGGTTACAGTAAATGGAACGGTATATAGGTTTGAATTCGATATTTTCAATCGTCTTGTAAAAGTCAGGGACGGGCAGGACACTATTTTAGCTGAATACATATATGATGCTTCAGATAGAAGGATTGCCAAGATAATCCATGAAGGAGAAACTCAGACCAAAGTCGAATATGTGCTTTCGGAGAAAGGCCAGGTTATTGAGCAGTATGTTGACGGAGCATTGGACCGCTTTTTTGTCTTTGGCATATATGTAGACGAACCTTTGATGATGCAGACCAATACAAATGACAAATATTTTTATTGTACTGATGCACAATATTCCGTTACTTGCCTGCTTGATGAATACGGCGATATTGTTGAACGATATGACTATACGCCGTATGGAACAATGGAGGTTTACACTGATGCAGGAACCGATAGTCTATGGTTTACTGCTGATGATGAATACAATGAAAATAATGAGATTGGCAACCTTTTCCGCTTTACCGGGCAGCAGTATGATAAAGAAACCGGATTATCCTATTTCAGAACACGGTATTTTTCACCTTATTTAGGAAGATTCCTTTCAAGGGATACAGCCGGATTCAATGACGGGTATAATCTTTATGCTGCATATTTTATTTTAAATATGACAGACCCAAGTGGACAGGGATGGTGGGCAGATTTAAGAAAAAATGTATCTCAATTTGTTAAAGGATTTTTTAATGATATAATAATAACACCGATTGGAATTAGCGGAGGTCTCAAGAAAACAATAAATGGGTTATTGTTTGATGAAGATGACTGGTGGTATAAAAATTCTAAGGAATTTATAGAATGGCGGCAAGAAAGATTGGCTATATTTAAAAAATATTTACAGGAGAAACCTTGGGTTCTTGATATTATTTCCATTAGTTTACTTTTTACAGCAGATCCTGCATTTAATGCTTTCGTGAGTGCAGCATTAGGGACATATGCTAGAGGGGGAAGACCAGGGGAGGTATGGGGAGCAGCTTCTCTTGGGGCTATTATGGTTGGGGTTCTTCAAGTGCCATTTAAAGGGTCTCAGGAAATAGCAAGAGGGATGGAATGGCCTTTATTATTTGTCTCGTCAAAGGCTTTAGAATTGTTACACCAAAGGAGTGCTGTAAAACGTTCAATTGAGAAAGTTGGACCTCCTGAAACAATAGAATGGGACCTTTTCGACTGGTTAAAAGATGCAGTATTTTGATAATTGCCACTTTTTATTAAAAAAAGCATTGAATCTAAAATAATTTACTTATTATTTATATATTAGAAGATTTAGTATTAGTATAAGTTTTTAGAAAGCTATAGTAAAATTATGAATTATAAAATAGAAGTGGTTACAGGATTACTGTTATTATGTATTATAGGATGCGAAACACATAACCCCAAACCAGCTAATAATATACCTGGTGAATTTTATCCGAAAATTGAGATAGGTCAAACAACAAGACAGGATATTCTTTTAACATATGGTGCTCCTTCAAAGGTATTAAAAGGAGGAAAGATATTAACATTTCGCCTAAGACTTGACAAAGAAGGCTTGCATAATACAGGTATAGAATCTGTAGGAATAGGAAGAGAATTTTACACTAAAAGGTCAATGAATAAAGTATGGTTTGTTGCGCGATATAACCTTGTTGTAATATTTAGCGATACGGGAAGAGTAGAAAAATGGCAAATACTGCAAGTAAGATGATGGCAATTATCCTGATTTTGGTTATAGGTATTATTCAAGGATGTTATACGACTTTTACGCCTGCCTCAAACCCTAAAGGCCCATCACCTGAAAAAATAGAGGAAAAGTATTTATCGTATATTAAAAAAAAGGATATATCAGAAAAAGAAATAATCAAAAGGCTTGGAAAACCATCATATAATTTTTATGAGGATGATATATGTGTCTACAGACTGGTATTGGGAGATGAGAAGATAATTAATCTAGGGGAAAATTATATGAGTACGTATCCCTCAATGGGGAAACAGTATTACCGTTATTCTTTAGTATTGTTATTCGATAATAATAGAAAGCTTAAAGATAAGGCTATTATACCTGAAAGATGAAATCAAAAAGATACTTATTGATTTGTGTTTTAATGCAATTATTTATAATGGGCTGTTATTTTCCAATTCCCAAAAGGCATATTAACATAGCACACTGTACAAGAGGAGAAATCAGCAAGGAGAATACTAAATTTATTAAAAATAATCAAACAACATTTGAAGAAGTTTTATTGCATATTGGAGAACCCGATTATATTTATTTGAATGAAAAAATAATTATATACGAATGGCAATTGCAGGACGCTGTTATTATACCTGGAATATTATTAGATAGTTTTAATTTTCTTTTAGTATATTTTGATTTATATGATAATGTTATAAAGACCGAAAAGATATCTTTCCGGTCTGTTAGTAAACGTGCAAGGTTTTTAAAAATACTGAAATCCGGAGAAAAGGAGCCAGTTAAGAATTTCAACAAGTATACAGGTAAGGAGTTAGAAAAGGTTGAATTTAATGAGGAGATTCAGCCATCTGTTATTTTACAGGGAGAAAGAAAATGAGTAAAAAGATGACTTCTTTTTTTCTATTATTTATGTTCTTTATATCAAGTAACGTATTTTGCTTGACAACCGGAAACGTTAACTTTTTTGTCGGAATAAAGAATTTAGATGAGGCTGACTGGGAACCTGTAGAAAAACAAAATGAATATGGTGTACTTGTAGATTTCAAACAGAATGATTGGCCAATTAGCATTGCAATTGATGCATTGCTTTCAAAAGGAGAAAAAAAAGAATACGATTCATTTTTCGGAACAGATGTGAAATATGAAGCAGAGATTGTAGAATTGGGCTTTGGTGTACGAAAAATAATAAAGCCAAATTCTATACTAAGTTTAAGCTTTGGTGGTGGAATTGCAGCAATTCAAGCTGACATCAAACTCTCAGCTTTTTTATCGTCTGCTTCTGATGATGATAAAGGAGTAGGATTCTGGGCTGATTTCGGAGCTTTTTTAACAGTTGGTGAAGAAAAGGTATTTAATATAGGCTTAAATATACGATATTCAGATGCAGAGGTAGAAATAGCGGATTCGGAAGGTGAAGCAGGGGGAAGGCACATTGCATTGATTTTTGGATTCCATTGGTAAAGGGAAACAGCATGGTACAGTATATTGAAGGAAATCTGACAGCGGGAGACGATACGTTCGCGGTTGTTGTATCGAGATTCAATGATTTTATCTCGTCAGAGCTTTTGACAGGATGCCTTGACAGCCTTAAGCGGCGCGGAGTCGCTGACGATGCTGTTGACGTTGTAAAGGTCCCGGGTTCGTTCGAAATACCGGTCACGGCGCGCAAACTGGCGTCTTCGGGAAAGTATTCTGGGGTCATATGCCTCGGCGCGATCATACGCGGGGAAACACCTCATTTCAATTATGTATCCGCGGAAGCATCAAAAGGTGTTGCCCAGGCTTCAATAGAGACCGGTGTGCCTGTTATATTCGGCATTATTACAGCTGACACGGTTGAACAGGCCATAGACCGGGCTGGTACAAAGGCGGGCAATAAGGGAGCTGATGCAGCCGAGGCAGCGATCGAGATGGCCAACCTGTTCAGGGAGCTGGGGTAGGAGATACAGGGAACAGTTGACAGGGAACAGGGAACAGTAGTCAGAGGATTCCGACCCGGCCAGCCAGCTAACCGGCCGGTCCCGACATCTTACGAGCCGGGATCAGAAAGGAGACCAGCAAAGCTGGCAGGGAACAGAAGACAGAGGTCAGTAGGGGCGGACCCGTGTGTCCGCCCGCGTGAGACTGTATAAGGACTCTTCCTCACCTGACCTCTCCCGCCGGGGGAGAGGAAAATCCTCACGGTGTCGGGTCAAGTTTTCCGACAGACTCCTGGACCTGCGGCTTTTTTATGAAGCTTCGCTTCAGTTGCATGTTAAACAAGAAGTCAGAATCATAAAAGAATAGATACCGCAGGAGATCATCAAAAAAAGGGGCGGGCATTATGCCCGCCCCTTTTATAAGAACAATATATCCGGATCAGTCCGAATACTCGATAGATATTTCCGGATTATGCATCCGTATTAAAGAAACTCCCGACTCCTCGAGTTTTGTTTTATATGCTTCCACATAACGAAGACTTGAGAGCCTCTTAAAATAAGTTGCTCCCGCATTGTCTACTTTGGTTGAAGAGATATTCAGTTCTTTAAGATCAGGGAAATGCTTGAGATGGATCAGCCCGAGATTCGTAAATTTTGTTGAACTGATATTCAGCACGGTCAGGTTTTTAAGGTGGCGCAAAAGAGCAAGACATGCATCCGTTAGGGAATTGTCCGAAAGATCCAGTTTGCGCAGATTGGTGAGTTTCTGTATTTTCATCATTCCTGCATTGGTGATCTTCGTTTTTCTCAAACTCAGGTTTTCGAGTTTTTTGAGCACTCCGAGAGCTTCAAGCCCTTTATCCTTGATACTGCATTCGCTTATGTCAAGGGTTTTGATGTCCATTCCCTCAAGAAGGTTTATGCCTATTGTGGTCACTTTCGTGTCTGAAAGGACGAGTGTCTCAAGATTCTGGGCCTGGTTAAGCAGGGAAAGGCCACTGTCTGTGATCTTGCATTCACTTAATACCAGTGTTTTCAGCGCAGGTACTTTTGACAGGGAATCGAGCCCTTTATCCGTTACATCGGTGTCTGAGAAATCTATATACTGAAGTTTTTTACACGCCGCAAGCTGAGGAAGACCGACATCTGATACTTTTGTTTCCCTGAAAATGATTTTTTTCAGATTCGGGACCTGTTCAAGCATTCCCAATATAATGTCATTCCCGCATTTTGTATCTGAAAGATTGAGATGTTCCAGAAGAGGGAGGCCCAGTATCACAGCCAGGCCGTTGGTCGTGATCTTTGAGCATCCTGTAAGGTCTATGGCCTTAAGCTTCGGCAGCATGAGCCCGGCCAAACCCTTGTCGGTTACAGGGCAGTCCTGAAGCACAAGCGTTTCAAGATTTTTCATCTGGGCGATCTGCGAAATGCCGGTTTCTGTTATTTTTATTTCTGAAAGATCAACATGACGCAGACTGGGCATTTCAAGAAGGAGACTGAGCCCTGTATCTGTTATCTTGTTGTCTCTCAGTTTAAGGATTTCAAGCTGTTTGACCTGCTGCAGTGTGGCAATAGCCTGGTCATCAATATCTGTATTGCTCAGGTCAATATATTTGAGCTTTTTCCAGGTTTCGATCTCGTTCAAAGCTGCATTAGTTACATTTTTGCATCCTGCAAGTGAAATGCCGGGACAATTGGAATCACGCAGAATCTGTACTAATGCGATGACAGCCGCATCCTCGATCTTGGGATCGAACTGCTCAGCCCACCAGATGTCGCATTTGGGAATGGGAACAGCATATTTACCGAGTTCATCAGTATGTCCAAGGGTTTTTACCTCGCCGTCCGGCATCAATGCCTTTACGCGGAGCTTTGCCTTGACATTGAACGTAACAGGCTGAGCCTCTGCAGGAACAGCAGTCCATACAGCCGTAAGCAATACAACACTGCACAACACGAAACAAAGCGAAAAATTCTTCATAACATGCCTCCTCATCTGAAAAAATATTCACACAAAAAATATCCGGTACATTGAATATATATAATTCTACCCGAAAAATTCATCAAGTCAACTTTTTTATGATATAATTTATAAGGGGGTAGGTAACGGAGCCCCATTCTACTGCGACCGGCTGCAAGGCCGGAGGGCGGCATTTTTGCGCAAGCACAGCTTTGTATAAAGCGATTTTACTCAATATCCTGCCTGTTTGAGTTGGTCTTTCAAATATTCAACTGCTTGTTCAGCCTGCTCCTCAATGTTGTTCCAACTGCATTCAACAGATATCCTTTTGTCATATCCGGCCTCTTTCAGTGCTGAAAGGTAGGGGACAAAATCAAAGCCGGCTGTTCCGGGTGCAGCCCTGTTCTCCCGTTCTGCGCAGTGAGCGTGCTCGATAAGCTCCCCGCATGAAAGGATAGCCTGAGCCGGTTCATTGTCCGCAGCCATATGATAGATATCCGCAAGGAGCCTGATATTGGAGTGAGAGACTTCCCGAACTACGGCCGCACCTTCAGATACTGAATTTATGAAATTGGTCTCCCCGCTGTTCAGGGGTTCGAGCACAACAGTGATATCCGAAGCCCGGGCACAGGGGCCCATTTTCTGCAGGACTTCGATAAACTGATCACGGGCTTCATCCTCCGGAAAGCCCTCAGGTATCTTGCGTGAACCTCCGCTTCCGTAAACAACGATTTCAGTTCCTGCCCTGTGGGCACGCGTGAATACCTTTTCAGCCCATTCAAGCAGGACGTCTATGTCCAGTTCCGGACCCACGCTTTTGATTTTTCCGGGCACAAAACAGCACACGGCAGGCACAGGCAATGCAGCTGTATCCGCCGCTTCAAGGGATTCTGAGAATGCATTTTCGTCTTCATCCGGTTTCAGAAAAGAGCCGACAGTTTCCTCAATATAGTCGATCACGCCGGCATAGTCCAAGCCGGTTTCCAGAGACGTAACAAATCCGATTTCCATGATTAATTCCTTAAAGAAATGAGACAGGATCATTCGAATGCGGAACGCGGAGTGCGGAATGCGGAGTAAGAAAGAAAAGAGAAACCGCGAAATACGCTAAAAAAGCTTTGAGTTATAGTTAAAAGTAAAAAAACAAAAAAAGGTTTAGACAGGATCACAGGATCAACAAGATTATATATACAAAAACCGCCGGACGGTTTTTAATCCATAAAATAATGTGAAACATTATTTTATCAGCATACAGTCTCCGTAGCTGTAAAAACGGTATTTTTCATCTATAGCTTCATGATAGGCGTTCATAACGGTATCCCGTCCTGCAAATGCGCATACAAGCATAAGCAGGGTCGACCGGGGAAGGTGAAAATTCGTGAGAAGCATATCAACAGCCCTGAACTCGAATCCGGGATATACAAAAAGGTCTGTTTCCCCATGAAGAACGCCGTTTTCAGGAGAGGAGTCTGTCCGCACCGCTGTTTCCAGTGTTCTCAGGGATGTGGTTCCCACTGCAAGGATATTCTCCGAATGTGTGCGGACTGCGTGAAATACTTCCGCAGGGATCGAATACGGTTCAGTATGCATCCTGTGCTGCCTGATGTCTTCGGTCCTCACAGGAAGGAACGTGGCGCTTCCCACATGGAGAGTAACTTCCATGATCCCGATATTTCTGTCTTTCATTTCGCTGAGTATATCGCGGGTAAAATGGAGCCCGGCTGTGGGTGCGGCTGAGGAGCCCCATTCCCTGGCATACACGGTCTGGTACCGCTCCCTGTCGATACTGTCAGGATGCCTGCGCCCGATATAGGGCGGAAGGGGAATTTCCCCGGCCTGTTCAAGGGCGGTCTCGATCGAGGAAAGGGCAGTTGCAAGCCTGACAATCTTTTCCCCTGCAGGCAGGTCTTTTTCAATTGTAACAGTCAGGGAATCCCCGCAGGTGAAGATGTTTCCGGCCCGGATTTTCCCGGCAGGGCGTGCAAGGGCCCGCCACAGCGAGCCGTTCTCTCTCTGCAGAAGAAATATCTCGCTTTTTCCCCCTCCCGAGCGCACGACTCTGAGGCGCGCGGGAAACACTTTTGTGTTGTTGATCACGGTATATGTATGTTCTGGGATCAGCGAGGGGAGTTCATGAAAAAAGCGGTGGGATATGCCGCCCGTATTCCGGTCAAGGACCATTATGCGTGAACCGCTCCTTTTCTCGGCCGGGAACCGGGCGACCAGATCCTCCGGAAGCGTGTAATTGTAGTATTGGATATTGTAAATATTTTTCATAACAAAATATTTTAGACAGGATCACAGGATTGACAGGATATAAAAAAAACAAGAGACAAGACCGGAAAAGAATAGACAGGATCACAGGATTGACAGGATATAAAACAAAGCAGACAGAGAGATGCTGGAATCAAGATGACCGTATACATTTTAAGATCCTTATGCTCTTTTTAGTGCTTTCTTTTTTCTTCATAAAATCCTGTTAATCCTGTGATCCCGTCCAACATTTCTTATCTTGTCTTTTTTTTGAATTTTGTCTTTATGCTATTAAAACAAAGAACAATAAATTACCTACAGGGCATTGCCGTTCAGCAGCAGAACGCCTACTTGAAAATGTCAAGGGCATTCATGCACATGCGGAAGTGGATATCAACGGTATCATCGAGCTGCTGTGCATATCCTCCTGCAAGGACCGGCACAATGGGAATGTTCATATCCCGGGCAAGCGAAAAAAGCACTACATCCCGTTCGCTCAGCCCTTTTTTGGTCAGCATCAGATTTCCGAGCTGGTCATGCTGAAAAGGGTCCGCACCAGCAACATATATCATGATTTCGGGTTTGTGTTTTTTTGCAATATCAGGTATGTTATTTTTGAGATGGCTGAGATAGATTTCATCTTCTGTAAAGAAATCGAGGCCTATATCCATATCGCTTTTCTGCTTCAGGGGGTACAGATGCTCCTGGTGGATTGAGAAGGTGAATACGTCCGGATCGTCCTGAAATATTTTTGCAGTCCCGTTTCCCTGGTGCAGGTCGCAGTCAACAACCATAGCCCGTTTAATGCCCTTAGTTTTCTGAATATAACGGATCGCGACTGCAATGTCGTTGATATAACAGAATCCCTCTGCCCGTGCTGCGAACGCATGATGGAATCCTCCGGTCAGGTTTACAGCACAGCCTGTTTCACTCGCCCGTTCACAGGCAAGGCATGTGCCTCCTGCAGCAAGCTTATATGCATGTATGATCTCTTCTGAAATGGGAAGTTCCGAGCTCATTGTGTCCGGTGTCATTCTCAGATTTTCAAGATCATCAAGGTATTCGGCAGTATGCACAGCCTCGAGCGTTTCACGGTCTGCCGTTTCCGGGGTGAAGAACGCTGACTCATCAACTCCTGCTTCATTTTTAAGGCGTTCATACACGAGGCGGTATTTTTCCATGGGGAATACATGAGCCCCTATATCGCAGTAGTAGTCCCGGTGGTAGATGAAAGCAACGCCGTTCGCGCTGTTTTGTGTGCTGTCCATAAGATATTTCCATTCAAAAAAAAGCGGGTTCTGCCAACAATACAGAGACCAGAAGTCAGATTTATTAAAATCCTAAATTCTAATATTCTAAATTCTAAACAATACTAAAATACTAATGACCGAAATTCAAAACAAAAAACCGATGCTCAATAAATATTATGTATGTTTTGGTCATTTGTATTTTTAACATTTGAATTTGCCTTTCGACTGTGCCCTTCGACTGTGCTCAGGGCCTTGAGTGAAATCGAAACGGCTCAAGGCCTCGAGCTCTGTCGAGACGGTTTAGAGCTTAGAGTTTCGTGCTTAGGATTTATTTAAAATATCCTGTGATCCTGTCCAAATTTATTTTTTTTCGGAATACTGTATTGATACATCATTGAATGTCCTCGAAAATCTCTCCCTCCCTGAATTCCTTCCACACGGTTTCAAACCACTGGTCTTCAGGGGGAAGGGGGTGTACGTCTCTCCATCTGCACGAGATGGTAAGGTCGGCATCCGCCTGTAAAGTGCATATCCGGGCGGAGTGTATATCATCGCCTGTTTTAAACCGGTACTGTTCAAATCCAGCCGCAGGAATAACACCGCTTTCATCGAGGATCAAGTAGGAACCTCGGCTCACTCCCCCTTGGACAATATATTCTCCGATCACTTCCAGGTATGCGATCTGTGCAGCAACATGATCAACAAGAATGAAGTACTTCAGGATATCCTCTCTGGCCACAGCCGCATTCCTCAGCTTGGTGTACTGTTCCCGTGCTTCATGAATAGCCTGCTCAACGGTTGCTTTGTCCCTGATAATGGAGCCGGCGCGGTCCATCCGCTCCCTGATCATACGCATTTCCGATGCAGAGGCAATCCCGCCCTGTTTCAACCCGGCAGACCGTATAAACAGATCGGTTTCCTCAGCCGTCTGGTTCCGGATCTCATCATGAGATATCGGCTTATGTTCCGTCCTGTTCAGCGTGCGTGATATATATTCAGCAGCCCGATACCCGCCTACCTGGCCCGAGTTGAGAGCCGCTCCCCCCGGACGGTGAACACCATGAGATCCGTTCGCTTCGCCGATGGGGAAAAATCCCCTGATATTGGATTCCCACCAGATATTGCCCTCCAGGCCACCGTTATTATGCTGTGCACATACGCCTATTTCGAGCATTTCCTTTTTCAGGTCGATGTTGTGCGATGTATACAGATCATATGCAGGTTCGTTCATATGAATAAGACGCTCTACAGGAGTTCCGAACAGAGCTTCGGATTGTTCAAGATAGGAATACGCTTCTGAAGAAAGGAGTGAAAAATCAAGTGTGCTGCCTTCCCCTCCTGAAAAGCCGGGATTCCTCGTATAGTCAAGGAATACTTTTCTGTTACAGGCTACTGTTTCATGGTACACAGCCAGATCGATCAGGGACGACCCGTGGTTTTCTACCCGTGACGCGGTGAAGGGCCACTGGTATCCCTTAAGGAACTGGGCTGTAAGCATTGTTCCGGCATCGGGAAAGCAATCCGCGAGGAATTCTTTCTCATTTTCTCTATTCTGGTCGGTTGACACATATGCAGGCAGTACCTGTTGATACGTGCCGGAGAGATTCCACCGGAATGCGTGTGAAGCGATACCGAACTGGGATTCAGTGAGGTTCTTTCCACGAACCCCGGCGCGGAGCGCTGTTCCAGCAGCCCCTCCCTGGCTCAGGGGATAGACTGAACGTCCATACATGCCGGCAGGCCCACCTGTTGCGTACACGATATTTCCGCACGTATATACTACAAGGCTGAACCTTTCTTGGTTCCTTACAATACCGAGAGCTCCCCCGATACCAAGATCGTCACCCGAGCCCTGCACAAGAAGCTTGATAATGCGCGTCTTGTCATGTATTCGTATTCCGCGTTTACGAACTTCATTTTCTAGACATTCTGTCATCATTCTGGATGTCAGGGGGCCGGCTGAAGATCCTCTCCCGGACGTATCGTGATCAGTCTGATATCCTACATATTCGCCCCATCTGTTATGGGGGAAAGGAACCCCGATTTCAGCGAGATGAGCGAACTCCTTCCAGGAGAGGGCAGCCTCGCACAGGGCGGTATCGCCGTCCATGGCGCCCCCCTGAAAAAGGCTGAGCGCCATGGCACGCACCGAATCGTTTTCTGTGCCTCCAACATTAAGCTTGTAATAGGTCTGCTTGTCCGAACCGCTGTTGCGGGATGTTCCCCTGTTGATCCCTTCCGTGACTATACATATATCACGAACACCGAAGTCATATAGATGGACAGCGCAGTTCAGGCCCGCTGCACCGCTTCCCACTATCAGCGTGCTGAACGAATGAATGGGGATCGTTTTTCCGCTGATATCAATTGATGAATTTTTTTTGCGTTTCATACGAAGCCCTGCTCAGGCTTAAAACAACTTAATTATATTCCTTTTATCCGGCCTGTCAAGGGTATTTCAGACAAACTCCGATCCTGTTGCCCTGTCAGAAGGGCTGCAAAATTAAAATAATCAGTAGACGCACTCTTTGGCCGCATCAGCAAAGGCCTGGAGACAGGCAGGGTCGCCGTTGAAAAAATGGTCTGAGGGACATACAATGTATCCCGCGTGGTCTTTTGTGTTTTCAAAGCATTCGAAAACAAGCTCCTTCGCCTTTTGCGGTGTGCCTTTCTCGAATCCGGCGTTTTGATCGAATCCTCCTATAAAGAAGAGTTTGTCTCCGACACTGCAGGAGGCTTCACGCAGATCGCAATCCCCGCCCATGGAAGGGGGGGTCATGGTTTCCAGTCCGTCCGCACCCGTTTCCACGACAAGGTTGAGCATCGGCATAACACCGCCGCACAGATGGCAGACAACCTTAAGGCCGATCTCGTGAAACGCCTGATTCTGTTTCTGGTCGTACGGAAGACAGAATTCCCTGAACAGTGAAGGGCTGATCACTGTGCTTGATCCGGCTCCGCCATCCGTTTCTACCATATCAGAAGGGATTCCCTGCCACATTTCGGTGACGCGGAGTGTCTTTTCAAGGATTGAGTCAAGTGCGAAGTGAAGAAAGTCCGGTTCATCAATAGCCAGGAAAATGGCTTTTTCCGTATCAAACATGGTGCAGAAACTCTGCCAGGGGCTGCCCTGGCCCGGGCTGAAGGGGTGTGACCTGATAATGCCTTTATCCCCGAGCCGGTCTTTTACTTCCTGTACAGGAGTGTGGTCCACATCTGATGGTACCGGGCAGAATTCATCCCAGAGTTCAAAGTCAGTCTGGTCCTTAATCAGATACTCCGTTTTCCACTCCGTCATCTCATTGCAGGCACCCTCATGATGAAGTGTCCCTTTCGGGGTCGTAATAGTTTCGGCCCACCTGCGGTTTCCGTCTTTATCTGTACCCAGGTCCACGCGGTCCACTTCCCATTGCACCAGGTCTATATCATCATAAATGTACTGCGGGCTTACGTATATGGCGTAATCCATATCAAATTTCTCATATGCCTGCCACCAGTCCATTCCGTTCAGATAGGTCTTGAGATAGTAGTCCATCCACCCGTGCACCTGACATGGAAGCCGGTCAGGCTTTCCATTGTCAAGTGCTGTCAGCATCCGTTCCCGTGAGGTCATTGCCATTGTATTTCCCATAGCGCGGCTTTCATCCATAGCCAAAAAGTTTTTACCTTAAACAAATATTGTGCATTTTTCTTCGAGTATCCTTTCATATTCGGCACCGCGCTATAATCATTACAACAATATGCGTAAAACACTCTGCCGGACATGATTCGCATTTCTTTGCTTTTCATATCGTTATGCATGTTCTCGGTAATTAATCTACAAGTTTTTTGTCGTTTCTAACGACAAAAAACTTAAGCCAAAAAATCAATTACAACCTTTATAATGCCATCTTTATATTCCGCAGCCGTACTGAAGGCTTCATGGGATTGACCCGGCAGGAACCGCTGCATTTTCATCAGCTTTACCTGTGTCTGCTTACCGGAAATAAAATCAATTGCTTTCTGCATACACGCATTCTGGCGCCGTATATTCCGGATCGAAATCTCTTTTCTGCGCATCTGATGTATACTAAAACCAATCCGGTCCGGTTCAGGAATTCCGATTATCAACAACTGTCCGCCGGGATTTAATATGTCAACTGCCTGGTCGAGAGCATCCTGTTCTCCGCAACACTCGAAAACTGCGTCAAATCCCGGGGGGCCTCCACTGTCCAGCTGAACAGGATCACATGCATAATCCGCTCCGATACGTTCAGCAGTTCTCTGCCTTTCTTTAACAGGGTCACTGACCTGGATCGTGTATGTACCGTGTTCGCAGCAGGCTGCAATAACGCTCAGTCCTATCGGTCCTGCCCCCAGAACCGCTATATGTGTTGACGGTTCAGGCTGGGCGGCATCTACAGCATAGATCCCGATCGACAATGGCTCCACGAGAGAAGCAACATCCAGTCCTATTTCGTCCGGAAGCTTATAGCAGCAATCTTCGGGCATCACAAAATAGTCGGACATGCAGCCTTCAAGCTGTCCGGGACAGCCAAGGAATTTCTGGTTTCTGCAGGTGTGTATCCTTCCCTTTTGACATTGATCACAGTGACCGCACGATATTGCCGGGTCTACAGCCACACAATCACCGGCGCGCACACGTGTCACACCAGCCGCTGTTGCCTCAACGACAGCTGTACATTCGTGCCCGATAACAAAGGGATAATGCACAATCTGATCACCGATATTTCCTTGTCTGAAGTAGTGGATATCCGAACCGCAAATACCGACATAAGCCGTTTTTAAAAGCACATCATGGTCATTTTCAAGCTCGGGCTTTCTGCGGTTTTCAAGGACAAATTGACCGGGGCTCTCTAATACTACTGATCTCATAGAGTGCCGGCTGATGAAAATGTATAGACAGTAACTGTCCGGTAGGTTTTGCCCGGGTTTAAAACAGTGGAAGGAAGATCAGGGTTATTCGGTGAATCGGGAAAGTGCTGGGTTTCCAGACACAGGCCTGTTCGGCAGCCGTACGCAGTTCCCTGTTTTCCTGTACGTGTGCCATCCAGGAAGTTTCCGGAATAAAACTGGATTGCAGGTTCTTCCGTGAAAACTTCCAGGATACGTCCGGTTTCCGGTTCACTCAGGACAGCCGCTTTTCGTAATTCACCCGCGTTTCCGTTTAACAGGAAACTGTGATCATACCCGCCCGGCCCGACATGCATCTGTTTGTGATCGCTGTTGATGCGGCTGCCGATGGATGTCGGTTCTCTGAAATCAAACGGTGTATCCTCAATAGGCATGCATTCACCGGTGGGGATCAGTTCTCCGTTGACAGGAGTGAAGATATCGGAATCGATCATTAGCCTGTGATCCAGGATCGTGCTCTTTCCTCCATCCTTCAGATTGAAATAACTGTGGTTTGTCAGATTGCATATCGTAGGTTTGTCCGTGACTGCTTCATACTTGATACGAAGTTCGTTCCGTTCCGTCAGTAGATAGGTCACGTTTACATCCAGTCTGCCCGGGTACCCTTCTTCTCCATCCGGGCTGGTATACTTCAGCTCGAGTCCGACATGATCATTGTCCTCGATTTTCGCTGCAGACCACAGGACTTTATCGAATCCCTTCCTGCCGCCGTGAAGGTGATGAGGCCCGTCATTCGCAGTCAGTGAATATTCAATTCCGTCAAGAGTGAATTTTCCCTCAGCAATACGGTTTCCATAGCGGCCTATGATTGAACCGAAATACTGATTATCGTTCAAATATCCGCTGATCTCATCATAGCCGAGCACAACATCGCCCATAACCCCATTCTTGTCCGGGACAATGATTTTTGTAACAGTCCCGCCGTAATCGGTTATAGAGACCTGTATGCCGTTTGTGTTTGTGAGTGTATATAACGTTGTATTCCGGCCGTCATCAAGCTGTCCGAAGTCCTCTGATTGAATACGAGTCACTGGATTCTCCTTTACTTCTGTCCGTAATATGCATTTGGACCGTGCTTTCTTTGATAATGCTTCTGAATGAGCGCATCATCCAATTCTTTCACGTCCGAATTGATCTGATATGTATACAGTGCCATTTTTGCCAGTTCTTCAAGAACCACGCTGTTATACAGGGCTTGTTCCGCGTTGTGTCCCCAGGTGAAAGGGCCGTGTCCGGCAACGAGGACCATCTCGACCTCCCGGTAGGAAAGGTCCTTGAACCGGTTTATTATCTGTATACCGGTTTCATATTCATAATCGCCTTCTATCATCTCCTTCGACATAAATCCGGTACAGGGAACACTCATGTGAAGATGGTCGGCGTGAGTAGTCCCAAGGACAGGGATGCTTTTCGCTGCCTGTGCCCATGCTACAGCAAAAGCAGAATGCGTGTGTGCCACACCTCCTATTTCCGGAAAATGTTTATAGAGAACGATGTGTGTTTTCGTGTCCGACGAAGGCCGTTTGTCGCCTTCCATTATGTTTCCGTCAAGATCGAGAATGACTATATCATCCGGAGTCAGTACATCATAGTCTACACCGCTCGGTTTGATAGCGATAATCCCTTCATCCCGGTCGACCGCGCTGACATTGCCGAATGTATGAATAACCATTTTCTGACGAGATAATTCAATATTGCATTGAAATACTTGCTGTTTTATTTTTTCATATCTGCCCATTTGCATCCCCACATTAAAAATCCATATACTTATGTTCTATCAAATCGCATAATTGTGAGTACTTATCATAAAATTTCTGATATTTTTGTGCATTGTCGGGAATAGGAAAATACTCTGTTTCACAGCCGCTTCCCATCTGTTTCTGCGCATCCTCTATTGTCGCGTAGATACCGGAAACCGTTGCAGCCGCAATTGCCGAGCCAAGGGCACAGGCCTGTTCTGAAGCAGCAACTTTAATTGGCATATTTAAAACATCGGCAGTGACCTGCATAATAAAAGGTGATTTTTTCGGAATTCCGCCGATAGCGATTACGCCCTTTATTTCCACTCCCTTTTCAACAAAACGTTCGATAATCTTTTTCCCGCCGAATGCAGTAGCTTCAACCAGGGCCCTGAATATCCTTGGGGCATCAGAGCCAAGGCTTAAACCGGTAATTGCACCCTTTAAAGCCTGATTGGCGTCCGGAGTTCTCCTGCCGTTCAGCCAATCCAGGGCTATGATACTGCTCTCTTCAATACTAAGCTCAGCGGCTTCAGCGGAAAGCGCGGGAAGGATCCTGTCGGAAATTTCCGTGATCAGTTTCTCCCTTGTTTCCGGATCGATGGTTTTGCTTTCCGCCAGGATGTGTTCCATGGGCCATGCAAGAAGGTTTCTGAACCATGCATATATATCCCCGAACGCAGATTGCCCGGCCTCCATTCCCAGGAGATTCGGAATAATTGAACCGTCAACCTGCCCACAGATCCCCTGTACAAGGTGTTCCCCGTGTTCGGGCTTTTCAGTCGTTATCATATCGCATGTTGATGTACCCATGACCTTGACAAGATAATGAGGCTCGATCCCTCCCCCAATGGCGCCGAAATGAGCGTCGAATGCACCCACACCCACAGCAACATCCTCTCTCAGGCCCAGTTTTTCCGCCCATTCTTCTGTCAGATTTCCGACTTTGACATCACCAGTATGGGTTTCTCTGAATAAACGTTCTCTCAGTCCCGTGAGCAGCGGATCCAGTTTTACCAGGAACTTCTCCGGCGGCAGGCCGTCCCAGGAAGCGTGCCACATAGCCTTATGCCCAGCCGCAGTCCGGCTTCTCTTCATAGTCAATGGATCAGCAGTCCCGGTCAATAATGCCGGAATCCAGTCGCAATGTTCGACCCAGGAGAAAGAAGCCTCTTTGACAGCTTCATCCTCCCTGAGTATATGGAGTATTTTTGACCAGAACCATTCTGAAGAATAGACACCTCCCTCGAATTTAGTAAAATCCTCGCCTCCCCAGCTCCGGGCCAGTTTGTTGATCTCCTCAGCTTCCTGTACAGCAGTATGATCTTTCCACAGTATGAACATCGCGTTGGGATTTTCCCCGAATCCCGGAGTCAGGGAAAGAGGGATGCCATTTCTGTTAACTGCCACCGGAGTCGAACCGGTTGTATCTACAGAAATGCCGCGTACTTTTTCCGCTGTTCCTTCAGGGGAATCGGCCAGAGCATCCCGGACGGACTGAACCAGCCCATCTATATAATCGAGCGGGTGCTGCCGGAACTGGTTTTTTTCCGGAATGCAATAGAGTCCTTTTGACCAGCGCGGATAATAGAAAACGGATCCACCCGCCTCTTTTCCGTCGGCAACGTCAACAACAATGGATCGGACGGAATCGGTCCCGAAATCCACTCCTATCACATACTGTTTTTCACGTGTCATATTTGTTCCGATCGTTCTGATTGACCCAGATCTATGCAGTGTCCGTCTTTCCTGATGCCTGCATTCCCGAGCAATTATAGAGGTGGTTGCGGGACATGTCAAGATTTTTCAGAATTTTCTATGGATTTTTCCGGAAATAATCCTATAATTCCTCAAACTTTACAATCTTTTTCCAGGAACACTGGTGAAAAATACGATATCAATCCTGATTCTCCTTGCAGTATTCACAGGACAAGCCGCAGTGCATGCTGATATTTCCGTGGATTCACTTAAAACCGTATACGGCATGACCCTGAAGAGGGGAGGGAATTACTCGCGGTATATGCTGAAGAAGAACGGGCGGGTTTGCGTGTTCGGCCCCGGCATTCATCAGATGGTTGTAGACAACAAGTCCTTTCCCCTTGACAGGCCTCCCTATTTCAGGGACGGCCGTCTTTTCGTGTCCTCACGGTTCGCGGCTATGCTGAAAAAAAAAGTGATAGATGCCGAGGGAGAATACTGGCAGACGGTGACGATCGATGCGGGTCACGGAGGCAAGGATCCGGGTGCGATCAGCCCTGCAAACGGGATCTATGAAAAAGACGTTGTCCTTGATATTGCGCAGAGAATGAAACAACATCTTCAGCAAAAGGGAGTAAGAGTAATCATGACCAGGGACCGGGATGAGTTTGTCTCTCTCGAAGATCGTCCCCGCAAGGCGAACAGGGCTGCATCCCATCTTTTTGTAAGTATTCATGCTGACGCCTGTGTCGGAGCTCCATTTGCCCGGGGTGTGACTGTGTTTTACGGCGATAACTGGCCTGACTCGAATATTAATGTGCGTACACGCGCAAATTTCCTTGCAGGACAGATGGACCTAAATCGTTATGTGGCCGGAAGGAAACGCAGAAGGTTCGCCCGGGAAGAGGAGGCATTCGTGTTCGGACTTATGATCGGCGAGTCGAATAAACTTGGGAGAAAATTCGCCAAGATGATAGCTGACAACCTGTCCAGAGATACCCATACGGACAACAGGGGAATTAAGACAAAGAACCTCAGGGTCATACGAAGATGCGCATGTCCGGCTGTGCTGGTGGAAGTCGGGTTTTTGACAAACCGGAGGGAGGCGGAACGCCTGGCCCGGAAGTCTGAGAGGCGGAAGATAGCAAAGTCGCTTTCAAAGACTGTATGCGCATTCCTGAAAAAATATGTTAAGAAATAAGTTTTTTGCCGCAGGAAGCGGCAAAAAACTTGAGGTATACCATGTATGATGTAACTGATTTCGGAGCAAAGGGCAGCGGGAACGACAAAGACACAGACGCAATTCAGAAAGCCATTGACGCCTGTGCGGATGCGGGTGGGGGTACGGTCTATTTCCCTCCGGGAACGTACCTTTCAGGTACCATTTTTCTTAAGGATAATGTTGAGATACGTCTGGATGTGAATGCCGCCATACTGGGCAGTCCTGACCTGGAAGACTACTTTGTGCCTGAGGGTGTTGATTACAAATCAAGAAAATCCCTTTATCATGTTCATCTTATAAACGCGAAGAACGTCAAAAATATAGCCATAACAGGAAGGGGAACAATAGACGGAAACGGCCGGGCCTTTTTCGGGCCGCCTACCCCTGAAAGCCCGAGCAAGCTGAAACGGGACTGGCGTCCCGGCCACATGATCGCTTTACGAGAATGCCAGAATGTCAAGATTCAAGACGTCCACCTGGTCGATTCCACATGCTACCATATATGGCCCCTTGGATGCGACAATGTCCATATCAGCGGGGTTACGATCTTCAGTGAGTTCTGGAATCCGAACTCGGACGGCATTGATCCAGACTGCTGTTCGAACGTCCGCATCAGCGATTGCGACATCTATGCGGGCGATGACGCGATTGCCGTAAAAAGCGACGCGTATACTCTTGGAAAAGAGAAGGCGTGTGAGAACATCACCGTAACAAACTGCAAGCTGTCGACCTGCTGCTGCGGCATCCGGATCGGCTATGAAGGAGACAATCCCATCCGAAACTGCACGTTCTCCAATATTGTCATGCACGATACAAGGACAGGTATTGACATGCTTGTGCCGCACGATGAAGAGCTGTGGCCGGTGGATCACGGACCGGCCATAGAGAATATTTCCTTTTCAAATTTTATCATGAATACTCGCCAGGCGATCCTGATTGTCATAGCGGATGAGGCGAGGTCTCCGGGATGCGTCCGCAACATCAATATATCAGACATGTTTGCCACCACAGAGCGGGGATGCTATTTAGGCGGGAGCAACGACATACCCATAGATAGCTTGAGGATTAACAATTTCAAGCTTGAGATACATGGCATGATGGATGACTGTTTCGGTGATGCTGTGCCTTACCCGTACAGGGTATGGGATTACTGGAACACAAAGGGCATCCCGTATGGAATATTCTGCAGGAACATGAAGAATTCGGAATTTCGCGATGTAACTATCAAATGGGAAGACGTTGAAGGTTCCTGGAAGAACGCGATGAGATTCGAGGATGTCCAGGATACGGTTATACACGGTCTAAGATCCGGTTCCCCGCCAAGCAATCCAGATATGCCGGTAATAAGGATTACAAACGGAAGGGATATAATGCTCAGCAACTGCAAGGCAGATTCCGGCACAAATATCTTTGCCAGGTTTGACGGAGAGGCCACTGAGGGCAATATAGCAATAAGTAACGATTTCAGAAAAGCCGGAACAGGCCTGGATATTCACTCCAGTCTGCCGAAAAATGCGGTGGAAGAGGCAGGGAATACAATAGGCGGGAAGTGATGCTTAATGGGCATCATGAAGGCATAATCCTTACAGAAGAGCCTGTATACGGATTCTGGGATACGTTAAGAAATAATATCAGGGGATCGGCTCAACGCCGTATCTGGCAGTGGCGCATACTGATTCTTCTCTACTGTTTCCCAACCAAGTAAAAATTTCCCTTTACGTATCATGCGCAGGGGCGTATCGCAATATGCCGTTATTTTGTCTAAGCGGAATTGTGAAAAAAATTAAATTATTTTAAAAAAATACTTGACAAAATGGTAATTACCATTCATAATATATTATAACCATTCAGGAGAACTGTTTTGAGCGAAAAAAACAACTGCAGATATATCGAAGTGGCGGAAGAACTGAGAAAGCAGATATTCGGCGGTGCACTGAAGCCGCTGGAAAAAATACCCACGGAACGGGAGCTTTGTACACAGTTTTCAGTATCAAGGATAACCGTACGCCGGGCTCTTCGAATATTGAGTGATGAAAGGCTTATTCAGCGCAAGCAGGGCAGCGGCACCTATGTCAGTCCGAAGCGGGAACCGCGTATTCCTTTGATGATAGATTATACGTACAGTATGAAGGAGCATGCACCTCAGCTTACACGGAGCGTTATACTGTGGAAACGGGACGAAGCGTCTGAATCAGTTTCTGAAGAACTGGACCTCGGCCCTGATGAGAGTATTATTTATGCAGAAAGGGTGGATGACCTGAAAGGAGAGCCTATTGCATTTGACCGTGCACACATACCTGTACAGTTTGCACGCGGCTTTAATGAGGATATACTCTCCCGTGTTGATTTTGTAGAGGAATGGATGGAAAAGGTCGGATTTACAATGGAATCCTGCAGTCAGACAATTGAGGCGGTCAAACCCGATCCGGAAACAGTAAAACATCTTAGACTCAAAAGAGGGCAGTGGGTCATTAAATCGAGCGAGGTCTATTTTGCAGAAGGAAGCGTACCCGCGGGCCTGTTTATAAGTTTTTACAATCCAAAATATATATTTATCAGGTCGCGTTTTCAATGGGCAAAAGAGTAATATCCAGGTAATATAGTAAGGAGCAGGACTATGAAATCCGTATTGATATGTTTTGCTGTTATTACTGCGGCGGTATTCTGCAGCAGTGCCGGTGCAGCGGATGAAAACGGGAACGGTCTGCCTGCCTTTCCGGGTGCGGAAGGGTTCGGGGCTGTTTCAAAAGGGGGGCGTGGGGGAAAAGTTATTAAGGTTACGAACCTTAATGCAAAGGGCCCCGGAAGCCTGCAGTGGGCATGTGAGCAGGAGGGGCCGCGGATCGTGGTTTTTGACGTGAGCGGGGTAATCACGTTCAAACGGGGAAGGAAACCTGGAATACGTATAATGAAACCCAATATATATATTGCTGGTCAGACAGCACCTGGGGCGGGTATAACGGTCCGGGGAAAGATCTCTTCATACGGGAGCAGGAGAGATGATTCCGGGCGTATGAATGATATTACAATACGGTTTATGCGTGCCAGACCGGGCTATGCACAGAAAGGGGGCTACGTAACAGGGGGCCGTGCGATCGAAATTGAATATACTGACCGGGCTATTGTTGATCACTGCTCCGGTTCATGGGCCGTGGATGAGGAGTATCTCCTCTGGACAGACAGCGAGGTAACTGTCCAGTGGTGCGCTGTTGAGGAGTCGGATGTGTCCTGGGAAGGCGGAGACGAACCCCATAATTTCGGTATGCTTGTAAGGGGACACCGGGACAAGGCGTCCTTTTCTTTGCACCATCTTCTCTTTGCTCATCATCACAGCAGATCACCCAGTGATTACGGCAACGTATATAACCTTGACAGCCGCAATAACGTACTCTACAATTTCGGTACCAGTATGACATGCCGTTCGGGCAATCTCGTAAATAATTATCTCAAGGTCGGCCCCGGAGCGGTCTGGGGAATGCCGCGCATCTATCATCCGCCGACCACGTATACGAGTCCAGGCATAAGCTGGGGTGTTACAAGCACCAAGGCGCATGCGCGTCCGTCATTTGTAAACGGTAATTTCCTCGAAGGAGCAGGCGGCTATTACGAACCCAAGGCCCGGGGCATGCGGATCAGAAGGCCTTTGAGTGAAAAAGAAAATCCCCTTGCTCCTGTAAAGACATACGTTGCGGAAGAGGCCTACAAGCAGGTAATGGCTCAGACAGGATGTCTGCCGCGCGACGCGGTAAGCAAACGGACCATCTATGAGGTAGAAACCCGAACAGGCCTGTGGGGCAGGGAACTGCCGCCCGAAGGGCTTATGCAGGGATTGACTCCGGCCAAAGCTCCAGCTGACTCTGACAACGACGGCATGCCTGACGCGTGGGAAAAGACGCATGGTCTTGATCCCAAGAATCCCGAGGATGCGGTTAAGACGGTTCCTGCCGGAGCATCCCGGGGTGACCGCCACAAGGGGTATACATATATTGAATTTTATGTAAACGAACTTGCTGATATAAAGATCGCCCGGGCAATGACTGAGGCAAGGCTTAATCCCGGGCCAGGGAAGGAGCCTCCCAAACCCAAATACATAGAACCGCCCAAGCCGGTCAGCGAGCTTGTAAGCGACATAACCGCGCAGAATGCAAAGACCAAGAAGACCGACACGAACAAGACGTTCCGCGCCATCTGGGCGCTTTACAGGATGGACCCCAGGGTTACTGCAGAGGCGGTGGCACCGCTCATTGCGGATTTGGCCAAGGCAATTGAGACCTCTGACAAGCGAAAGGCCTGCTTTGTTGCCTGGGTATTAGGGGCGCTTGGTCCACACGCTGACGCCGGCAGGATTGTCCCTGCTCTCATGAAGGCCCTGGAGCATGATTTTAATGTATCAAACTCCAAGTGGGAATTCTGCCCTCACGGGTTTGTATCATGGGCAATAGGCTGTTACGGGCAGAAGGCAGAGGAGGCAATACCCCTGCTTGCGAAAACAGTCCACGGAAAAGACAGATGGGCCCGCCAGCCTGCTGCATGGGCACTTCGCCGAATGGGTGCAAGCGCGGAGCCTGCTGCTGATTCCCTTATAAAAGCCCTGGATTATGCCGAGGGAATAGCTTGGGGTGCGAGTGCAATAAAGGGCGGGTGCCGATATCACGCGGCAGCGGTCCTGGCCGACATAGGTAAGCCGGTTGTGCCCAAGCTCATAAAAGTACTTGGGTCAAATAGTCCATCTGCGAGCCTGGGGGCAGCTATGGCCCTGGGTCGGATGGGCGATAAGGCGGGGCCGGCCGTGCCGGAACTGATCAAGATGCTGGATCACAAGAATCCGATCAACAGGGCAGGGGCTGCCGAAGCCCTTTCCAGGATTGATCCCAAGGCAGACAAGGTTGTCTCTGCGCTGGCCGGCGCACTGGGCGATGCAGACTACGGTGTGCGGAACAGGGTTGCAAAGGCCCTTGCACGATGCGGTCCTGCTGCCGGCAAGGCTCTGCCTGCGCTTGAAAAGGCACTGGCTGATACGTATAAAGAGGTCCGGTACGCCGCGTTCTGTGCGCTGGGTGAAATCGGTCCTGAGGCAGAGGAAGTATTGACCAAGGCGCTCGGAAACAGGGATGACGCATGGAACCGCAAGTATGCTGCGCGCTCCCTTGGCACTATCGGGCCAAAGACCAAAAGCGGAGTCCCTGCTCTGGTCAAGGCGCTCAAAGACGCGGATGCTGAAGTGAGACGCGAGGCTGTATGGTCACTCGGTCTCATGGGTCCGCAGACAAAAAAGGCGGCCAACGCTCTTAAAGAAACTGCGGAAGAGGACCCTGATTATGTCACGGCCTTTGCTGCCGGCCATGTACTGGGGTTGATTAATACCCGGATTTTGCATGGAGACGCGCTGAAAGTTCGTTAACATATTGATAGTCTTAATATTATGATCAATAGTATACATAACCACATAGGTTACAATTTTCAGCTGACCGAGAGATTGTTGCTTCTGGCAAGGCCAGAGGGCAAATCTTCCGGAAGCGGCCATAACTGGCCGTTGAGGATGGATTTGTCCCGAATAACGCAGCCAGAAGCAAATAGATCCGGTCAGGCAGTGCGTTTTTCGTGCAAAATTCGGGTAATAAATAGCATTGGGAAAAAACTTTATGTCAGCCAGAGATGATAATCCTGAAAAGGCAGCGTTTCCGGTTATAGACGCGCACAACCACTTATGGGGCGACTGGAGTGCTGCAGAGGATATCGTCGAAATTATGGATCGGGTTGGGGTGGCGTGCTACAGCGACCTTACAGCCAACATCTCACTCAATTGGGGACAGGGAAATTACAAGTTTCAGGAGGGAGATATTACCCTCTTTTTCAAAAAGGTTGAAGAGCATTTTCCCGGCAGGTTCTACTGTTTTACAACCGCCTTATTTGCCCCCCCTCTTTCCAGGCCGCTCTTTACAGACGCCGGGGAATTTGTTGCAAAAAGTATTGATATGCTCAGAGAACACGTGTCTATGGGAGCCAGAGGGCTAAAGATACTCAAGGAGTTCGGGCTTCATTACAGGGACGGGGAAGGCAATATTGTATTTGCTGATGATGAACGGCTCGCTCCTGTATGGGACGAGGCGGGAGACCTTGGTGTGCCTGTCCTGATGCACCAGTCCGATCCTGTGGGTTTTTTTAAGCCTGTAACGCCTGAGAACGAGCACTATGAAAGCCTGCTTAAGTACCCCTCGTGGAGCTTTGCCGGTCCCGAATACCCCGAAAAACAGGAGATTATACAGCACAGGGATAATACGGTCCTAAACCATCCGGGCACTCTGTTCATACTTCCCCATGTTGCGAATTACGCAGAGGACCTTGATTACGTGTCCCGTCTCCTTGACGAAAACAGCAATGTGTACTTAGATTTTTCAGCGCGTATAGATGAGCTCGGAAGAAAACCGGAGGAATCCCGTGAGTTCTTCATCAGATATCAGGACAGGATCCTTTTCGGCACGGACCTTAAGCCGTCAGTGGATACGTACCGATGCTATTTCAGGTTCCTGGAGACGTACAGCGAGGATTTCATTCCTCCTGATTATGACGGAACATTTGACAGATACAGATGGAAGATATGCGGACTGGGACTCCCCCGGGAAGTCCTGGAGAAGATATATTTCAAGAATGCACTGAACGTTATACCGGGCCTTAGAAAAAGCTTCAATATCCAATATCCAACAAGGAATTTCCAATAACCAAGTAAAAAAAATTAATTCGGATTTCGGATTTGCTAAAAAGATGTCATAATTTTTTTGGAGGCTTCAAGACATGATAACACCAAGAATCGGATTTATTGTATTCGGAGTTCACAAGGACGGGCTTGAGGATCCCATGGGCACGCCCTTTATTGATGATGGGATTATTAAAAACGCCAGGAAATCATTAAAGGACAACGGCCTAGATATTGTGAAACATGAGATCATTATCGCTTCGAAAAAGGAGGCTGCGGAGTGTCTCTCTACATTCAAGAAGATGGATGATATTGACGCGGTAATCCTGTTTTCAGGAACGTGGGTATGGGCTGCCCATCTTATTGCAGCTGTCCGTGATTTTTCTTTTACGGGAAAAGGCATTCTGATATGGACACATCCCGGGTCCCAGGGATGGAGGCCTGTAGGCGGTCTTGTCATGCACGGTGCGCTCAAAGAGGTCGGTATCAGCCACCGCAATGTATATGGAGCTCATGACGATCCCGATACAGTGGAAAAGATCGTATCATACTGCCGCGGATCCTGCATGAAAAACAGGCTTAACATGAGCACAGCAGGCACGTTCGGGGGACGGGGCATGGGCCAGACATGCGGCGCCGCAGATCCGTCACAGTGGATGAGGCAGTTTGGAATAGACATAGATTCGAGGGATACAACGGAACTGCTCAATACAGCCGCCGATATTTCCGAAGATGAGATCAAAAAGGCAAAAGAGATGATACGGCCTTTTTTCAGCGAACCCATACCTGAAAACGATACAGCGGAGCGTTCTATACGCCTCTATCTGGCCATCAGGAAGATCCTTGAAAAAGAGACGTGGGACATGTATACCATACAGTCTTTTCCCGGGCTCGGCCACAGCTACAGCGCAACCTGTTTTGCCCAGAGCATGATGCTCAACGACCGCATGGCAACCTCCACGCTCAGTGACTTCAATACACTGCTCACTGTAAAACTGATAAACGATATGAGCGAAGAACCCGTGTATTATGGAGATCTCCAGCATTTTGACAGGCAGAAGAACGAGATAAAGATCATTGGCGACGGTGCCTGCCCTCCTTCCCTTGCAGGAGAACTGCAGCCTGCCAAATTCGCTGAGCATGGAATACCGACCGAAGGCGAAAGCGGCGGTCTGTCCGTGGAGCTCGTGTGCAAGCCCGGAGAGGGCGTGCTTGCACGATTGGGGCGGGACAACGGCAGCTTTGAAATGGTCATCGCACACTGCACCGTATCAGAGCCGTCCTCTGAAGAGCTCCAGAAACGGAGGGAGGAATGCGGCATTCCTTTCTGGCCGCATGCGTTCGTGACCGCGCACTGCGATATTGACAGGCTGATAGACTGCTGGAGCAACGAGTATGCTGTGCTCGGATACGGAAAACACCTGTATGAAGATATAGCCGCGTTCTGCGAACAGACGGATATTCAGGTGATAAAGCTGTGAACAGATTGGAAACAGAAGGGATTATAGAACTGGCATATAAGCGGAAGAGCGTTGTACCTGCATTCAATATCCCGTATCTTCCCATGATGGCGCCCGTTGTGCAGGCTCTCAGGGATACCGGGACATTCGGATTGATCATGGTAGCCCGCCTGGAGCTTTTCAAGTTCGAGGCTCAAAGCCTGGAAGCGATCCGTAATGGATATGGATCTGTAAAAGATGAGCTGTACACCCGTCTTCACCTTGATCATGTGCCTGTAATAGATGAGGACGGAAAAAGAGTGGATTACGCCGCGCTTATCCGCGAGGCCATCGATCTGGGATATGGATCCGTGATGATCGACGGATCCCGTCTCGGACTCTCGGAAAACATACGCGCAACACGTGAAATAGTGAATATGGGACATGAAGCAGGTATACCGATCGAAGCTGAGCTCGGAGCCGTTATGGGGCACGAAGCAGGCCCGATGCCTCCGTATGAAGAACTGTTTGCCAGCGGAAAAGGATTTACAGACCCGGACGAAGCTGAAAGGTTTGTGAAAGAGACAGACGTGGACTGGCTCTCCGTGGCCATCGGCAATATTCATGGTGCTGTGGCTCCTGCGAAAAAAGACATGAAGAAAATAGAGGCGCGTCTCAATATAGCGCACCTGGACAGGATCCGTAATCAGGTTGATATTCCAATAGTACTCCACGGCGGCACCGGTATAGAAAAGTCCTGCATTATGGAGGCGATTCAGCACGGGATCGCCAAGATCAATATTGCCACTGCCATACGCCAGCCGTATGAGACAGCCCTGAAAGAGTCAGTTGAAAACGCTCAGCAGGCGGTGTACAGGACCGTGAAGGAACTGATATGCAAAGAGCTCGAGATCACGGGATCAATAAGTTTTTTGTCGCAGGATGCGACAAAAAACTTTTAGATTAATTTTCGAGAACATGCATAACGATATGAAAATTACATAAGGAGAAAGACCATGGCTGAATTCAGGAAAATTGGAATAGCAGGATTAACCTTCGCCTGTCTGATATTGGCCGGAGCTGGAATTTCGCTGACTGCACAAGCTGATGAAACATTACCCGCCTTTCCCGGCGCAGAAGGTTTCGGCGCTGTTTCAAAGGGGGGCCGGGGCGGAAAGGTGCTGCACGTTACGAATCTTAACTCAAAGGGCCCGGGCAGCCTCCAGTGGGCCTGCGATCAGAAGGGACCGAGGATCGTGGTATTCGATGTTTCAGGCGTGATCGTTGCACCGGGCAAAAGCCCGGACCAGGCGATACGGGTCAAGTGGCCCAACATCACCATTGCCGGCCAGACCGCCCCCGGCGCGGGCATCACCATTCAGGGCAAGTTCACAGTATGCGCGCCCCAGCTTTGGGACTTCCCCAAGGGACCTGAGAGGGACAAATGGTCCGACATCGTGAAAAACCAGAAGAAGCCGATGCGGAAGATCAAGGAGGTGCGTCCCCACGACGTCATCATCCGCTTCATCCGCACCCGGCCGGAGGACTACTTCGTATTCATCACCGGCGGTCGATCGTTCGAGATCTGTCAGTGCGACAGGGCGATGGTCGATCACGTCTCAACCGCCTGGGGCGTGGACGAACAGGTGCTCTTCTACTATACGTCGGACTTCACGTTCCAGTACTCCACGGTCGAGGAGTCGGACCTGTCTTATGAGAAGAGCGGGCAGCACAACTACGGCATGCTGGTCGGCTACACCTCAAAGGGGGACGGCAGCATCCACCACAACCTGTTCGCACACCATTCCGAGCGCGCGCCGCTCTGCGGTCTGGATATCATGGACTTTCGCAACAACGTGATCTACAACGTGGGGTCGGCGGTGATTTCTCATCCGCCGAAGCGCAATCGCCGCCGGCCGGGCAAGCGTTTTCGCATCAACATGGTGGGCAACTACTTCAAGGCCGGACCCGGAGGCCCAACGGGCGTGCGCACGGCGCATCCGCCGCCCAACCGGACGCGGCCCGGCAATGCGGGCACCTGGGAGAAACTCCACGCAGAGGGAAATTACATGGACTGGGCCGGAGGGTATGTGGATCTCTGGGAAGACGGGAAGCCGTACTCCTACAAAGGCAAGGCAAAGTGGGGCAGGTCGGTTGAGCCTTGGCCCTGCCCGCCGGTCACCACCCACACGGCCGAGGAGGCCTATGCGCATGTCCTGGCCCACGTGGGGTGCCTGCCGCGGGACGCGGTGAGCAGGCGAAACATTGAAGAGACCCGCAACCGGACCGGAATCTACGGCCGGGAAGACCCTGCCGAAGGTCTTATGCAGGGGCTGAAGCCCGGGAAAGCGCCGAAGGATACGGATCAGGACGGTATGCCCGACGAATGGGAAACGGCCCGGGGCCTGGATTCCAACGCTCCCGAGGACGCGAACAAGATCGTGCCTGCCGGCGCCTCGGATGGCGACCGGCACAAGGGCTATACCTACATCGAATACTACATCAACGAACTGGCCGACAAGCTGATCGACGCGGCCGTGGCTGAAGAGAAAGCGCGGAAGGACGCGGCGCCGGTCATGACCGTGCCTGACGACGGCAGGGATGCGGAACTTGCCAAGGTCGCGTCCGGACATAAGATCAAGCCGCTGGCCCGAGGTGCTATCGCCGCCGGGTCAGGGCACACGCTTGCGAACCACAAGGGCGGTATCTGGTCCTGGGGTTTCGGCTGGCAGGGGCAGCTGGGCAATGACAGCGGCGGCGACAGGAGGGCGCCGGTCAAGGTCAAGGGAGCCGGCGGAACCGAGCAGCTGACGGGCATGAAGATGCTGGCCGCAGGCGGCATGCTCAGCCTGGCCGTGCAGAACGACGGAACGCTCTTAGCCTGGGGGTCGAATGCGGACGGACAGCTGGGCACGGGAGGCGGAAGGGCGGGAAAGAAGCCGGCTCCGGTCAAGGGACCCGGCGGCAAGGATATCATGACCGGTGTGGTGCACGCGGCAGCGGGTTGCTACCACGCGCTGTGCGCCCGCACGGACGGCACGGTCTGGTCGTGGGGCCGAAACGACGACGACCAGCTCGGTGACGGATCGGGCAGGAAGCAGAAGACACCGGTTCAGGTCACGGGCCCTGACGGCAAGGGGCATTTGACGGACGTCATCGCCGTGGCCGCCGGCGCCAAGCACTCCATTGCCCTTAAAAAAGACGGCTCGGTCTGGGCCTGGGGCGACAATATCCAGGGCCAGTGCGGGGACGGGACGGTCATGGACCGGAAACACCCTGTCAGGGTCCTGAGGCTGAAAGACATCATCGCCATTGACGCGTGCCGCTACCACAATCTCGCCCTGAGACAGGACGGGACCGTGTGGGGCTGGGGGCACAACCTGACCGGCCAGCTGGGCACGGGCAAGAGAAGCGCGAAGGAGGCGCGGCCCGTGCCGGTTTCGGGCCCGGACGGCAAGGGATTCCTCGACGGCGTGGTTGCCGTAGCCTGCGGGGGGCTTCACAGCGCGGCTATCCGCGAGGACGGCAGCGCCTGGGCATGGGGTTACAACGGCTTCTGTCAATTGGGCACCGGCCGCACCAAGGCCAGAGTGGAGTACAGCAGCAGGCCCATTAAGGTCCACGGCCTCAAGGATGAGGGCTTCCTGACCGGCGTCAAAGACATCGCGGGCGGGGGCGTGTTCACAACAGCAATACTCACAGACGGCACAGTCGTGACATGGGGCAACAGTTCGCGCTACCAGGCAGGTGACGGTGCGGGAAATCCTGCGTGGTTCAAGGATAATGTATACACGGAGGAGGGCGGCTGGAAATCCGGTCATGTACCGTCAATAAACCGTGCTTTTCCCGTTCATGCAAAACTGCGGAAAGAGTGAATACGGTGATGCATGAGCAACTGAAATCTGTGCCCCTGGCACTAATGGGACACGGATTTTCAGGGAGTTACCATTCGAGAAGGGAGGAATCATGAAGATGTGTTCGTGGAAACGATGCGCGATCCTCAATAAATATTTCACATTCTTTTGCTTTATGTCGCTTTTATTAATATTTGTTTCTGCGCATTCGGCAGAAACAAATATCTCGGCCTTCCCGGGCGCCGAGGGATTCGGCGCGGTATCCGTGGGCGGCCGCGGGGGCAGGGTCATCCATGTGACCAACCTCAATTCCAAGGGCCCGGGCAGCCTCCAGTGGGCCTGCGATCAGAAGGGACCGAGGATCGTGGTGTTCGACGTGAGCGGTGTGATCAAGCTTCCCGGCAGGAAGAACTCAAAACCCGCGATCAGCATCAGGCACTCCAACATCTACATTGCCGGCCAGACCGCGCCTGGGGCGGGCATCACCATTCAGGGCAAAATTGGCGTCTACGGCAGCAGGGATGATCCGTCCAAGCGTCCGCACGATATTACGATCCGTTTCATTCGCTGCAGGCCGATAACCTACGACGGCTTTGTCACCGGCGGACGATCACTGGAATTTATTGAGGCCGACCGCGTCATCGCTGATCACGTATCGACCTCCTGGGGCGTGGATGAACAGGTGCTTTTCTTTGGCTGTACTCAATATACCGTGCAGTGGAACACCATAGAGGAATCAGGGATCTCTTTTGAAGGAAGCGGCCAGCACAACTACGGAATGCTCCTGGGCTACACCCGGATCGGCGGGGCCAGTCTGCATCACAACCTCTTCGCCCACCATTCGGAACGGGCCCCGGCCTGCACCAGTCTGGGCGGACTGCTCGACTACCGCAACAATGTAATCTACAACCTGGGTTCATACGGTGTAGTGCCCACTGGCAACGCCATCAATAACTACTGCAAGCCCGGACCCGGCGGACCGATAGGTATGCGTTCGTTTCTGCCCCCGACCAACCTCGGGCCCTCGGGGATCACAGTCGGTAAGGGTTACATTAATGGCAACTACTTCTCCGCAGCCGGCAGGATTTATGACGCCCGGGTCAAGGTCAAGAAGCGCCAGGATAAGGCGTTTCCCACCCCGCCGGTCACCACCCACAGCGCCGAAGAGGCCTATCGTCTGGTCCTGGCCCACGCCGGATGTCTGCCCCGTGATGCGGTGACCAGACGAAACATCCATGAGACCCGTGCCGGGATCGGCCACTGGGGCCGACAGAACCCGGACGGCGGTTTGATGGCACGCCTTACGCCGGGAAAACCACCCAGGGATACTGACCAGGACGGCATGCCGGATGAATGGGAGAAGGCTCATGGCCTCAATCCCAATGACCCCAAAGACAGCAGCAAGGTCGTTCCTGCCGGGGCATCCAAGGACGACCGGCACAAGGGGTATACCTGCATCGAGTTCTACGTGAACGACCTGGCAGATAAACTGATAGCTAAGGCTATCGCCGAGGACAGAGATGCGGATTTCAATAATGTCAAACCCGGAAAAAGGGTACGGTCTCTCGACAAGGATATCGCCGAGGCCGGTGTCCCGGGGGTCGTGGTCGGTATGAAGGACTCAGGCCGCAAAGACCAGTTGAAATCTGCAGAATTCGTGGCCGCTGGATCGGGACACGTTCTGGTTCGCGGCCCCGGCCGCAGAATCTGGTCCTGGGGACTGGGCTGGTACGGGCAACTCGGCCGGGATGACAGCCACGGAGCGGACAGCAATTTTCCTGTTGCAGTGCTGGCACCGGACGGCAAGGAACAGATGAAATCGGTACGCATGCTGACTGCTGGCGGACAGACCAGCGTGGCGTTGCTGACTGACGGCAGTCTCTGCGCCTGGGGCGGGAGCGTGGGGGACGGCAGCGATAGCCTCCGTCGCCGCCCGGTCAAGGTTAAAGGCCCTGGCGAAGGCGGTCTGATGACAGACGTAACGGATGTCTGCTCCGGGGTCTACCACACGGTGTGCGTACGCCGGGACGGCAGTGTATGGTGTTGGGGCTTGAACGATGACGGCCAGCTTGGCGACGGCACCACTGAGAAGCGCAACAGCCCGGTGCAGGTCCGCGGCCTTGCAGGGAAGGGATTCCTTGCTGGAATCGTTTCGGTCGCGGCTGGGGCCAAACACTGCGTAGCGCTGGCAGAGGACGGAACCGTCTGGACCTGGGGAGACAACGTGCAGGCCCAGTGCGGGGACGGCACTCTCGAGAGACGCTGCACTCCGGTAAGGGTAAAGGGACTAAAGGAGGCCGTGACGATTGCCGCGGGGTGGTACCACACTGTGGCTATCAAGGCTGACGGGACGGTCTGGTCCTGGGGAGACAACCACCTGGCGCAGTTGGGCAACCCGGCCAGAAAAGATCGTGCTGCAGAAGCAGGCTCAGTTCGCGGACCGGACGGCAAGGGATTCCTGACCGATGCGAAGGCTGTCGCATGCGGGGGCTTGCATAACTTTATACTACGTCATGACGGGACGCTTTGGAGCTGGGGCTACAACAACTTCAGCCAGTTGGGTGTTGGCGACAAGGAGCACCGGCAATTTCCGACGCAGGTTCTGGGCCCCCTGGGGAACGGTCACCTAAGCGGAGTGATTGCCGTGGCGGGAGGCGGTCACCACAACGTGGCCGTACTCAAGGACGAGTCGATCTTCACCTGGGGCAACAACACTCGCGGCCAAATCGGCGATGGCCGCACGCACTCCTGGTTCAAGGATGGCCAATACGTCGATCCTGCGGGGCGATCTACTCGGGAAATGTACAAGTCCGGTGCCAGAAACCTGGGGAACCGCCCGTGGCCAACCCCCGTGAGTCTTCCGGATGAGCGCGTGGCTGCGTTACTCGATGTGCTAAGGGGAGTGGGTCCGGGTGAAGAGAAGTCGATTGCGAAAGCCGTTGCTTGCCTTGAAGACAAAGATATCCTGATCCGGCGTGCGGCGATTGCGGCTCTGGGTAGGATTGGCCACACCACCGATGGCGTGCTCGTGGCGTTGGATAAGGCCCTCGCCAATCGCGACGCCCGTGTTCGGGAGGATACGGTTGAGGTGCTTCGTATATTTGCCTCCGATGCCCCTGCCAAGGCCATTCCATTGCTGATTAAGGCGCTCGAAGACAAGGTCCAGCGGGTTCAAGTGCGCGCCATCAAGGCTCTTGGGAGGCTTGGCGCAGTCGCCGGAGACGCAGTTCCCGCGATGTGGAAACTGGCCGAGTACGGTAAGGGAAAAACCAGCAGTGAGTCTTTCGACATGCTTGGCGAAATCGGAGCGCCGTCGGTACCCACGTTGGCCAAGGCCCTTACCGACCACGCCAGTTCTCGAATCCGGAGGCAGGCCGCCCTGTCGTTGGCCATCGTGGGACCCAAAGCGGTTGAAGCGGTCCCGGCACTCATCAAGGGGCTTGAGGATAAAGACCCCGACGTGCGCAGCAATGCCGCCTGGGCACTGTCAAAGGTCGGACCCGGAGCTAAGGCAGCCATTTCGGCGCTTAAGAAGCTCCTTCAGGACGAGAACAAGAAGGCACGCTACAACGCCGGCGTAGCCCTGAAGCGGATACAGTCGCAATGAATTTGCAACCACTGGAACTTCAATGGAGGGAGATGCGATGAATATCTTGTCAAATCGTTGTCTGACGTTCGTGGCGAGATCGTCTTCGTGATTTTTTTGGTGTCTGCACTGCTGAGGAGAAAGACCATGGCTGAATTCAGGAAAATTGGAATAGCAGGATTAACCTTCGCCTGTCTGATATTGGCCGGAGCTGGAATTTCGCTGACTGCACAAGCTGATGAAACGCTTCCTGCCTTTCCAGGCGCAGAAGGTTTCGGCGCTGTTTCAAAGGGGGGCCGGGGCGGAAAGGTGCTGCACGTTACGAATCTTAACTCAAAGGGCCCGGGCAGCCTCCAGTGGGCCTGCGATCAGAAGGGACCGAGGATCGTGGTATTCGACGTGAGCGGTGTGATCGTTGCACCGGGCAAGGGAAAAAGCCAGCGGATAGCGGTCAAATACCCTAACATAACCATTGCCGGCCAGACCGCGCCGGGGGCAGGCATCACCATCCAGGGCAAGCTTACGGTATGCACACCCACAAAATGGGATTTTCCCAAAGGCCCGGAACGGGATAAATGGACCAAGGGAGCAAAGTGGCTCCGTCCGCACGATGTAATCATCCGGTTTGTGCGCGTCCGGCCTGAGAACTACCCCGTGTTTGTTACAGGGGGCCGTGTACTCGAACTCTCGTACTGCGACAGGGCCATTGTTGATCATGTGTCAACAGCCTGGGGAGTGGACGAACAGGTTATGAGCTTTGGTGCTTCGGACTTTACCATTCAGTATACCACGATCGAAGAGTCGGATCTCGCGTATGAAAAGAGCGGTCAGCACAACTACGGCATGCTGGTCGGCTATACGGACAAGGGGGACGGCAGCATCCACCACAACCTGTTTGCACACCATTCGGAGCGTGCCCCGCTCTGCGGCATAGAAGTGATGGATTTCCGCAACAATGTCATCTATAACGTGGGTTCGGCTGTCCAGTCGCATCCGGCGAGGATGAATCGCCGCCGCAGGGGAAAACGCTTCCGCATCAACGTGGCGGGCAATTACTTCAAGGCGGGCCCGGGCGGACCTACGGGGCCGCGCACGTCGCTTCCTCCTCCCAACCGGACCAGGCCCCGTATCGGAGGCTTGTGGGAGAAACTCTACGCTGAGAAGAATTACTACGACTGGGCCGGCGGGTATGTTGATGTGTGGGAGGAGGGCAAGCCGTATTCGTATTCAGGCAAGAAGGAGTGGGGGAGATCGACCGATCCATGGCCGGCTCCTCCGATAACTGCCCATACTGCTGAAGAGGCCTATACGCAGGTTCTGGCTCACGCCGGATGCCTGCCGAGAGACGCGGTGGGCAAGCGCACGGTCGAAGAGGTCCGCAGCCGGACCGGGATATACGGCCGGGAAGACCCTGCCGAAGGTCTTATGCAGGGGCTTGAGCCCGGCAAGCCCAAACCCGACACCGACCGCGACGGCATGCCGGATGAATGGGAGAAGGCTCATGGCCTTAATCCCGATGACCCCAAAGACAGCAGCACAATTGTTCCGGCAGGTTCATCAAAAGACGACAGGCATAAGGGGTATACCTACATCGAGTATTATATCAACGAGATCGCAGACAATCTGATAGCAATGGCCATTGAAGAGGAAAACCAGAGGAAAGAGCAGAAAGAAACTGCTGTTGCAGTAAAAGAGGAACAACCGGATTTCAGCAAAGTGCAAACGGATCAGACAATAGAACCGCTGGCCAGAGGTGCTATTGCGGCTGGTTCAGGTCACACGCTTATAAAATACAATAAAGGCGGTGTGTGGTCATGGGGATTGGGCTGGCACGGACAGCTCGGGGCAATGAAGAGCAGCAAGGGAGGCGACAGCAAGGTGCCGGTCAAGGTCAAGAGCCTGAAAAGCGATGTACAGATGAAGGACGTGAAGATGCTGTGTGCCTGCGGGCAGACCAGTATGGCACTTCTGGATAACGGCACGCTTCTATCCTGGGGCTCCAACACTGACGGGCAGCTGGGTACAGGACAGGGGTATCACCGCAGCACCCCTGCTCCAGTCAAAGGGCCTGGCGGCAAAGATGCCCTTACGGATGTCACGTATGCAGCGCTCGGCACCTATCATGCTGTGTGCATACGCAAGGACGGCACGGTCTGGGCATGGGGGTGCAATGACGATGATCAGGTGGGGGACGGCTCGGGCAAAGAACAAAGCACTCCTGTTCAGGTAAAAGGTCCGGACGGCAAGGGTCATGTGGCCGACGTGACCGCTGTGGCTGCCGGTGCAAAGCACTCTGTTGCCCTGAAATCCGACGGCACGGTCTGGGCATGGGGCGACAATACACAGGGACAGTGCGGGGACGGAACGCTCACGGATCGGAAGTATCCCGTACAAGTCCCGAGTCTTGCGAACATCGTTGCGATAGACGCGGGCCGATATCACACTATTGCTCTGAAAAAGGACGGCACGGTCTGGGCATGGGGACATAATCTTGCAGGACAGCTCGGTACCGGAACAAGGAGCGCGTTGAAGACTCAGCCGGTCCCGGTCGTCAGTGCTGACGGCAAGGGTTTTCTAAAAGACGTAGTTGCCGTGGCCTGCGGGGGGCTTCACAGCTGTGCCGTACGCAAGGACGGGACTGCCTGGGCGTGGGGATACAATGCGTTCAGCCAATTGGGTACGGGCCGCAAAAACAAGCCGGAATACAGCGCTGTACCGGTTCAGGTCAAAGGCCTGCAGGACGAGGGTTTCCTCGCCGGAGTTAAAGATATAGCAGGCGGCGGTATGTATACAACAGCAATACTCACAGACGGCACAGTCGTGACATGGGGCAACAGTTCGCGCTACCAGGCAGGTGACGGTGTGGGAAATCCTGCATGGTTCAAGGATAATGTATACACGGAGGAGGGCGGCTGGAAATCCGGTCATGTACCGTCAATAAACCGTGCTTTTCCCGTGAAAGCGAAGCTCCCGTGAGACGATGCAAAGAAGACGGAAATATCTCAAGGACATAGACACATGAGTCTTCTCGGTATAGACATAGGCACGACCGGATGCAAGGCAGGAGTCTTTTCAGACTGCGGGCAATGCCTCTGCACTGCATACCGCGAATACAGCACACTCTATCCGCAGAGCGGCTATGCCGAGCTTGACAGCATAAACGTCTGGTTGCAGGTTAAAGAGGCAATACAGGAAGCAGTGTCCGGAGCAAAGGAGGATCCTGTAAGTACGCTCTGTGTGAGCTCTCTGGGAGAAGCGGCCGTGCCTGTCAGCGCCGGCCGCGATATCCTCGGAAGCAGCATCCTCTGTTCCGATATACGGGGGGGAGAGTATATCGCCAGCCTGCTGGAACGGATCGGCAGGGAACCAATGTACAGGATCAATCCGAATATACCCGGGCCGAACTACACACTGCCCAAGATACTCTGGATCAAGGAGAATCAGCCTGATCTATATGAGAAGGCAGACACGTTCCTGCTCTGGGACGGATTGACCGGGTTCCTGCTCGGATGCGATCCGTATATCAGCTTTTCACACGCCAACAGGACGCTCCTTTTTGACATTAACTTAGAAGACTGGTCTGAGGATATCATACATGCTTCGGGCATGGACAGGGAAAAGCTCCCTCCATGCGTTCGCGAAGGGACTGTTGTAGGGACAGTAAGTAAAAGCGCTGCAGAAGAGCTGGGACTGTCAGCAGGTGTAAAGGTTGTTGCAGGAGGCCACGATCAGTGCCTGAACGCCCTGGGCGCCGGAATAACACAGCCCGGACACGCTGTTGACGGAATAGGGACATTCGAATGCATTACGCCTATTTACGATACGATTCCTGACTCTTCATCGATGCTCGAGAACGGACTGAACATCGAGCATTATGTACTGCCCGGGATGTACGTAAGCTTTATATACAATCAGGCAGGTTCCCTGGTGCGGTGGTTCAGGGATACGTTTGCACAAGAGATCAAAGACAGGGATGATGTGTATGACGTACTCAATGCAGAAATGCCCGAAGCACCGACTGATCTCTTTGTCCTCCCATATTTTGAACCCTCGGGCTCCCCCGGGTTTGTTGCTGACGCTTCGGGCGTTATTACAGGTCTGAAGACCAGTACAAGCCGCGGCGAGATACTGAAGGCGGTTATGGAAAGCATTACGTATTACTTTGCTGAAAGTCTCGAGACGCTCAGGCAGATGAATATCGATACGAGTGAGTTCACAGCAACGGGCGGCGGAGCGAGATCTGACCGCTGGCTCCAGATAAAGGCGGATATTTTCGGAAGACCTTTTGTGCGGCCTGATATTACAGAGGCCGGACTGGCCGGAGCTGCAATACTCGCGGGTGTGTCAGCAGGTGTTTTCAGCACCCCTGAAGAAGGCACAGAATGTTTTGTCCAACGCGGCGATGTGTTTGAACCTGACTCTGGAAGGCATGCCGAATACAGGGGACGCCTGCAGAAATACAAGGAACTACTTCCATTGATGCGTGATTATCTGAGAAGACTGTGAAATAAAAAATCTTTATTTTTCACCGAAACAGAGCAGTGTGCCGTCCGTACAGCTGACATAGAGTTTTCCCTCCGCACCGGCGATACCGTCGTTTACAGGCGGTGAAGGGAGTTTGATCTCGCGAAGCTGCCGCCCGTCACCGGCAGCGTAGGCCCGGAGCAGCTGTCCTGCATCGCGGGTTTGGCCGATGCGGCCGGCAACCCAGAGAACATCACCTGTCAGGGCCATGGCCAGTATATGCCTGCGGTGCATCCTTCGATCTTTCTTGGGCAAGTCAATTGTCCAGGCGGGCTTCGAGTCATCCCACCGGACAATACACGCCGGCTTCTTTCTTGCCGCCAAACGGAAGCCGTAAACGGTTGTATCATTAAAAACCATTTTTTTGGCGCTCAAGCCGCGATAATACCACCTCGACATTCGACGGGAGTATGAGAAGCTGCCGGTCCACATCTCCGAAAGCAGCCCCGTGTTGCTGGAGATGGTACCGGTGTCCTTTACCATATGGCCGTAGGCGTTTCCGGTTGCAGACTTGAAGTAGCTGGAGCCCTCACTGTAGTTCTGGAAAGCGAAGTTGATGCCTCTCGGGCCGTTCGCAACCAGCAGGCCGGCCAGACCGTGATAGTGCCGGGGTCTTTTGGACCAGCGAAGGCTTCCGCTGCCCGGATAAAGGGCGTAGAGGAATATCCCGCTGTCGACCTTGCTGTGACGGCCTGCAGCAAAGTATGCGAGGTCACTATGTACCAGGATGCTTCCGTGTACCGGCCAGGAAGACTCCAGCTGACCCATGGTCAGGATCTTCCGGTCTGCAGGTGCGGCCTGGAAACGCCAGACCAGTTTCCTGTCCTCTGCCTTCAGACAGTAAACCCATCCGTCGTTCGAGCCGAAAATGCAGAGACCGGCGTGTATGGTCGGTGGAGTATCCACGCGTCCGCCAACAGTATAGCCCCAGACCTCATTGCCGCTCTTTGCGTTTAGCGCCAGCACGCGGTGCTGATGCGTCTGGGCCAGGAAGACCTTTCCGGCTGCGATCGTGGGTGCGGTGATCTGACCCCCGCCGCGCCGGGACCATTCGAGGGTGAGGAGTCCGTCCGGCTTTGCGCCAAGGTCCGTCTTCCACAGCAGAGGCGCATCAGCGGGAATCCGGTCCTTGATCGCGCCGCTTCGATTAACGTCAGCCCGATATATGGGCCAGGCATCTTTATCTGAAGCCTCAGATTGGTTTTTTTTCCTATCACTGGGTCCATAGGCAGGTCCCTGCACAAGTTTTCCCTCAGGATACATCACTCCCGGCAGGACCGGCGGTTCAGACGAAAGCCCGAGCATGCCGCGGAGCATGGGATAGCACACGCACTGGTGGGGGAAGGTATAGATCAGCCCGTTGGCAGGCAGGATACTGCCGCGGCTGCAGGCATTCTTTATGCCCCATGTCCGATGATACGCACCGGACTTGACGTCCACGAAGAGCATGGTCCTGGTGAGGATGAACCGCTTTGTTGCGCGGTTATCCGCACAGATATTTCGCGACCAGCGGGGCGCGGCCTCCTTGTGAGACCTCTTCTCCTCGCCTGTTTTGGGATCCAGTCCCACCCATCCCCTTGCGGGCCGGTCCCGGTTGACCCAGACCAGTCCGTCAATCCCGTAGACCTTTGACACTCTGCCTCCGTGGCTGATCAGCCTGTACGTGAAACTCCACAAAGTCTTCCCGTCCCTGGCAGAGACGCCGTGGGCCCGGGCGCGCTTGCGCTTTGAAGAACCCACGATCAGCACACCGCTGTAGCAGCAAATAGGTGTACCCAGGCGGGCAGCCTCAGTGCTGCACCATTTCTCTGCTCCGGAGGTAATGTCCAGGCAGACCAGTTCCTCAGGCTTATTGTCTTGCTTTGTGAGACAGAAAACCTGTTCGTCATCTGCCAAAATATTTTTCGCATTAAGTTCCTTGTGCCATTTTATATCACCCGTAGCCGTGTCCAGACAGAACACTTCACTGGCACCCTTGACCGGGGTCTTTCGAATAATGAGTGTGTCTTTGTGCAGCAGCCAATCATTTGGATACACGGCTTTGTCATACGTCTTGAGAGTCTTTCCGGTAGCTGCATCCAGGGCAAGCAAAGGGCCGCCCCGCTTAAGGACCGCGTAGACCCGGTCACAGTGGGCTACCAGGTTCGGCCGTTCTTTGGCAGCACCCCGCCTCCAGAGCAGCAGGCCGTTGTGGCCGTCACGTGCCCAGAGTATGTATTTCAGGACAGGACCTTGCGGGCTGTCCTCTTCCTCACGGGTTACGGTGAATAGCCGTCCGTTTGCACTGACAGGGGATCCGCCGCCGTAGTAATGACGGCCGACCTGATACAGAGGACCAGCCTGCCAGCGGAGAGCATTGGGAACACCTACCGTATCAGTCGAAACCGCGTTGCCGTCCGGGCCGTGGCGATAGTGGGTCCACTCATCCATGTCTGCAGGAAACGCCTTGCGGCAGATGGTCCACGTACCGGAATCAGTTACTGTAATGCCTGTCACTTTGCTTTTTTCCAGATGTGATCTGATTTTGGCTATACTTGTTTTTCCAAGACAGGCAGCACCGCGAGGCGCCAGGATCCTGACAACCTCCTTGAATGACAGACCCTTGCCTGTCAAGGCCGGCAGATCATGCACCACTACAAGATTGGCCAGGTTGTCTGCGTAAGGCAGGTGTTTGAAAGAGCCGCATTCAACTGAAACGCGTCCGTAAAGTCCGAGTTTATGCAGATGATCTCGAGCCTGTTTGCAGGAAGCTTCATCCGCTGCGAGTCCGTGTACGAGAAAGCCGGAACCGTTTCCAAACTCTGCAATACGTTTTCCGTCATGTACGTCCAGATGGACGCAAAGCCCGGTGCGGACGCCGCTGGCCTTAATGATTGCTTCTGAATCCTTTTCTGCATCTTCTGCATATGTCACGAGTGTTAGCGTACAGCACAATACTGCAATCAATATTCGCATAATGTATTTCCTGGTATAATGAAAGAAATATTCAGATTCCGAGACGTTGCCTGCATTCGTCCAGTATCTCTTCGGTCCGGCTCGCACCCACGCGGGTGACGCCGAGTGCCCGGACTTCCAGCAGCTTGTCTAGCGTGCGCACACCTCCGGCGGCCTTGACCTGGACGTGGTCCGGACAGCGTTTGCGCATCAGGGTCAGGTCTTCCAGAGTGGCGCCGCCCGAACCGTAGCCGGTACTGGTTTTCACCCAGTCGGCGCCAAGTTCACTGCAGATGTCGCATAAATGCAGTTTCTGATCGTCGTTGAGATAGCAGTTCTCGAAGATGACCTTGACCTTCTGCCCGGCAGCATGCGCAGGGTTCAGCACAGCCTGTATGTCGTTTCGGACATAGTCCCAGTCTCCACTCAGGACTTTGGAGACATTCACAACCATATCGAGCTCTTCGCCTCCGTCCTCAAGGGCCTGAAGCGCTTCATGCTGCTTCATGGCAGTGGTATGCCCGCCGTGTGGAAATCCAATGGTCGTACTTGCCTTGACACTGCTGCCCGTTAACATGTCCGCGCAGCACCGTAATGCGTAAGGCATTATGCACACGCTGGCCACGTCATAATCCAGTGCCAATTGGCAGCCAGCATCCAGGTCTTTGCTGGTCAGCGCTGGATTGAGCAGCGAGTGATCGATCATCTTTGAGATATCCTTGTACGTGAATGACATGAGTGTTCCTTTCTACGTATCGTCGGTCTTCCGGTTGTCTTTAGTTTCTTTTACGTCTTTTTTCTTCTCTTCGTCCTTCTTCATGTCCTTTTTATCCTCTTCGGCTTTCTTTTCCGACACCTTTGATACAGGTGTCAGACCGTTTGCCTTAATAATGTTCTGCCCTTCAGGCGAGAGCAGATAATCGATAAATGCCTTAAGGCCGTCCTGCGGCTGCCCCTTGGTCACTATTTGGAAGGATTGACGCAAGGGATATGTGCCGCTGACCAGGTTTTCCCAGGTAGGAGCCACACCGTCCAGTTCGAGCAGCTGGATGGGAACGCCCTCCTTGACCTTGGACCGGGCGAACACAACCGGCAGGAACACAATACAGTTAGGATTGTTCTCCACAAGGGCAAGCATGGCATTTTTATCGTTTACAATTTTGGCCCCGACCTTGGAGAAGTCAGGATCACCCTTGACTTTAAAGAACGTTTTCTTATTGTCTGACTTTGCCTCCAGATCGAAATGTCTCTTAATGAACCCGTAGCGGTGATGTATGTCATGCCGGTGCGGGAACCCCATGGAGATAGCTGCATCGGACCCGCCCAGGTCCTTCCAGTTTGTGACCTTTCCCGTGCATATATCCTGCACCTGCTTTTTGGTAATTTTTGTCAATGTGTTCTTTGTATTTACCACAGGACAAAATCCCTTCAGTGCTACGGTGACTGCGACCAGATTGCCTTTTTTCATCTTCTCTGGATTAATCCTTTTTTCCAGATCGACTGTCATGCCGAATTGAATATCGCCGCTTGCCATGAGTCTTACGAAATTACCCTGTCCGGAGCAAATTATGCAGGTATCCGGGTGCTTCTTTTTGAATTCTTCAGCAGCCTTTCTGACAACGGCAGACACACGCCTATCTCCCAATCCGATAAAATCCCCCGCCAGGGCAGGGGAGGCGGCCAGACTCAAACAGAGCAGCATTATCAATATACGTGACATGTCACTCTCCTCCGGTACTCAATGCTGTTAATTGTGCGTCCAGTTTCTTCTGGACTTCGGCTGCCAGTGCAAAGAAACTCCTAGTCCGTTCCTGCCAGCCCGAAGACACGAACCAGAACCGGTCATATCTGACCCGAAGCAGATCCCGTACGCGTTCGTCAAGCACGTTCTGGGCCAGGGTTGACAGGTCTTTACCGAGTCTCTTCTTCTGAGCCGGATCGGCTAATGCCTTTTCTATGAATATCCGGACCTCTCCCAGCTGAAGGCTCTCGCGCAGCATTTCGAAGCGCGCAGTGGATACCGTGCCGTCGGGTCCAGGAGCCAGCACTGCGGGGCCCCATAGATTCAGACTGATATTGCCCGCCCCTGTCTCAAAGTAACGGCCCGCAATACTGCTGCCCCCACGCTGCCCTTTTCTTGAGGAAAGCGCCGGGAAGAAGTCAGCCCCTATGCGCGCAAAACCGCACACGCCCGTTTTCGCGTGTGGTGACCATGCTGACAGACATATCTCGGCAGTATTATAAATGCGCGCCAACTTGCTGCATCCCGGTAAGAAGAAGCCGTCGAGTATGCTGTAGCTCCTCGGCAGACTGGTCACCTGACTCTTCCAGCCGCAAAGGGGAGTCTTGGAATAGCGTCGTTCGGACGGATTTTCCACGCTCAGGCACACAAGAGTCTGGCGCCCGGGCAGGAGCCTTGCATAGTAGTGCGAATGCATGATCCACTTCGCGTCCGGTGCAGCTGCAGCCAGGTCATCAACCGCAGCCTTAGAGGGACGGAAATCGCCCGAGACTCCCACCATCATCGAACCGGCCAGGCCGCGCTTGGTCAGGATCTGCCTTATTCCGTCAAACACCGGCTTCCAGAATGACCGGCATTCAGGCGTGCCCCAGGTCGGGCCCGAAGACGCTGTCATCTTCCCTGTTTCAGGATCCAGTACCGAGATCCGGATGGGCATGTCAGCGCGAGCTCTGGTACCTGGATTTGCAGGAATACAGATATCACTGCCCATGGCAGGTTCCCAGCAGTATAAACAGACTACAGGGATTTTGCTGCCGAGATATTTTACTGTCAGATCCAGATACCTCTCAGCAATACTGAAATCATGTGTGTAGGAACCATTCTTCTTAATCCACCTGACCATACTGTTTTCATTGCCAAAGTGTGATCTCCGAATAAGGGTGATGTAGACTTCCTTGTTGCCGACAAGGGCCAGCGTCTTGAAGCTTCTTTCAATCAGCTGCCAATGCTCTTCGGACCACAGGGGTACCTTGTATTGCAGGGCCAGCGACTCCGGAGACTGGACCAGGCCCACGTGCGTGCTGAACGCGATTGGATCGGGAAGGGTCCAGTCAGCCACCGTCAGTTTGAGGGGTGCCTCAACATCCTCCGACCCCTCAGCACTGATCCGGATGCTGCCCTCGTAGGTACCGGCCTTGGCGTCCCTGGGAACGTTCACTGTCAGCCAGACGTTCTGAATGCTCTGTCCGGCGTCTTTGAACACGGGTATCTCTTTGGGAATGCCCTCCAGCAGGGCGTCGAAGGGCAGCACCCTCTTTGATCCTCTCAGGTTGTACAGGCCAGGTTGAGGCTGCTGGCCGTAGCGCACCTCTACTGCTGAGGCAGGCACCACTCCCGGACCCTTAAGATCTGAGACCTCGACCTTAAGATCGCGAAGCGGACTGCCGGAGCTCACACCCAGCTGTGTGCTGAACGCGCCGTTACGCGCGCCATCCACGCGCAGCACGCGGTCGCAGGGGAGTGATCCCCCACAACTGGTGAGGCTGAACGGCCATATCACGGGTGCGGCCCACACGTGAATTCCTTCACTCGGAGAATCCGTCCGCATCGCCTTCGGATCGGCTGCATTCAGAACCGCTTTTTCCAGTCCAACGCGGTTCCACGTGAAATACTTCCGGCTGCGCCTCTTTTTAAGACTGGCGGTCCACATTGCTTCCGGTGCTGGTGCACGATGCAGCTCCAGTGCCACCACGTTGACGCCCGCTTTTATCTGTTTAACCGGCAAGACTACCTCCAATGTGCGCGAGCGTTTTGCATTTGTTTCTTTCGCGAGGGGATCTTTTCGGGCCGCCAGCAGATAGCCTTCCGGGCAGACATAGGCATCCTGCGGGTAGTCCAGTGCGGGCGTGTCAAATTTCAGGTTTCCCTCAGGCATGTGCCCCCGGGCAACCTCCCTGCCGTTACAATACACCACAACACCGCCGCGATAGACAAGCGTCAGTTTTATCTCTCCGGCCTGACGCGGATCCTGAACGTGAAACGTGCTGCGCAGCAGCACTGCCACGAGAGGGCTGGGGGACCAGGTATGTGCGCCCTGCCTGAAATACGAGGGGTAGACCGGTGCAGTGCAGGGGAACCACGTGCAGTGGTCAAAATCCGGAGTAGTCCAGCCTTCCGGCGGCTGAGCTGTGTAAAAAGGTTTGTCCGTCGGATTAACCTTGTAGCCGTACGTGTACTTGCCGTTGACCACCTTTTTGGTGCGGACGGAGGGGGCAAATTCTTTGAGATGTTCCAGCGTGCCGTCATCCTTGCGGGCCAGTTCGGTTCCCCGGATCACAAAGGCACGCAACAACAGGTTGACGTTGCCAGCAGCATCCTTCTCTGCAGAAGCTGCCGGCATTGCCGGCGCTCCAACAAGGATCACACATATGAAAGCGAGTAGAGTGACGATTGTGCAATTTCGAATACTCATAGGACGATCTCCTGACTAACGGTTATCCTGATTTCGAAAAGTACCGATTTGGGAAGTATGCAGATTGCTCACGTGTGTGTAAAAGGCATACTGGTCAGCACGGTAGAGTGTTCTTTCATGCCACAGAGGACGTTCCTGCTCAATGAATCCGACGCATTCGACAAGCAGGGCAGCTGTGCCGGAAGCAACCCCTAAATGCTCTGCATCGGATGCTTTCAAATTTTCAGCACATATAGCCTGTTTTGCTTCGGTAACAGTAAGTCCAAACTGTTCTTTAAACAATAGGTACAGCGATCCGCTGCAGTCGCGGCGGGTCAGTTCCAGGCACAGTTCGGCTGAAATATATCGTCGTTCGAGGATGATCGGTGTCTTGTCTGCGAGACGCAGCCTTTCCATGTAGTGAAGTTTTTTCTTTGAATTGACATTCAGGGCTGTCCGGACAGAAGCGTCTGCTTTAGAGGAGGGGATGGTCTCGAATGCAAGTACCCTGGTTGAAGGTTTCTTCCCGCAGGAACGTGCTTTTTCGGTGAAGCTTGCAAGCGTGCGAAGGTCATAGTTAAATACAGAACCGCGCAGAAACGTACCAATACCTTTTCTGAATTCGAGCACACCCTCAGACACCAGGTTTGACAGTGCCTTGTTGGCTGTTGCACGGCTCACCTTGAAACGTTCACTGATCTGCCGTTCGGTCAGGAACTGCTCTCCCTGCTTGAATTCGCCGTTTTGAATCATTTCGCGCAGCGCCTGGTTCAGCTGCTGATAGATGGGTTTTCGAACAAGGGTCATTGCCATGGTTATCCTTTCAATGCAGTAAGGTGGCTAAGCCACCGTACTACATAATGACACATACATTCCTTTTTGTCAACTTTTTTTTAAAAAAATATTATTTTTTTTTAGATGCGTGCTGGAAAAACAGGGGATTGGAATGGAAAAACGGGGTTAAATGGCGTCTCAGACGTGCAATTCCGGATATTCTGCTTTTTTCCCGAATAAATCTTGACATACACGTCAGAGGAAATACAATCATTACTCTCGGACGATGTATGTGTTGAATGCATCCCTATTCCATAGCATGAAAGGTGATACCCCGATGTATGTGTATGTTGCCTTTGATATAGAGGACCTGGTCCATCCAGACTCGGATGATATTGTGCTTGATATCGCTGAAATGCTTTCAAAGGAGGGATTGACCGGATGCATGTGCGTTGTCGGGGAAAAGGCGCGGCTGTGGGAGCAGAGAAAGAGACAGGATGTCATTGACGCGGTAAAAAAACATGACGTGGGTTATCATACGGACCACCACTCAGTTCATCCCACTGTGTCCGAGTACCTTGCTGACAAAGAGTGGGAGGACGGCGTGGAAGAAGCCCTGAAACAGGAGAGGCCGGGCCTTAATGACCTGGTCCGCATTTTTGACACATTTCCCTCTACATGGGGAACAGGAGGATCAGGATGGGGTCCCCAGATTGCTGCTGCCTCGCGCATACTGAAGATACCGTCCCAGATATATCCGCAGGTGGATTCGGGTACAACGGGTGCGTGCTGGTATGGAGGAGTGCTCTGTTATTATGACAGTCTACATCTTGAGGGCGTTGAAGGAACCTGCTGCGATGCGTCCGCATTCGAATCTGCCCTGCCCGGACTGCTGTGCAGAGCTGAACAGGCACGCGACAAAGGTTATGCGTGTATGCGTCTTTTCGGAGCACACCCGACTAAACTGCGATATACTGAATTCTGGGACAAGCTCAATTTCTATCATGGTAAAAATACATCTGCGGAGGATTACGTATATTCTCCCCGCAGAAGCGATGGGGAATATACAACCGGGCTTAACAATATTATTCGTATGATAAAAGCTGTGCGGGAAATAAACGGCGTTGATGTTACCACCCTGCGCGAGCTCAACAAGCTGTTTGTGCCTCCGGAAGTCACTCTCACAAAGCAGGAGATACTGAATACTGCTAGAGCTGCAGCACACAGGCAGGACATACCTGATGATGATCCGCTGACAACACCTGCCCAGCGTCTGTATATTATGACACAAGCAGTGGTTGAAACGGCTGAAAAGGGCAGCAGTCCTGAAAGCGTATATTCAAAGGACCTGCTCGGACCAGAGGATAATCCACCAGCCATGGAGAACGAAAAACCGGTTCCTTTTGAAAAGGCGGTCCGTATATTCAAGCATGTTGTGGAATATGCTGATTCTTCAGGTCATATACCTGCTATTGTGTCTGCTGACGGTTTCTATGCAGGACCCGGATCACTGCTCAGGGCGGCAGCACAAACAGTCCTGGATCTGGACAGGGGTGGGGAGATCGAGACAGTCACGTTCCTGCCGGGGTGCGAACATACACATTCTGCTGACAGGCTTGAGCAGAGGATCAGGAAGAATATCCCGGAATGGGTCCCTCACGATCCTGAAATGAACATGGACCTTCTGGTAAAACATACACGCCTGCAGACATGGTCCATGAAGCCTGCTATGATTAAAGGATGAATAAAGTTTTTGTAGGGAAATCTTAAAAAAATGTCGGTTTTGAATGCATGAGCGTACATTGATCAATGAAGGGCATAATATGAATGACATACAGCTCCTGCGGGAATATACTGAGAACGGCTCTGAAAAGGCCTTTAAGGCCCTGCTGGAAAAACATGTCGACCTTGTGTACAGAGCCTGCATCCGGCAGGTGCATGATCCGGGTCTGGCTGAAGACGCGACACAGGCTGTATTCATAATTCTTTCAAAAAAAGCCCGCACCTTTTCCGGAAAACCACTTATGAGCGGATGGCTTATAAGGACTGCACAGTTCGTGTGTATGAATGAAATGAAAAAGGAAAGACGGAGGAAGGTTTATGAAATGGAGGCTCAGCAGATGGCAGATGCAGCAAGCACTGAATGTGAGGGGAAAAACAGGATACTTGGTTTTCTGGACGAAGCACTTTTTCGTCTCAGGGAAAAAGACCGCAATGCGGTTATTCTGAGATATCTTGAAAACAGAAGCATAAAAGACGTGGGCACCCTTCTCGGTATTACCGAAGATGCCGCTGAAAAACGCATAACACGCGCCATGGCAAGGCTTCGGAATATATGTACGAGGAGGGGGGTTACCGCGTCAGGCGCTGTGCTGGCCGGGGTCCTTTTGGCTGAGGCGGCACAGGCCGCGCCTGCCGGGTTAGCCCGGACCTGCATGACCGTTACGCTCAATGCAGGACAGGGAGGAGGGGCTGCGCAAAGCATGTCCATGGCAAAAGAAACAACAAGAGCGATGATGTGGGCAAAAATCAAGTCTGTGGCCACGGCAGGGCTGTGTAGCGCCGTGATTATAGCAGGCGGCGCCGTCGGCCGTCTGCATAACAGGGGTGGAGAACCTTCACCTGAAAAAGGAAAAATTGAAGGCAATGTCATTAACGTGCCCGGCGATATGTCCACCATTCAGGAGGCCGTTGACGTTGCAAAGGACGGAGATACGGTGCTGATCGCTCCCGGCCTCTATGAAGAAAGCGTGGCGATCGAGGGAAAATCAGTGGTTATCGCTTCCCATTTTCTTACTACAGACAACAAAAGCTACATAAGCAAAACAGTATTACAGGGAAAAAAGGGCAGTACTATCAACGTAAAAGAAACGGCCGGTCCGGATACGAAGATAATAGGCCTGACCATCAATAGCGGAAGCGACGGCATAAATTGCAGAGCCAGGATACATATCCTGCATAACATTATCAAGAAGAATACCGACGGCATCGAATATGCAGGAAACGGCATTTCGGGCGGTATCTGCAGATACAATATTTTTGAGGACTGCGGGGACGACGGTATCGATATAGACAGTGCCTGTGACGTGATCATAGAGAAGAATATTATCAGGAACAATGGAGACAACGGCATCAAACTCAGGTTTTACGGATATACGGGAAAGGATATGCTTGCTGTCATTATAAGGGAAAATATAATCACGGGGAGCGGTAAGGACGGGATACAGCTGATCCACCATGACGGGCCGATAAAAAGGGTCGCCAGGATAGAACGGAACATGATATCTGATACCCGCATGTCTGCCATCGGCTGCATGTGGGAGGGAAAGACAAGGGAAGACTATAAAGCGGCGGAGATACCCGACTGCGTATACATCATCAATAATACGTTTATTGATAATAATTACGGAGTGACCGGCGGCGGAAACCTTGTTGTGCTTAACAACATATTTGCAGGCACAAAGAATATCGCTGTCAAGGGTACTGGTGAGCCTGCCGTAGTTGCCTATAATATTTTCTGGAAGAACGGCACCGATCACGAGCAGAGCAATGTCATAAAGGAACATACACTATATAAGGACCCGGGTCTTGATACAAACGGAAAGCTTGTCAAAACAAGTCCATGTATAGATGCAGGTGTGTCCGAATTCTACTGGAGAAACGAGAAGGTGCTTGAAATGGCCGAGACATCGTTTTCAGGCAACAAGCCCGATCTGGGCGCTGTTGAGTTCAGTCAGTGAAAGGAGATTATGATGTGTAGAAGTAATGTAAAATGCGGTATGTACCTGTTATCTTTTTTTCTAGTGTTTTCGTTATATTGCAGCGGCGGCGAAAAACCTTTACCGGAAAGAGAAAAGATAAAAGGCGCTGTTATAAAGGTGCCCGGTGACCAGGGCACAATTCAGAAAGCTGTCGATGCTGCAAACGACGGGGATACGGTGCTTATCGCTCCCGGAACCTATGAAGGCGGTGTAACGATCGAGGGAAAATCAGTGGTTATCGCTTCCTTTTTTCTTACTACAGGCGATAAAAGCTACATAAGCAAAACAGTATTACAGGGGAAAAAGGGCGGTACTATCAACGTAAAAGAGACAGCCGGGCCGGACACGAAAATAATAGGGTTGACTGTTGACGGCGGGAATGACGGGATAAACTGCAGGGCCAGAATACATATCCTGAATAACATCATTATGCGGACGACCGACGGTATCGATTATGAGGGCAGCGGTATTTCAGGCGGTATCTGCAGATATAATGTTTTTGAGAGAAACGGGGATGACGGTATCGATATAGACAATGCCTGTGATGTGATTATTGAAAAGAATATCATAAGGAACAATAAGGATGACGGCATCGAATTCAGGTTCCATAAATATACGGGAAAGGATATGCTTAATGTTGTTATCAGGGAAAATATAATCAAGGGGAACGGTGAAGACGGGATACAGCTGATCCACCATGACGGCCCGATAAAAAGGGTCGCCAGGATTGAACGGAACATTATATCTGATACCCGCATGTCGGCGATCGGCTGCATGTGCAAGGGAAAGACCAGGGAAGACTATAAAGCGGCGGAGATACCCGACCGCGTATACATCATCAATAATACATTTCTCGATAATAATTACGGGCTGACCGGCGGCGGGAACCTTATTGTGCTTAACAACATATTTGCAGGCACAAAGAATATCGCTGTCAAGGGTACTGGTGAGCCTGCCGTGGTTGCCTATAATATTTTCTGGAAGAACGGCACCGATCACGAGCAGAGCAATATCATAAAGGAACACACACTGTATAAGGACCCCGGTCTTGATACAAACGGAAAGCTTATCAAAACAAGTCCATGTATAGATGCAGGTGTGTCCGAATTCTACTGGAGAAACGAGAAGGTGCTTGAAATGGCTGAGACATTATTTTCGGGCAAAAGCCCTGATCTGGGCGCTGTTGAGTTCGGTCAGTGATATGTTCTCTGCATGCGGAGCATTGTATTCCCGAAAAAAGGAGCAGGATATAATGAAAAAGGCGTTAATAACTGTAGTATTGTTGTGCGCTGTTCCGGCGGTATGCTCCGGTGGAGGCGGGATACATGCAGAGCAGGCCGCAACCGGCCGGAGGATAGACCTGACAGAGGGGTTCTGGAAATATTATGTTATGCTGGGGCCCGTCTCTTATGCTCCGGGGCTGATCCCTCAAAAGCTCAAGGATCCGGATAAACTCTTTTATTCCTGGCATAAATCCCTGGATATAACGGGCCGCACACCTCCTCCCCCTTCCGAATGGTATACCCCCGGATTTGATGACAGCAGATGGCCGTACAGGAAATATCCGCTGATGGTAAAACCTCAATGGGGCAATATCAAATGGCAGAGCTGCGCATTGGGCTGTTTCCGTAAACGCTTCTTCATTAAAAATACTGCCGAAGTAAAAAATCTGTCAATCAATGTGATATACCGGGGCGGAGTGGTTATCTATATCAACGGCACAGAGATTGCGCGCAGGCACCTGCCTGAAGGAACAATAGGTCCTGATACATCTGCAAAGCCGTATCCGGATGATTGCTATATCCTTCCTTCTTTTAAGATAGATGACAATAAACTCAGTAAGAAACTTAAACTCGACAAAGAACGGACGATTCCGGATATCATGGGGGCATTCCCCGGACCGAAGGGAGGAAGACAGGGCGAGAGCCGGCTGCGGCACAAGAGCCTTCCTGCTGTGGCAAAACTACTCGGTATTCCTCTGGAAAACCTGAGTATTGCCAGTACAGGGAGGAGAGAGAGGATATTCATCACCCGCGCGGAATGGCAAGAGATAATATCAAGACGTAACCGTGAAACAGGTCCTGTCAGAATACCCGGCAAACTGCTGAGAAACGGGATGAATGTAGTGGCGGTTGAGATACACCGGAGCACTATCAACCCGTGCGCAAGAACGATCCGGGCATGGAGGCATAACAGGTATGTTCCCTGGTTCCACGGATGTATGCTCGGAGCGGATATGTGTATGGACAGTCCGGATACGGTACAGACGGAGAGCCGTGCACAGGAAGTGCGTGTGTGGGCGGATGACATGCACCGCAGGTATTTTGCTTCTGATCCGGTTCCTTGTGAAAATACTGTCACTCCGATACGGATGGTCGGAGCACGTAACGGTACATACTCCGGCCAGGTCGTTGTCAGGAACCCGCACGGGACCGTGAGATTGAAAGGGGAAGCGGGGAGCCTGTCAGGGCCCGGCGGAGCGGAAATACCTGCGTCCTGTGTAACAATACGCTACGCAATTCCTCATCCTCTAACAGACCTGGAGGCGACTTCAGGAAGGATAAAGGGGTTCGGCTGTCATTGGCGGCCCATACAACTGGCCCTGAGACGGTACGGTCGAAACAGCGGTGAAAAAGAGAAACTCAGCCGAACGCAGCTTTTCAGTAGGCTCGTGTTTTTTGACCACCTCACTCCCAAAGCGCCGGCGGGTGTACAGGCAGGTTCATGCCGGCCGGTGTGGATCACTGTGAGGATACCGAAAGAAGCAGTGCCCGGGTTATACAGCGGTTATGTGACACTCACGGTCGGTACAAAGGACTTCAAAATCCCGGTAAAACTATACGTGGCTGACTGGATCCTCCCTGATCCAAAGGATTATGAGACCGTAACCGTGGTCAGTCAGATGCCCTTTGGTGTTGCTGCGCACTACAAGGTTCCTCTCTGGTCTGACGAGCATTTCAGGCTTATGGAGGGATCCTTTCGTCTGCTTTCCAGGCTCGGTGTGAATTATATTCATATTCCGGTTGTCCTCCTTCCGGGATACAACACTGCAGAAAAGGAAGCCATGATGAAATGGGTTATACATGCCGATAAGACATACACATGCGATTTCAACGTGTTCGAAAGATATATCGACCTTGCCCGAAAATATCTGAGCCTGAAGTGTGTGTCGTTTATATTATGCACGTCGAAATTTACCTGGGCACCTAAATGGAAAACTGAATGGAGCAAACGCCGGGTGGGGAAATGGACTGTGCTTGCGGTCAACAGCAGGGATAAAAACAAGATACAGATTGACATACCCGATCCGTCAACAGACAAGGCGCGGGAATTCTGGACACCCTTTATAAAGGGTGTGCTCTCCCGGATGGAACAGAGAGGGCTTAAAGATGCAATATACTGGGGCAGACTTTTCGACGGAACGGGTGTCTGGGGACACGAATTCAAGGTGGCATACGACCTGTTTCAAGACCTTGCGCCTGGAGTAAAATGGGACCAGGTGTGCCATCACGGGCAAAAACCCATACGCGTTACGTTTCAGCAGGCTATACGGTGCTGGTCATCTCTCTTCCCAGGCAGTAAAGGGTGGAAGGGCTGGAGAAGAACAGGCAATAACATGACCAGGCTGCTTCTGCCCCGGCAGGACGGTGCCCCGTGTCCGCTGATGGGGGCCAGTGCGAATTTCAAGTGGCGCATAGCGCCCGAGTGCTCAATACTCTGCGGGGGAAGGGGACTGGGCGGGATTGACGCGGACAGATGGGCAAAAAGCGGAGGACTGGGGTATATGACAGTAAGCAGCGTGCTTTGGCCGGGCGAGGAAAGTCCTGAAGCAGGAGCGCGTTTCGAGTGTTTGCTCGAGGGCATACAGGAGACAGAGGCACGGATAATGCTGGAAAGGAAACTCGAGGGAAAGGGGTTTGCTGACAGCGGATTGGGTAAAAAGGTACAGGCTGTGCTTGAGAACCGCATACGTGCGATTATCCTGCAGGCAGGCGATGGTTACTACGGGTCTCCTGCGGATATGGCCGAATATTATACAGGCTGGCAGGAACGGTCCTGGGACCTGTACGCTGCAGCAGCAGAGGCTGCCGGGGGCAGGCCGCCCGCCGCGGACGAAAAACGGGAGTTCTTTAACAGGTAGAGGAGGGAGAAAGCTTTTTGGGAGCGTGATATGCGGCATCCGGTTAAAATAAATATAAAGGTTATATTGATATTTATAACAATAGTAATTGAATGCGGATATATTTCAGTATGCGCGGAGGAAAAGGAGAACAGGAAGGCGGAAACTTCACATAGGTATCCTATTCTGGACACACTCAGTTTCTGGAAAACCCGGCTGATATGGTCAAATGAACTTGTAAGAATGAAATCCGGAAAACTCGTCCGTGTCGGCACAGCTGACTCGATAGACATAAGAAAAGGCGCATTTGAAACGTCATCTTGCGTGGTATCATTACCAAGTCCTCCCTCTGCCGGCTGGGTACAGCCTGATTTCGATGACACGGACTGGGCCCGGTTCAGGGGGCCGTTTACAGGGTATCCGGTGGGGATGTGTTTCGGCTGTTTCAGGGGTACGTTCAAAGTGATCGATCCTGTCCGAGTAGGGAAACTTACCCTTGATATGACATTTCAGGGAGGAGTAGTGCTGTACCTTAACGGTAAAGAGCTGGTCCGATCCGGCATGCCGGACGGCAGCATATTTCCTGACACGCCTGCCCTGGAGTATCCTGTTGAAGTATTTGTGGATTCCAAAGGCAAGAAAATAAAATTGAGAGACAATCCTGAGCTGGGGGAAAAACGATTCCGGCATATAGGTGGCTTTGAAATTCCGCAAGGACTGATCCGCAGGGGTATAAATGTGCTTGCCGTCGAGCTTCACAGGTCTCCGGCTCCTGAGGAGATGTACCGCGCTTCGCCGCGGGCCGGGAGGTACCGGCTCCGTTCGTGGTGGAGCCGTTTCGGGATTGACCGGATGCGCGTGTCCGCAGAAAATTCTGAAGGAATAGTCGCTAATTACGGACATACAGGAAGGCCTTCGGGCTTACAGGTATGGAACCGGGACATTATAAGGAAAGTCTGGGTAATTGACTACGTGAACCCATGGGAAAAGGCGGGTCCCGTTGATATCCGCGGAACACGGAACGGCGTGTTTTCCGGCAGTGTTGTAGTGGGCGATAACAGGCCTATAAAGAAATTAAAGGTAAAAGTTTCTGATTTAATCGGGCCTGCCGGCTCACGCATCTCAGCAGATTCGGTAAAGGTCAGCTATGCCATGCCGGGCTGTTCCGGACACGAGAGATGGGTCTGGTCGTCGCCTGAGATAGGATACGCGGTGTTCGATGAACTGCACCCGGACTGTCCGGAAGAGATCCCTGTGTACCGGGAGGAAGCGGACCTTTTCAACCATAAAAAATCGGGGTCGCGGAAATATAAGTTTCTTCGAATGGCAGGATATGAAGAGCCCGGGCCTCTCCCGTTTTCAGCGGCAGGAGCGGTTCAGCCCGTATGGTTTTCCGTAAAGGTGCCTGAGGATGCGGTGCCCGGCAGGTATAAAGGGTCCATAACGCTGAGTGCTCAAAACAATGATCCGGTTTCCGTTCCCCTTGACCTGTATGTGTCGGCATGGAGACTTCCTGACCCGGCTGACTTCGGCCTGCTCGTTGACCTGATCCAGTCACCGGAATCCGTTGCCCTGAAATACAATGTTCCCTTATGGTCGGAAGAACACTGGAAACTTATAGATATATCGTTCCGGCGTATTGCCGAACTGGGAGGAAAGACGATATATATTCCGGTAACGGCTAAAACACACTTCGGCAACACCAACAGCATGGTGCGGTGGATACAGGAGCCGGACGGAACATGGTCGCATGATTTCAGTCTGGTGAAGAAATATGTTGATATTGCAGTAAAGAACCTTGGACAGAAGATACCGGTTGCGTGTATCTACTGCTGGGACCTTAATATGAGGCATCTGCAGCACAGAAAGGGACCGCCCAAAGAAGAGCCGGGAAATACGGCCCCTTTTATTACGGTTGTTGACAGGAAGACAGGCAGAATGACTGAAAAAAGGGCACCTGACTGGGAACAGCCGGAAGCGGTCGATTTCTGGAAGCCGGTTTTTTCGGGTATACGCAGGATTCTGGAGTCTCACGATATAGGAGGATCGATGATGTTCGGCATCGCGGGCGACCGTCAGCCTACAAAAGCCACCTTAAAGACACTGCAGAAGATAGATCCTGATACAGGATGGGTGTGCCGTTCGCACGGGAGGTATACCCACATGGCAGCTGACAAATCCGTTAAAATACATTATATGTCAACGGTATGGGGGGCATCGCGGGTATATGATCCCTCAGTACATCAGTGCTATGGGTGGAAAAACCCGAGGGTGGAAACCGTATTTCCGCGCGGCATGCACAGCGAACACGGACTTACGCCCACCTCGGGCCTGGTATTTTACAGGAAGATCGCGGAATGTTCTCTAAAGACGAGAGGAGGGGGAGGGCTCAGGGGATTCGGCCCTATCGGTGCCGATTTCTGGGATGTGCTTAAACCGGGCGAGTTTGAGGCGCCCAAGAGAAAATGGTGGAACGTAAGTACGCTGAAAAAGATATCATCCAGGAAACACCAGTTCCGTTTCCCTCTGATGGCACGGAATATGGAATTACGAAGCCAGTGGCAGAAGCTGGGCCTGCATCATTCTGTGGCTAGAATGCTGGGTGCGGGCAGATCCGGGGCGGTTTCCACGGTACGGTACGAAATGCTGCGCGAGGGCATTCAGGAAGCGGAAGCAAGGATATGTGTCGAGAAATGTCTTACTGACAAGAAGAATGCCGCGCGATTAGATAACAAGCGAGTGGAAGAATACAGAAAGCTCCTTGACAACCGCGTGCGCGCATATCTGCTGTGTGCTTCAGATTTTTATCACGACTGGCGGTGGTTTGCAGGCTCGGGCTGGAAAAAGCGTACCCAACAACTCTACGATGCGGCGGCGGATATCGCATCGACTACATCGCAATAGACCCGTTCTGAAATTGTAAAAAAGGGGACAAATCACGAAAATCAACTTGACATATTTAAAAAATATGATATGCTGATATTTTTTAATATGAATAAAAATTGGCAGGCAACTGCCGGTACTTGGAAAAAAAGGCTGAGATCAGAAAAATCTGGAAAAATACAATTATTTTGGGAGGAGCACAATGGCGCGGAAACCTCGGATTAAGGCACCGGGCTACGCAGCAGCGTATCATCTGATAAGCAGAACAGCCGGGGCGGAATACTGGCTGAATTCTCACATGAGAAAAACATTTATCAGTAAATTGAAGGGACTGAAGGAATTATACTACATCAAATACGCAGCCTTCAGCGCGATGTCGAACCATACACACCTTATGGCGGTATTCTCGGATTCCTCGGACATAGACGAAGAGAAAGCCATAGAGCGGTGGAACAGCTACCATGAAAAAGAATATCGTCTGAACCCCAATGTAGAAGCATACAGAAAATACGTTGTAAAAGAGCTCACAGACGTATCAAGCTTCATGAAGCGTCTGAACCTTCTCATGACAAAAGCATACAACCGGTATACAGGCAAAACAGGGACGCTGTGGCAGGGAAGATTTCACAGCACACTATTTGAACGGGGAGTATCGATACTTACGGGAACAGCCTATATAGAGCTCAACAGCTACCGTGCAAACATATCGGACAGCCCTGAAGACTACAAATACTGCAGTTTATACCACTTAAAAAACGGGAACAGAGACGGGCTGATAGACATAGATCTTCTGGACGAAGGTCTTTCAATAAGCACTGTAAACAAAATACATCGTGACAAGGAAGCATTTGCGCAGGAGATATACACAACATACCGGGCATATATATACAGTGTGGGGAGCGAAGCCGGGAAAAGCGGAAAAAAGGGGGGGGCAAATCGGGTGCTTAAGATAACGCGGGGAATGCAAAGAAAGCTCAAGAAATACGGAATAGAAGTGGAGCGGGGGATATTCAGCAGAAGGATATGGGAATACTCGAGGAGCCGATTTGTAGGGAGCGTAGAATATGCGCGGAAGCTGTATGAAGAGCACATAAACCCCGGGTACATGGGAGCGGAGAAAGAGCTTCACCAGGAGAAATGGATACATGAGGGAAGCATGGCGCAGACGAGTTTATTCAGTCTTAAACACAGGCTTCATACAGGTGGAAGCCCGTAGCCGGAAGCAGGCTAAGCAGTATATCAGAAAAAAATATCGGTTTAAGAAAACAAACAGGGGAAGTGCAGTTAATTCACTTTACAAAAAGGAAAATAGCATAATAAAGGTAATGAAGAAGGAATAATAAGGTAGGAAAATCGGTATTTTTGAATATAAGCTGTAGCAGAAAAAAAAAGAAACAGATTCCAAATAAGGCCTTCTGTCCCCAACTATAACGGAATTTTGTTTGACATTGTGCGGGGATGTATTACAATTGTTACTTTTTTGTTATAAGATTATAGAATGACGGATATACTTGTAGCCCTGAGCGGGGGGCTTGATTCCTCTCTGGCAGCTGTGCTTCTTCATCAGCAGAAATACAGTATTGTAGGCGTTCACATGCTGCTTCCCAGGGCAGAGGACGCGGAAGGGGCTGATGAGATCGGGAGGAAGGATTTTCTGTACGCGCAGAGCATATGCAAATCTTTGAATGTTCCGTTCCATGCGATAGACTTTAAAGAAGCGTTCAGGGAAAAGGTGATCGACTATCTGCGAAGCGAATATATTAAGGGACGGACCCCCAATCCATGCATAGTATGCAACCGGGAGATTAAATTCGGTCTGCTGTATGAGTTCGCAAAACAGCAGGGGATACATCTGATAGCGACAGGCCACTATGCGCAGCTTGAACCGAGCGACCCGTACGGAAGATTCTATCTGAAAAAAAGCGCTGCACGGGAAAAGGACCAGACTTATTTTCTGTCCATGCTCGAACAGCCCCAGCTTGCAGATGCCCTGTTCCCCCTGGGAAAATACACGCAGGAGGAGATCAGCAGCCTGGCGAAAAAGTACAGGCTGAAGGAAAAAGAACGGCCGTCAAGCCAGGACATATGTTTTATCGCTTCAGACTACCGTAATGTGTTTACCCAGGAACAGGGGAAGGGACCCGGTTTCAGGCCAGGGGCCATCAGGGATACTTCCGGAAAGGTGCGAGGCGAGCACCAGGGGATAGCTCACTACACAATCGGGCAGAGAAAGGGGATCGGTGCTCATTCTGTTCCCATGTATGTGACCGGGATAGAATCTGAAAGCAATACAGTGATTATAGGGGCTGAAGAAGAATTGTACAGCCGGACATTCACAGTTGAAGATGTTAACTGGATCAAATACTTCAACCTTGACAGACCGGTGACATGCAATGTCAAGATACGGTACGGAGATAAGCCGGGCCGGGCCCTGGTTACCCCGCTTGAGTATAAAAAGTTCGAGATCACGTTTAAAAAACCGCGCAGAGCAATCACGCCCGGACAGGCTGCAGTGCTGTACCAGGGAGAATATGTTCTTGCGGCGGGATGGATAACTTAGGAGGATTGTAATAATGGCACTTATACGTGAAGTAAAAGCAGAAAAGACACTTATGGGAAGACTGAGCTACGGCGCTGACCTTCTGGAGGAGCTTACAGATATATGTGCCGATCGGAATATCAGGCTTGGTAGAGTTGAGGCACTGGGTGCGGTGCAGAAGGCAAGAATTGAGTATTACGATCAGAAGAAGCGGGAATACGCATTTAAGGAGATGGATGAGCCTCTTGAGATATTAAAACTTTCCGGCAATGTGTCCGTTAAAGAGAACGCTCCCATGATACACGCTCACATCACACTGGCTGACAGGGAGGGGAATGCATACGGAGGCCATCTGGCTCCGGGAACAGTTGTATTCGCATGCGAGTTTCTGATAGAAAGCTTTGAAGGGGAGGAGCTTATCCGTTCCTTTGACGAGGAAACGGACCTCACGCTGTGGAAGCAGTGATTTTTTGTTTAGAATTTCGGTCATTAGTATTTTGGTATTTTTTAGGATTTAGGATTTTCATACATCCGACTTCCCCGTTTGCATCACTCCTCCAGTGTCTTCAGCACCCATGCACAGAGGGCGTCCTGATCGTTCCGCACTTCCGCAGGGATGACCGCAGTACGGGAACCGCCCGGTTTCCTGTATGCGATATTCAGGTGATTTTCCCGCAGGAAAATCCGTTCAGCATTCTGCTGTTTTGCATATACGGCAGTTTTCTGCAGCATCAGAAGGCGGGTGACTTCCGGGGGGCAAGGGCCGAACCTGTCCTTGAGCTCGGTCTGGACATGATCTGCCGCATCCGGTGAATCGGTCTGTTCGATTTTTCTGTACATTTCCAGCTTGATGCGGAAATCCTTAATATACGAAGACGGGATGAAAGCCGAGACCGGAAGGTCAATCTCGGGGCCTTTGTCAAACGGATCCCGAACCTCCTCTCCACGTTTCCTCCGTATGACCGTGTCAAGTATTCTGCAGTAGAGATCGTATCCGATCGCAGCTATGTGCCCTGACTGTTCGGGGCCGAGGATATTTCCAGCACCACGGATCTCAAGGTCCTGCAGGGCTATCCTGAACCCTGAACCGAGTTCCGAATAATGCTCGATCGTTTTGAGCCGTTTTGCGGCTTCACCTGAGATCGGTTCCACAGAGGGTATAAGGAGATAAGCGTATGCCTGACGTGTGAACCTTCCCACCCTGCCCCTGAGCTGATGGAGGTCTGCCAGGCCGAAGCTCTGCGCATTGTTGACTATGAGCGTATTGACATTGGGAAGGTCGATCCCCGATTCAATGATCGTTGTACAGACAAGAACATCGAACTCATTCCGGAGAAAGAGCTTCATGTTATGCTCGATCTCCTTCTCATCCATACGGCCATGCACCTTGCCCACACGTGCTTCAGGGATCAGGCCCTGTATGAAATGTACATAGTAGTCTATATTATACACCCTATTGTGCACGAAAAAGACTTGGCCGTTCCTGCTCAGCTCATATTGGACTGCGCGGCGTATAACTCTGTCTGAGAAAGCGGTGACTTTCGTGAATATGGGCTTACGCTCCTCGGGCGGAGTCTGGAGGGACGATATGTCCTTGATCCCCAGAAGCGACATATGGAGGGTTCTTGGAATCGGAGTAGCGGTCAGGGTCAGAAGGTCAACCGTTTTTCTGAACCGCTTCAGACGTTCTTTATGCCCCACACCGAACCGCTGTTCCTCGTCTATAATAAGCAGTCCCAGGTTCTTGAACCCGATATCGTTGGAGAGCAGGCGATGGGTTCCTATGATAATATCCGTATTTCCCTGTTTCAGGCTGAGAACGGATCTTTTCTGTTCGGATGGGGACTTGAAACGGGAAAGGTAATCTATTGTCACAGGATAATCGGCCATGCGCTCTTTGAATGTGATGTAGTGCTGCTGCGCGAGAATCGTTGTCGGCACCAGTACTGCAATCTGCATGCCTGCCAGTGCTGTTTTGAACGATGCGCGAACTGCGAGTTCGGTTTTTCCGAAACCCACGTCACCGCACAGAAGCCGGTCCATAGGTGCGGGGGATTCCATGTCCTTTTTTATGGCCTTGAGGGCTTCAGTCTGGTCAAGCGTATCCTCGTACATGAATGACGCTTCAAATTCATGCTGCCAGTCCGTGTCCGGTGGATACTGTATGCCCTTTGTCCTGAACCGTTCAGCCTGCGTTTCAAGAAGGTCCTCTGCGATATTTTCAACAGACTGCGCTGCCCTGTTCCTCCTCTTTTTCCATTTTTGCCCTCCCAGACGATCAAGGTTCGGTTTTTCCTTTGTGCCTCCTATGTATTTCTGAAGCAGATTAATTCTGGTCACAGGTACGTGCAGGGTAACGCTGTCAGCATACTCAAGAGTAACATATTCCTGTTCGATGCCGCCTTTTTCAATAACGGTCAGTCCCTGGAACTTCCCTATACCGTTCAGAAGATGGACAACGTAATCCCCCTTGGAAAGTGATGTGAAACCCTCAATAGGCCTAAACAATGCCGGATCGGATATCGGACGGAGAGGGCGTCTGATTTTGTACCTCTGAAATATCTCCCTCGTGGTCGTGAGTACAAGATGCCGGGACGGAATAATGAATCCGGAAGAAACGTTTCCAGTAAATAGATGTATATTGCTGCGTTTTTTGTGTGTTTCCCGTTCAAGAAGCTCTGATACGCGGTGCTCCTCCGCACTGTTCTGACAGGCTATAAACAGACGGTGCTCATGGCTCATGGCAGCGATCTTTTTTACTGGAGAGGACGCGGAAGTGAATTCGTCAGCTACAGGTACCGAAGCGGGCATGGTGTGCTCAGGCAATTCCCCGAAAGGAAGCCCGGTTACGTGGAGCTTCATGCTGCATGACATGCGTTCAAGAACTTCCTGGAAGGGGAAGAAGGAGGTGGGGCCGCCGGACAGTGCCGCTTCGGTTTCACCTGCTGCCTTCAGTATTTCCGGAGTCTCGATCATCATGCAGAGGCCGATGCTTCTACAGTATTCGTCCAGACTGCTTCCGTCCGTTTCCTGGATTTCGCGGGTGACCGCTGACGCGCTGATCCGGCTGATCTCGCAGGATCCTGTTTCGGTGCTGCTTGTTTGATCCCGGACCGAGAAGGTCCTGAGGGACTCGATAGTGTCTCCAAAAAACTCAATCCGGTACGGAACGGGGCTTCCGAACGGATAAACATCCACGATGCCTCCCCTGACAGCGAACTGCCCGTAATTATCCACCATTTCCGTCCGTTCCAGGCCACAGTCTACCAGCTTGCCGATCAGGTCACTGCGGGTTATGCTGTCCCCTGTGTGAATGACAAGTACGCTCCGCTCGATTTCTGCAGGATCGGGAAGGGGTTGCATCAGAGCAGCAGCGGGAATAACAACAGGATTGAAAAACCCGTTCTGCATGGAGGTGAGCAGTGATATTTTACTGCTTATGATACTCCTGTCCGGTATGTACACCCCGTCAATATCGGTATCCCACGGAATGAAAATTTCCGCGTGCGGAAAACCGAATGTCTCCAGGTCACCGACAGTGTCTTCAGCGGAATCAAGCGTCGAGGTTACAATCACTGACCTGAGCTTCTTTTTCCTGCACTGCTCAAGGATCAGACTGAGAGCGCAGGCCCGGGCGCTTCCTGAAAGGCCGGCAAGCCCCATTTCCTTTGTACTGCTGAGCTGTTCAAGCAACTCCTCCGGCTTGACAAAAGAGGAGAATAGGTTGAGGATTTCATTCATACAGGGGGTGTCCTGAGACCTGTTTCACCTGTTTATCACTACATCCACAGGTTTTGTTTCGAGGATAACCTCTTTTTCCTTTCGGGTTCCGTCCGGGAACGTCCATGTGACTTTGCAGGTTCCCCCGTCCCTTCGTGCAAAAAATGCGGGCGGGCTTCCGGTATAAATGTTCCATGACCCAATGCACCGTTCATCGCTGTATCCCGTGACCTTCAGAGGACCGGCATATACGCTGTCCGGAGCCAAACTGACATTCGCTGCAAGCGCATATTCATCTGTGGTTTCCCTGAAAAACACCCAGACCTCGCCGTTATGGAGAACAAGCACCATATCCTGGGCACCGTCGGAATTGAAGTCGCCCATACATCCTGTCTGCGCACCTTCCCTTGCCTGAGGAAGAAGTCCGTTTTCGTCCAGGTCCATATGATGGGAATGGCCGAAGCTGTGAAATCCCCGGTTGAAAAAATGGCATGGCGACATGTGCGAATATGCAATAAGTATATCCTGACGTCCGTCATTATTGATGTCGCATACTTCAGTATACACACCGCCCGGTTTTGCATAATATGGTATTTCGCCTGTGTATACCAGCACGTCAGTAAAGCCGCCTTTTCCGTTATTACGCCACATCCTGTTGCCGTGTTTGCCCACGACAAAGATGTCAAAATCGCAGTCATGGTCAAAATCACCGATATTTAGAAAAGATTTCCCCTTTCCAAGCGCAACACTGCATTTCGATGGCTGTGCGAACTCTCCGGGCTTGGTCCCTTTATAGAACAGTCCGCCCGTTTCGAACGGCTGTACAATGTCAGGTATATTGTCACCGTCAAAATCGGCAACAAGACACCTTCCGGCCCTTCCCAGGCCCGCCCCCGGAAACGGCCCGGTCACGAGCTTGCGTGAGCTGCTGTTTGTGCCGCACACCACAAGGACCGGTGACCTCTCTGTGCTCAGGATCAGTCCGATGCTTCCCGGCCGGCCGACATCCGTCACCGATATGTCACAACAGCCCTGTACAATACCTTCCGTTTTTATCTTTGAGGATTCGAACGTACCGTCCTTTTTCTGCGTCAGCAGGTTCAGGAATGCGCCGTCCCAGGTTGCAAGGTCAGCAAAGCCATCCCTGTTTACATCAGTCCACTGGAAAGCCTTTGAACAGGTTTGTATCCCGTGTTTTTCGGTTATGTCTGTAAAGGCCTTCTTAACCACATTATATGAATAAAGCTTATCGCCCTGTTCGCACGCAACAAAAACGAGCTGATGCGTACCTTTTTTCAGCACAACAGGAGCTGCACCGTTTATTCTTCCCATAACTGTGCCAACCTTTTCCTTCCCAGTCCAGTATGCCTTGGTTCGGGCGGGTAATTCAGGCGTTGGATCGGTAAGCACATATCTCACGGCTTTAATGAGCATACCGGTCGAACCGTTCCACGTACTGAGCAGAGCCGAATTTATCTCGTCCATTTCCCAAATGTTTTCCTTGCTTGGGTACACAATAACCCACTGCCCGTTCACATGAAGGTACCCTTTGTGTTCCCCCTCTTCAGCTTCACCGGTTTCATCCTGAAATCCTCCTCCGGGAGGGAGCATCATGTCATCCCCTTCAACGCCTGCACCCTCCTCTGTATAAGAGCCAACAAAGAAGAGAACAGGCGTGTCCTTGAGCTGCCTGATCTGCGCAGTTATTGCTCTGGCCTGGTCCTTTAACGGGGTAGCATTGAAATTGAAACAGATTGTTTTCGCTGCGGCCTTTCCTTTTATCACAGAAGTAACAGCTGCTATGGACGTATCTTTCCCTTTTCCCACCTTTTCGAATGTAACTTCAGCTATAAATTCAGACTGGTTGACAACGTGTATGGGTGTAAAATTTGGGTTGAGAAGCGCTTGCGCACATGGATGAACAATACTTAAAACAATTGCAGCCGCAGCAACAGTGAGTGTGAATCGTTTCATGTATGTTCCTTTCAGTAGGTACAAGAACAAATGGTCAAAGGGTAAAGGTTAGGTAACCGTTGAAAATCTTCCTTGAAATACTACAGGCTCTGGAGATACAGAGGCTCCAGACTGCCGGTTTGGTCTAAGGGTTAGGTGGTTGGCCTTGCTCACTTTGCCTTAACCCACTCACCATACCAGCATCTTAACCTTAACCCTAACCAGATATTAAAAAAAACGTATTAAAATGTCAGCATAAACTTTTTTTTTAATGCCTTATGAATAAAGTGTAGCTTTTCGTGGTTCCTTGTCAAGAAAAATCCCGTTATCTTATCTTGACAAAAGGCGGGATTCGTATATAATATGAATATGTACATATTGTATTTAAGGGGAACACGCATTGTCAATTTACGCGGGGATCGATGAAGCAGGGTACGGGCCCACGCTCGGGCCGCTAGTCATTACTGGAACTGCGTGCGTATGTGAGAAAGAGGATACCGATCCGTCCTGCCTTGCGGAACTCCTGTGCAGGGAAACCGATATTCCTCTTATAACTGACAGTAAAAAAATCTATTCTTCTCAAAAAGGGCTTAGGAATCTGGAAAAATGTGTACATGCCTTTCTTCAGCTATGCTTTGAAAAACCTCCTCTCACATTTTCTTCTATGGTGAAAAGCCTTGCTGGCGAACTTTTTGATTCGGTTTTTGAGTTCTCTCCATGGTTTTCAGGGCAAGACCTGACACTTCCAGTTTCAGATATTGAGATTAGTTCATTACTAAAGACAAGGGCTGAACAGGAGGGTATCAGCGATGTATCTGTTTTTTCCAGTGTCATTAATGTTCCGCTTTTTAATGATTTTATCCGCAAAGGACATAACAAAGGGGGACTTCTTTTCAGTGAAGTGTGCGGTATATTAAAAAAGATCATTTCAAGGTTCAGGGATAATGAGATATTCATTACTGTTGACAAGCTTGGAGGCAGAAAGTTCTATTCCCGTTTTCTAAGGGAGAATTTTCTTGATTGGAACATATCTTTGACTGGGGAATCCAAAGAGGAATCCTCTTATATCATGCAGCATGAAAATACCCTAGTCCATATTTCATTCAGGGTAAAGGCTGATGCTGATAATTTCTTTGTATCTGTCTCTTCCCTGATCTCAAAGTATATTCGAGAATTAAGCATGGTCCTGTTCAATCAGTTCTTTTATGCAAAAGATAAGAGCCTGAAAGCAACTCAGGGGTATCCTGAGGATGCAAAACGGTTCCTGGATGATATATCCAGCATGGTTGATACCGGAACACTTGAATATCTGGTGCGAGTGAGGTAAAAAGTGGTACGACTGTTCGGAATACTCCCAACTGTACTTTTAAGCTGGTGCGCGTATATATGTGCGTCTGTAAAACATCCGAAGTTCCTGAAGAACTTTTTTATTTTCCTTCTTATAAAGCTGTATAAAGTAAATGTTTCCGAGGTTGAAAAGGATCCAAAGGATTTTCCCAGTCTGGGAGAGTTTTTTATCCGGCATCTGAAGCCTGGTGTCCATATTGTTGACACGGATGAGAATTCGATCATTTCACCCGTTGATGGAAGAATTGTCACTGCAGGAGAACTGTCTGAGAGCACAGTGTTAAAAGTAAAAGGTTCTCAATACTCAGCAGCAGATCTTTTGGGAGATAAGCAAACAGCGGAGCAGTTTAGGGACGGGCGGTTTGTGGTGTTCCATCTCAGGCCGTTCGATTACCACAGGATCCACTGCCCGTGCAATGGACGTCCGGTCAATCATGCCTATATCACTGGAAGGCTTCTGCCTGTACATGAAAAAGGGCTCAGGGCATTTAAAAACCTCTTTCTCAGGAACAGAAGAAGGATCACGATCCTTAAAGGGGCATGTGGTACATTCGCAATGATAAAAGTGGGCGCGTTCAATGTGGGGCGGATACCTGTTGAATATGAAATTTCCGGCAGCAGATCCGGTTTGATTCCGATCCAGTCTGCACAGGAGTTTGAAAAAGGGGAGGAGATAGCACGGTTTGAACTCGGTTCAACAGTTATTCTTTTTTTTGAGAAGGATAGGGTGGCGCTTGAGGAGCTTAAGGAAAACCAGGAAGTGAGAATGGGAAACATAATCGGGAGGATTAAGGGGTAGCACCGGGTCTTTAGACCCGGTTAGGATTAATAAGCATGGTCTGAAGACCATGCACTACCAAAATAATTATTGATTAATTTGTGACTTTGTGATGCCTTAGTGGTTAATTGTTTTTAAGGAATGTGCTGTGAAACACACGTTAATATGCAGGATCAAGGATAAGCCGGGTGCGCTTTCTATAATAATCCATTCGTTCAGTGAGAAGGGGATCAATATTCAAAGTGTGGCTGTGGCGGTTACTGAAGGATATGAAGAAGCCCGGATGACTATGGTGATACCGGGAGATGCCATGGGCCTTGAAGAGGTTGAAGAGCATCTCACCGCTCTTGACGAAGTCATTGAAGTGGAGGATCTCGCAGGAGAGGATTTTATTCAGAGGGAGCTTATGCTTGTGAAGGTTGAAGCCGCACCCGGGAATATCCCCAGAATCACGCAGCTGCTGGAGCTTTTTGACGCACCTGTCGTTGATATAGGAAAAGAGACGATCACCTTTGAGTTTTCCGGGCCCACTAACAGGATTGATGCGTTAATACGGCTCATGGAGGAGTTTAATATCCGGGCTGTAACCCGGACAGGCATGGTCGCCCTTAAGACAGGGGATGAAGTCTAGCCTGACTAGCGTCAGGAAATTACAAATTACAAGCTCCAAATTTCAAATAAGACCCATTAGTCTGAAATTTAATTATTGGGATTTGGTGCTTGGTATTTGGGATTTACAGGAAAGCGAATATCACTTTCCTGTTTATTCCAGCATTTCCTGTCCGAATCCGTCTTCGTCCTCCCAAAGTTCGTCAAGTTGGAACTGACGGTTCACCATTTCCCTGTACAGGCCGTTTCTAGCCATAAGCGCTCTGTGGTGGTCCTGTTCCACGATCTCTCCCCGTTCGATCACTACGATCTTGTCAGCGCTGCGCACAGTTGAAAGCCGGTGCGCAATAATGAATACAGTACGTCCTTTCATGAGTTCGACAAGCGCTTCCTGGATGATCTGTTCAGCTTCCGTATCGACCATTGATGTGGCTTCGTCGAGTATAAGTATGCGCGGATCTGCAAGGAAAGCCCGCGCGATCGCGATCCTCTGCTGTTCTCCTCCTGAAAGACGCACACCCCGTTCACCCACCAGCGTGTTATAACCTTCTTCAAATTGGGTTATAAAGTCATGAGCGTGCGCTGCTTTTGCTGCTTCAATAATTTCCTCTTCTTTTGCTTCAGGACGTGCATACGAGATGTTTTCTTTTATTGATGCATTAAATAAATAGGTTTCCTGAAGCACCATTCCTATATTCAAACGGAGGGATTCCTGGCTGAGATCCCTTACATCATGGCTGTCAATATAAATAGAGCCTGAATGAGGGTCATAAAAGCGGGGAATAAGGTTGACCAGAGTAGTCTTGCCTGCACCGCTTCTTCCTACGATTGCCACAATTTCACCGGGTTCTGCAGTCGCATTGATATCCTTTAAAACTATTTCACCTGTGGTATACTTAAAATTGACATTCTTAAATTCCACCTTGCCCTGAGCTTTGCCGAGATCAACAGCATCAGCTTTGTCTGCAACACTCGGTTTTTCATCAAACAGCTCAAAGATACGGGCAAGGGATGCCAGGGCACGGTTGAACAAATTCTGGACCTGGGCAAGAGCTCCAATGGGCCGATAAAATCGTTGCATATATCTGATATACACATAGAGCGAGCCTACACTCATAATACCTGTAGCTGCTTTCCATCCACAGTACCAGAGGAGAATTGCCATTCCTGACGATGTAACCACACCCAGAGCAGGATGAAAGGTTCCCCACATCCATACGCTTTTTGATGCTGCCTGACAGTAGGCAATGCTTGATTCGTCAAAATAATCTGTTTCTGCTGTCTCCCGCGCAAATGCTTTTATCACCCTGATACCCCCGATCCGCTCCTGAAGCTTGACATTTATTTCACCCAGTTCCTGCCGTATCTTTCTGAATACAGGGCGTATGTAATGGGCAAACACCCATATGCATACAACAAAGATCGGTACGGGTGCAAATGCGACAAGCGTCGCTTTCCAGTCTATAACCACAAGTATGGAAACAGCCATTAATATATGGAATCCCTTGCTTATAATATCATCAGTACCGTGTGTCACCATGGTTTCAACCGCCTGGACATCGTTCGATATGCGGGACATGATATCACCTGACCTTTGCCGTTCAAAATAATCCATCCCAAGTTTCATAATGTGGCGGTAGCACTGCATACGCACCTTATACATGAATCTGTATCCCAGAACGTGCATGGCAATAGTCCTGGCAGCACCGAATACATGGCTGAGTACAACTGCGGCAAGAAATAGAAATGTAAGATTGAGAAGCGGATCAAGATTTCCGGGTATGGCAACTTTATCAATAACATCCTTTATCACAAGCGGGCCGTAGAGGGAAGCGCCTGTGCTTATAAGCATCGCTAATATCGATAAAAGGATCCAGAGACGATACGGCTTAAGGCTTGAGTAGAACCATTTTAGCATGCGCGTGTTGGTAATCTTCAAAGGCTTTGTATCGTCATTGGGGTCAAATCTGCCTCCTCCGTGCCGTCCGCCTCCTCCGAGGTGCATTGAAACCATTTGTGTCCTTTCTGTTTAATTGTATATTTCCAAAAGATAACCACCAAGGCTCGAAGACACTAAGAAAAAGAATATATTTTAATTAAAGGAAATTGATCTTTAATTCCTTATCTTTTTCTATAGTCTGAACCTTTCTTCGTGACTTTGTGTCTTTGTGGTTCTGTTTTTTTAAGATATTTCGTCGATCTTGCCGACCCTTCTCTGATGCCGACCGCATTCAAATTCCGTGTCGAGCCAGATCGCAAGGATCTTTTCTGCGGTTTTCTTGTCCGTCACCCTGCCGCCCATGATCAGCACATTGGAATTGTTGTGTTTCCGGGACATCTCCGCTGTATATTCGTTATGGCAGAGGGTTCCCCGTATTCCCTTATGCCGGTTTGCGGTCATGGCCATTCCTATTCCCGTGCCGCAGATAAGAACGGCCCTTTCGCTTGTGCCGTCAAGAACGCTCTTCAGAGCAGGTTCGGCCATATCAGGATAATCAACGGATTCTTCACTGTATGCGCCGAAATCCTGCACGTCAATACCGCGGTCTTCAAGGATTTTTCTGCAGTGTTCCTTGAGTTCGAATCCCCCGTGATCTGAAGCAATTGCGATTTTCATAATGATTCTGCCACCTTTGAAACAGAGTATTTGATACGCGCCAGTGCATGCACGTAGTCTGTGAACGGTTTCTGATACGGATCGGGAATATCCTGTCCGTCAGGATCGAGGAGTTCGGCCTTTTCGAGGTATTGGGGGGCGAGGCTGCGTATGAATTCTGTGTGCGATGCATCCATGGTATATACTATATCAGCCTTTTCAAGAAGTGCCGGATACAGGGGCTGAGAAGTATGCCCCCTGACATCAATGCCTTCCTTTTCCATTATCGTGATGATTTCTTCTGGGGGACTGTTCCCTTCAAGCATAAAGGTTCCTGCCGATTCGATCGTGAACCCGAAACGGGACAGGTCATCTGTTCCATACTTTTCCGAAAGCCTTTTTCTGCAGTAGTACTCCGCGGCAGTGCTGCGGCAGATGTTTCCCGAACAGACGAATAGGATCGTTACTGCGGAATGGGCCATGATCGTATCCCCTGAGATATTTCCCTCTCGAATAATACGTATGCCGTCCGACAGAAACCCGGCAACGGAAGAGGGAGCCCCTGTAATATCCCCTGCATCGATAATAATATCGACCTCGTTCCCGAACGTTTCCATTATTTCAGTGATCGATGTGAGGGGAGGCGATCCGGAGACATTTACGCTCGTAACCGCCGGTGCGAAGGGGAGGAGGGATGTGATCTCCAGTGCGGTCGGATTGTCAGGAATGCGTATACCGGTAGTCTCCCCCTTCCTGTTCTCGATGACTAGTGTCAGGGGGCCGGGAAGCAGACTGCGCGCGCATTTCCGGACCTGGAGGGGAAGAATAGGCTCCATGGTTTCGAACCCTTCAGCAGATGTGAAAAACCGGGCTAGTGGATTGCTTGGTTCCCTCTGCTTGATGCGGTAGAGGCGCTGGACCGATTTACTGTTTCCCGGATCGACCGCCATGCCGTAAACCGTATCGGTAGGAATAACGGCAATGCCTCCCTTGGAAAGAATGGATGCTGCCTGAACAGCCGCTTTGATTTCCGTGTTTTCTATAATAAACATACGCCCGGGCATTCAGAGGGAATCTATCAATTTTGTAAAGTCCGGGATCGCGGACTTGTATCTGCCGATTTCCGTATTCAGGGTGATATAAAAAAGCGTATCGTCCTTTTGGAACAGGACGATCTTTGACCTGTGCCGTCTTCCTTTTCTTACCGACGTAACGGTAAATATATACGCAGGGCATGCATGGATCTCGTCGTTCTTCTCGAGAATAATCGAATACCCCTTTTTTAAGCTCAGATTGTTCCTATCCTGCCTGACCTGCCGTTCAAAAGGTATTTTTCTGGCTGGGCACACGGCTGCGTTTATCTTGATCCCTTCCCCTTTCGAGAACGTGTTAAGCGTTATTCCGTTCTTTGTTTCGGGCTTTGCAGCGGTCCAGCCGGCTGGAAGGTGCAGGTGTATTCCTTTGGGAAGGGAAACACTGACAGGGGACGCCAGTTTCCTGCAATAGACAGGAAACAGGCACAGGAGCACTGCCAATGCAGTACAGACGGCTCCGCATATAAACAGTATGCGCCTGGTGCCTGTCATTTCTGCGCCTGCCTGTTCAGTGCCTTTGCGCCGATATCAGAACGGTAGTGGGCCCCCTTGAACGAGATTGCCTCAGCTCCGCCATATGCACTGTCGATAGCCTGTTTAATATCCGGCCCCGTTGCTGTTACCCCGAGCACGCGTCCTCCTGACGTGAAGAGCTTTCCGTCCTTCAATTCAGTGCCGGCATGAAACACATGACAGGAGCCGTTCTCCGCATCCGCGACACCGGTGATCTCGAGGCCCTTTTTGTATTCCTTCGGATATCCGCCGGAAGCCATGACCACGCATACAGCCGGGTCGGGGTACCATTCTATTTCAGTTTTATCAAGGGTACCATCGATAGTGGCTTCAATAAGGTCCACCAGATCGCTTTTAAGCCTGACCATGAGAGGCTGTGTCTCGGGGTCTCCGAAACGGACATTGAATTCAAGAACACGCGGTTCACCGTCTGCGATCATGAGCCCGGCGTACAGTATCCCGGAATAGGGGCATCCCTCGAAGTTCATTCCGTGGACAGCCGGAATCAGTATATTCTTTATTATGCTGTTCTCTATTTCGGGAGTGATGACCGGGGCAGGCGAATATGCGCCCATCCCTCCGGTGTTAGGGCCTTCGTCCCCGTCAAACACGGCTTTATGGTCCTGGGAGGATTCCAGGAGCATTATGTTCTTTCCGTCCGTAAATACGAGGATGGAAGCCTCTTCCCCCTCCATACAGTCCTCAACGATTATCTGGTTGCCCGCGTCACCGAATATCCGTTCCTCAAGTATTGAATGAGCCGCTTTGCACGCTTCGTCAACGCTGCGGGCGACAAAGACCCCTTTGCCTGCGGCCAGCCCGTCCGCTTTCACAACAATGGGGGCACCCGCTGATTTGATATAGTCCACAGCAGCCCCGTATTCTGAAAACACTTTGAAGTCGGCTGTTGGAATTGAATTCTGCTTCATGATGTTTTTTGCAAAGACCTTGCTTCCTTCTAGGCGGGCAGCAAGCTTTGAAGGGCCGAATATACGGAGTCCCTCTTTTGTGAACCTGTCAACAATGCCGGCAACCAGAGGAGCTTCGGGGCCCACGATTGTCAGGTCTATCTTTTCCTTTTTCGCGAATTCGGTCAGCTTTCCTATCCTGCTGTACTCAATAGGAACGTTTTCGCATATTCCGGCGGTTCCTCCGTTGCCGGGTGCACAGTACACTTTTGATACTTTTTTGGACTGCAGGATTTTCCATACAAGAGTATGCTCCCTGCCTCCGGAGCCGATAACGAGTACTTTCATCATGTTTTCCTTTCTGACCTGCCTATTCCATAAAGTGATACTGCCTCAATATTCCAACCTTCCATTATTCCATCATTCCGTTTGCTGCTGTTTCTTTTGAAGCATCTCTTCCGCTTTACGAACAGCCTGTGTATATACGGCCTTCAGGGGGATACCTTCTGAAAGGGCGATTGTCCGGCAGTTCTCATATTCCGGGGAGACTGTTACTCTCTCATTATCAAGATAACCGATAGTGCAGGAAACCGTTCCGTACGGAAGCTCTGCAGAAACGGTTTCTTTCCTTAATTTCGAACGTACTGCGGGAACCTCCCTGATGCCGAATGTCGAGGTTTCCCGGAACAGGATGCGTTTCATCATCTCTCTGTCCTGCCGTGAGCACAGTACGGATATTCGTATACCGGGCCTTCCTTTTTTCATTAATACGTGCGTAACCGTGCAGTCAAGAGCACCTGCGCTGAGTATCTTTTCAGTAAGGTATCCAACATGTTCGGGAACGGAATCATCGATATCCGTTGTAAGCTCGACCAGGGGTGATGTGACCGTACTCTCTTCACCCGAAACAATGCGGAGCATATTCGGTATCTCCGGTATATCCTTTTTTCCGCAACCGAGCCCTGTTGCGGACACGGTGAATTCCGGAGGAACAGCTCCGGGTGATTCGGCAGCCGCTCTGATCAAAGCAGCACCCGTGGGCGTGGTGAGTTCAGTCTCTATTTCCGTGAATATAGCGGGCGTGTTTTTGATAAGTTCAAGTACTGCAGGAGCCGGAACGGGAAGCGTGCCGTGTTCGCATGTGACCTGCCCTGTTCCAAGATGAAACGGGGAGGAATAGCATGACGTTACATTAAAGTATTCGAGCGCGAACGCGCTCACTGTGATATCTATGATCGAATCAACAGCTCCGGTTTCGTGGAAATGCACGTTTTCCCACTCCCGGCCGTGTATTTTTCCTTCTGCCTTTGCAAGAAGGGTAAATATCCGGACCGCTGTTTCTTTTGTTCTCTGTGGAAGCCCTGAATCTTCCAGCATTTCCCGTATGTCCTTCATTGTCCTGTGCTCATGCCCGTCGGGGGACAGAGACACGCTGAAGTCGGTCCCCGTTATGCTTCCGACCTGTTTTTTCTTGACGGAGAAGGAATACTCCCTGTCAAGGGGAAGGAGGGACAGGATGCGCTTCACCTCTTTCTCGTCAAGGCCCATATCAATAAAGGCTCCGGCACACATATCGCCGGAGATCCCAGAAAACATATCGAAATAGAGTACGGTTCCCATACAGTTATCTGCTTTTTGCAATGAATTTCATTCTCAGGTCATACAGAGCTCCGTTCAGGAAATTCTCTTCTTCCTCAGTAAGGTTTCCTTCGGTCTTCTGCTTGATCAGATCGAGAAGATCTATCGAATATTTGGCAAGATCGAGATTGACCGTCTTTTTATTTTCCAGCGGATTCTCTATTTCTCCGAGATGGATCATGATCTGTGTGACAAATCCCTGTAAATACTTGAGAAAATCGGGTTCCATCAGCCTTTTCCTTTTTTTCTGAAGTATCGTTCCGTGAAATCCCGGTAGTCCTGTTCCGTATCTATTCCGGGAACCGAATGTCCGGTTTCGACCACTTTAATAGCATATCCGTTCTCAAGAGCCCTCAGCTGTTCAAGGTTTTCAGTCATTTCCAGAGGGCTTTTCTCAAGTGATGTGAATGTCCTGAGAAACCCGCGTCTGTATGAATAAAGACCAAGATGAAGCAGAGGTGCATATTTGTATCCGGAATCGGGGTTCCGTTTAAAGGGTATTGGAGCCCTGGAGAACAGAAGGGCGTTGCCGCTGCGGTCCTTGACCACTTTTACGCAGGAAGGGTCAGTAATCCGTTCTATTTCGAGGGGTGCAGCTGCTGTTGCCATGTCAGCAGAAGGATCGTCCAGCAGGGCCTGAATGACCATGTCTATCACTGAGGGATCTATTTCAGGTTCATCACCCTGCACATTGACTACTATTTCGGCGGTGAGGGGTTCCGCTGCTTCTGCGATCCTGTCAGTACCGGATCCGTGGTCCGCGGACGTGAGGACAGCCTTTGATCCAAAAGGCCTGACCACATCAAGTATTTCCTCTGAATCCGCTGCAATGATAACATCATCCGGGATCTCTGCTTTGCATGCATTTTCGTATGTATGCTGAATAAGGGGTTTCCCTGTTTCTGAAAGAAGGAGCTTACGCTTGAGTCTGGTCGATTCCAGCCTCGCGGGTATGATGACAACAGATCCCGTGTTCATGGAATAAAGACATCTCCCGTCTGCGTGTTTTCTGCTTTTATCAATTCTATTATTCCGACACCGAAAGGAAGCTTGAGGATTATTTTAAGGGGGATGCCGTATGTAGAGTCAAGCCAGAGAAACACTTTTCCCCTTCGAACGAAAATACCTTCGAAGGCGTGTCTCGGCTTGAAGATATAAGCCGTGAACCTTCCGGTCTCATCAAGGACAATATCCCTTTCGGTAAGGTTCTGCACCTTTACGTTCATGATCTGTTTTTCATGGAAGAGGGGAACTTCGAGGTTCCTGCCGATTTCGGGAAGCGAGGTCCGGATGAAGTATAGAATGGAAAGAGAATCGTATACAGTATTGTCAAAATCAAGTTTTCCTTTGCTCGTGGAACTGTACTGCGTCATGGAATACGCAGCCGTCCGTGTTTTATAGTCCGGCCTGAACTGCACGGTCTTCTCGATTTCGCTTTTTCTGGTCTGCTCCATTTCAAATGATAGGGTCGAAAAATCATTTTTCCGCACTGTTGATCGGTAGGTATAGGAAAGGGAGGGGAACCACGGATGTGTTGAATTGGCGAACAGGGACAGATGGAGGATATCCTTATCCGTTTCAGACGCCTTTATCGCAAGTTCGGCCTTTCCGAGGGAACGTATGCCTGCGCCGCTGATATTATACGTAAGCTTTTCTCCCGGAACCATAAGACCGCGTTTGATTTCAGCGTCTTTTTCAGGGGAGAATTGTCTTCTGTCCGCAGGGGGGGTGTGGCATCCTGAAAATAAAACTGCTGTCAGCAGCACATACAGACAGCTATTCCGCAATGCATTCATGTATGATGTCCCAGAAAAGCTTTTCGTCATCCAGAATTTCTATTGTAATCGATAATGCTGAAAATTCAATATTATTTTTACTATTTTTAAAAAGAGGAGCGGCTTTTGTCATGTCCTTTTCGGTACATACAATGATCTCCGCACTGCACGCTTCCGCGTCCCGAATAACAGCCTCAATCTCCTTCTGGGTATACGCGTGATGGTCCGGGAAGAAACGGTGTCCTTTAATATCCGCACCGCATCCGGCAACCGTTTCGGAAAAGTAGCCGGGATCTCCTATGCCGCAGAACAGAAAGACCTTTTTTTCGTTAAGATAGCCGGATATTTTTTCGCCGGACTGTCCGCGCAGGCAGGCAGGCTTGTGCCGTGAACGGAACAGGGAGGGGGATGCAGTGTCTGTATCCCGTTGGGTGCCTGTGTCTGTATTGCTTTCGCATTTGGTCATAAGTATGATATCCGCCCTTTTTCCAGAACCCCGCATCTCCCTGAAGGGCCCTGCCGGCAACAGAAAATGGATTCCTGATTCCGTTCTGCTGTCGACCGTAAGTATATCGCAGATCCTGTGAAGCTTCCTGTGCTGGAACCCGTCGTCCAGTATGATCAGTTCGGCTCCCTGTTCGACCGCTTTCAGGCCTGAATCAGTCCTGTCGTGTCCGGGCACTATTATAATGTCCGGAAATTGTTCGCGGATCATAGAAAGTTCATCGTTCAGATCTTTTTCCCCGGATCCATAGTTCCGGGCAAGCAGTGCGGTTTTTCTTCCTTCTTTTCTGAAATGCTCCAGGAGCATAACAGCGGCAGGTGTTTTTCCGGTTCCCCCGACCGTGATATTTCCCACGCTGATCACCGGAACAGGAAGAACATGCTGTTTCAGGATGTGAAGATCATACAGCATATTCCGCAGAAAAGAGACAGTAGCGAAGCAGAGGGATAGAGGCAGCAGCAGTGCCCGTACGGGCACGAGTATAACCGGATGCGACCGCCCGTGTATAATGTTTTCGAAAAATATTCTTACTGACATACGTCTGGAAATTCTTTAATTATTCCTGCCTGTTCTTGCCGTCCTCCTCTTTTTCTGCTCCTTTTTTTTCTTCCGGTTCAGGAAACACCTTGTTTATTCCGTGCTGAACAAGTATGCCAATGAACGCAATCAGCAGAAAAAAGAAGAACCCCTTGGCCGAAGGATCAAGCCACCGCACGAATCCGCTCCCGCTTTTGCTGCTTTTGAAAAGGGCGTAGATGCCCACCATAAAACTGAAGGAGCCGATAACTGATGTTGATACGATAATAATGAACTTAAAAAAATATATAGAAAGGATGCCGAACAGGAGCAATCCGACAACAGCGGCTATGAGGGTGAATATATTCTCATTTTCACTGCCGCGGGCGAGCAGCGCAACCGGCCTGCTGGTGAGGATCAATCCCCCAAGTCCTCCCAGGAAGAACACAACCGCCTTCTGAAACGGGAGGGCGAGTATGAATCCCGCAACACCGAACAGGATCATGATCAGGATCTGAACAGTCCCGGTTATGTGAAAATATTCAGGGACAAGAAAATACGCGATATAGATGCCGATCAGAAGGCCAGTAATGGATACCGTGATCTTGTACAGTCTCCATCCCGCGACAAGAAGAACGAAGCCGAGAACGATAACGGCTATTTTGACTGCACTTTCTCCTGCAGTAGAAGAGGCATCACCCTCGGCACCGTATGCCAGGGCGGCAGAAATGTATAGCAGACACAGAAGTGCAGTGCTGAACAGATCGGATGAAGTGCATTCATTTTTCATATCATGTCTCCTGAAGTTATTCTACAGCGCATTCCTGCGCGCATTCTGCCCACTGGGTGAGCAGACCGGGGTCGTCATTGAATGAGTGGATATCGCTTATATTAAGGTCCATGGGATGTCCATCAGCGCGGTCCACCAGGTCCCTGATCGGTTTTTTCATCTCCTTTTTGTCCGTCAGGAAGAATGTTTTTCCCGGATGGTCGTGAACTTCAAGCACTGCGCTTCCTTTAAAGGTTTCAGCTGCCTTTGCCACTGAGGACCAGGGGGAAACGTGAAACCGCCTGAGATTGGGAAGGTCCCTGAGTATTTCCATTTTCCGGTCAAGGCATTCACACCCATGGTAATAGACGGTCTGTTCTGTATAGAATTCCGCAAGCCGTGCGTTATACGGATATACGAATTCAGCATACTGATCCGGGCCGAGGCCCGCGGATGTCTGTGCTGAAATATAGGTCCATTCGTCCCTCTGATCGGGCTTCCGTTTGCTGAAATCATCAGACAGGTATGCACAGTGAACGCGGAATCCGTACTGCTGGAGGTTGTCCTGAGAACTGAATACGTTTATAAGGCCGTTTTTTTTACGGACCGGTTCATATTCCTCCTGAGCGGACGTGATGAATTCCATCAGCTCCTTCACCTTTTCGGGACTGAGCATGACGTCCATAAGAATGTCCTGCATGCCGCGCATCCGCACAGCCGTGTCAAAGGGGGAATATGAGCCTCGGTTATATGACGGCAGTACAGTGAACTTCCCTCCGGTAAGATCCTCAGCTTTTTCCAGATGGGTTCCGATCTCATCCGTGTCCCATTCAAAAACCGGTTTTGTGAGCATGCTGATATCGATTTTTTCTTTAAAGGGAGGGTTGTATGCGTGGGCCCCGAGATCGTCATCAGATTCGGTCCAGCAGATCTCCACGCCCCAGTCCTGTTTCAGGGTCATCGGAACTGAAACAATAATCGTTTTCCACACGATATGATCGTCCGGCACGTTTTCAGCCATCCAAATACGCCTTCTGAGATCATACTCTATAGACCGGGCAAGGGGGTCGGTGCATTTCAGAAAATCAGGGCCGAACATGTGTTTCCACTGTGTGGGGGGTATCCCTTCATAGTACACGGATACGGGGATTTTATCGGTGGGCCTCAGTGCCTGATGGTCTGCCCACATCTTTTTCTTCTTATCCTCGACCGGCCGGTCTGCAAGGTCGGAGAGTTTTTCAGTAAGAGGAGCAAGAATATCTTTATCAGACTGCACCGTATTTCCGTTTCACAATAAATTTTTTGTCGATTCCTGCGACAAAAAATTTATTTCTTCAAGGGCCTCTATCTCGCGTTCGCGGGCCCGCGGGCTGTGCATCGGGTCGAGATTTCCGGTCGCCGGATGAAAGGGAAGCGGCTCCATCGTGTCAGCGTCAAGGGTTTGAAGCATAAGCCCGCCTATGTTCTCATTGGGGTAGTTCTGGTAGCATGCATTGAATGCCTTTATATATATATTCCATATCGTCTCTTTACCCGTAAGAACGAACATCCTGATTGCTGCGGCTGCACATTCGCGCACATTCCACCAGGGGGCTGTCCGGTATTCCCCGCCGCTGTCTATTACATCAGCCGTTCCCTGCATGTGTTTCAAATCAATGTTCTTGAACATCACGCCGTTGTCCGAGTATCCGTGCTCGTCAATGAATTTCAGGATGGCCGAAAGCACCGGAAGCATGTTGTCCCTGTTGTATCTGAATACTGTTGAGTCATTTTCAGGGAGAAAGCGATGGAACTCGCTGAAAAAGCCCGCTCCTTCTGCTGCGTGCCCGGGATCGCATATGATACGGCCCCTGTCATCCTCGTAAGGGGTTTTATATACTGGATGAAGGTATTCGGCAAACGTCTTTGTGTTCCGGTTCCAGTGGTATCCCAAAAATATATCCATTGCCCACCGGCCAGCCTGTACAAGTTTTTCCTTCATATCACTGTAGGAGCTGTCTCCGCGTGTTTCTAAAAGTCCTATAGTTTTCAGCGTATCCACGAGTGCTCCCGAGGAAACCATCATAAGACCGTGTGAATGCTGGAATGGGATTTTACCGGTCATATGGTTTGCGAACCTGTTTTCATGAGCAGCCCTGAAGGTTTCTTCCAGTATTTTCCAACCCATGTCGATTGCTTCTTTGTTATTTCGGAGCATGCCATACTGAAAAAAAGCGTTGACAGCGAAAATATGCGTGCCTGAGAATTCATGTTTCTGCAGCTTCAGGTTCCGCGGATCGTCGCTTGCACGGTTCGTTTGTATATCCACGAGAAAGGGGATCCTTCCATCGCATGTTTCAAGCCTCTGGTCCAGACATGTATACAAATGGTCGCAGTAGTCGTTGTAGAAATCTCTGAGATTTACGGTTACTTTGTCGCTGTCAATGTCAATTGTCTCCTCTGCATCAGGTATCCTGTTTTTCTGTAGAAAATAGCACCAGATCCCCAGTGCCCGGGTATCACCCCACGACCAGGCACGCTGTTCCTCAAGAGGACGAATGCGTCCGGTAACGGAGTCAACTTCAGCGCACAGCCCCGGAAACGTTTTGCCCGGATTGTCCTTTTCCCATTTCAATTTGAGCCGGGCAAAGAACCGCAACCCCTTTAGCTGGTATTCTTTATTGAATTGAAGAAGTTTCTGTTTGATTTCGGGCGTGATCGACGGAGCATCAAGAAGAAGGATATCTTCAGGGTTAGGAGGAACACGTTTATAATTCATGTGTAATAGTATCCATACAATTGGAACAAACGATTTATTGTATGTGTTTATTTTATAAAGCAAGAAGAAATTGCACAAAAAAGCGATTTCCCAAAGGCAAAAAAGGTGGGGTATAGGGGACAGCCTCTTTTCTAATGAAATAACCTGAGTAAAATTTCCTTGAAATTAATCTCTCCTATGGTAATATTATCCTTTTTTGCTTTGTGTTGTGGTGACTTTGTGGTAATGAATATACTCGGTATTGAAACATCATCCCGTGTTGCTTCGGTTGCCGTGGCGTGCGGAGATCGGATATTCGAGGTCACGGGCCCTTCAGATGCGCAGCACAGCGTAAGCCTTATTGACGACTGCAGGAAAGCAGCGGAAAAGGCGGGCATCAGGATCAGGGACTTTGACAGGATCGCAGTAGGGCTCGGTCCCGGCTCGTTCACCGGCATACGGCTGGGGTGCACTGCTGCAAAAAGCCTTGCCTGGGTGCTTGATGTTCCAGCAGGCGGTGTATCCACATTTCAGGCCCTTGCAGCTCGGGTGGTTTCGGAAACGGATACTGACGGACGCACGGTATATATTATAGGGGACGCCCGGAAGAATGAACTTTTCGCAGGGGAGTACCGTTCGTCAGAAGAGGGGGTGATTGAGGATTTTCTCGGGGTTGTCAGGCTTGAGGAAGCGGCCCGGTTTTTCAGGCAGGGCTCGATTGTAGCCGGGCCCGGCATCCGCACAGTGAAAGAGACGCTTGTTGGTGTGGAATGGGCGGATATTAAGGTCCCGACAGCTTCATTTGTTATTTCCGAAACAATCCGGACGTCGGTTTTTAAGCCGGCTGTTGAATCAGAGATAGAGCCACTATATCTTAAGCCGGCGTATGTTAATCTAAGTTTTTTGCCGCATGATGCGACAAAAAACTTGTAGAATAATTACCGAAAACCTATAGCGTATCATAGTAGTTTCTCAATGGTAAGCGGGTGAAAGCCGCCTTATGGAAATAGATTCCACTATCTAAAAAATATGTCACAGGAAGAAAAATCATGAAAACAACACTTTATTCCGCATGTCTGTTTTCCTTGTTAACCGTGTATGTTTCGGCACAGGAATTTCCCCGTGTCAACGCTGTTGTCAAAGCGGTGCGGAAATCGGGAGATTCTGTTGTGAATATTTCAACTGAACGGATTGCAAAACGGGTCGACCCTTTTCATGAATTCAGACGGCATTTTTTCCAGAGTCCGTTCGATGATTTTTTCGACCGGTATCAGCCGCGCACATACACAGAAAAAAACCTCGGTTCGGGAGTTATTATTGATTCCGGCGGGTACATCCTAACCAATGAGCATGTGATCCACGGAGCTACCAAAATCGTTGTTTCCCTTGCCGGGGACAAGGAAAATTATGAAGCTGAACTGGTCTCCTCTGTGCCTGAAAAGGACCTCGCACTTCTCAGGATCGAGCCTAAGAAAAAACTGAAAGCCATTGAAATGGGGGATTCCGATACTCTGATGATCGGTGAGACGGCAATAGCCCTGGGCAATCCGTTCGGTTTTGAGAGCACGGTGACCATAGGCGTGGTGAGTGCGACAAACAGGTCGATCTATTCCGAGGGAAATGTAATATTTTCGGGCCTTATTCAGACTGATGCTGCAATCAATCCGGGCAATTCCGGAGGAGCGCTCCTTGATATAAACGGACGCCTTATCGGCATAAATACTGCAATAAAGCCGGATTCCGAAGGGATCGGGTTTGCCATCCAGGTCAATGAGGTCAAAAAGGTGCTTAAAAGGTTGATTTCCGTTGAAAAGATAAAGGACCTGTGGCTCGGGCTTGAGGTGAAAAACGCAGGAGTACAGGGTGTTGCCGTTGTAACGGTGCAGAAGAAAAGCCCCTCTGCCGGGGCTGGGATCCGTGCTGGGAGTATTATTTCAAAAGTGAACGGTGTCCGTATAACGAACTGTTTTGATTTTCACAAGAAACTGATATCTTCAGCGGATAAAAGTACTGATATCGTTCTTACGGTCAACGGGAAGGACACAAAGATAGTACTGGAAAAGTACGGGGAGAATATCATAGCAGCTCGGTGCGGATTCAAATGCAGGACACTGACACGGTGGATGGCGAGAAGGCTCAGGATATCGATTACGACGCCGGGCGTGCTTTTGACGGAGGTATACAACAATTCCCCTGCGAGCGATATTGGCCTTGAAGTGGGGGATGTGGTCGTTTCTCTGCATGATACACAGATTTCAACTGTTGAGGATGTGCTGGATGTACTTGACCGGGTCGGGGAAAAACAGGAGATCAGCATAATCGTTGTACGCCGTAACAGGGCATACCCGCTTATGGGAAAAATTGAAGTAAAATAACCTTAAACAGGAATTTCTGCAAAGAATTTCCTTGACAGGTTCTGCAGCAGGTGTATAATTAAGAGAACTGTAATAAGTAATATTATTATTGTAATTTAGAATAAAGTTATTTTAATAAAACATAAAAAGCAGATATAAATTGTGCTAAAAGACAATATCTTAATTTATATAAGAAAAAAAAGAAAAACAACAAGAGGGGAGATATCAAAACGGTTCAATGTGGGACCGGCAGCAGTTTCCCAGGAATTGAAGCACCTATTCGAAAAGAAGCTTATTACTGAGGACGGTTTTGTCGAATCCACGGGGGGCCGAAGATCTGCACTTGTAAAGCTCGATCCTGAATTCGGTACAGGGATCGGTCTGGAAGTTTCACGCAGGGGCATACGCTCACTGCGGATGAAATTTGACGGCACGACTCTTGAGGAGAGGGTGTACCTTAAGGATTCCTTTTCAACAACCGGAAGCGCAGAACAGGGCCTGCAGGCACTCAAGGAGTGTATACGGAATTCACTTGAAGCCGGAGTTGATGCTGTAGGCATAGGAATCGCGATAAGCGGAATAGTCGACCGGGATAAGGGCATTTCAGTAAGCTTTCCGGATTTTCCTTCATGGTCGGATGTCAGCCTCGGGGAGGAGATCGAGAACGAATTCGGGATCCGGACCGCGGTCGAACCTCTCATTTACGCTTCGCTTCGAGGGGAATATATCTATGGCAGAAGCGCCGATTGCGATGACCTTCTCTACATTCACATAGGAAAAGGCATTTCATGCGGGGCCGTTTTCAGGGGAGAGATATATTACGGGGCATCCGGTACGGGAGGAGAGCTTGGTCATACGGTTGTTGTTCCTGACGGCCCCCTTTGCTATTGCGGAAAATACGGATGCCTTGAAAGTGTGGCCTCACCCGTATTTATGGAGAGGGAAATGAAGGAGGCAGTCAGGAACGGTGTGAGCACCCAGTGTGCTGATAATGGAGACATCACCATAAACAGCATTTTAAACGCTGCTGAAGAGGGAGACCGGTTCGCGCGGAGCATTGTTGAACGGGCAGGTGAGCATATCGGCAGGGCAGCTTCAAATCTTGCGGATATTTTTGCCCCGGATATGGTCGTTGTAGGCGGGGCGGTCGTACATGAGCATAGCCTTTTCTTTAATGTTATACGTTCATCATTCGAATCAAATGTGATAGATTCCTGCCGGTCCTGCCGTATGGAGTCCGGAAGAATGAAGGAAAAAGCGGGCCTGGCAGGGGCGGGAGATACAGCGTTTTCACATATTTTCACGGATTAATCGTTTCTATAGTATGAGGAGGAAGACATGAAGGTTATCATTGCTGAAACATCGGAGATGATGAGCCAGAAGGCGGCAGACCTGTTCGCGGATCGGATACGGGCCAAGCCGAACATCGCACTCGGCCTGGCAACAGGAGGAACACCTGAAGACATGTACGCGATTTTGGCCGGGAAATGCGAGAATGAGGGGCTTGATTTTTCCCATGTCATGACATTCAACCTGGATGAATACGCGGGACTCGCGCCGGACCACGACCAGAGCTACAGGTATTTCATGAACGTGAAGCTGTTCGATAACCTTAATATCGACAAGGCGAACACCCACGTGCTGAACGGACTTGCCGAGGACCTTGAAAAGGAGTGCAGTGAATTTGAAGAGAAGATCAAGAAGGCAGGCGGAATAGATCTCCAGCTTCTGGGTATCGGCAACAACGGCCATATCGCTTTTAACGAGCCATGCTCTCCATCCGATTCAAGGACACGGGTTGTGGATCTGACCGAAAGTACGATTAAAGCGAATGCCCGTTTTTTTGAGAATGAGAACGATGTGCCCAGGCAGGCCCTTTCAATGGGGATCGGGACTATCAGAGAGGCTGCCGAGATCCTTCTCATAGCATCAGGCAGTGGTAAAGCTGACGCAGTACAGAAAACACTTGAAGGTCCGGTTACAGAAGATGTTCCAGCGTCTCTTGTCAAGGACCATGATAATATTACGTTCATTCTTGACAAGGAAGCTGCGGCAAAGCTGGAAGGAGAGTATTAGTACCCGAAAAGCAGACCGGACAAGAAGAATATAGAAGGAAATAAGGTTGAATTTACTTGATCAGTTGAAAGAGAAGGCCCGCCTGCATTCTGCCCGGATCGTGTATCCGGAGGGTGATGACGAGCGTATCGCTGAAGCCGCCTGCAGGGTGAAGGAGGAGAAGATCGCGGAGCCGGTCCTTATCGGAAATCCTTTACGGGTGAAGGAGTCCATGCAGGAGAGAGGGGTGGATACGAGGAGCCTGGAGATCATTGATCCGGGTGAAAGCGAACTGCTTGAGGAATTTATCGGCCAGTACAGTCGGGCCAGGAATGTCAAGCAGAATATTGCCCGTCGAATCGTGGCTCGACCCCTCTTCTTCGGAGGTATGATGGTGAGAAACGGACATGCCGGAGGGATGATCGCAGGTGCAGACCATGCAACAGGTTCGGTTATCCAGGCCGCATCCCTGACAATAGAGTTGAAGCAGGGGTTTTCTTCGCCTTCCAGCTATTTTGTCATGGTTGTGCCCGAGTTCCAGGAAAAAAAGGATACAATATTTATATTTGCCGATGCTGCGGTGAATGTGTATCCCGACCCGCAGATGCTTGCCTCATCAGCAGTGTCCGTTGCCCGCGACGCAGGAGATCTTCTCGGTATTGAGCCGCGGGTTGCCTTCCTCTCCTGTTCTACCAAGGGGTCGGCCAGGCATCCGGAAATAGACAGGGTGACAAAGGCTGTCGATATTGCACAACGCATGGATTCCGGTTTTGACATTGATGGTGAACTGCAGGCGGACGCGGCCATAGTGCCGCGGGTGGCTGAGAAAAAAGCCAAGGACAGCTCGGTCGCGGGAAGGGCTAATGTGCTGATCTTTCCTGACCTTGATGCGGGTAATATAGCGTATAAACTGGTCCAATACACAGCGAACGCGTTCGCCCTGGGGCCAGTTATGGTCGGCTTCAGCCGGCCGGTCAACGATCTTTCGCGCGGAGCGGTTGTTGACGATATTATAGGTATGAGTGCTGTTACAGCAATTCAGGTTCACGCGGAAGAACAAGGAATTTTGGAGTCCGGAGATTAGAGTACTGGAGTAGCGGAGTAATGGAGTACTGGAGCAACGTTATTTTCGATTTGCGATTTGCAATTGATAATTTAAAAATGCTAATTTTTCAATTTGCAATGAATAGGATCAGCCCGTTTTGAAAACCTTTTTTTGAGGAGAAAAAAATGTCTGACACGATTGAACGGATAAAAAAAGTTACGGCGGAGCTTCTGGGAGCTGATGAGGGGAGCATATCAGAGGATTCAAGGTTTGTCGAGGATCTGGGTGCGGAGTCTATCCAGTCCATAGAACTTGTGGCAGCCTTTGAAGAGGAATTTGATATTGAGATGGATGAAGACCAGGCACTTGCCGTGAAGACGGTGGGAGACGCAGCTGTTTTTATTGATAAAGTGATCGGAAGTTAATTCTAACTTCCGGAACGCGGAATTATAAAAACACCAGCATTAGAAATAAAGGATAAGAGGATTATCCGCTTTTAACTTTTGACCTGCGACTTTCGACTCTTAGGTATTATATTGGAGTGTGCTATGAATGAGACCGGCTATAAGTCTGTTACAGAGGCACAGATCGAGGTTCTCACGCGCAATGGATGCCGGGCGGACAACTGGTGCGATGTGTATGCCGGCGAGGGTTTTGATCCTGAACGGGTGTCCGAAACCGTATTCAAGAACGAGGTCAGGATAGGAAGCCTTGCAGGGGAAGTGGACACACCGGAAGGATTGAAGACCCAGTGTTCGATTTACGGTGCCAATCTCGACAATGTGACCATCGGGGACAACTGTCTGATCAGGAATATCCATTCGTGGATCATGAATATGGATATAGGCTCGAATGTGGTCATAGTCAACCTGGGAAGGCTTGTGTGCACTGGAGAGACTTCGTTCGGAAACGGGAGTGAACTCGAGGTGCTGAACGAGGCAGGGGGCAGGGAACTCCCTATAACAACCCAGACAAGCGCGCAGATCGCTTACCTGCATGTGCTGTACAGACATAACGCACCCCTTATCGAAAAACTGGACTCCCTTGCCGGGAATTTTTCAGAGCAGTCGAAACGGGAGAGGGGGTGCGTGGGCGACTACACAAGGATAATGAATTCCGGACGGATCACCAACGTAAATATCAGCGAGCACGCCCTTATCGGAGGGATTTCCACGCTTGAGAACGGAACCGTCGTCTCCACAAAGGAGGCTCCCTCCAAGATAACCAATGGTGTAACTGCAGAGGATTTTATTTTTCAGCAGGGCTGCAGGGTGTCCGACCGGGCTGTGCTTTCAAAGGTCCTGGTCGGGGAAGGTTCCAGGATCGGGAGCCAGTTCTCTTCTGAAAACTCGGTATTTTTTGCCAATTCACAAGGGTTCCATTCTGAAGCGGTTGCTGTATTCGGAGGCCCGTATACTGTAACCCACCACAAGTCCACGCTTCTTATCGCCGGGCTATTCTCGTTTTATAACGCCGGAAGCGGGACAAACCAGTCCAATCATATGTATAAACTGGGGCCGGTGCACCAGGGAATCCTGGAACGCGGATGCAAGACCGGGTCTTTTTCATATCTTCTCTGGCCTTCCCGCGTGGCTCCGTTTACAGCCATCATAGGCAAGCATTACTCGAATTTTGACGTGCCTGATTTCCCTTTTTCCTACATAGACGAGGATAACGGCAGATCAGTGCTGATCCCCTGTATGAACCTGTTCACCGTGGGAACGTTCAGGGACGGAGCGAAATGGCCTTCGCGCGACGGCCGAACGGCCCGGTGTCCCCTTGACAAGATCATTTTCGACATTCTTTCACCCTACACCGCGGAAAAAATGATTCGGGGAAGGGATATACTCACGGACCTGTACGAAAAAACAGACCGGAAACAGGAATATATTACCTATAACGGGATCCGTATCAAACGGCTCCTCCTCAGAACGGGAAAACGGTACTATTCCATGGCCCTTAACAAGTATTTCGGTGATGTTATCGTAAAAAGGGCTGCGGCTGAACAGGTTTCCGAACCTGCCGATATGTTTGCATACGACAGTGAAGGTGTTGCAGAGGAAAGCGGATGGGTGGATGTGTCCGGCCTGATATGTTCCGGGAAACGGCTTCAGCAGGTTGTTTCAGGAATTGAGAAGGGGGAACTGGACACGTTTGAAAAAGTGCACAGTGCGTTTAACATGGTATACAGCTCATACGAAGCGGACGAATGGAACTGGTTCCTCAACACATATAAAAAGCTTAACGGGAAAGACCTTGCCGACGAAAGCGCGGACAATATCAAGGCCTTTCTCTCAGAATGGCGCAGCGCATCCTTAAAAATATACAATATGGTGCTTACGGACGCTGAAAAGGAGTTCGATGATTCCGTAAAGATCGGATTCGGTATAGACGGGAACAAAGAGGAGGATTTCAGGGCTGTCAGGGGCGAATTTGACAATAATTCGTTCGTGAAGAATATCAGAGAGCTCATTGAAGGGGTGGAGAAGGATTACGAAAACCTTATGTCCCTTTTCTGAATTCATACGCTCCGATATCAATCTTTCCGTCGTTGAAACGTTCGGCTCTGCTGCAGGGATGTTTATATTCATACGCGGGGGAGCCTCCTGCTGTGAGGGATTTGAATGGTTCGGGCAGTATAAGGTCTTTCAGGGGGATGCCGTTATCAACAATACCCTTGTAAGGTCGGTTAAGTGTGAAATCCCGTTTTTCAGGGTTGCCGAAGGGAGGCACAACAGCACCAGTTCCGGCAAGAATGTTCCTGCTCATATCGATCCCTGTCTTTTTTAAAGATTCGGCCCAGCAATGTGAAAACCAGTTGCCCATTCCTGTAACCCCTTTCGGGTCAGCATTCATGCGCGTGACCAGAAAATCCTGATGTTTGTTTTTAGAGCTACCGTTCCAGAATATATTGTTTATCAGGACAGCTTTTGAGCTGGTTGCAGTCAATTGCAGCAAAGCGGGTTTATAGGGTGATATAACAGTGTTGTTGATTATATACAGTGTGCCTTGCCTGTCGTGGTGGCCGTTCGATCCGAATTGCAGCGTGTGTGTATTACCTCTGCAGTCGGGGTGTTTAACTATTATATTACCAATAATGCATGCACTGCTTTCAGGAATATCAGTATAGCCTTTTGCGTCTACAAGGCTTATTTCCTTGTCCGAGGCGTCGTGTATATACGAATACTCTACTGTTAAATGATGAGCCCTGCTTTTCAGACTGCTGCTTGTCGTACTCGCGTAGATATCACACCCGGATATTATGATACTGGTGCCGCTTATGTAAAGATTGTGCGCTCCGGGGCCGTGTTTGCATCCGTTATGGTGTATGCTGCAGTATTCTATGCGAATATTTTTTGCAGTATCTAGCGTGCCGTCCCCGTTTGAGAATATACCGTCATTACAGTGGTGTATATCACACCCGCGTATAATGACATCACTGGCCTGATTCACCCGCAATCCCGCACCGTTGCCGGTTTTGTTGGTAGCATTGTAAATATCAAGATTCTCGATAACGGTTCCGCTCGCCTGTTTGTACACCTGGAACACGGCTCGGGGAGACCTGTAGTTCTTTCCTTTTCCGTCAATTCTGACACGTTCTCCGTTTTCCGTATTCACTCCTTTAATAACGAGCTGTTTTTTCACCTTCAGTCCCACCTTTTCATAGGGTGTATTGTCTTTTTTCGGGTGGATATATATGGTATCCCCGGGCTTTGCGGCTTTGTACCCCTGTTCGATTTCTGAGAATTTCTTGCCGGGTCCCACATGAAGGGCGCTGTGCGTGTCTTCATCAGTGTGAGCACAGGCAATGAAACAGATTGAGATGCAGAAGATATACAGGTATTTCATTTCGGTCTCCTCTGAAAACAGTATGCGGATAGTATACCCCATGTCCTTTGTTTGTCAAGCTTTGTGTCGGTTTTTTTCTTGCATTCAGTCCGATACTCAATACAATACAGAGGAAAAGTCCCGGTTCAATATGCGTTTTACAAGGAGATATCTGTTATGTTTATTCCGCTTATAATGGCAGGAGGGGTAGGAGAACGGTTTTGGCCCCTAAGCAGAAGCACAATACCAAAGCAGTTTCTGTCTATTGTTTCAGAAAAAACAATGATTGCAGATACAGTTGAACGGCTTTCAAAAATTGCTTCGTCTGAACATATATTCATTGCTACTGCTTTATCGCAGGCGGAACTGGTGAAGAAGCATCTTCCCGGAATTGACGAGAAAAATATTATTACTGAGCCTGCGCTCAGGAATACAGCTCCCTGTATTGGCCTGTCAGCTTATACCATTCGGGAGCGTTTTCCGGATGAAGATACCGTGGTAGGAGTTTTCCCTGCCGATCATGTGATACGGGATACTGATGTATTTGAAAAAACGATTGAAGCTGGTTATACAACAGCTCTTGAAAAAGGTCTGATATGTCAGATAGGTATTGCTCCCACGTTCCCTTCAACCGGATACGGATATATCCATAGGGGAGGACTTCTTGAAAGTATAGAGGGAATTGATATATATAATGTTCTCGCATTCAGAGAAAAACCCGGAATTCATACAGCTGAAGAGTATTTGGAAACCGGAGAATATTACTGGAACGGAGGCATGTTTATTTTCAAGCCTGAAGTTATGATCGAAGAATTCAAGGAACACCTTCCGGACATGCATGAAGGATTTGAGAAGATCTTTGAATCAGGGGGAGAGAAGCTGGATGATATTTATCCGGAACTTGAAAAAATTTCAATTGATTACGGTATTATAGAAAAAACCGATAAACGATGCGTTGCTGAAGCACATTTTTACTGGGACGACGTGGGTGCATGGGATGCTGTAGGGAAATATTTTGAAAAGGATGAAAACAGGAATGTTGTAGAGGGAACCTTTTTCGGGGAAGACTGCGATGAATGTATTGTATTCAATAAAAGCGGTTTTGCTGTTACGGGTGTGGGCCTTGATGAAATGATAGTTGTTGCTACTGATGATGCGATCCTCATATGTCCGAAAGACAAAGCGCAGGGAGTGAAACAGATCGTGAAGAAACTGAGGAAAGCAGGAAAAGACGAATTGATATGAACGATACAGAGCCAAAGCTTCTGGCCGGAATCGATTATGGGAGACGCCGGATCGGAATAGCCTTGAGTGACAGGCTGGGGCTGACCGCACAGCCGTTCCAGCAGATTGAGGTAAAGGACATGCAGGATGCTGTGCAGAAGACAGCAGGAATCCTGCTTGAGAAAAAGATAGACAGGGTAATCTACGGTATGCCTGTGAATATGGATGGAACCGTGGGAGAGATGGCAAAGGAAGTTGAGGCATTCGCGGATATGGTCAGCAAACAGGCTGATATTCCGTATGAATTCTTTGATGAACGGCTTACTTCTGCTCAGGCGCACGGTATCCTTAAACAGGCCGGTTATTCGGGAACGAAAAAGAAGAAGAAACTTGATATGGTATCGGCGCAGATAATGCTTCAGAGTTATATGGATACCAGCAAAAAAAAGTAGTTGGGTTAAGGTAAAGTAGTTAGTTTGGGGCAATTAGTTAGGTAAAGATGTCTCAGGCATTAGCCTGCGTTAAGGCGATCCTAAAGGATCGCACTACATGTTTAGAAAATTTGTGTTTTGAACAGTCGAGACGGTTTAGAACTTAGAGTTTATTTCTTAGAATTTCCGGACAGCCTGTTTTGTTCCAGCTTGTCCGGGATAAAGGACTGTCCATGTCAAAAAACCGGGTTATAAAAAAGCTTTCAGGTTTAAAGAAACTTGCAATTGCGGCAGGGATTATTGCAGGTATTACCGCTGCAGTCCTTATTGTCTATACGATCGGCCGGCTCGAATATCCTTCTGATAAATTTCTGGATCTCCTGTTTAATCTGCGGGGGAAGATAGAAGCAAGAGATGATATAGTCATTATTGAAATTGACGAACAGTTTAAGAAAAAACACAGGGAAACAAATGCTCCTGTTTCCCGGAAGTATCTGAGTATTCTTCTGAATGAGCTGGTAAGACACGATGCAGATGTCGTGGCATTTGATAAAGTGTTTTTAAAACCTGACTGGTCTTCGGACGGTGATGCCCTGTTTGCAGATGCAATAAATAAAGCATGGGACAGTGATATTCCTGTAGTGATAGGTGGATATTTCAGTCATAAATTAGGGTTGCAGACTTCAATGGAAAAGTTCGATGCTCAAATAGGACTTATCAATATTGACAAGGATCCGGACGGGCCTGTGCGCCGGATGCGTCCTATATATATTATGGCAGACGGATCATTCAGCCCTTCATTTTTTGTGGCATGCTACTTTCTTAAAGAGAACCTTGAAGAATGTAAGGTCGGCAGCGAAGAAGATGGATATGCCTACAAAATAGGTGACCGTTTGGTTGAAAATGATCTTATGACCATAAATTACACAGGAGGCCGGGGAAATTTTACCTGTATTTCAGGAGTTGATATTCTTTCCGGCTCTTTTGATAAAAAACTTGTAAAAGATGCTGTTGTAATGATTGCAGATACAACTCAGGCTTCCCAGGATTTTTTTAATGTGCCCTATTATCGGGATGCAAAGGGTATAGATTCAGAAAAAGCAAGCAGTCTTATTGAAACCGGTGAAATAGCCGTAATCCAGGATGTAACAATGCCGGGAGTGGAGATTCATGCAAATGCACTTCAGTCTATTATGGACAATTCATGGATACGCTCCAGTTCTCAAGGGAATGTTATCATCTGGCTAATCATCCTCGGTGCTGTTACGGGAATTTTATTCTTTTTCCCGAAAGTCCCCACATGGCTCACAGCAGTTATCGGGATCTGTGTTATCAGTGCTGAACTCGGTACTGCGCATATTCTTTTTGCGGGTTTTTACTGGTTCGACATGGTGCCGATCTTTCTGGTCACGGTCCTGAATTTCGGGGGAGGAGCCCTGTACAAAATCCTGGTACTTGCGAGGGCGAACAGGAAAGTATCCAATATGTTCGGTCAGTATGTATCCGCCAATATTGTTGACAAGATCCTCAAGGAGGTGGATATCACGCTTGGAGGACAGAATGCAGAGGTGACGGTCCTGTTCAGCGATATCCGGGGGTTTACCCCTATTTCTGAAAAACTGACCCCTGAAGAGATCGGACGTCTTCTCAATACATATTTTTCAGTTATGATCAAGACCGTATTCGATCATGACGGTACCCTCGACAAGCTCATGGGTGATGCGATCATGGCATTTTTCGGCGATCCGGTCAAGTACGGGGACCATCCGGAAAAGGCATGTGCGACCGCCCTTGCGATGATGCGGAAATTGGATGATATGAAGCAGGATCCGCCTGTGCCCGGTATTGAGATGGTGAATATAGGCATTGGTCTGAACACAGGGCAGGTTACGGTCGGGGATCTGGGTTCGTTCGAATACCGTGACTATACAGTAATAGGCGACAATGTTAATCTCGGCTCAAGGCTTGAAGGCATGAACAAGATGTACGGCACGAATATTATTGCAAGTGAATTTACTCAGGCAAAAGTACAAGATTCATTTGAGTTCCGCAAGCTTGACGCGGTCAGGGTAAAGGGAAAGACCAAGCCGGTTACTATTTTTGAGCTTCTGGGAAAGAAAGGGGATCTGGAGAGCAGTGCGATGGAACAGATACGGTCCTTTGAAAACGGCCTTGAACTTTATATGCGGGCCGAATTTTGCAAGGCAAAGGATGTATTTGAAAGTATAATTCAAGCCGCAGATGACGGTCCTTCACAAACCTTTAAAAAACGTTGCGATGAATATATTAATAATCTGCCAGAAGACTGGGACGGAGTATATACGGCAACGAGTAAGTGAAAAGTACGCGGAGTCCAGAACGTCGAATAATCGTAAAGGCCCAAGGGACGCACTATTTAACAATCATACTTCAAAAATCAAAAATTAATTCTTCTTGACTATTAAAAAAAAACGGATAGAATATTCTTTTCCGTAAGGAGTCTACTAATAGAAATTTACTGTTTTTAAGGAAGAGAGCATGAGTTTTGGAGATTTTTTCGGCAAAAAAGGCACATCCCCGGTGCCTTCAGTGTCGCCGCTGTTTCTGGTCATCGGAGTATGCATACTCGTAATCATACTGGGGATTTTAATATTCACAGTAAAATCCTGGGTTAATGTGAGCCCGGGCGAGATCGCGATCTTTGTTAAGAAAACAGGCGAATTGCCCCCGCCCGGGACTATTGTTGCCGATTCTGAGAAGTACAAGGGTGTACAGAAACTTGTGCTTTCCGAAGGATGGCACTTTATGAATTACTTTGTGTGGCAGCGGGTGGATATCTCCGATTATTCCACAAAGATCAAAGTGCCCGAGGGAAAATGCAGGATCAGGGTGCGGCTTTCGGGCGAGCGGCTCGATATTGAAAAAAACGACGTGATAGCTTACGGGGACAATGAAAAGGGGATCACTCCGGAATCGATGCTGCTCAAGCCGGGGACCCACGCGATCAACCAGCTTGAATACTTTGTTACTCAGGAAGAGGATCCCATCCGTATACCGAGCGGTTTTGCAGGTGTGGTCCTGAATAAAGCAGGCAAGGTTGAAGATGAGGCCAATGTATTTGTAGTTCCCAAAGGAAGCAGAGGAGTACAGAATGAGACCTTGAGCCCGGTCACCAAGTTCATCAATAAATATGAACAGGAGATTTTTCCCATAGACATGAGGTCTCAGATCTATCAGCTGGGAGGGGAAGAAAAAGCTACACGCGAAACAGAAATGATCGGCAAAGCCATAACATTTCCCTCAAAAGACGGATTCGGAATTACACTTGAAGGGAAGATCGAATGGAAAATTGACCCTGAACGCGCGGCTGAAGTCTATGTGAAATATGTTGACAGCCGGAAGGTCAGAAACTTGGTTATCACCTGCGTAGTTGAGAAGATCATCCTCCCGAATACGCGGAGTTTTACGCGCATCTACGGATCAATGGAAGAGGCACGCAACTTCATAGAAGGGAGCACACGCCAGATTTTTCAGGAAAAACTCTTTAAGGACCTGAAGGAGCACTGCCAGAGACAGGGCATCCTTATTATCAATGTGTCAATAACCGAGATGCTTCCTCCTAAGGAAATCGCTTCTTTGATTAACGAACGTGAAGTAGCAAAAAGGCTTAAAGCAAAGTACATTAAAGAGAAAGACAGGGAAATACAGGAAAAGCAGCTTGCCATGGAGAAAAAGAAACAGGAACGGAACCGGCTGACAAAAGAGATGGAAGCTAGAATGTCTGTGTACAAAACAAAAGCTCAGCAGGATAAGAAGGTGGCTGAAGTTGAAGCCAGAAAGATGCTTTCGGTTGCCAAGCTGCAGCTTGAAGCTTCACGCAAGCTGGCTAATGCCATCCTTTCCAGAGGCCAGGCCAAAGCTGACATTATCGGGTACAACAATCTTGCGGTCTCTGCGGGTATACGCAAAGCAGCTGAAGCATTCAAGTCTGGTGAAAGCTATGCCCGGTATCTGTTTCTGCAGAAGGTTGCTCCGGGATTCCTGTATATCCTTGCTAATACGGATGGGCCTTTTATCAAAGTTTTTGCGGAACTCTTTGAGAAAGGGGGGGCAAAATGAGCGATAACAATATAATACAACAGGCTGAACAGCATGCAAATAGTCCTTCAGGAGGAAAAGGGGGTCTTGTCGGGTCAATCGCAGGAGCAGTATTCCTTCTCCTGTTTATGTATTTTGGTGTATGGATCTGGGGTATAAAGCGTGTGTATGTGCCTCCCGGAAAATCACTTATGCTGACACGCCAGCTCGGAGGAAAGGAAAACCCCAATCCTGATGAGAATATTGTTGTGGATGAAGGATTCAAAGGTATCCTGAAGGAAGTGCTTGGTGAAGGCCGCCACTTCATTAATCCGGTTGTTTATAAAAGGGAACTGGTAGATACGGTAACTATAGAACCGGGCAAAATGGGTATTGTAACGTCCAATTCAGGAACAAAACCTGAAAGCGGGAACTTTATTGTGCTTAAAGGGGAAAAGGGTATTCTTGAGGATGTGTACCCGCCCGGGAGATACCGTTTTAATCCCAAGGCTTATTCTGTTGAAATACTCGAACATATTGAGATCAGGCCGGGTTATGTTGGATGTGTAACACAGCGTTCATCCCATGTTCGGAGCAAACCCACACTGTCCGGTGAAAAGACAGGTATATGGAAAGAAGTGCTTCAGCCGGGTATTTACTATATGAATGCCTCTATCCGCCGTCCGGGGAAAGAGATGGGAGCACGTGCCTATATTGTAGAGGTGGTTGAAGTCGGGTACAGGCAGGAGACGTTTCGAGCTATACGGTTCCCGTCCAAGGACGGATTTGATATACTGGTAGACGTATCTGTTGTATGGGGACTTCATCCGAAGAACGTTCCTTCAGTTATCAATAAATACGGTAATATTAAGGAAGTAGTGGAAAAAGTGATTAAACAGCAGGTTGAATCTATCTGCCGTCTTGAAGGCTCGAAATTCACTTCCAAGGAGCTTCTGCAGGGTGCAACACGTCAGAAGTATCAGGATGCATTTACATCCACCCTGTCAAAGGAATGTGAGGAAGCAGGCATTGACGTTCAGATAGGCCTTGTACGCGGAATAAGGATCCCTACAGAGATCAGTAAGCCTCTCCAGCAGGAAAAAATTGCAGAAGAGGAGATGCTTACAAAAGCGGAACAGCAGATAACACAGACTGTGCTTAATGAACTTGAAGAGCTCAGAGCTGATGTACAGAAGGGCATTAAGGAAATTGAGGCGGAAACTTCCAAGATGGTTGCTGAGATCCAGGCAGAGGGGCAGAAGGTCGTAGCTGATATAAGTGCGGAAAAAGAGCTTGAAGTGGCAAAGATCATGGAGGAAGTAGCAAAGCTTGAAGCTGAAAGAGAACGTGTTATGGGTAAAGCTGAGGCTGAAGTTGAGAAGATGGTCAAAGAAGCAGAATCAGATCTGTTCCGCCTGAATGTGGAGGCTCTGGGTACTGCACGCGCGTATGAACTCTATATTTTTGCGCGCAACCTTCCGGACAGCATAAAGTTTATCCTGAGGTATGCAGGTGAAGGAACATTCTGGACAGATCTTCCCGAAGTCATGAAGAACATCAAGAACTTCTCATCGTTCAAGATACTGGAGGGAGGCAGGAAGAAGGAAAGCCTTGGAGGTCAAAGGTAGGAAGCCGGAAGTGAGACGCCTGATGCAGGGATAACTGTTGAAAAAGGGCTTGTAGGGGCACGGCATGCCGTGCCCCTACACATTTTGTTTCGTTTCGATCTGATGTAAAGACAGGTAAGCAGAGCATGAAAGAATAAGGAATGCCGGAACCCGCTGTTGATATAAAGAACGTCGGCCGGAAGTTCCGCAGGGGAGGGGAAGATTTCTGGGCCCTCAGGGATATAAGCCTGCGCATTGAAGCCGGGCAGGTGCTTGTTATCACAGGACGTTCCGGCTCGGGTAAAACGACCCTGCTGAATATTCTGGGGGCACTGGAAACGGCTACACAGGGAAATGTGCGTGTATGCGGATTCGATCTCGGTTCACTGCGCGCGTCGCAGCGTGCCGAATTCAGGCGGGACAGGGTGGGGTTTGTATTCCAGGCATTTCACCTGATAGAGGAGAAGAGCGCGGTTGCCAATGTCATGCTTCCCCTTATGATCGCGGGCGTGCATCCGGCAGAGGCCGAACAGAAGGCCCTGGAACACCTGGAGAGCGTCGGTCTTGCAGATATTTCCCGGGAAAGGGTTGAGACGTTCTCTGCAGGCCAGAAACAGCGTACAGCACTTGCGCGGGGTCTGGTGAATGATCCTGAAATACTCATTGCAGATGAACCCACAGGCAACCTTGACAGGGAGAACGGAGCTGCCGTTTTCTCACTCCTTATGGAGAACGCAGTTCAGAAGGGAAAAACTGTTCTGATAGCCACCCACGATATAGCAATTCTGCCTGATTCTATTGAGTACATGATATCCCTTGAAAAAGGGAACATTGCATATGATACGAAAACAGTTTAATATACTACGCCTTTCTATTGACAATCTCAGGAGGAGATGGCGTATATATACTCTCCTTGCAGGCGCGACTGGTTTAGGAACTGCGGTGATCCTGTGTTTGTTTTTTTCAGCGGATCTTCTGAAGCGAACAGCACAGCTGAATCTGATGAGCCTTCCTCTGAACAAGCTCAGAGTGTATCCCGGGGATTCAGCTGACGGCACCGGGGAAAGGAATGGTGATATATCATCAGAAGAGATAGATATGTTAAGACAGGATCCGGATGTGCTCCGTGTATGGCCTCAGATAGATTACGGCAGATCCGCGCAGATCTATATAACGGTCAGACTGCCGAGAACAAATCCTCAGCCCTACCATATTACGGTGGAAGTGTTCGGTGTGCCGAAAAAACTCATAGAACAGGACCTGTTTAAGGGGAGTTCCTTCGCATATTCAGGCAAAGCGAATGAACCGGTACCGTTGATATTTCCGGAGCGTGTCGTAAATATGATGAAACGGGGAATCGAGCAGAAGCTGAATAACCTTATACTTATTCCTGCAAACTATGTTAAGATGATTGATGTACATATTGAGCTGAATGTAAAGAGAGGATTGTTTACAAGCGGAACACAACCCATTAACTGCGTTCCTGCCGGTTCATCTTTGAATATACAGCAGAACGGGGTGGCTGTTCCCATGGAAGCTGTAAGGGAATGGAATAGAAAATATGCCAGGGAGAAGGATCCCGGAGCATATTCACGCGTACTGATTGAGACCGCACATCCTGAAAAAGCTGCGCAGATTGCAGAAGAGCTGGAGAAAAAGGGATATCATATCGAGTCAAGCCGTTCAACATTTGAACAGATACAGAATATGTTTGCAGGTGTACACGGGGCAGTCGCAGTATTTGGTTTTTTAATTGTACTTTCTATAGGTGCGGGCCTTTTCAACGGTATGAACCTGGTGGTATTTGCTGAACGGGATATCATAGGTGTGATGAGAGCTGTAGGTGCCAAAAGAAGAGATATTCTGGAAAGTCTCCTGCTGCAGTCTGTAATAACAGGGATTGCAGGCGGGATTTTCGGCACTGCTGCTGCTTTTGGAACCGGGTTTATAATTGAACAGCCCCTTATATCGCTGATCCGGGATTACGGCATATCTGCTGACAGTTTCATTATATTCAGGCCGGTATGGGCAGCAGGCGGCATACTGGTTCCTCCTCTGGTATGCGTTATCTTCGGACTGCTTCCCGCTCTGAGCGCATCAGCCAAAGAACCATGCGAAGTGCTGAAATAAAAAACATGGAGTGATGGAGTATTGGAGCGATAGAGTGATGGACTTTCACCCCCACCTCAATCCCTTGGGCTTTGCCCATGGTCTTCGGCAGAGTCCAGACCGATTCGTTGGGCCGAGAGCAAAGCAGTTTGCTCTCTACCCAGAAGGGATGCCCTCCTCACCCCCGTCAATGGGGAGGAGAGGGGATGGCACAATATAAGATGAATATCGGATGATTAGAAGCGGATGTTTCTTTCCAGTACTCCAATACTCCACCACTCCAGGTTTTTCTAGACGTTTTAGCTTGATTATTTTCATGGCTGGGATATAATATACCATATATAGAAATCATTCAAGGAGGGCATATGAGTTTTAGAGGCATTTTTACAGCTGCAGCCGTTATATGTGCTGTTTTTTCGGGGTGTTCGGAAATTGTTGAGCGGGATGGAGAACCTGTGGGGAACAGGGACAGTATGATAATGGTCAACCCGGCCGGCAATGCGGTAAATGACCTTGATTATCTGTTTGAGATATGCTACGAGCAGGTTATTGATCCGAAAAATTCGTCCTCTTTTATACTTGGTGCGGGAAAAGATACGGAAGACGATAATGATACGTCTGCTATTTATGTTCTTGCGAGCGGAAGGTATTATCCGATCGAAGGGGCGCCGAACGGCTTTTTTGTCAATCTCGATGTGGGAGCAGGCCATTACACGTACAGGGATACGGATAATACCGATGTTACGTTTATGTATGGCATGAGCCTCGGGTATAAATTCATGCTGGGGGGATTCATTATAGATCTGGGGGGAGGTGTTCTCAAAACAGATTTCGATGAGGACGATGAGGATTTTACCAACATTCTCCGTATACAGGCGGGGATGAAATTCTAGCAAGCCAGAGGCTTGCTCAGTCGAAAGTCAAAAGTCGCAAGTCGAAGGTAGCCGCAGGCTTCAGCCTGCGTTTCTTTTATACGGATTTATATTATGCCGAATCTTCAGAATACCGATATTGACTACGTGATCACAGAAACCGAAACAGGGATTTGGCGGTCCTATGTGTACGAATCGGGCATCTCATTCAGAGAATACCGGACTAAAGCTGAGATCCTGGGGATGCCTCTTATCCACTATACATACGGCAAATGTCCCGAAACAGGACGAAGGATCCCAGCAAAGGGGTTCATTGCTGTGGGAAGGCTGAGCCGTGGCGTGATCGCAATCGGTCACGCGAGTGCGGGGGTTATCGCAGTGGGCCAATTCGCCCTGGGGATTCTGGTCCTGGCACAGTTCGGTTTCGGAATAGTTGGCCTGGGCCAGCTTGCGGTTATGCTGTTGCTCGGTATCGGTCAAGTTGCAACAGGCTATATGGCAATAGGACAGTTCGCTGTTGGTTATTATGTGCTTGCACAGGCAGGGTGGGGTGTGCACTCCTGGACCATGACAGTCCGGGATCCTGAAGCGTATAAGGTATTTAAATGGATACTGGATATTTTTTGAGAATCAGCGGTAGCCCGGGGTCTTCAGACCCCGGTCAGCATTAAATAATATCAGGAAAAGACATGGCCAAACATATAGGAATAGTGGCATGCAGCGCAGAAGGAGCAGCACTCTGTTACCGCACGCTCTGCTCGGAAGCTCCGGCTCTTATGGGGGAGCATATGCATCCGGAAATATCGATGCACACCTTTCCTCTGCGGGAATATATGATCCATATCCGTTCAGGAGACTGGCAGAAAGTCGCCGAGCTCATGCTTGCTTCTGTACGGAAACTTTCGGATTCGGGAGCTCAGTTCGCTGTGTGTCCTGACAACACGATACATCAGGCCTTTGATCTGGTCACTGCTGGATCGCCCATCCCCTGGCTTCACATTGCAGAAGCAGTAGCTGGCGAAGCAAAGGAGAACGGGTGGTCCCATCTGGGTATTACGGGCACGAAGTATCTGATGACAGGTTCTGTATATCCGGACGTTCTGAAAAAATACGGTATCACATACAGCATACCGGACGACGATGACCGGGACAGGATAAATACAATCATCTTCAAAGAGCTCGTCAACGGCATTTTCAAAGAGGAATCAAGACTCTATTTCAACGAAGTCTTCCGGAAGCTGAAGGAGGACGGATGCGATGCAGCTGTGATGGGCTGCACTGAAATCCCCCTTCTTGTGGATTCGGATGACTGTCCTCTGCCTGTGCTTGACTCCACGCGGCTTTTAGCAAAAGCAGCGTTGAAGGAGGCTATGCGAGGGTAAGGAGTAGGAAGGGAGTAAGAAGGTTAATGGTCGGGGTTAAGGTCAAGATACCGGTATTACAGGAAATCCTAAGCAGGAAACCTTAAGGTATAAACCATTTCTCTGTGTCTCTGCAGCTTTTTTTCTTGTTTCGAATTTCGGTCATTAGTATTTTGGTATTGTTTAGGATTTAGATTGATACCAACATCCTGTCTTAACCTGTTTATTCAGCGTACGCTTTTTTAACCTCTTCACCGATGATCTTCATTCCTTTGCGTATACCTTCTTCATCCTGCGAATAGGTTACCCGGATGCATTCATGCATATGGTCCCACTCCTCCCTGATACCGGGGAAGAAATAGTGGCCCGATACAACGAGTACACCTCTGTTCTTGAGGCGGGTGTACAGGTCCAGGCTGGTAATGGGAAGCCCTCTGAACCACAGCCAGAGGAATATCGAGCCTTCGGGTTTGTGTATGAAATAGTCGCATCCGTCGAGCTCTTGTTTCGCATATTCTACAGCCCGTTTCGAACGTTTTTCATAGAACGGTCGTATCACATTCCTGCTCATCTCTATAATTGTGCCGTTTTTGACAAGATCCATGGCAAGCATGTTCCCGAAGCTGTTCGGGGCCAGGTTTATTATCGCATTGACATTCGATATCGCCTTAATATACTCCTCCCGTGCCACAACAATACCGGTCCTTGCAGCCGGAAGGCCGAGTTTTGACAGGCTCATGCACAGTATGATGTTTTCATTCCATACAGGGTTGGCTTCGGTGAAAATGATGCTGGGGAAAGGACACCCGTAGGCACTGTCCACGATCAAAGGTGTTCCGTTCTCACGGGAAAGCGAGTCCAGCCTTTCAATCTCCCTGTCAGTAAGTACATTGCCCGAAGGATTAGTGGGACGCGACACACAGATAGCACCGATGCGGTCCGACAGGCGGAGATTATCAAAATTAACATGATACTTGAACATGTGGTCATCAAGGAATTCTATATCAGGCTTTACAGCAGTGAAAAAATCGTCTGTAAGTCCGACATCAGTATACCCGATGTATTCTGGGGCAAGGGGAAACAGGATATTCCTGGTGAGTGTATCTTTGAATTTTCCCGCGAGCATGTTGAATATAATGAAAAAAGCAGCCTGGCTTCCATTGGTCAGGACTATATTTTTTTCGGTAATATTCCAGCCCAGCCTGTTCCTGAACAGTCCGGCAAGTGATGAAATGAATCCCTTATCACCCTGAGGTGGATTGTAGATCCCTATCAGACGCTTGAATTCCTTTTCATTTTCGAGTATATTTTTCATCCGCTCCCTCAGTACGTCCTGTACAGCTTTGATATGCGCAGGATTCCCCCCTCCCATCATTATCATGCCGTCATTTCCCTGTGCAAGCGCATCGCCAAGGTCGTTCATCAGGGAAAGAATACCGGCATTCTTTGCGAAACGTTCACCAAAGTCTGAAAGCTCCATGGGGTCCTTTCGATGATAATACGTTAAAATAAATCTGTAATTTTACTGCCCGATACCCTTTTGTCAAAAAAAAACAGAGATTTTACTATTCGGACAGGAGTCCTGCTACTTTGGGGTGATTGTTCTTCTGGGCTGTTTCGAGAGGGGTAAGGCCCTGTGAATTTTTCACCGTTCGGTCCGCCCCCTTTTTAAGGAGCAGTTCCGTGATCTCTGCGTTGCCCATGTAGGCAGCGCAGTGAAGGGGGGTTATACCGTTTACGCCGGTTGCATTGATACTGGCCCCTTTTTCAATAAGCAGTTTTGCCAGATCTGTCCTTTTGCTCAATATAGCGATCATAAGCCCGGTTGTCCCGTTCTTATCTTTTATGTGCGGATCGGCCCCGCCCTGGAGGAGCATGGATGCCATTTTTGAATGACCGCGCGACAGGGCTATATACAGGGGTGTGACCCCTTTTTTCAGTTCAATATCGGGATCCGCACCTTTGCCGAGGAGAAGCTTCGCTATTTCAAGATGATTGGTGAGCACTGCTGCAGTGAGAGGAGTAGTGTTAGCGTGATTTTTGGCGTTGATCCTTGCGTTCTTCATCAGAAGGTATTCAACGCACTCCCTGTGTCCCTCGCTCGCTGCAACGATAAGAGGAGTAGTTCCGTTTTTTGAAATGATATTGATCCCGGCTCCGGCTTCGGCAAGTATTTTCAGGATCTCGATATTCCCTGAACGGCAGGCGAAATGTACGGGTTTCCAGCCTGCCGCATCACCCGCGTTTACATCCGCTCCCGCTTTAATAAGAATGGATACTGATCCGGCCGCCCCCTCATCAACAGCGGTGTGCAGAGGTGTCCAGTTTCCCAAACCTTTTCCTGTTCGTGCGTTCACATCAGCCCCGTTTGCGATAAGGAGCTTGGTTATCTCTTCATTCTTTTCCACTATAGCACCGTGAAGGGGGGTCAGTTTGTTCTTTTTGGCCGCATTTACATCGGCGCCCTTTGCAATAAGAAGCTCAGCTATGCCTGCAAAGCCCTCCTGTACTGCGATAACAAGAGGAGTTGACCCGTCAGACAGGGGAGAGTCAGGTGAAACTCCTTTTGTGAGCAGAAGTTCAGCAACATCCTTGTGTCCTTTCATGACTGCAGCGTGGAGGGGTGAAAAACCGTTTTTGTCCTTTAGGGAAACCTGTGCGCCGCTGTCTATAAGCAACCTGACAATTTTGAGTCTTCCTCCTCCTGCTGCTTCGTGCAGAGGAGTTCCTCCCGAGTCATTCGGTATGCCGGCAAGTGCCCCTTTTTCAATGAGTGTTTGTACAGAATTATAATCACCGATTTTAGAGGCTGCATACAGAGGGGTCATGCCTGCAGGGCCTTTTGCGTTCGGATCGGCTCCGTGTGCAGTGAGGAGCTTTATCAGTGGCAGATTCGCTTTGAAAGCAGCCACAAATAGAGGGGTTGCTCCTGATATGTCTGCTGCGTCCACAGTCGCTTTGGCAGATATGAGGAGCCCGGCAATCTCAGCTCCCTGTTCATCGGCAGCAGCACAGTGAAGCGGAGTACGGCCTTTATCATTAAACACGTCAGGAGGGGCATTATGCTTGAGGAGCAGCCTGACCATTTCCGTATTCTTTTTCTGGACAGCACTGTGAAGTGCAGAGAAGCCGCCGTGTCCTTTTTTGCCGGGATCGGCTTTATGGGACAGCAGTATTTCAGCCGCAGCTGTATGGTTCTCGCCAACGGCAAACATCAGTGGAGTCGATCCTGACGCAGTTTCCGCGTCCTGTTGTGCTCCGGCCTTCAGCAGGGCTTCGGCACATTCAGAATGTCCTCCGGACGCGGCAAAATGAAGGGGGGTTGACTGTTCAGGCCCTTTGGCATTGATGTCCGCCCCTGCTTGTATGAGCACTCTGACAATATCCGTATGGCCGGATTCGGCAGCCATATGAAGAGCAGTGATGTTGTTCGAGCCCTTTGCATTGATATCGTTTCCCGCAGCAATATATTTCTTTATTTTTTCCAGGTCACCCTCAGCAGCCGCCTGTATGCACTTCGGATTTTCAGCTCCGCTGCATACTGAGCAGTATATGTGCAGTATCAGGAAACATGCGATGACCTTTTTCTTCATATTGTATCCTTTATGTAGATTCCGGAATGTCTTTACATTCCGCAAAGCGCAATCAATGTGTGCATACAAGCATATCACAGATGCGGTAGAAATCAAGAAAAAAAAGGATATGGAGACGTATTGACCAGAAGGGATGGTGAACAATAAAGAGGAAAGAGCCATGATTATCGAATAATGGCTTGACAGGAGGGAGATATATGATATACTATAGCTTAGGACGCAGTCCGTCCACCCGTTTCGGAGTATTGCTGTTTTGATAAGGACAGCACAGTATGCAAAGATTCTGGATAAGCATTATACTACTGGTATATTCGGCAACAGCCTGGTGCGGTGAGGGACAACATTACACGAAACCGGTCTGGCTTGTTGTGACCAGAAAAATGTTTATAGATGAAATAAAACCTCTTGTTGAAAAAAGAAAAAAGGATGGCTATAAGGTTGTATGCTCTACTTCTTCAGTAAAACAGTCAATTCAGAATACAGATCCCTCGCCGTCCTTTTTATTGCTGGTCGGAGACTGTGAAAAGGGAAAGGAAGATACTCCATGGTATATACCAACCCTGTGGAGGAAGTTATACCGATGGAGGAAAATACAGGACGAGGAATTCGCATCGGATATGCTGTATGGAGACATGGATAATGACCTAATCCCTGATATTCCTGTGGGCAGACTGCCGGTTCGGAATAAGGGACAGGTAAAGGCGGTTATCAGCAAGATAATCAGTTATGAAAAACAACCGCGTCAGTTAAGTGATCTGAATGTAATAATCTGGGCCGGAGCACCGGGATACAGTGCGGTAGTAGATGCTTTCGCGATGAATGCTGTAAGAGTATTCATCGGTCAAAATCTTCCTCAATGGATATATCCACGCCTGATACTAGCAGATCGCAATGATCCCTTTTGTTCCTGGCCGAGTATGCAACCCGAATTATTTGCTGACCTTTTAAAAGAAGGAGGAGTAGTAAGTCTTATGGTCGGCCATAGTACAACTAGTAGTTTCTTCTCAATGCGCTATAACCGTCGATCAGTCCGTTTCGGAGTATCTCAACTAAGATTCCTTTCTATGAGTGAAAAAATCCTTCCTCCTATAATTCAGACAACATGTTATACGGGAAATTTTACATGCCCGTCTTTTAGTCTTGCAAAAGAGATGTTTTTACTTTCAAAAGGTCCTGTAGCAGTAATCGGAGCCACAACAGAATCACAACCACTTACTAATGGTTATACGGATTTATGCCTTGCCAGTGAATTGGGCTCTGCAGATCATAGGCTGGGTGTTTTTTTTCTTAATGCTCAAAAAAAGATGTTAACATACCGAAATTTTATAATGGAGAAAATGCTTAAAAATGCTGAAGGTAAATTAGAGGAAAATATTAATATTAAAAAACTCAAATGTGACCAAATCCTTATGTATGTTATACTTGGTGATCCGGCAACACGTCTAAAATTGCCTGAAAAACTCATATGTGTTACTGAAAAGAAAGAAGAAGGAGTTTATTGGAAAGCGGGAAAGCCTTCCGGAGCCGATATGCTTTATGTTACATTTAAGCCTGATAACCGGAAAACGGAGATGGCCGCTAATTCAGCCACAAAGGAACAGGCCGAGAAAAGATATAAAGAGGCGGATAAGGTATATGAATTCACCGTGCTGGAAAGGATGGAAAAAAACAAGGAGTGGAAGGGGATGATTGATAAAAACGGGATACTGCGGCTCGTAGCCATCGGGTCTCAGAAAAGCTATGTATACAGCAGCATGATACGTATACCCTGACCCAGATGAGCCGGCAACCGTAACTACGAAGAGGAAACCATTTTAAATACAGTCCGAAGGATTGTCCATTCGGTGAGAAGCTCTATAGGGGAACGGTCATCTGTAAATACGATTGCATCTTCATGCGCTGCGGGGATTTTCCATGATCTGTGCATCTCCGGTAGGACCCATAACCTTAGCATATCCGGTACTTCCTGAAGCCGGTTGAGGTTGAAAGAGGCGGGAGCTCCCATATATATGAAATTCTTTATCCCTGTCCATGATGCTTCTGTTGAGCATACAGCGATAAACGGAAACGCTTCCTTCATTGTTGCTGCAAAAGAGTCAATAATTTCGGTGCTCTGTTCGGAGGTCCCCAGGTTGATAGCGAATATCCCGTCCGGTTTGAGAAGACTGTAGCATTGAGCGTAGAATTCTTTTGTTACCATATGAAACGGAATATAGGGATGTCTATAAGCGTCGGCAATTATCAGGTCATAGGTTTTGTCAGCTGCAGCAAGATATGTGCGGGCGTCCGTAACATGTATAGTCAGTGTGTTAAGTGTATCAAGACCGAAAAAGAGCCTGCCTGCTTTGATTACTCCGGGATCGATTTCCACGCCGTCGATGCTGAGTTTTCTTGTCTTATTATAGAAATGTTCAATCTGCATTGCCATTGAGCCTCCAGCCAGTCCGAGAATCAGCACATCCAGGGGATCGCCTTTTTCTGTGTTTACGGTGGGAAGCACACTGATATAATCCCAGTATCCGTCAGTAAGGACAGTATTGGGACGCAGCTTGGAGTGGATGCTCATGCCTTCATTCAGATGGAGCCGCCTTTCCCCCGAATTAAGTTCAACCACCTGGACATAATGATATAAACTCTCATCTTCATATATCTGATTCCGGTCTGATTTGATATTTCCTTCAGGTATACATAGGAGTATTATGCATACAATGGCGGATCCCGCTGAAGCTGTATGTTTCCGAGGACCAAACGCGCGCCAGATGCCAGTTGCAACAAGAAGTCCGCCGGTCAGAAGGAGCGTCTTACGGGTTCCGAGAAGAGGAAGGGCGAACAAAGACGAACTGAATGTTCCGATTATGCTCCCTAATGCGGAAAGGCCCGAAAGGATCCCGGCACGTTTTCCAAGGTCTTTCCTGTCTGCTCCGGCCAGTTTTACAGCCCACGGGCTGATCATACCCATAAAAAATACCGGCGGAGCGAAAAAAAGGCACACAGCAATCAGCGAAAAAATAAATACCCCTATTTTCTGGGAAGAGAGGGCTTGTCCCGCGGCATGGAGAAGGGGAGAACTGATAAACGGCACTAAAACGAGCAGAAAACCTCCAATAACCAGAATCCGTGCATATATGCGTTCATTGGGCCAGCGATCTGACAATTTCCCTCCCACAAATGCACCTACAGTTAAAGCTGCAAGAACAGTACCTATGATATTTGTCCATATTACCTGTGTAGTTCCGAAGTGAGGAGCGAGAAGACGCGGAGCAGCCATCTCCGCGGACATCACTCCTATTCCCGTAAGGAATACCGATATTTTAAGGTACATGCTCAGTCTGCCTTTGGACTGAGATGCAGTATCTTCTGGGGGGTTTTTCAAATGTTTCATATATGTTTTTCCTGTCACAGAGAATCGCTTTTCGTAGCGGAGTATAGGTTTAATCTATTCTATTGATATGCATATCTAAGTCAAGGGAATTTTTATTTAAGATATACTGTTAAAAAAGAGCGAAGAACATCCCGGAACATTTATGATATTTTTTTCAACTTTTCCTTGCAAAAAAAAATTTATACGATACTATTTTCTGGTCATGTTATTGAAAAGGCGATGCGGACAGGTGAGCAGTATATCTTTTTGATAGAAGGAACATGTAATGAGTGCTGAACTGGAACTTACAGATGATACTATCGAAGACACTGTAAAAGAGGGAGTAACCCTTATCGATTTCTGGGCTCCGTGGTGCGGCCCGTGCCAGATGCAGGGGCCGATAGTTGAATCATTGGCCGAAAAATACAGCGGCAGGGTAAAAGTGGGAAAATGCAATGTGGATGAAAACCAGAAAACAGCTGCCAAACTCGGAATACAGTCCATTCCCACGGTTGTTGTGTATAAGGACGGGGAGATCGCGGAACGTTTTGTGGGTGTCACTCAGGAGGATGTTCTCAGTCAGACTGTGGATAACCTTCTGTAGATAGGCACGGAGGGGAAAAAAGCAGAAAACAGTAATGACAATACAACCTGCTGTGCAGGGATCGATCAGTAATAATAGGAGCAGCCCGGCAGAACCGGGCTGCTTTTGAATGTGGACCTTTTTCTGAAAGAACAAAATCGATGAACGATGTATTTGGGATGTCAGCATTAATTATTTCATTGGTATTGACATTCATAGGGCTCCCGGCACAGGCATTCAAGAACTATAAGCTTAAGTCCACAAAAGGGCTTTCGCTCATTTTTTACCTTATAATATTTCTAAATATGAACGCCTGGCTGTTTTACGGATTGACAATGCCAAAAGGTATTGACTGGTATCTGGTAACACCGAATATTACAGGTTTCATATTTGTAATAGTCCTCTTTATGCAGTTCTGGATATACAGAAAGCCCGTGAAAGCGGGTTAAGCAGACAGGGGATTTTGGGGATCTTAACCGTAAAGCGGGTATCACGGGAATACCAGCCCGTATATTTCACAAAGAAACGCTGTCCCGAGACAAGCCCGGGATTACAAAGCAACCTGCAACCGTTGAGATGCTGCCGGTCTCCGGAGTGAAGAGGCTCCGGACATGCTGTTTTTCTGTCCCCTTATAATAATCATTCGGGAATCTCAATCCAACTCCGTAAAAGCATTCCGTTCCGGCATCAACTGTGCTCAGCCGGGATAGATACATCCCAACTATTAATAATCCAGTATTCCGATTCAGTATTTTTGAACAATCTAAAACATTGTGCGTTAATAACGTTTGAGGTTACGGGCATCATACCTGTGTTTTATATAAATAAGGAGGAGGTTATGGGTAAATTCAAGATACTGGCTGTTGTATGCGGAATAAGTTTGGTGACAGGTGTTATTATTGCTGCCGTTTATATTATATTCCTTGAGGATATTGAACAAAAGGATGAAATACAGCCTGTGCAGCGCACATTCAGAAATCAGCCTATACAAAAAAGACGTCCTCTTGTCAAGCATGATATAGGTTCTATCTGCAGGGATATTAAGGAGGAGCCGATACAGGGAAGTCCTATTGTTTCAAAGGATGATATTCCAATAGATGAGCTTGAGACTCCGGGCCATTTGGAACGGGACCATAAGGCAAAGGGCAGGCAGGAGGCAATGTCGACCATTGAGCTTCAGGGCGAAGGCTGGGTCGGCGTGTTCGGTGTGGGCGGAGCCGGATCTGGATCTTATGGTTCGAGGGGAGGAACAGGTACGCGGGCCGGATCCGGTGTTTTCGGCTGTAGGGGCGGCAGGCGGCGTCCAGCCGTACGTTTTGCAGCAACACGTCCATCGTCCCTGAAAAAGGGGACTGTATGGTACAGAAGAGAGGAATATGATGCTGTGTATGACAACAGACTGCTTGATCCGCTCTCAAGTCCGTTGTCAACGTTTAGTATCGATGTTGATACGGCGTCATACAGCAATATAAGACGGTTTATCAGGGATAACAGGCTTCCGCCGAAGGATGCGGTGAGGATAGAGGAGATGATTAATTATTTTTCATACGATTATCCCCAGCCTGAAGGGCATCATCCCTTTTCGATTGTGACCGAACTTTCAGAATGTCCATGGGATAATACACACCTGCTTGCGCATATAGGTATTCAGGGAAGAAGAGTCAAAATGAATTCACTTCCCCCCACCAATTTGGTGTTTTTAATCGATGTTTCCGGATCGATGAAGTCCTCAAAAAAACTACCGCTTCTCAAGTCCTGTTTCAGAATGCTGACTGAAAATCTTCGTCCTGTTGACAGAGTGGCGATAGTAACATATAGACAAACAGCACAGCAGGTACTTGAATCTACTTCCGGCGAAGACAAATACAGAATTCTGGAAGCTGTTAACAAACTTAAGGCCTGCGGCACTACTGCGGGTGAATACGGCCTGAGGCTGGCGTATAAAACAGCTTCTGAATATTTCATTGAAGGGGGAAATAACAGAATAATACTGGCTACTGACGGGGATTTCAACGTCGGCACTACAAGTGACGATGAACTGATCAAGCTGATAGAAAATGAACGCAATCGGGGAATATTTCTCTCCATTCTCGGATTCGGGACCGGAAATATTAAAGACGCAAAACTTGAAAAGATAGCGGATAAAGGAAACGGACATTATGCATATATCGATTCCATCCATGAAGGGAAAAAAGTACTGGTGAATGAACTTACATCAACACTGCTTATGATCGCAAAAGATGTAAAGATCCAGGTTGAGTTCAATCCGCTGAAAGTGAAAGCGTACCGTTTGATAGGGTATGCTAACAGAGTGCTTAATAAAGAGGATTTCAATAATGACCGTAAAGATGCGGGGGAACTCGGAGCAGGGCATTCAGTAACAGCCCTGTATGAAATTATTCCGAAAGGGCTGCGTATAGGCTTTGCGAACGTGGATGCATTAAAGTACCAAAAGTCCGGGCGCATGGAGTATATTCATTCAGATAAAACAGAATATCCCGGTTATACCAAAGAAGCCTATACGGGCAACGAGATAATGAATATAAAACTCAGATATAAGGATCCTGAAGCATACTCAAGCAGACGTATTGTAAAACCTGTTCCTGATCGTATCGTTGAGTTGATACATTCAAGTGATACCTTCCGATTTTCCGCTGCTGTTGCCGCTTTAGGCCTTCTTTTGAGGGACTCTGAGTATAAAGGAGGTATTACATACCGTGATGTTATTGCACTTGCTGAATCCGCAAAAGGAGAGGACACGGAAGGTCGCAGAAGTGAATTCATTAATTGTGCAAAATCCTGTCAGATGATGGATCCCTCTTACGTACAGATTTCCGGATATCATACCGTACCGTCACAAACCGGTATTAAGACGGATCCAGGAAACATACAGACCATTAATCGGAAAAAATATGACTGGGGTGTTATCTACTACATGTCGTATGACAATGACCTCGAGCCCGCGGGAAATGTCATTATCAACAGGATCAGGAAGGGGATGACTGGCGGGAACATAATTGGCGCCATACAGGCTGACTTTACTGATACAGGAGGGATGCACAGATACATTATCGATAATTCGGGTATATATCATACACGTATTCAATGTGATAATTCTGCGGCCGAGAACCAGTTAATACAGTATATAACGTGGTTCACAGAAAAATACAGCTGCAGCCGTTATATGATCGTCCTTTTAAACCACGGGGACGGTGTGGATCGTATGTGCCGTGATGACAATGCGGGTTATCGGGGAAAACGCTGGATGTCCGGAAAACTGTTGGGAGAAAAGCTGCGTTCATTAAAAAAGAGGATGTCAGGCACACTGGAACTGCTGTTTCTGCAGCAGTGCGGAAGGGGGTCTCTGACAAATCTGTACAGTTTCAGGGATACGGCAAAATATATCATGTTCTCTTCGCGCAGAATAGGTTCTCCGAATTCGTATTACACATATCTTCATAATATTCTGTCATTGAATCCGGGAATATCAGGCAAAGGTATAGCCGAGCATATCGCACAAAACGACACAGACTATACGGTGTATTCCTGTATCAGAACGTCAAAGCTTTCAGAACTCACTTCGCGTCTGAATGGTGTAATCAGTCCGTTGGTTAACAGCACAAAACCAATACGGGTTCCGCTTATTCCTGCTGTATACAGATCTGATAATGGTGAAACATTTGCGGATGTAGTAGATTTTATCGTGCATGCGACAAACAGCAACTTCATTGATGAAAAGCATGTAAAGGTTTTTACAGATTGGTTTCACAAAGAGCTCCTGGCAGGTGTATGGTTCAGTAAACATGCAGGGCCGAGGACCAGGAGCCATTGCGGTATTTCCATGTATATACCCAAGGGGTATAATGATATTAAAAAGTATAAAGACATGGATCTTTTTAAGGCAGGGGGGCTTGAAACCTTCTGGCTGAAAACACTGGTGGTCAGGCAGATGGGGAATTTATAGGAAGAGAGAGGACTTCTTTGATAAAAGATTCTTAAAAAAGGTTCAGAAAACTATTTGACAAATCTTCATTTTTCTGTATACTTCATTATCGAATACACAAATATCTCAAAAAAAGCACTGAAAAGAAACAGCAAATGAGGAAATCAGCCTGATATTTGGAATATTCGAAAAAGTATAAAAAAACGTAACTTAAGAAAAGGAGAAAGTCCATGGCGCAAAAACCCCGCATAAAGGCACCGGGCCATGCAGCGGCGTACCATGTTATTACGAGGATCAATTCTAGAGATTTTCGGCTTAACACATATATGCGACGACGATTTGTCAAGACTCTCAAAAAATTGCGAAATCTCTTCTACGTCAAATACGCCGGATTTTCCATTCTCTCAAATCATTATCATCTTCTTCTCAACATGGCTGATCCGGAAGATGTGGATCCTAAAGAAGCGATAAATCGATGGAATGACTACCATGAAAAAGAGTACATGCGCAACGCCTCAATAGAAGCCAACCGCACATACGTAGTACAGCACCTTACAGATGTATCCTACTTTATGAAGAGGCTGAACGTATTGCTGACAAACGCATACAACCGTCACACGGGCACAGAAGGCACATTATGGGCAAAGCGGTACTATTCCAACATAATAGAGCGGGGCATAGGCATCATACAATGCGGTGCATACATCGAGCTGAACAGTTTCCGTGCATCCCTCACAGCGCGCCCTGAAGACTACGCATACAGCAGTATCAACGAGTTGAAGCGTGGAAACCCCACAGGAATAGTGGACATCGACCTTCTGGAAGAAGGTCTTGGTATATCGAGGCTTCACAAAGACCTGACAGACAGGCAGGATTTTACCCGGGAGCTGTTTAAGACATACCTGTCCTACATATACGAAGCAGGCACCAGCCCGCACAAAGACGAGCATGGCCGTCCTGAGGAGCACGGTCTTGTAATAACAGAAGAAATGAAAACAAATCTAAAGAAATACGGGATACACGGCCCGGCCACAAGCATGGCCAGGAAAGGGATAGAATACAGCAGGGGCAAATTCATAGGGGG
>Ga0272441_10000295_pt1 | contig 114791 bp, 106 predicted proteins | sample SSMProp6N_FD_193582 | JGI IMG/M metagenome (GOLD analysis project Ga0272441, IMG submission 193582) | Marine sediment archaeal communities from Little Sippewissett salt marsh, Falmouth, MA, United States - SSM-Prop-6N | ecosystem: Environmental > Aquatic > Marine > Wetlands > Sediment ...
ATGAAGTCCATATGCTGACCCTCGCCGCCTTTAACGCGCTCCTCAAGACACTTGAAGAACCCCCGGAGCATGTGAAATTTATTTTTGCCACGACCGAAGCCCATAAGGTGCCTGTTACGATCCTGTCGCGCTGTCAACGATTTGACTTCAAGAGAATCACTCCTGCCAGAATCATTGAGCACCTTGAAAAGATAACCCTGAAAGAGGATCTCGAAATTCCCAGGTCTTCCCTGGCGCTTATCGCGCGGGAATCGGAAGGGAGCATGAGGGATGCCGAAAGCCTCCTTGACCAGGTAGTCTCGTTCAGTGGAAACCGGGTCAGTGAAAAAGATGTAACCGAGATACTGGGAATAATCGACAGGGGCGTGATACTTGACGCATGCCGTGCCCTAATAGACGGCTCGGCAAAGAGGTGCCTTGAACTTATTGACAGGATCTATACCTATGGATATGACACAAGGACGTTCTACCACAATCTCATGGAACAATTAAGGGATCTCCTTGTCTGCCTGCTGACACCTGAAGATTATCTCGTCGATTTCATAGGTCCTGACAAGGATGAAATAATCGATCTGGCAAAAGGGGCCGGTACATCGAAACTTCACATGCTCCTGGATTTGATGATAGCAAGGGAAGAGGCGCTGAAATTTTCATCCAATCCCCGCCTCTATCTTGAGACAACCATGATAAGGCTCTGCCGGGTTGGTGATCATCTTTCCTTTCAGGAACTGATAGAAAAGATCGAAGCCCTTGAAAAGAGACTGGCCGGCACCCCGGTAGATATTAAACCTCAAGAGGTAAGACATGACCCGGCACCTGATGTTGATGAACGAACAACCGGGGATGAAAAAAGTGACATCAAAGCGGACCCCCCCCCCGCATTTCCTGAAAAGGGATGGGAGGATTTTCTGGACTTTCTCTCATCCAAAAACAGATTGATGTACAGTGTGCTTAAGGACTGGGAACTGATCGGCCTGGAGGAGGGGCACCTGGAAATAAACAATGGAACAAAATCATTTTCTTCCGATTATTTTGATGATAAAGATACGTATGATCAGTTCTGCAGCCTTTGCAGACAATTTTTCAATGAACGGATCAAGATAATAATCAGACGAAACAGCAGATCCGTTTCTGATCACGATAATAAACCGAAAACGCAAACGGAAATAAGAAAACGGAAAGACAATTCGACTCTTCCCGATCCGGTAAAAGAGGTACTGGATGTCTTTCAGGGCAAGATCCTGGATGAGAAATAGGTCCTGAAAGGGAAGATAGCGTCTTGATAAATGAAAAAGATTAATCCGGAGGTAGCATAATGAAGGGGATACCCAATATGGGTCAACTGATGAAACAGGCCCAGCAGTTCCAGACAAAAATGGCCAAATTACAGGAGGAGCTTGGAGATAAGACCGTAGAGGCATCATCCGGCGGAGGCATGGTAACGGTAGTGGTCAACGGCAAACAGGAGTTATTATCCCTCAGTATCGATAATGAGGTCATAGACCCCGGTGATTCGGAAATGCTTCAGGATCTGATAATAGCGGCAGTTAATGACGCAATGTCAAAGGCCAAGGAAATGATGAACGATGGGATGGGAGAACTGACAAAAGGCATGAATATCCCAGGTCTTCCGGGTCTTTTCTAGATTCATAAGGCCCGGCAACAGGACCGTTTCTGGACGGAAACCGCAGTACCCGTTTAAGCAGTTAAATCAAGAGCGCTAAAAAGACTCCGGAACTTTTGCCGGGCAGATCTTGCAATTCAATCTTTTTGTTAAGGTTCTTCCTTAACCCACAGGAATATCTTATGGGAATATATCCTCCTTCCCTGGAAAAGCTCATAAAAGCCCTTTCAAGGCTCCCGGGAATAGGCCAGAAATCGGCCGCCAGAATCGCCCTCCATATACTCAGAAGTAAAAGAGAGCTTGCGGAAAATCTTGCTGAAAGCCTCATGGATGTAAAAGAAAGCATAAAGTTCTGTTCCATCTGCTTTAACCTGACCGACCGGGACCCCTGCTCCATCTGCGAAGATGAATCACGCGCCGACGGAACGATCTGCGTTGTAGAGGGACCGGGTGATCAACTGGCGATAGAGGAATCAGGCATATTCAGGGGCCGGTATCACATTTTGCATGGTGCCCTCTCACCCCTTGACGGGGTAGGGCCCGGAGATCTAAAGATAGGGGAACTTCTTTCCAGATTAAAGAGGGAAAACATCCGGGAGGTCATACTGGCGACCAACCCCACCACTGAGGGTGAAGCCACCGCCTCGTTTCTGGCAAGTCTTATATCGGAAAGGCATGGGAGCATAAAGGTAACAAGGATAGCCCTTGGAGTGCCCATGGGGGGCGATCTGAAATACACGGATCCCATGACCCTTACCCATGCGATGAAGAGCAGAATCCCTCTGAACAAATAAATCCCTAAAGTATGCGATCGAGGCTCTTATAGTCCCTGGTATTGTAATATTTTTCCACATCAACCAGTTTCAGCCTCTCCAGGGTCTTCTTCATCGGCACACTGGTAATTTCACCGTTTTTGAGACTTACCAAACGCCCGAAATCCTCATTTACGATCATATCGATGGCGGCGATTCCGAATCTTCGACCCATCCTGCGGTCATAAGCGGTTGGAGCCCCTCCCCTCTGGAGATGCCTCAAGGCGACATATCGTACCTCCATATTGGTATGTCTTTGAATCTCCTCGGCCAGGAAGCCACCCACTCCCCCCAGATAGTAATGACCGAAGCCGTCTCTGCCCCGTTTTTCGCGTATCTCTTCCATACCCCTCGGTTTCGCACCCTCGGAGACCATTACTATCGAATATCTCTTTCCGGATTTCTTCCTCTGTTTCAGTAATTCAATTACCCTTTCGACTACGAAATCATGCTCCGGGATAAGTATAAGAGCCGCCCCCGTAGCCTCCCCACCCTCCAGGGCCAACCAACCCGCGTTTCTTCCCATGCACTCAACCACAAAAATACGGCTGTGTGAACCGGCCGTTATCCTTATTCTGTCAACGTCATCCGTTATTATGTTAAGTGCCGAATCAAAGCCCAGGGAATAGTCCGTTTCAGACAGATTTCTGTCTATGGTCTTCGGGATACCTACCAGTTTGACTCCTTCCTTGAACAGCTTGTAGGAGACGCCTATACTGTCAAAGCCACCTATCACCACCAGCGCATCCAGGCCCAGCTTCTTGAAGTTCTGAATAAGCAGCTCCGATCTATCATTCTGCGGATTATAGGGATTTACCCTGCTGGTCCCCAACCTTGTTCCGCCGTATCGGTCCCAGGTTCGGACTATATCCGGGTCCAGAGGCGTAGTCCAGCGCTTGAGGCTGTCCTTTTTATCAGGTTTTACCTCGCACAGGCCCCTCCACCCGTCTCTGATTCCAAGCACCTCAAACATCATCCCCCTTTCGGGAACAAGGCTTTTATCCATCGCAGAATAGACCAGCCATCGAATGGCGCTGTTTATTCCCGGGCAGTCGCCGCCGGCAGACAAGACCCCCACTTTTGTTTTCATTTATACCTCCGGGGTATTCTAGGTTATAAGACTCAGGAGAAAAAATATACTGGAAGGACCCTGCACTGTCAAGCAAGGTAACCCCGCCCCGAAATCAAGAGGTTAAAACATAAAGGTCATCTCCAAAAGAGTTGGTCTAAATAAAGGTTTCTTTGCTCCGCTTACGCTTCGCTCAGTCCCACTGCTTCGCAGCGGGTTCCCGGTTTCAAGGGGTCGAGGGGTCGAGTGAAAAGCTTAAAGATTATAGCCGGTTAACCGTTAAGAAAAAAATCGCATACACCTTGTTTGCATATGTATAAAGAAACGAAACGTTTTTTTGAAAATGAACAATACTGTTTTACCTCCCGAATCAGAAGATCCGCTGTTTTCGTATCAAGGGATACCGCCTAAGGGTATGGGAAAAAAACGGCTATAGAGTCTGTGAGATTTCTCTATATTGCATAAGGTTCAGCCTGTGAACTGGAAACCCGGTACATAACATCAGCTTACCTGGGTTATTTGAAAGAAGAAAGGCTTTGAAAATTAAGAAGGAAAACAGGGGATGTCGGGGCAATGCTCAAAGTGATAATCAAATCCCTTGAAAGTAAACCCTTGATTCCTGGAACCCTTGACTCCTTGGACCCTCTTCGACAACTAAGTTGGAGAAGAACCAAACATAAGAAGAGGGAAGCGGCCAAACCGCACGGCCGACCATAAAGATTGAGCTTGCATATCTGCTGCGCCATCTGATATCTCACAGATTTAAAAGGTAAATTCATCATGTCTGAAATCGCCGCTGTCTTTCTTGGAATAATCCAGGGGCTGACCGAGTTTCTTCCTATAAGCAGTTCCGGTCACCTTGTCGCTTTCCAGCATCTTATGGGATTCAGTGAACCTGAAATCCTGCTGGATATCTCGCTTCATCTGGGCACCCTGACGGCGGTTATCATCTATTTCCGCCGTGACCTGTCCGAGATGACCTCTGCGGTACGCAAAAAGGATTTCAAAAGCGACCATACCTCGCTTCTTTTCCGGATCATTGTCGGTTCGATTCCAACCGCCGTAATAGGACTGGTCTTTATGACCCCGCTCGAAAGACTTTTCTCCTCGGTTCATTTTGTCGGGTTCATGCTCATCACGACCGGTCTGATAATCGGGGCGACCAGGCTGATTCCGTCAGGCTACGGATCAAGGAAGACCTTTGGGGTTCTTTACGCGCTTGCCATAGGGACCGTACAGGGGCTGGCCATAATACCGGGCATATCCCGATCAGGGGCCACGATCGCCTGCGCCCTGTTTCTAGGCCTTGACAGGGAGCTTGCCGGCAGGTTTTCCTTTCTTCTCTCCATACCGGCGATCATAGGCGCGCTTGTTCTTCAGTTTGACATGGAAGCCGTTTCAAGGGTGGGACTTTCCGCACTTGTTACCGGTTTTTTTACCTCGGCGCTGGTCGGATTTTTCGCGCTTAACATCCTGATGGGTATGGTGAAAAAAGGGCACCTTTCATATTTCGCCCCATACTGCTGGGCGGCGGGGCTTGCCCTGATCGTTTTCACATAAACGGTATATCGTCTATGATAAAGGCTCTCTAGAAGCCTATTTCTCCGAGCCCGGTGAGTTTGATGACGACCATCAGACTTGTGTCCTCATCGCTTCTCTCGGCAATAAATCTTGCGCCCCAGCACTGGCTGTCATAGCCTGTCCAGTATGTCCTGGAGATATCCTCACTGTCATCCATCTCCCTGCTCAGGGAGGTCCCGACGGAAAATCCCCTGCCTAAATCCAGACCCAATGCCAGGCTCAGGCTTTCTTCCATATCCTTTTCATAGGTATAATCGAGTTCAAAGGTATGAATGCCTGAGCCCCTTCCCGGCAGTGCAAGACCAACAGAAAGATCCGCCTGCGTAAACTCGTGGGCATAATGATTCCATCCCGCGCTTCCGATTAAATCAAGCTCCGGCGTGGGTTTGACTGCAACCTCCGCGGTCAGAGGCTCGAAGGGCTCCTTTTCCCTCCAAGGGTCCTCATCCCTCCTTGTCTCGTCCAGGCTGTATGCCTGGCTCAGGCTCAGACGCGCCCATTGACGATAAGAGACGCTTCCTTTTTCATCTTCAAGACGGGCATCAAGAAAGTTTTCAATAGCGAAACTGACCGCATTGATCTTGTCTTCCACCTCTATCGGCTCAAACCATGGCTGATATTCATTCTGATCCTGAGGTACCCTGTAGCCGTAACTGAGAACGGGACGGATCCTGTGTTTGAGGCGCGTCGCCCTCTTCCAGTTGGTTTCATATATCCTGTCGAAGCTTGCACAAAGGCTTGCCCCAGTCTCATATGCCTTTTTGGACTGCCGGTCCTCCTGAACTGGGCTTTTGTCAATCCACTGTTCAACATGACTGTATTTAAAGGAGGACTCAAATTCCATATACCTGCCGAACCGCAGAGGCATCCTCATCTCGGGAGAAAGGAAAAGGCGATCACCCTTTTCCCCGGAATCCCTCCATATGTAGCCGTAGTCCGATTCAAGCCCGAAAAAAATGGGCAGACCGGCCGTCATTACGGGAAGAAGATCCAGATTCAACGCGCCAAGAGGTTGGGCCGTTCCGTCCAGGGGTATATCCTCCGGCCGCTGGTTGTAGATTGAGGCGGCCTGGACACTTAAAGACTCCCAGTCTTTACTCAATCTGAGAGTGGACACCCTGGTGGGGGAATACCTGTCATCGACATATCGCCCGAAATTACGGGTGATATCAGGCCGTACGCTCATCCCCCCCGCTTCCTGCCCGAATTCCCTCAGGTAATCCTGATCGCTCACATAATCGGCATCGACCCTCGCGTCTATGCCGAAGGGCATATCCTGATCCAACTTGCCCCTGAGCCAGTACCTGGTCCGGTTTGTCCTCTCAAAAGGGCTCAGTGCGGCCTCGTCGGATTCGTTCAGGTTCTTTTTTCCCTTTCTGTCCGACAGTATGTCGAAGAGCAACTCCCCCCTTGAATTCTCATCGGCAAGGTACCTCAGCTCAAGCCCCTGCATATATCCCCTCTTGCTCATGTAATGCTGATAAAAGGTTGCATCGACCTGATCGGATATAGACCAGAAAAAGGGGATGTCCACTTCGGCGCCCCTTCTGCTGCCGTAAGCCACCGCCGGGATCAGCAGGCCGGTCTGCCGTTTTGTCTTGGCGGGGAACATGGCATAGGGGACATATATCAGGGGGACCCCCATGACGTTGAAGGCGGCATTCTTCACGGTCCCGTACCCTTCTATCGTCACCTTTACCTCGGAACCTGAGATACTCCATTCCGGGTTTTCTCCGTCACATGTGGTCACGGTGCAATTCTTCAACAGATATGAGGCCTCACCCATCTTTTCCATAACATCGGCATTGATATAGAAATGGTTTTTGACCAGAAAGATCCGCCCCTTATCTATCCTTCCCGTCCTCTTTTTGAGATCAAAAACCCCTTTTTCACCCTCAAGGACATCACCTGCCGCCTCAAGGCGCACATCCCCTGACACCTTTGCCATCCCGGTCCTTTCATTGTAAAAGGCTTTTTGGGCATACAGGACCTGATCCTTTTGAGAGATAACCACATCTCCTTCGGCCAGGAATACCCCGTCTTCCGACTTATAGGTCAGGCTGTCCGCTGTTATCTCCCAGGGTGCACTGTCGCTCAGGATTTTTTTTACGGCGTCATCTCCGGCCGCACACGGAGTTGCCGCGATAAAGGATATGATGAGCGCCGTTACAAAGGAAAAGGCCGTTTTCCTTTTCTTTATTATCATAAATATCTCCCGAATCAGGTTCCAACCGGTTTCCGCCCGTGGCCCTTTTGCCGATATCTGAGTCAATCCAGGGGATCGGTTGTGCGGCGTACCGAAATTTATTCGACCTTCCCGTAACCATGGGGATCAAGATGACTCATAGCCTCTCCCACGGTAAAAAGAGACCCGCAGATCAGTATCAGATCCGATGACCGGGCAAGCCCTTTTGCCCTTTGGACGGCCTCCTTCAAATAAGGAACAACCTCGCCCGGCACCCCGAGGTGTGAGCCCTTTCGGGCCAGGATGTCCGGCTCGGCGGCCCTTGAATAAACGGGCCTCGTGTATATGACGTGGTCGGCAAGAGGTACTATGCTGCCCAGCATTCTTTTGATATCCTTGTCCTCCATTACGCCGATCACCAGTATCATTTTTCTAAAGGAAAGGGATGTCCTCAAGGACCGGGCAAGCTCCCTTATAGCGCCCGGGTTGTGAGCACCGTCAAGGACGATCATCGGATTTTCCGAAATCAACTGCATCCTGCCCGGCCATCTCGTCTTTGACAGACCATCCCTTATCCGGCTGTCTGAAAAGGAAAACCCCTTTTTTTCAACTCTTTCAACAGCGGCCAGGGCTATTGCCGCGTTTTTGGACTGAAATCCGCCGAGAAGCCCTATATCTAGACCCTTCAACCTGCGCTCAATACCGTAATAGTTAAGACCTGATCCTGTATTGCGGTAAGTGAAATCTCTCCCCAGCCTGAAAAAGGAGGACCCCTTTTTATCGCAAATCGATCTGAAAAGCGTCTTTACCGCAGGCTGCGTCACCCCTGAAACCAGATCCACCCCCTCCTTGATGATCCCGCCTTTTTCCCCTGCTATATCAAGGAGACATGAACCGAGAAAATTTTGATGTTCCATTGAGATATTCGTAATAACGGAGACAAGTGGGCTTATTATGTTTGTGGCGTCAAGGCGCCCCCCCATTCCGACCTCCATGATCGCCACATCCGTATCTTCCCTGGCAAAATAGAGCAGCGCCATGGCGGTAGTTGCCTCAAAGAACGTGGGAAGCTCTTTTCTGGAAAAGGCGGACTTGAGTTCCCGTATAAGGGATAAGGCCTTTTGCCGGGGGATTTCCTTCCCGTTTATTCTGAATCTTTCGGTAAAACGAACCAGGTGGGGAGAGGTGTAAAGGCCTACCTTGAGACCCGATGACTGGAGCACTGAGGCCACAAAGGCGGCAACCGAACCCTTGCCGTTAGTGCCTCCTATATGCAGATATTTACGCCCGTGATGGGGATTTCCGAAAAAGGACATCATGTTGGATGTCTTTGAAAGTCCGAACTTGATACCATATTTCTGAAGACCGAAGAGATATTGAACGCCCTCATGATAGGGGCTTTTCTCCATTTTCATAAGGCTCAGCCTGAAACTCCGATTGGTTTGTGTCTATTTCCGTCAGTGATTCGTCCAGATCCGTACGGCATGGTAAAAACAATCCCGGGGATAGGTAAACAGGATCTCTTTTACTTACGCCGGGGCTCTAACCCCCCTTTAATTCCCCTGCACTTCGCCCGGCCCCTTAAACCCTCCGGGATCACATATAAGTTGCGGAGGGCCCGCCGCCTATTCTGCCTGAATAATTTCAACTAAACGGGAAATAAACCTTGTTTGGAAACGACAAAGGAAATCACGTAAAAAAACAGCTTTTCTCGCGGTATATTGGTCAAACAAAAAGGGGTTTGTCAATTCAAAATATGGGGCGGGACCCTACCTTTCTCAGCAGCAGGCCTGAGGGTATTGAGGCGGAGGCAAAAAAAGGGCAGGGGAGAATGACGGCTCCCCCGCCCCTTTATCATCTGTAACAAAAATAATTCCAGTCCTTAGGGACTATGCCTGTTGAGCCTTCTGTAACTCCCCGTTACCGAAATATTTTTCCAGGGTCGGGCTAGACTCAATTACTGAAGGAGTCTTCTCAGCCTTTCCCGTTGCGATATATTCGGCAAGTTTCAGGACCCGGTTTTCATCCGGCGCATAGATTATTATAAACGGGGTAACTCCTGCGGCGGTCTTTCTGAAATTGTCCGGGTCGCCCCCTCCCATATCGCCGAAGACCCTTTCATAGAATTTAAACTGGGGCGAGCTCAGGTTCACCAGGGCGGCATTTACATGGGGGTAATATTTGGCCAGGTCCCTGAATTCGTTCAATTCCCTCCTGCACCTTCTGCATACCAGGGTCGCGGTAAGAAGGACAAGGCCATCCTGTTCAACAGGCGTGGTAGGCATGAATTTGTCAAAATTTCCTTCCCTCATGAGAAAAAAGTTTCCATACTTCTTGCCGATCTTATAGGCCTCGGTCTCAAGGCCGTATCTCTCGTAGAAACGGCGCGAAAGGATGTCCGCGGCCTCAAGTGCCGAGGCGATATCTGCGGCCTTCAAGGAGGCGTAAAACTTCATCTCCCTGTCAAATACCAGTTTTTCCCCGCTCCCCATCATAGCCTTTCTCACGACCTTGGGATCCAGTTCATTCAGGTTTCCCTTTCCGTCGCGCACCGCCGTTTCAAAGCCGTGCTTAGGCATGGTCTTTGCCGCCAACTGGGCCAGCTGCAGAAGGCTGTGATAGTCTCCCGTGTAAGTCCATATACCGTCAGGGCTGCCTTCGATTCTACCGCCGAAATGCACCTCGAATTCGCCTGAATCAAGCGGATATATGGTTATGCTGTTTATATATTCCTCTATGCTGCCTATGGCCCTCCACTCAATCCCCCTGAAGAATTCTCCTTTCTCGTCGGCATTGCCGTCGCAGTCACATCTCACGGCTCCTGCGAGTCCGGTAAAAAGAAGTCCTGTGTTGAACTGACTGTAAAGGGTAATGTCGGAACGCCTCTGGCTTTCAATCGCCTCTTTTCTCAAATCCGCGTAATGCGATTTGGCCTTTTCCCATAATGAAGAGGTGGCATCGTCAAACGGTTTGAGGGACTGCCACTCAGGGTCGTCATATTTTCCGCCCTTGTCCCAGAAAAGCATCCCTTCGATCTCCTCATCGGTACCGATCCATGACTGAATCAGGTCGATGTTCTCCACTTTCACGTTATTTGCCATGGAGCGTCTTTCACTCGCCGTAAGCTTCGGCATCAATGCCTTGTGCTGAGGAGTCATTTTTTCCATGAGTGCCAGCTCATGAGGTGTAAAATCATCCATCCTTATTCTCCTTTTTTCAAATGCCCCGGGCAAAGCGTGTTACTCCATACGCTTGTTAAAAGGCATTCACGCTGTTTTCCTATCCTTAAACCTGGAACTTATGTACCAGCCCTGTTTTTTCCACTGTCTTGACATTAAGAAAAGGAAAGCTATTATTCAAATTAATTCTATTCTCTATGCTATCGATATATTCAATAGCAAACAGCCCGTCATCCCGCCTCTCTCCCTAGAGTACTACCTCAGGCCTCAAAAAGCGTAAAAACGCCTTAACGCAGGGGGACAGATATTTTTTCTTTCGCATGAGCAGACCGTATTTTCTAGGTTTAAAGAACGAATCCAGGGGATAGATATCCATTTTCTCATCATCCTTTCCGTTCAGGGCGTATTCATCCAGAATCGAAATACCGGTGCCCAGGGCCACGAATTCCTTAACCGTCTCATAATTGTTAAGCATAAAGAGTATGTTCATTTCCAGATTGTTGGATTTAAAGGTCTCTTTTATAAGCGGGGTAATGGTGCTTGATTCAGGGAAGATTATAAAGGGAGCCTTTGAGATCTCCTCCAGGGATGGAACAGCTTTTTTGAAAAATCTTGAGCCCTTTGGTGCTATCAACACCGGACGGGTCTCAAAAAGTTCATAATAGGCAAAATTATCAGGCAAGGAATTGAGGCTAGCTATCCCGAAATCCGCTTCAGCCGATTCCACCTTCTGCATTATCATATCGACCCCGCCTCCCCGGAGCTCAAAATGGACATCCCGGTACTGCTTCCTGAAATTTACCACATAAGATGGAAGAAAATAGTGTATTACGGCATGGGTAGTGCAGATGGACACATCACCGCTTCTCTGGAGCAAATCCCCTCCGGTCTGATCCCTCATCTCCTTTATGATTTCAAAGATGGAAATGGCCTTTTCCAGCATAAGTCGACCCTCGGGAGTAAGCTCCATCCGCCCCCCCGACCTGTCAAAAAGCTTGATACCGAATTCATTTTCAAGACACTTTACCTGATGACTGACCGTAGGCTGATTTCGCCCCATTTCCATTGCGGCAAGCGTTACGCTGCCCCTCTTGGCCACATAGAAAAACCCCCTGAGCCATTGGAAGAAATCTCCTCCCATTTCATCGATCATAATTACACCTCCCATCAAAATTAATAATAGAATAGCTCATAACATAAATTATATCAATAGCTGTCCGTTTTAAAGGCTCCGGACCCTAAACCAAAAAGGGAACCACCAGAATACATTTGACCTCAGTTCCGATTAGGCCTATTAATTCATCATTTTTGTGCATTCGTGAAAAATCAAAATGTTAGATCAGGCCCTCGAATGACTGGACCCTGTTATCCAAATAAATTGGAGAAAAACTATTTTTTATTATAACCTATGGACAATACAAAAATGACCTTTGCAAACCTTCACACCCATACATTTTTTTCAGACGGGCTCATAAGTCCTGCCGAGCTTGCCCGCAGGATCTACGGCACCGAAAATCTCGATCTGTTTTCCCTTACCGATCATGATTCACTTTCAGGCATAGAGCCTTTTTTCAGGGAAAAAGAGAGGCTCGAATCACGCGGGGGGGCGGGCCGCAGGCGATTTATTCCTGGCATTGAACTCAGCCTCAAGCAGTTCGATCTCGGCCTCACGATTCACATGCTCGGTTACTTTCCCCGCATAAATCATTCGAATTACAGACAGGGGCTTGAAAGGGCGGACTCCGTCCTGGGTGAATTCTGCAGATACAGATGTTCTCACAGGGTGATGCCTGATATGGAGGCAAGGATACAAAAGGCCTTTGAGCTTAACCTTGACGGAATCTCTGAAAGGATGAGCTCTCCTGGAGAGGTTATCTCAATCCTGAAGAAGCAGGCCGCTGGGCTCAATCTTAAAAAATTCGCCGCAGCCGGAAAACAGGACGACGTTATTCAGCACCCCATACCTGTAACCTATCAGATAATTATTGAAAACTGGGACCGGATAGTTCCTTCATCACCCTTTGCAGGGGAAAAGATCAGCCTTTATATCCTGAGACCCGACAAAAAAAGGAATGCCAGGCTGCTTGAGATATTCCTTGAAGAGGGGATGCACGCCCCTGCCGCCCGTGAGCTTTCAGACAGGCTGCAGGGCTGCCTCTATAATTTCCCGAGGCCACCCCTTGAGGAAAAAGATATATTTGAGGGCCTTGAACTGCTCAAGCAGGCCGGGGCCGTCACCTTTATCGCGCACCCGGCGGTAGATCACAATAAAATCGCCTATGACGAGTTTGACGCCAACGTACTATGGCCCCTCATAGAACAGGGGCTTGACGGGATAGAGGTCTTTTACCCCTATGATACCGGCTACAGGCGGGAAGCCATAGAAAGGTACGGGAAGACCGCAGCCGGAAAAGGGCTTCTGATTTCGGGAGGCACCGATTACCACGGAGACGGAAGGTCAGGGCTTACGGACGTCCGTCTGGATGCGGAAGACGCCCGAAAAATAGCCGACTTCGGGTCTTGAATGGAACCCCTTCCCCCTTTCAGGGAATCCCTGAGCCATGCCATCGATAATATCAATTTATTTACAGATAAAATCGATTTGACTAATAAGCATCCCCTCTATAATTTATGGTACGAGGATTAAAGATCTGGTAACTTGGTATAAAAAGGGAGTACCCGTTTCCTGGAGCATGAGACAAAGATTCATCCCGGCCGGTTAAATGCCTGGATTTTTTTGCCGGAATGAAAAAGCCGGTGCGGGTTCAAAGAATTCACATATTAGGATGGATAAAACCTGATGATAATGAAATGAAGTAAAGGGAGGTATCAATCATGGAAGTAAGAGAAGCTGCGGCCTGCGGTATTTCGCTGCGGGAATTTGTAATCGAGTTCGAGACCGATGAACTGGCCGATATCTACAGGGTTTTTCACTATGCCCAGACAGGGGTAGGCTTCTGCGAGGAGGATTTTCTGGAAGATCTTAAATCCCAGATGACTTACATTATAGGCACATCGGTGGAAGAGGAACCACCCGAGATTGAAGAGGAGACCATCCACTGGGAAGACACCGGGGTTGCCTTCGAACTGGCCTTTAATGAGCCTGAAGCAAGCAAATTATACGCTATATTTAACGGCGTTGAGACACCGGGAGAGGGTTTTGACAAGGAAATGAACCAGAAGCTCATGAGCCAGATGATGGAAATGGCCCCCAGCATCCTGGAAAACCTTCCCATAATAAACCGGTAATCGGCACCACCCAATATTTGGAGGAACCAAGATATGAATGTTATCGTCATAGTAAATGACAGCCTGCGCTGGGACCACCTGGGCTGTTACGGAAACGATTGGATAAAGACACCCAATATCGACAAACTCGCGTCCGAAAGCGCGGTTTTCGACAACTTTTACTCAGAGGGACTGCCTACCGTCCCTACCAGAACGACCTTTTTTACAGGCCGATACACATTTCCATTCAGGGGTTGGCAGAGGCTTGAGCCGAAGGACGTGGTCCTGGCCGAGGTCCTCTGGAACAAGGGATACAAATCAGCTCTTATAACCGACACCTACCACCTTCACAAGCCTTCAATGGCCTTTGAAAGGGGTTTTGATTATGTCAATTTCATAAGGGGGCATGAAGGTGATCCCTGGATCATCGATGAATCAATCGATGTGGATGCCGAGGTTGAGAAGTACTACAAAGGGGACGGCAAGGACAGGGCGGTCAAGGCCCAGCTGACCCAGTATCTTCGCAATATCCACTGGTGGAAGAGCGAAGAGGACACCTTTGTGGCAAGGTGCGTAAAAGACGGCATTAACTGGCTTGAAAATCAACCTGTAAAAGAAAATCTCTTCATGTGGGTTGACTGCTTTGATCCGCATGAGCCGTGGGATCCGCCGGAGCCTTACAACCGCATGTACACTGATCCCGACTATAAGGGCAAGGACATCATCCATCCGATTCCCGGCAAGACGGACGGTTATCTGAGCGACGAAGAAGTGAATCATATAGCAAAGCTCTATGCCGGCAAGGTCACCCTGTGCGATACATGGGTGGGACATCTGCTTGACAAGGTCAAGGAAATGGGCATGTACGACGACACCATGATCATCTATACAACCGACCATGGCGAGCCTTTCTCGGAGCATGGAATAATCAAGAAGGCAGAGCCCTTCCTTTATGAAGAACTCGTTCACATACCCCTCATCATAAGACATCCTGAAGGCGTAGGCGCGGGAAAACGCTTCGATGCCATGGTAGAAACCACGGAGGTCTTTCCCACCATCCTTGATTTCCTTAACGTGCGCATGCCTCCCAGGATTCATGGTCAGAGCCTGCTTCCGATGATGGCGGGAGAAGTTGATACCATAAGGGATTATGCCTACATGGGCTATTTCAAACGCGCCTGGAGGATCAACGACGATACCTGGAGCTTCATCCTGAACCTGGACAAAGGCAAGGGAAACGAGCTCTACAACCTCAAAAAGGATCCCGGAGAAAAGGACAACCTTATTGAGGAAGAGCATGTCAAGGCCACCGAGATGGAACTTGAACTGCGAAAATTCGTAGCAAACCTTCACTGATAGAATTCTATCGGTTTTTCAGCTGATTTCTTCTGAAAATCAGCCACACTCCTTGAGTGAAAGGCCCTTTAAGGTTATACCCTTAGAGGGCCTTTCTATTGTCAGGTTATAAAAAGAAGTTATCTTTAAATGGATCAATCCATATAAACCATGGCCCCCGGGTCCCTGAATCATCATCTCCAAACCGCTCGGAGATGAAATCGAGGTATTGATTTCTCATGAAAAACAGGAAAGTCATAGTAATCGGCGGGGGCGCGTCAGGCCTCATGGCGGCGGGGCGGGCCGCCCGCCTGGGGGCGGACGTTACGGTCCTTGAAAAAATGGCCCGGCCCGGCCTTAAACTGGGTATAACGGGAAAGGGAAGGTGCAACCTTACCAATATTGTCCCGTTAGAGCATTTCATCACCCATTTCGGACGAAACGGCCGTTTTCTCCGCCAGGCCTTTTCAAGGTTTTTCAGTGATGAGCTCATATCCTTTTTTGAGGAATTGGGGGTCCAGTCGATAACAGAGAGGGGGGGCAGGGTATTTCCTCAAAGCGGAAAGGCACAGGACATCCTCAAGGCCATGATTGCCTGGGCCCGTTCAGGCGGGGCGGAAATACGGACAAAAACCGCAGTCACAAGACTTGATCTTGACGGCGCAAAGATCACCGGCCTGTTTGCGAGGCATTATCAATCAGGAGGGCAAAGGGCACTGGCGGACAGCGTCCTTAAAGAGCGAAGGCTTAAGGCCGATGCGGTAGTGATTGCCGCAGGAGGCTCATCATATCCCCTGACAGGCTCTACAGGCGACGGGTACGCACTGGCATTGTCGGCGGGACACCGCCTGATACCGGTAAGGCCCGCCCTTGTGCCGCTTGAAACGAATGCCCCATGGAAAACGCAGGCAACCGGCCTGAAGCTGAGAAACGTCCTTGTGAGCCTGTCTATCGACGGGAAAAAAAGCAGGGAGGCCTTTGGAGAGGTGCATTTTACAGAAACGGGCGTAAGCGGCCCTGTTATTCTCACCCTAAGCGGCCATATTGTCGATTGCCTTGATTCCGGCCGCAGGCCTGTAATTTCAATAGATCTCAAACCCGCCCTTGACAATGGGAAGCTTGACAACCGGATCATCAGGGACTTAGACAAAAACGGCAAAAAACAGTTCGGCAACATGCTCAAGGAACTGCTTCCCTCAAAACTTATTCCGATCTGCATTGATCTCACCCGGATTCCTCATAACAAGCAGGCGCACCAGATAACATCCGCTGAAAGGGAACGGCTTCGTATGTGGCTGAAGGGATTTTCATTCAGGATAACCGGGCACCGCTCGTTTGATGAGGCAATAGTTACGGCAGGAGGAGTGGATCTTACCCGGATAGACCCGCGCAGCATGGAATCAAGACTCGTAAAAGGGCTGTATTTTGCAGGCGAAGTCATGGACATTGATGGAGACACCGGCGGGTACAACCTGCAGGCGGCCTTTTCCACCGGCTGGGTCGCAGGATCATCGGCGGCTGATTTCAAGACCTATTTCACACCTGCCAGATAAGGCACAGGCCGCAAGGATTAATCCTTTCGGTTAATTTTTAATCATCATTTTTCTTGACAAACAATTTTGCTTCTATTTAGATGAGGTTTATTGATAAATGTAATATTTTACATTTTAAATATTACAGCGTGCACTTTGATAAATCCTTTATTTTATTTGTTTTTTACTGAAGCAGATCGACTCTGGTATATTTTTCATAGACATTGAACAACAACAAAAATAAACCCCAAACAAACGGAACGGTTGAATTTATGGATAAATTAGGCCTTAGAAGGAATCTGGAGCTTGAAGTATATGACATTATCAAGTCATTGATCTTGGACCGCAAATTAATGGCAGGAGATAAGATTATAATCGATCAGTTAAAGACGGACCTGGGTGTAAGCCGCACCCCGATTGTGATCGCACTCAAGATGCTTGAAAGGGAAATGCTTATAGAGACAAGGCCAAGGCGGGGCCACTATGTCCGCACATTTTCCAAACGGGAGATAATAGACGTACTTGACCTGAGGGAAGCGCTGGAGGCACTGGGTGCAAGGAGGGCGGCCTCCCGCATTACCGAACCTCAGATGAAGGAACTGCGAGAGTTCTTTAAGGATGCCGATGTCGAAGGCGACTCAGAGGCGCTTGCAGTCTATGCCAAGGATGACCAGGGCTTCCATGAGTTCCTGATGGACGTCGCGGGAGGTGAAATCTTCTCCAGCGTTTTCAAGGCGTATGCGGTTGTAATCTTTACCTACCATACGGATCTTCCCGGTGGATTTGTCAGGCATCCAAGGGAGACGATCCAGGAACATCTGGACATGATCCAGGCTATCTGTAACCGGGACGAGGATACGGCGGAGGATCTCATGCGTCGTCATATGAGACAGGGAAGGGAAAGATTCATAAAAGAACTTGAAAAGGAGGAACAAGACAGGCTCTAGGCGCATGGAATATTGCCAACAATGCTCGGGCAGAAAGAGACACGCCTTTCCGGGCAATATGGCAACAGGGTGGATCTATTTGTTGAAACCAAAAACAAAAAAAGGAGGACTTATGAAAAAATCAGGATATTTTTCGGTAAAGGTTGCACTTTTTTTGGCTATGCTGCTCTTGATATCATTTACTACCACACAGATATTTGCAGCAGAATATAAACTTCGGATCGCCTGCAGTCATAAACCGGTAAGTCCTTGGGTCCAGGCGGCACAATATTTTGAAAAAGAGCTTGAAGCGCTCACGAACGGCCGCATAGACGTATCCGTCCATCACAGCGCCACACTGGGAAATACGCGCGAAGTTTGCGAAATGGTAAGAAACAATACACTTGAAGCCGCCATCCCCGGCTCTGCTCAGCTTTCCACATACACCCCGGAGATCGGATTGACCGTGCTTGCATACATCTTCAAAAGCGATGAAAGCATGTTCGGAGTCCTTGACGGTCCTATCGGTGATTATATCGAAGAGAGGCTGGCCAAGGCCAATTTCCACAACCTGGGCTGGTACAAAAACGGCTTTCGAAGTGTAACCAACGACAAAAGGCCGATCCAGAAGCTCGAAGACCTCAACGGCCTCAAACTCAGGGTATTGCCGAGTCCCAGTGTCATGGCCTTCTTCAAGGAGGTGGGAGTCAATCCGATGCATATCGACTGGGCCGAATTGTTCGAGGCAATGAAAAAGGGCGTTGTTGAGGGACAGGAAAATCCCCCCTTCTTTGTCTGGCTGGGCAAGGTCTATGAAATGAACAAGTATTATTCATTTACCAAGCACATGAATGAGCCGGGCATCGTGGTGCTGAGCAAGAAGTACTATGACAAGCTGCCTGAAGATCTCCGCCTTATGGTTGATGTAGCCGCCAAAAAGGCCGAAAAATGGCAGAGGGCAAAAATGACAGAGGCCAATGCCGAGTGCCTTGAGAAGCTGAAAAAGGCGGGTATGAAAATCAACGAGATTCCGGAATGCGAACTTGACCGGTTCAGGAAAGTGACCTACGAGAAGGTCTTTCCGACGGTCCTCAAAAAAAAGGACCTTGGCCCCAAGACAAAAGAGTTGATCGACATGGTCATCTGGGCCCAAAAATAGCGTACCCCTTTGTCAAATAGACCGGCAGCCCGTCCCTTTACGGATGGGCTGCCCGGGCCTGATTCAAACCGTTTATCGTAATCCTGTACAGATTGATATGGATAAAAATGACACTTGAAATCTTTCGCAAGGCTATACGATTTATCGCCGCAACATGTTGCGCCCTTCTGATCCTATCGGTCTTCATAAACGTGGTTCTACGTTATATATTCAACTCAGGCCTGCCTTTTGGAGAGGACCTAACTCGCTACCTCATGGTTGTGGTGGTCTTTTTCGCATCAAGTATCGCGCTGGATCAGAAACGCCATATCAGTATAAATCTCTTCACCAAAAAACTGAGTAGAGGCAACCAGCTGCGACTTGAATTCTTTTTTGAGATCTGTGTGCTTATCTTTTTGGCCCTTTTGATGATCTACGGCATCCTGCTTCTGCCCAACCAGTGGACCGCCTATATCCCCACCATGAGGAGGGTATCCATGTTCTGGTTTTATCTCAGCATTCCCGTCGGCTGCATATTGATGGGGGTCTTTCTGATCAGGAATCTAATCTCCACGATAAGGGAGCTGAGACAGCAGGGCGCCTCAAAAGCTGAATCAGGGGAAAGGAACTCAGGCTGGAGCATAGGATTTGTGGTTGTATCTTTCGGGGTACTGGTTGGGTCCATTATCTCCCACTATTCAGGCTGTTCAAACGCCGTTTTTTTCATCCTTCTTTCATGCTTTGCCTTTACTGTCGTGATCGGGATGCCTGTTGCATTCAGTCTGGGAATTACCGGGGTCACCTTTTTCATCATATCGGAAGACCTGCCGCTCCTCGCAGTTCCAACACTCATCTTCGGGGGTATCAGCCCCTTTGCCCTGATGGCGATAACCGCATTCATACTGACGGGGCTCCTGGTTGAGAAAAGCGGCGTGGTGCAGGACTTGGTCAATTTTTCAGATTCCATGGTAGGACAGTTTCCAGGCGGTCTTGCCCATACCAACATAGTCGCCAGCATGTTCTTTGCCGGCGTTTCCGGGGCTGCCCTGGCCGATACAGCGGCCATTGGCTCCATGATGATACCGGCTATGAAAAAAAACGGCTATGATAGCAAATTCAGCGCTGTCATAACCGCGTCTTCCTCCATAGTCGGCCCGATCATCCCGCCAAGCGTAGGGATGATAATATACGCCTATGCAGCACCGGGGGATGTCTCCATCGGCGGCCTTTTCATGTGCGGCGCCATACCGGGAGTCCTGATCGGGCTTGCCATGATGGTCCTTACCCACTTCTACTCCATCCGTCGCAACTACCCTGTCAATAAGGCGGGATTTGATCTTCGGCTTGTCTTTAAAAGCGGGTTCAAGGCCTTCTGGGGTCTTCTGATTCCGGTCATTATACTGCTTGGAATCATGGGAGGAGTCTTTACTCCGACCGAGGCAGGGGCCATCGCAGCGGTATACGGCCTCTTTGTAGGGGTGGTGATCAAAAGAAGGCTTACATGGCAGCTTCTCAAGGATTGTCTTCTTGAATGCTCCATAATGAGTGCGGTTATATTTCTTGTACTTGGCTGTGCCAAAATAATCACCTATACCCTGTCCATCTACCAGGCCCCTGAGGCAATCACAGCCTTTCTTCAGGGGGTGACTACAAACCGCTATGTCTTTCTCCTGCTTGTTCTGACCGTCCTTTTGATCATAGGGTTCGTCCTTGAGGCGGTGGCCACCATGATAATGCTGGTTCCTGTCTTTGCGCCGGCCGCCACCGCCTTTGGGATAGACCCCCACCATTTCGGTCTTCTGGTGGTGATGATTGTGCAGCTGGCCCTGCTCACCCCTCCTGTGGCGCTGGGGCTCTTTATTGCATGCAACCTGGCCCAAACCACCATTGAGGAAGTAATGAACGACGTATGGCCCTTTCTTGCCCTGATCTATGGAATGACCCTTATTATTGCACTTTTTCCGGGCTTTACCCTGTGGCTTCCCAGGCTGATGGGATATGTCGGTTGACGGATCTGATTGCTAAAGGGTAAGAAAAGCAATCGAATCAAGACATCTTAAGGAGGTTTTAAAATGTTTAAAAAAATCGGTTTCGTTCATACCGGTGTGGCAATAGCGGACATGTTTAAACCGATGATAGCCGAGCGGCTTCCGGGCATATCCACATTTCACATCGTGGATGACAGCCTTATTCAGGAGACGCTTGAAATGGACGGGCTTACGCCCCTGATCCTGAAGCGCCTCTGCAATCAGATCTGTCTGGCCGAAGAAGCAGGCGCGGAGTTGATCATGTTCACATGCTCAAGCGTGGCGCCAGGCATTGATGTCGCACGCAGGATGGTTAATGTTCCGGTTATGAAGATCGATGAGCCGATGGCCGAAAAGGCGGTTTCCATGGCGGTTGATATCGGCGTGCTTGCAACCGCCAAGACGACCATGACCCCCAGCATAGGACTCATTAAGGAAAAGGCGGAGGAGGCCGGAAAAAAGGTAAATATACATCAGACACTTATGGCGGAGGCATTTATATGTTTTTTAAGGGGAGATATGCCGACCCACGATCGTTTGGTCAAAGACGCGGCAGGTGAATTAAGAGGCAAGGCGGAAGTCATTGTCCTTGCCCAGGCATCCATGGGCCATCTGGCCGAAGAGATCGGGGAAATAACCGGCCTTCCCGTTCTAAAGAGCCCCCCGCTTGCCATGGATGCCTTGGTTCACAGGGTCAGGGCATAAAAGCCAAGGAAAAGGACGAACCAATGGATGCAGTTATATCGATCAATACACTGGCCTATGAGGGATACGAACTTTCCACCGCGCTTCACGAAATAGCCAAATTAGGTCCCGTTCATGTGGAGCTGGGCTTTACCCGCGGCTATACAGACGGGTTGAAAGAGGCCCTTTTCAGTGAAAAATCCGCTCAACAGATAGGTCTTCAATTATCTGATCTGGGGCTGAAAAGCATCGTATTATCCGCACATATAGATCTTACTACCCAGGAGGCGGTTGATGAGCTCAAGAGAAGGATTGATTTTGGAAAAAGGCTTGGGGTCAGGATCGTGAATACCAAAGTCGGTCCCAGATCCCGTATTAAAACATTTCGCAGAAACATCGAAGAACTAGCCGGATATGCAGAGGACATGAATATTATCATAGGGCTTGAAAACCCGGCAGAGGGGACGGATCAAATTATTACTTCAGGCAAAACCGGTGCCGAAATCGTGTCCCGAATCGGCTCTGATTTCGTTAGGCTTAATTACGACTTCGGAAATTCTGTCACCTATTCCAAGGGATCAATAGATCCCGCCCTTGATTACAAGAAGGCGCTTCCCTATGCCTGCTACCTTCACCTCAAGGATATAAAAAAAAGAGAGGGCGGCTGGGATTTCTCCGGAATCGGAGAGGGACAGATAGACTACGATAAGATATTCAAGGAACTTGTAGAAGATAAAAGGATTCTTCCCCTGAGCATAGAACATCTGTTTATGTATGAAGCTTCGGAGGACTTCCTTGTAACCCGCTCCCGGCGCACGCCCGATCTGGCATACATCCGCCGGAGTCTTAAAAACTCCATTGATTATGTAAACAACGTCATAAACAAGTATCTTTGATGCCGGGCAATATATCGTTATCGGGTTCAGGGGCAGGCTCACCCTTTCCTCATGTTTTTCCTATTGCTCGATTCTTTCCTTTAACCCTCTCTGTGTGCAAACGAAAGACTCTATCCCCGGCTGCGTTGACTCAATTCACGATTCAGGACTCTCGGTTTGCGTTACGATCTTTGTTTCTTTAAAATTGGTAACCAGGGCCCCGACTCGTTCGATTTCTATTCTTAGTTCCGTATCACGGTCTATACTCACCAGTTCGACAGGCGAGCCGGGGATCACCAGGCTGCCTTTCTTAAGGCACATGCCTTTTTTAGTCAGAAACTCCACCAGCCATCTCAAAGAGTTAAGCGGCCCGCCCATGATCTCCGATGCCGGCCCTTTGGTGACAGGCATTCCGTCCTTAAAGACGGAAAACAGTTCATTTCCAAATGACAACTCTTTGGGGGAAACTTTTGCATCTCCTACTACAAGACCTGTGTGAATTCCCCCTGAGCATATCAATTCCTGAGAGGTGGCAGGCTCAAACCAGAACCTGAAATTATGGATCTCGATCCCGGGGCTGACCCATTCTATCGCTTCGATAAGCCGGTCATCGCTCATGCCCTCACCTTTAAGGTCCCTGCCGATCTTCAGCACCATCTCAGGCTCTATCGCGCAGCTGCCGTAATCCTTCCAGTTGAGTTCGACCCCTTGTTTATGGACATGCGGGTTAAATATCCTCCCGTTAATCGGCTCTTTCAGGCCGAATTGTGAACGGATTGCCCGGCTCGTACAACCCACCTTAAAGCCGGCGACACTCTCACCCTTATTGACCCTCATCCGTGTCACCAGATCCTGGACTTCGTAGGCATCGTTTATCGATAATGTGAAGACAGGAGGTTCAGGCTCACCTGTCCACTCCCTTCTGTAAAAGGCCTCGTAAAATTTATTTGCCAGTATCGCTTTTTTATCTTCTCCCGACATATTTCCTTCCTTTGTCTGGCTATAAAGCCCTGAACCGACCAATGGCATAACAGGAGCCTTAGATATCGAAATTCAAGATCCTTTTTCGATTAGTTTGCTCCCTGCCCTTACCCCGGCACACTTGAGCGCGAAAGGTCTTATCCAGAAACACAACCGGTTAAATCGATATTCAAGCCCCCTTTGTCTTTATTGAATCAAGACCCGGTATTGGAACGGATTTTCAATCTTTCGATAATATCCGCCAGGGCATTTGAGTCACCCACATTTCCGGGAAAAACAATATACATCAATCCTGGATAACGGCTCTCTTTTCCAAGCTTCCAGACCGGAACCCCGGGCAGTATCTGCCCGCAAACCATAGCCTGTTTGACTCCTAATGCAACGGTAGCCAAATCACTTGAAGTAATACCCCCTTTGGAAAGGATATAACCTGGGGTAGAGGATATCTTATTTAATATATCCACCAGTCCCATTGAGATGCTCTTCCCTATAGCCAGGCTGCCTGCTGCATCCTTTTCCATCACCAGTTCACGACTCGTGTAGATTACAGCATCTTTGCCGTCACTCAGTGCCGAATCAATCTTTTGCGCGACCCTCTCGATTTCACCCTCCCGGAGGTTGTCGTCAATCAAGGCTGGAACACCTACCTCCGCCCGGATGGTACCGGTCTTTGATAAAAGCTTGTCAAGCTGCTCCGAGGTACGGGGGACATAGGAACCGACCACGATCAGACCGCCTGCGGCATCCGGCAGGTTAAGCTCTTTGACGGTAAGCAGGGGGCGGGGTGTAAGGCCGGAACGCACTTGAACAAAAGAGGCGGCTGTCCGGTAAAGAAAATTTTTTCCCTTCTCCTCAGCCTTCAGCAACCCGAGGATAAATACTTCAAGATCGCGGTAACTGACTGAATCAACCACGCAGACCCTGTTGTGCTTAAATTGAGACAGGATGGTTAAGACCCGCTCCGGCCCGCCTTCACGAAGATCTCTGATTGAAACCAGGGTCACATCATCCGCGCTGATCCTGCCGCCTGTCTTTTCTTCCACCCACCGGCACAAATCAGATGATCGGTAGCCGAACGCGTGATCTTTTGCAAACTCGGTCTCGGCAGCCGGTATCAGCCATCCCCCTTCATCCACGTAATGGATGCCGTCGATGGTATAGCGGCCCCCCTCGGGGAAAAACGGCATTATAATCCGGCCGTCAAAGTCTTTTTCAAGGGCCTTTTCCAGTGCATCCAATTCACCCGGGAAATGCCCCCGTAAGGTTGAATCACTGCGGCTTACCACTTCAAATTGGCACTTTACCCGGCGCGCGGCCTCGACCAGATTCCGACCGATCTCGCTGTTAATGGATTGAGCCGCATCAAGAGTAAAACTTCGAGAATTGGTCAGGATATAGAATGCAGGCTTATCACTGGATAGCTGCGTCTCCAATGTCTCTACAGTCCAGTCGGTAAGCAGGCAAACGCCGTGAACCGTCTGGGTGCCGGTAGGATCATCATCGAGCACCACGAGCTTACGCCCGCTGGAAGAGACATATGATTTTATTTCAGGCAGCAGTTCTCCAGGCCATTCCGGGGGAAGATCTTCAAATGCCTTTTCTCTTGCAATGCCTTGATACTTCCTCACTTCTTTCATGTTGGCTCCTTGCCCGATGTTGTTTTCCTTCCCTTAAACCCAGAACGATAAATCATGGGGGGCTTGAAAGCTGAACGCCTCAGTTTTTCTTCGATTATCAGAATCCTTTTTATCAGGTTTCTTTTCTGGTCGATTCTGTTTTTCACCTCTTATCCTGCATGCGTTCAGACTAAAGGCTTCAGCCCTGACTACCATAAGCCAATTCAAGACGCAAGCGCTCCGCATCTCTGCGGTAAAGCATGGTGGCAGGCACAATTCAAACAAGTAAAAGTAAAATTCCAGATCTCAAAAACATGTGAAAGACCCATCATATACCAGATAGCGCGCACGACCCAATCCCCCGGGGTCCCCTGATTACCTCAAGTGCCCCCGCTTCCATTTTTTGTCTTGCCTGACCTTGCAAATAAATCCAGGTATTTATAAAAGATGTCGTGTTTATCACAAAATGAACATCAATGGATTCAGTCTAAATATCTTGACAAAGGAATCAATATATCCGATATGGCTCAAGGACCTTATAAATGCTCCATCTCAATGCGATTCAATACTCGCTGATCGAAGTTATATAGCCGCTTAATAGTTGATGCTCTCTTAAAATACTACTGCTGATGCTGCCACGCAAAGGATTTCATGATTTTGCAAAACTCTGGGCCACGGTTTTCTCTTTTCCAAGGTTTATCCATTTCGTTTATACTCCTTTTTATCATTCTCTCCTTATCCCCTCCGGTTTCAGCCAATCCTGAAGGGGGCCAGGTGGTGGCCGGCCAGGCGACCATTCAGCAGCAACCAGGCGCTCTTACCGTAAATCAGGCAAGTGAACGGGCCGTCATCAACTGGCAGGGGTTTTCAATCAATTCAGGAGAACTGACCCGCTTTGTCCAGCCCTCAACCGGCTCGGCTGTTCTCAACCGGGTTACGGGGGCACTATCCTCTCAGCTTAACGGCACGCTTGAGGCAAACGGGCTGGTGTTTCTCATCAATCCCAACGGGGTGGTCATAGGGCCTTCGGGCCGCATCGATACGGCGGCATTTGGCGCAACGACCCTCAATACGCCGGACAGCTCCTTTATGGCAGGCGGTGATATTTTCTTTTCAGGGGATTCCACCGCTGTGGTCTCAAACCTTGGCATAATCTCCGCCTCAGGCGGCGATATACTGCTTGTTGCCCGGCAGGTCGAAAACAGCGGTACTTTGAACGCACCTGCGGGCACGGCGGCGCTTGCTGCAGGAAATCAGGTACTGATGACCAGGGCGGGCGATGAGCGAATCGTGATCGAAACAGGGCTGAGCCTGTCTGATACATCAGACACCGGTGTCGACAACAGCGGGCTAATCGAGGCGGGCCGCGCAGAGCTCAAGTCCGCGGGCGGCAATATCTACGCACTTGCGGTCAACAACAGCGGGGCGATTCATGCCACCGGCATGGTAAATGAAAACGGCAGGGTATTGTTGAAAAGCCTTGGCAGCAACATTGAAAACTCAGGAGCCATAACGGCCCGTAATCCGGACGGAAGCGGAGGCGACATTCGCATCGCGGCGGAAGGGCAGGCCCCTTCAGCCGTGTTAAATTCCGGGACCCTCGATGTTTCAGGCACCACTACTAACGCAAGCGGCGGAACTGTAACAATAACAGCCGATATGATCTCACTTGAGAACGGAACAAGCATCAATGCCAGTGCAGACATTGGCGGCGGCTCCGTGCGTATCGGAGGAGATTTTCAGGGCTCAAATCCGGATATCCACAACGCGAACCAGACGTCCGTGGATCATGACGTAACCATCTCGGCCGATGCCCTTGCCGAAGGCAGCGGCGGAGAAGTGATCGTCTGGTCGGACGGAGAAACCAGTTTCAGCGGTACCGTCTCGGCGCGGGGAGGCGCTCTTTCAGGCGACGGCGGGTTTGTGGAGGTCTCAGGCAAACAGGGATTAAACTACCAGGGGCTTACAGACACACGTGCCCAATCAGGCACGTGGGGCACGCTCCTGCTTGATCCTGAGACAATACAGATCAGCGATGTCTATGAAGGAGATGAGACTGTAGGCGATATCCGGTATCTGGACCCGGCAATTGTCTCAATGAACCTGGCAATGAACAACCTCCAGCTTCAGGCCGATACATCGCTCCTGTTTGAAAACGGAACCATCGAGTGGTTCACTCAAAGCACCCTCACCCTTGAAGCAGGCGACCTCATCTCACTCTGGGGCAGTCCTGTATGGGGAACCAGTTCTATTATCGGCACCCACGGAGCCCTGACGATCCGCACCGGGAACCTTCAACAGGAGGCGGCCGGATCAATCGGTGTAGCCACCCTGAATCTCTATCAGACGGCAGCTCCGCAGGGGTCGGTCTCGCTTCTGGGCACGGTTTCGGCAGGAGACCTTGTACTTGAGGCCGCAGATATCACAGGTTCGGGCAATTACTGCAATACCTTCTCTGAAATCACCATCAATAATTCCAACAACTCTATCGATACGGTCACCTTCAGCCTGGATGATGACCCGCTGGACGATCAGGTGCCATTCTGGGCGAGATTTTCCAATGTCGATATCTATACCCAGGGAGATCTTACCATCGACTGCCAGCAGCAATACGATTCATTCGGCGGCGGGCTGGAGCAGCCGTTGCTCCGTTTTGCCAACCCCGTCGTATTGCAGGCAGAAGGGAATATTACCCTGTCCGCAGGCACTAGGCTCGCCATGGATTTGGGAGAAAGCGGCCTTGCCCTGGTCGCGGGGGGAAACTTTGTTAACTTATCGGACGCAGACGCCTTGACTGCGACTGACGGGACCCCCAGGTTCAATATCTATTCCACAGACCCAAGAAACGATACCTGGAGCGGCCTTTCCGGTTACAAACATTACAATACCCCGTTTGATCCTGATTCCCCGGCCCTGGGGCAACAGGCCGCGTTTGCCTACACCCTGTGGCCCACCCTCACCCTTACGGTAAATGATACGGACATGACCTACGGCGGGTTCTATCCCAATTTCACCGTCGACTTTGACGGACTAATTGCCGGAGACGTGAGAAATAATTCAACGAACTTCTCATATGACACTGAAGCCACTGCCACATCCCCTGTGGGTGACTACCAGGTCAGCACCGGCGCGACCAACGGTCCCCTCCTGTCCAATGCGGAAGGCTATAATCTGGTATATGAGGCCGGCACACTGACCATTGATCCAGCCACCTTAACCATTCAGCCTCAGGATTTCACCCGCACATACGGACAGGAAAATCCAACCAACTTTCAGGTCGGTTTCACCGGTTTCGTGCTGGATGAAGATGAAAGCGTGGTGACAGGTCTTTCAGTCGGCACCGATGCGACACAGCAGTCCGATGCGGGTCAGCATACGATTTCAGCCTCAGGCGCCCAGGCCGCTAATTATGACATCATATTTGTCGACGGCACCCTTACGGTTGAGCAGGCACCCCTTGTCATCAAGGCGGATGACGCTGTCCGCCGAATCGGTGACCCGGACCCGGACTTTACAATCAGCTGCCAGGGCCTCATGGCATGGGATCAGGACGCGGAAGGAAACCCGAATGACGGTGTGATCGAAAACCTCCTGTTTAACGTTGAAGGCAGTCCCGGCTCCGATGCACCGTCGGGAACCTATCTGATAATGGTGTCCGCCACAAGTACGAACTACGACATCACCAACTGCGCATACGACGACCTCGGTGCCCTGATCATCAAGGAGCCGTATCAGCTAATAATCTCGGCTGATGATAAAAGCCGTCTCTACGGTACGGCAAATCCCGCCCTGACCCTATCCTTTGACGGCTTTGAGGACGGTGACGACGCTTCCGTGGTGACAGGTCTTGTACTTGACACGACAGCAACTGTAAACTCCGGCATAGGCACATACCCGATCACCATTTCCGATTCAGGCTACTCGCTTCCCGCCTACTACACTGTCGTCCTTATGGACGGATCGTTCACCATTGATCCGGCCCTGATTACCATTCAGGCACTGGACGATCAGGTAACCTACGGATCATCCCTGCCTGAGCTGAGCGCAACGGTCACTGGACTTCTTATGGGCGATACCCTTGACACCCCCTATGAATTCACCCTTCCGGCAGGACGTCTGGAGGTCGGCACCCACCCCATCTCGATTTCAGGGGGCACGGCCGCCAACTACACGATCAGCCGCCTTGACGGGACCCTGACGGTGACGCCCGCTTCCCTGACTGTGTCTGCGGATGATGCTCAGATGATCGAAGGACAGGCTTATCCCGCCTTTACAGCCACCGCATCCGGACTCCAGTATGATGACACCATCGCCGTTGTCTCCGGTTTGAATCTGGTTCCGGTCTCCCAGATCACCATGGGCGGCGCGGGGCTCCCGGTCACCACGCCCGCCCCGGAAGGCACCATGTTTATCAATCAGTCAGGCACCCTCACGGCCCAAAACTATGCGCCCATTACCTTTCAGCCGGGAGTTCTGACCATAACCGAAAGGCAGCCGGAAGTCATAACGATTACGGTCATAGAAACTGATCTTGACACATCAGGCTCGGGCGGGAACGGCAGCGGGCTCCCTTTTGATCTAACACCCCTTCCCTTTGGTGTGCCTTCAGAAGGACAGGGATTTATCCAGTATGCGGCCAAGCTCTTTATCATGAAGGCGGGTCTCGATGTCTCCGACATATCGGAGTGGCTAAAGGATCCCGCCAACAGGGCATTGATGGCAGGAGAACTCTTTGATCTTTTAAGGGCGCCCATCAAAGAGGGAACAGCACTCTACAACCAGCGAGAGGTATTTAAGACATACCTTGAGGACCAGGTCCGTGAAATGAAGGTCGCCATCGCAAAGGATGCGGTAGCGCGCTATAACGCATGGAAGGCCGAGCAGCAGGAAGGCAGCAACAGACTCCTGGGGCTTCTGGGTGGAACCCTTGAAACGCCGGAGGTGGATTTTCTTGAATTAGCAGCAGCCGAGCACCTCTGTGAGATGGTCAGCGTGACAGCTCTTAGCACTTTAGCCGCTAACACGGCATTCATGGTGGCGACATCGACTGTGGCAGGCTTTGGTGGATATATAGGGACTTATTTTACCGCCGAAGCAGGCACTGCTGCTGCGGCCTACGCAAGTAAATTGGTAGCAGCCGGCATCTCATCGTCGATAGCGGGGGCTGCTACAAGCGTTGTCGCCGGCGCGATTTTTGCGATTGCCGGTTCTGTCACGCGCGGACTGCAGGTTGCGGCCTATGATAAGGTGGAGGATAAATACGCCAACCTGGTAAGTGACGCGCAGAACTTCGACATAGACGCATTCTGTAATGGAGACGACACAGACCAGGAACAGATCATGAACTTTTTGTTTATTTCCGCCCTCAGCTAGCCGGAACCCCAAAATGACCCGGCAGAAAAAGGCCCCGGCCACGATCGTGATAACGCGCCTATCTTTCAGTAAAAAAGGTTTGTTTGACATGAACACCCGATTTTTATTTTACACCACGATTTTGTTGATCATCTGCACGTGGACCGCGTTCACTTTTCATTCGGACCCGTGTCATGCCCAGGACCTGCGCCGGATCGAACCTAAACCCGTACCCTCCCAGGTGGAGCCGCCGGAGGCGGAACCGGTCACGCCGAAGGAACCGGCGCCGCCCTCTCCTGCAGACGAAACGGTCATGGACAAGGCCCTCAAGTACCTTGTCTTTATAACCGACTCAAAACAGGTGAAGGTCAATCCCCCCGTTCCCAAAAGGGGCATAGACGCACGAATGGTTTCCATGCTCGGTACCGAGACCGCCCGAAACATACTCAGCCCCTTTATGGGGCAACCGGTCTCCATGGCCTCGCTCAACCGGCTCATCGCAAGCCTTTATCTCTATTACTCCGAACAGGACCTTCCCTTTGTAAGCATCACCCTGCCGGAGCAGGACATTACCCATGGAGTAGTTCAGATACTCGTTATCGAAGGATCATTAAACGAAGTCGCAATAGAAGGAGCCAGGTACTTTTCAGAGGATCTCTACCGTTCCATGCTCAGGCTCAAGCCAGGTGAGCCGATCCGTAAATCGATCATGGAACAGGACGTTGAATGGATAAACCGCAATCCCTTCCGAGCCGGGAACTTTTTTTTAAAGTCGGGAAAAGACACAACCGGAACAACGGATCTGGTGCTGAGGGTCAAGGAACGGCTTCCCTTAAGGGTATACGCAGGCTGCAACAACCGCGGCTCCCGCATCAGCGGCAAGCACCACCTGGAGACGGGCTTTAACTGGGGAAATGCATTCGGACTGGGCCACCGGCTGAACTATCAGTTTACCACCAACACCAGTGCCGAAGACTACATCGGCCACAGCGGCTCCTATCTGATTCCGCTTCCCTGGCGTCATCTGCTTACCATCTCGGGCAGCTCATCCCATACCAGAAGCAGGCTTGCGGCCCCCTTGTCACAAAAGGGAAAATCATCTCAGTGGAGCCTGCGTTACGAGGCACCTCTATCAGACATAGGGAAATACACCCACAGAGTATCCGCGTTTTTCGACTACAAGAAAAGCGACAACAATCTGGAGTTTTCAAGCATACCTGTCACGGACAATGAGACCAATATATTTCAATGGAACCTCCAGTATAATGGCAGCATTCCGGACACATGGGGAGTTACCTCTTTTTCAGCCCGCGGCACATACAGCCCCGGCAGCCTTGGGTCAAAAAACAAGGACGAGTTTTTCTCCATCAGCAGGGCAAATGCAGACGCTCAGTATGCGTATGCAGCCCTTGATCTCACCCGTACGAACTACCTGCCCAGGGGATTTTCCCTTTTTCTCCTGGGCCGCGCCCAGGTGGCGGACGGAAACTTGCTAGGAAGTGAACAGATGCAGTTCGGCGGCGCCTTTTCCATACGGGGGTATGAGGAAGGGGACACTTACGGTGATCAGGGATACATACTTACCCAGGAACTGCGCGCACCCCCTGTCATACCGAGCAGGTGGCTGAAACTCGAGGGTGTCGAAGACCGGCTGCAGTTATATCTGTTCCATGACTACGGGGTTTCCAGAAACGTGGATCTTCTGGCCGGGGAGGACCGCTCCATCATCCTTCAGAGCGTGGGCATTGGAATGAAATACTTTGTGGGGCGCTATTTCAGCCTCAACTTTGACTGCGGCTGGCGCCAGCGAGTGACCGAAGGCACTGAAATGGGAAAAGGGATGCACCTTTCAACCACTGTCAGCTTCTAGATCTCGGTTGCTACGAAAAAAAATGATTCATGCTCCCCGGTACTACCTACAGTGGAGGCTAATCCGGGTCGGTAATTGAGTGGCCTTCAATTATGAGCAGTAATGATCCAAGGGGTCATATCATTCATCATATTCATCAAAGTCGTTTCTTCTTGATCGGTGTCTTTTTTTCCCCTTGTGGTTTCGGAAACTCTCCGGGTCTTCAAAAACCTTGAAGCGTTTTTTCCTGCAATCAGGACAGCGTTTGGGGGCATCAAAGCCGCAAACCATGTAGCGCTTTTGTTCGTCAACCGAAAAAAGAAAGGTGTTTTCACACTGAATACAGGTAAATATTTTGTCTTTCATTTTGCCTCACATTGCACAATGGCAAAGACTTGTTTCCGGAAGTTCACCTGCCGGGAGCCTCTCTTTGCGCCGACGGCAGGATGTAACCTTTCGAGATGGCCTGAAAAATAAAAGCAGGTGACTTCCGATTCTTTTTTCACGATGCACAGGAGCCTGAAATTCCAAAAAGCAAGGACTGTAAGGATCCCGTAGCTGAACTGTGCCATCATGTTGGGTATTCTCACTTATTGACGGCGATCTTCTGATTATCCAACCTCCAATCAACACGCAGCCCGTACCGGTTCCGCAAGAGATGCAACGGAAAAAATCCAGAACATCCTTGTTAAGACCTCTATCAAGACATTTACACACGTTCTCCTTGCTCCAACAGATCGAATCCCTTTCCGTCGAATCCGATTACATCGGCTGAGGGTTTGATGAAAGACTGTCTCAGAGAGTAGGTATAGGCACCCTGGTCAGGGATAAGGAGTACGTCACCAGGTTCGGCACCCTCGCCAAAAATGGATGTGCCCCAGACATCCTGAGGCGTGCAGAGTGAACCGAATATGTTCATGCCCTTTTCCTTCAAGCCCGGCTTTGTCAGGTTGATGATTGGAATGAATTCCGTCAAGGGGCGCTCCCAGCCGAGCAGATGGATTCCGGCATCGGTGATGAGGGTCACAGCATCCTTTTTGTCAACCACCCGGACGAGGATGTGCATCGCGGGGGTGGAAATCCACCTTCCCGGCTCCATCCAGGTTTCGAGAAGCGACAGGGGCGGTCCCTGCTGTTTGAGGGCCTCTGCAATGGACTTTGCAAAATACCTGAGAGGTTGGGCCATTCGGTGATAGCGACCGGAACCAAAGTGGTAGTCAGGGTCCAGGAGCCGCAAAAATTCCCCCCGCAGAGTGTTTTGAGGATTGAGCCATTCGCCCTGTTCCGGCCAGAAACCGCCCCCGATATCGATGAATTCAAGAGAATCCAACATGTCCGGGGGCATATGGCGACGGATGTGATCGCCTATTTTCTCGATCATCCGGATCTGAGGGGCGGCGTCGAGGTTCCAGCTGGTGTGGAATTGAATACCGCATGGCTCGGCACCTTCGAGTCTTCCGGCCTTCAGGTAGAGGGGAATCAGATCCTTTAGCGGGACCCCGAACTTGTTCCACCTCCCCTGACAATCGTTTCGGACCCGAATCCCCAACTTTAAGGACGGATAGGGCTGCTTCTCGCGGGAAACAACTTCTCTCAGACTCTGAAGCTCTCCGGCGCTGTCCAAAAGCAGAGTCACCCTGTCCCGGTTCTTAAAAGCCAGAAGAAGCTCTTCGCTGGTCTTTCCCGGTCCGCTGAAGATGATGTCCCGACAGTCAAGGCACAGGGCCTTGGCCAGCTCAAGACCGCTGGATACGTCAATACCGACATTCCGGGATACCATCTGCCGGGAGATACCCTCAAAGCTGTTGCTTTTCATGGCATAGAACACCCGATAATTTTCGAAGCAGGACGAAAAGGCCTGTCTGAAGAGCTCTATTTGATTAACCAGACAGGGCTCGTCAAAGAAATACTGGGGCGTTCCAAATCGTGAGACGCTTTCCAGATAAATCTGCCTTTTTGACAGAAAACCATTCAAATAATCATTCAATATTTTTCTTTGAAGCGGCCGTTCATTGCCTGTCATGAGCCTGAAGAGCCCCTTCAACAGGGCCGGATATCTATAACGAAGGTTATGGGTTTTCCAACCAAAGGCTGTTTTATTCATTCCGTAATCCATCTATCAGTGGGCTCCACGAAATTCTCATCAAAGCACCCCCCGATTTTCACATTGAGTAGGTCCGCCATTTGAGCCGAAAGGGCTGAAATATCCCCGTCCGAATCCAGGGAAACAACCGCGTGTCCAAGCAATCGGTGGTTATAACTTTCCGGCGGGAGCAGTACCCTGTCACCGGTTTTTTTTCTTAGAAAGACCGCCCGGACATCAGGGTGATCAAGTAATTTGGAAGAATCGATCCGGATGATTTTTCCACTCCGGTCCGCAAAGAGATTTACGCTCGCAAACCTTTCGCAGCAGTGGGCCGGAAATTTTGTCTGGTGGATCCCTCCTGACACAAAATCGAGATGCAACTTGAGGAGATCAATCCCTGTTGCCGTTTCAAAAAGGTCAGGGATGGAGTCCCCGCCGGGTCTTGGGGACATCTCTATGATCATCGGATGGCCGTTGAACAGGATAAAATCCACCATGAAATGACCCCAGGTAAACCCGAGGACCGCAGCAGCCCTGCCCAGGATATCGCGAATGTCGGCAAAAGAAAAATTTCCGGGATACGCTGGAGGATAAGTATAGGCGAGAACGGATCCAAAGGTTCGGTCGGGAGCCTTAATCTTGCCTGTCTCTCTTATCAAGGTGATCCGGTCGCCTTTCAGAAAAAAATCGCAACTGAATTCGGGCCCGGAGACAAACTCCTCCACAATCCATACCAGCTTTGGATCCACGATGGTCTCACCGGCTGGAGATGTCAAGGGCCTGAAAAGCGGATTTGATGCCCTTAGAGGGAGTTCCCGCAGCATGATTCGAACGGATTCGATCACTTCCTTTTCACTTACGCAATGAAAGACGAGCTCGCTCCCGCTGCCGGAAACAGGTTTCAGTACGACGTCCCTTTGCATTCGCCGAAACCCATCAAGACTTTCCTCCAGGCTGGAAACAAGAAGGACCGATGGGGAGGGGATCCCGCTTTCTTTCCACACTGTTGCCGCCTCGTATTTATTTCTGGCTCGGAGGATGGCGTTCATGGCGGGAAAGGGAAGTTCCAGCTCGCGGGCCAGAAAGCCTGCCGGGATCAGGGAGTCACAGTCGAAACAGGCCACACCGGTTGGGGTCAGTTTTTTGGATAAAAGATCCTGTCTAATGGAACAGAGGGAACGTTTCAGATCTTCGAAGCCTGTGAATATGACTGCGGTTCCGGCCAGGCCGGCAAGATCCGGGGAATCCTTGAACCTCGAATCCACGACGAAATACACCTCTCCCGGATGACGATGGTAAAGTCTGGACACATAATCAGGCGTAGTCCATGCCACAAGCACAGGATCATGGCGGATCACGGTCAGACTCCCCCCGTCGAAGCCTTGCTATGCATAGATTGTGGAAACACCATAGGAATTCCAGCCGGATCGTTGTGTTTTTTTGCCGACAGCAGGGTTTGAAACCCATTCAGGAGATACATAATAATAGAGAGGTTCCTCATCCAGATGCCAAAGTTTTTTCCAATTGAAATCGCCACAAAGAAAATCGATTTTACGGAATTTATTTTTGCAGGCAAACGCGACATGATACATATTCATGGCCTTGGCAACCCCCGGAAATTCCGGAAGGGTGCCGCCGATAAATACTGTATAGGAGTTATTGAATTTCGCTCCCAGATCTACTGCAGCTATTTGGCCCTCTATTTCGAGACTTACCATGTTAAGCCATCCCTTCTGCTTGAGAAAAAGCATCACGTCTCGAAAACTTTCCCTGAATCGGGAGTCAAACAAATAAGAGTCCTCTTTAAATCTTCTGACGCTCATGTCGACAAGCACATCAAAATCCTCCACCCTGTTAATATAGAATGAACTCTGAGCGGTGGTAAGGGATTGTACCGTTTTTTTAAGATTCTTGAATTTCTTTGTTGAGAATCTTTTAGCGTAATCTTCTATATTGAAATCGAAATCTCCGGGATAGAGCACATAGCCTATTTCATCTAAGACAAGGCCGGAATTGAATTTGGATGAGGGTTGTTCCATGTATCGCAGATGGGTTCCCTCGGGACAGGCCCTCAAAAGTTTGTCCAGGCGTTCTCCGTCACGCAGGAAAATGGGTGTGCGTTCTATCCAGGTCTTTTGCTTCCATATTTCTCCGGGGAAGAAAACGAAGGCACCCTCTTCTTCCAGATAGGACAGGGGCAGCATACCTGTAATTCCCATTAGATCCTTTCGGACCAGGAAACAGGGTTCGGCATTGAAGTGTCGCTGAAAGCAATAACGGAAATCCCAGAGATCGGAGATATTCCTTACATTGATCAGGTCGTTCCATAGCCGACGGCATTGATCGAGGTCGGTGACAAAATACACGTCATTTATTGACTCCACTTTACGCTTAAGGTGTTTTCCAAGGTTCATTGTCTGTTGACCGTCTGGAGAGAGGCTCTTTTGGCCTTGAAAAATTTCTTGGCGAATTCCACAACCGGTTGAGGATCATAGGGCTTGCAACTGAAGACGTCTAAGTACGTGGCGTTGCTGGCGTTAGCGAAATGGGCGGAGATAAGGGAGGTTTCAATGAGCTGAATCATGGAAAATCCCGCAACCCGCTCGTCTTCACCGAAATGTACCACTCGCGTTTCCCCGAACCGTTTCATTTCGATTAATTTGCATAGCTCCGCCACGAATACCTTTATTTTTTCGGCATCCCTTATGGTTTTCGGATCACATTCATACAGATCTATGCAGGACAAAAGGCCCCATGGCTGTTCGGCACGGTTGTGATCAATTCTGACATCTTGTTCCATGAATAAAGGTTCTCCTTTCTTGGCCCTGCGTTGCGATGCCAGGGCCTTTTCAAAATACGTCAGGCATATTCGAATTGATATTTTGTCCGGATGTTTGTCGGATCAAAGGCACTTGTCCCGCTATATCCCGCAGTACGGTCTTTGAAAAAGGATAGTTTCATGCCACATATCCGAATGAATATTCCTTGTCTCGTAAAGCCTGATTCAACGGCCTCACACCTCGATAACACAGGCTTCGCTTCCTGAAAGTCTTTCAGGGTTGAACAAGGCAAGGGGTTTCACCGGGTGATCTATTCCTCAACGACTTCATAAAAGGTCACAAAAATGACCTTGGCGCCGTCTTGTTCTTCAACCGTACCGCTGACTTTAACCTTTCGTCCTATCATCTCAACCACTTCATCGCCCTTTTCACTCTCAGCTACATCATAGGCCTGTTGATCATCCGTGATGATCTGATAGGCCGCGTTTACTGTTCCCGAAATAGTTACCTGTTCTCCCGCCGCTGCCGGAACGGTACCTGCAAGCAGTAGAAACATGGTACACAATAAGAGGATCGACACTTTTCTGTTTTTTTTCATTTCCGAATTCTCCTTTTAATAAAACAATGTTTTTTTTATTGATGATCAGGTTGATTCCAATCGCTTTTTTTATGGTAATTCACCACGGTTATGGTAAGTTTATTTTCAGTTGTTTTTACTACGCCGGTAAGCTCCAGTTCCTCCCGAACCAGGGGGATCAACTGATCTCCTTTTTCATCCTTGACGACCAAATATTTCTTTTCATCTGAAGTGGAAAGAGCCACTGCAGTAATGCCACCGTCGTCATCCCAATCCACCGGGATGAGAACACCTTTCAACGTGGTCAGGTTTTTGTTCAAACCGCCGGTTTCCCGGGTATCATTCATATTTTTTTTTCGACGAGCATCCATGCCCCCGGCATACAGCAATAGCCGTGCCAATAGTCCAACTTGCAGATTTTGCTTGATATTAGTTATTACAGGGTGGATATGAAACGGAACTTCCGATTCCGATTCGCAGGATGGAAAATCTTCTGATATCTCGGATAGGTTTCAAAGTTCGGGTAATTTCCCGGTATGATATGGTAATCTAAAACAGGAGATTGAAGTTCCTAAAAAGTCTCGATAGGAATTTTAGGTTCCGGCTGAAAAGAGACCTTGAAAAATCTCATTGTTTGTATGCCTCTTTTCGGAGACCGTACTTCTTCATCAGTTTATGCAGTTGGCGGGGGGTAATGCCCGAGGATGTGGCTGTAATACAAATTTTACCGTGATGCTTCGCCAATTGTTCTTCAAGGTATGTCTTTTCTATTATTCCAAGTCCTCGCCTCCGTGCCTCCGCCAGAGTAAAAGATTCATCGGATAACGGGCACGACCCCTGAGTTTCGAAATCGAAAAGTTCGCTTGGAAAACTTTCGGGGGTCAAAATGGAGAAGGATCCCAGGATGTAGGCACGCTCAATGAGATTATCGAGTTCCCTGATATTTCCGGGCCAGGAATAGTTCATGAATGCCTCTGTAACGCGAGCATCAATATCATAAATGCCCTTGCCGTAGAACTGGTTCATCTTTTTTAGAAAGACATCCACAAAATGAGGGACGTCCTCAATGCGGTCCCGAAGTGGAGGGAGATCGATTGGGAAAACATTCAATCGATAATACAGGTCTTTTCTGAAGAGACCGTCATCACACATTTTTTTTAGATCGGCATTGGTTGCGGCAATCACCCTGGCATCGGTTTTGATGGTTTCCTCGCCGCCCACACGTTGAAAATCCCCGTCCTGTAGAACCTGTAGAAGTTTGATCTGAGCTGAGGGTGTTATGGTTCCGATCTCGTCCAGAAAGATCGTACCCCCTTTGGCGATTTCAAACTTTCCCAGCTTTCGTTTTGTCGCACCGGTAAAAGCGCCTTTCTCATGACCAAACAATTCGCTCTCCAGCAGGGTGTCAGGAATCGCCCCGCAGTGAACGCTGATGAATGGGGCATCCCTGCGATTGCTGTGCATGTGGATAAGATTAGCCATCACACCCTTTCCCGTGCCGGTCTCCCCGACGAGAATGACCGTGCTCTTGGTAGGCGCTACGGAGCGGACCTTTTCAAAAACCTTTTTCATCAAGGGATTTCTGGTCTGTACAAGCTCCAGGACCTCCGCCTGCCAGAACTGGTCCCGAAGATAGTCCAGTTCGGACTGAATGATAAGAGATTCATAGATGCTCTCGATGACAAATTTAACTTCATCCGGATTCAGGGGATAGGTGAGATAGTTGCTTGCCCCCGCCTTTACAGCCATGACGCATTCCCTGATCATGTCCGGGGATGACATGACAATTGTTTCAATGGTCGGGAAGACATTCCAGTAGGCCAGGAGGGCCGATTTGTAGCCGTTGTCCGTTATTGACTCCTTCAGTATGTCGAGATCGATGAACAGGAAATCATAACGCCGCTTTTTCAAAAGCTCCAGGGCCTGAACCCTGTCAGGGGACATTTCAATTCGGTAACCGGAGCGATAACAACTGCGAATAATCCGAAAGGCATCATGACCCGGGGATATGACGAGGATATTTTTCATGCTTTACTCCGGCAAGTTAAATAAAGGCCGCGCCCGCCTGTTAATTATCATTATGCGACATCGGGGTTAAAAAGAAGTAGTCAACCAGGAAAATTATATCTTTTTACGGAGATGTCAACAAAAGAAAGAGACAATGGATTAGGAATCATTGCTTCCGGGTATTGACCGACCGGAAATTGAAATCCCGCTTTTGATATTCTTCTATAAATTCAAAGAGATGAAGGCATGAATTCCCGGTTTTCGAGATAGAGCCTCATATGCTGCCTCAAATAATCGGAACTAAAGGTTCCGAATCAATCTGGCATCTAAAATAAAATCAAATTAAAAAACAGCAAGTTATCTGATTTGGCACTTTTGTTGCTTAAGATCGGTAGAGAACAGGTTTTAAAGAGCGGCTGAAAATTGGGCTCTTAACCACCCTCACTAAAGCCTATTACGTTGTGAAATGGAGGCGTTACGAGGACGGTCCGGCCGGGCCCCTCGCACCGGAGAGAAAACTTCAAAAAAGTATAAGGAGATCCTTATTAGATATGAGCACCCTTACCCTGAACCAAGGTCTCGCGATTAGGCATATTGCCGCACCCGCAAAAGAGATTTGTTTCAATCTCATGTTGATATCCCTCGGGAGTATCATCTTTATCATCGGTTTGAACAGTATTTTGATCCCGAAAGGCTTTATGAGCGGAGGACTGATAGGGGTCGCCATGGTTGTCCACTATCTGAATCCGACCCTGGATGTCGGCCCCATTTACTTTCTGCTGAACCTCCCCCTCATTCTTTTGGGATGGTTGACCATAAGCAGAAAATTCATGTTGTATAGTATTTACGGAATTGTGTTTTTTTCATTTGCCGCCGTTTATCAGGCTCCTGTAGTCCCTTTGAAAGACCCGATCCTATCTGCTCTGCTTGCTGGTGTCATATGCGGCGTGGGCGGTGGTATAATTTTGAGGTCCATCGGCTCGGCCGGGGGGCTTGACATCCTTAGCATTTATTTTCACCGAAAATTCGGTTTCAGGATCGGGACGGTGAATTTCTTTTTTAATGCCTTTATTTTGTTGGTTGGAGCACTGCTCTTCGACCTGGAAAGGGCACTTTATTCCGTTATTTTCTATTACGCAAGCGCTCGGATGATGGAAGCGGTCCTTACCGGATTCAATCGGAGGAAGTCCATCCTGATTATCTCAAAAAATGCAACCGCCATCGCCGATAAAATCATGAAAAAGGCAAATCGGGGAGTTACGTTTCTGAAGGGAGAAGGGGCATACACCGGAAAAGAAAAAAATGTGATCTTCACTGTGGCATCTCTTACGGAGCTGCCCAAGATTAAAAGGCTTGTTTATGGGATCGATTCGGATGCCTTTTTAGTCGTTAACGAGACGCTCGAGGTAATCGGGAAAAGGCACGGGAAACTAAAGGCCTATTAAAAGAAGGTCCCTTTTTTCGGGTATACATGGGGGAGCGCGAGTAATTAACCAAATAATCCTATAAGGATATAAGGTTCTTCTCCAACTTAGTTGTCGAAGAAGGTCCAAGGAGTCAAGGATTCAAGGATTCTTTGCTTCGCTTACGCTTCGCGCAGTCCCATCCTTCGGCCAGCTCAGGGCGGGTTCCCGGTTTCTTTGCTCCGCTTACGCTTCGCTCAGTCCCACTGCTTCGCAGCGGGTTCCCGGTTTCAAGGGCTTTCTTTCCGGGGATTTGATCATCGCTTTGAACATTGCCCCGACATCCCCTATTTCCCTTCTTAATTTTTGAAGCCGCTCTTTTTTCAAATAACCCAGGTCAGCTGATGTCATGTCCCGGGTTTCCAATTCACAGGCTGAACCATATGCAAACAAGGTGTATGCAATTTTTGTCTAACGTTTAACTGCCTATGATCTTTAAGCTTTTCACTCGAACCCGCGGCCCCTTGAACCCTCGAATCCTTCATTTAGACCAACTCTTTTGGAGATGATCCGGATATAATAATTTTCCATTGCCAAAATGTGAGCAGCCACATCGCGAACATCTACAAAACCCAGGCTTATACTCATGATAATTCTGTTTGTTCCAGTGGAGAGCTGTTTGTTGTTTTACAAAATTTTAAATGGGCGACCCTTCGACTTATTTTCATTTGACCTGTACACGAATTTTTTCTTCTCCAAATTCAACGACATCACCTGAAAACATCTTCTTTCTTTTTCTGGTTTCAACCTTTCCATTTACCATAACCCGGCCTTCGGAAATCAAATATTTTGCTTCGCCGCCGCTGGCAACCATATTTTCAAACTTCAGGATCTTATAGAGCTCAATAGGCTCAACTGAAATCTTAATTTCTCTCATTTTTGAGAACACGCGGTCTCGATATGATTTGAATACATGGGTTTAGGGCCCCGGTATTTAAATATCAGCTTTTGGGCCTCCCCCGTAACATACCCCTTCTTGCCGTCACCTGCAACTTGTGACGCCCTTTTTTAAAACAAAGATGGCAATACATGACCTGTTCCAGGCCTCATATTGCCACCTTATCCACTTATTACAATTTATTATTTCACCCGGCACCCGGTTATCTCAGATTAAAAGCCCCTTTATCCACGATAATGAGATGCCGTCTTGGTAATTTCCTCATTCTGCCGACCCGGCTTCCGAAAATCACGCAGCCGCACAGGGTTGACAATTTAGCCTTAGGTTTAGGCTTCCACAGTGAAGGGCTCGTCGAACCAGTGCTCCTTCAGATTCGGAGTGTTTCCGATCCGGTCAACGACCGCGAACAGGCCGGGTGTGTGAAGAGGCATCAACACCCCGTGCCAGGTTCCGGCGTAATAATTGACACATTGTCCGGGCGAGGTCAGAAAGGCTCGGGGCGCTCCTGGAAGACCGTTCGCATCACTGGGCGCGACTATCACCAGAAATGGGTTCTGATGAATAGGAATGAAGGCCTGGCTGCCTTCAGGGTGACACTCCACCATCTCAAGCTTTATCGGCAATGTCAGCGGTTCGCCCAGAAACAGACTCAGGCCGCAGCGTCCGCCTGTACCGAAATCCATCTTTGCGCGGTCATGATAGCGAACGCAAAGGCCCTGGTTGATAGTATAATCAGGCTCTCCAGCAGCCTCAACAACATTTCCGAAAGAGCTGAAGGCCTCAGCCGTCAGTGGCTCAATAATAACCTTATTCATCGCACGACTCCATCCAACACGCCGTGCAGTTTTGCGTGGCGGTTCACATCCTTATATAGTAAATAACGGAACAGTTCAGGCCCTCCCGCATAGCACGCCTGCGGGCAGAAGGCACGCAACCACATGAAATCACCGGCTTCCACCTCAACCCAATCGCGGTTGAGCTTGTACACCGCCTTGCCTGAAAGCACATAGAGGCCATGCTCCATCACATGCGTCTCCTCAAACGGCAGCACACCGCCCGGCTTAAAGGTGACAATATTGACATGCATGTCGTGGCGCACATCGTCTGGCTCTACGAAGGTGGTGGCAGCCCAGCGGCCTTCTGTATCAGGCACGACGTTGGGGGTCACGTCTTTTTCATTCGTCACAAAAGCATCCGGCAGATCGACTCCGTCCACGACCTCGTAAAGTTTACGCACCCAGTGGAAACATGCCGGTTCCGACCCCGAGTTCCACAGGCGCCAGTCGGATCCTGCCGGTATGTATGCGTAGCCGCCGACACCCATCTCATGAATATCATCGCCCAGGTGAAGAGTAAGATTTCCCTCTGTGACAAAGATGATGCATTCGGCCTCTTTTTCAGGCTCGGGCCGATCGCTCCCTCCGCCCGGGGCCACCTCCATGATGTACTGTGAAAAGGTTTCTGCAAAACCGGACAAAGGACGCGCTATTATCCATACACGGCTCTTTTCCCAATGCGGCAGATAACTGGCAACCGCATGTGCCATTACTCCTTTCGGAATAACGGCGTAGGCCTCTGTGAACACCGCACGGCCGGTCATAAGGTCGGTCTGTGCTGGCAGATCTCCCTTGGGTGAATAGTAATTGCTCATGGCAATGTCTCCTTGATTTTTTCAAACCCTAAATGGGTCGGTTATTTAAAACTGCTTATAAGATCTTTCTATGCGAATCCAAGCCACCGTGGAATAGTCAGACAGATCGCCGGCACATAGGTGACCAGCAACAGCACGACAAGCAGGGCTCCTATCATAGGCAGGAGCGGTTTGACCACATCCTCTATCTGCAGCTTTCCTATACTGCATACAGTGAACAGGCACGCCCCAAGGGGCGGCGTCACCAGGCCCAGGACCAGATTCAGACACATGACTATGCCGAAATGAAGCGGGTGGACACCCACCTGATGGGCCAGAGGCCCCAGCACCGGCGCCAGTATGATGAGAGCAGCTGTCTGGTCCATGAAACATCCCACAATGATCAGGACGCAGTTAATGATGAGAAGAACGAAATATTTGTTGTCACTGATAGACAGGATCAGGCCGGCCACCTTTTGTGGGATCTGCTCGGAGGCCAGCAGCCAGCCGAATATGGCTGCCGTGGCCAGAATCAGGAATACCACTGCCGTAACAAAGGTCATATTGCCCAGACATTCCCACAGGTCCTTGAGCGTAAGGTTTCGATACACAAAAAAGCCAACGATAAAGGCGTAGAACACACCTGCTGCAGCCGCTTCAGTCGGAGTCAAAAACCCGCCCAAAATCCCGGTCAGTATTATAACCGGCATCATAATCGCCACAGAGGCCTTTTTCAGGGAAACCAGCATCTCGCGCACCGTGGCCCGTCGCTCCGTGCACGGATAGTTGTTCTTTGATGCCGTCCGATAAGCGGAAAACATCAGGGCAGTTGCCATCAGGATCCCGGGGACTATACCCGCAGCAAAAAGTCCTGCAATTGAAACACTCATGAAGGAGCCGTAGATTACCATTATCATGGAAGGCGGAATAATCGGTCCGATGACAGATGCGGCCGTAACAATAGAGGCGGCAAAGGGTCTCGGATATCCCTCTTTTTCCATGGCCGGGATAAGCAGGGTACCCAGGGCGGCGGCATCGGCCACAGCGCTTCCGGTGATTCCGGCAAAGATGATACTTGCCACGATATTGGCGTGGGCAAGCCCGCCCTTAAGATGACCCACAATGCGGAGCGCAAAGGTGACCACCTGGGTAGTGATCCCGGTCCTGTTCATGAAATCCCCTGCTAAAATAAAGAGGGGCATCGCCATCATCGGATAAATATCTATTCCGTTATAGACTTTAAGGGGGATGAGCTGAACCAGATCCGGAACCCCCATTTTAATGATGGCCACCAGTGATGTGACTCCCAGCACAAAGGCGATAGGCATCCCCAGAACTAGAAACACAAAGAAAAAGATGGTGATAATCGAGGTCATGATTTTCCTTTCCGACTACTAGACATAGGGTGACTTGGATGTACCCCATTGAAATGCATCAACAAACATCTGAATACCGGTCTGGATTATCATCAGCAGACCTGCCAGGGGAACGCAAATCAAAATATAGGTCATCGAGATACCGGATGTAGGCTCGACCTGTGCCTTGGCTGCCATCGCCATCTTAAATCCCTCCACCGTCAGAAGATAAAGGAAGAACATTATCAGGATGTCCATTATTAGTTTGGTTAGACGCTGCAAGGGCAAGGGAACTTTCCGGATAAAGTAGAGCAATCCCAGATGGCCCCGGTGTCGGACGACTATGGAGGCACCCAAAAGCGCCACCCAGTTCATACAGAATCGCGCCACCTCCTCTGTCCAGGGCATTGGGTTTTTCAGAAGATAACGGGCGAATACCCCGCTGATGACGGTAACCACCATCACAGCACCGATAAGGATGCATGGCACCGCTGTGAGCTTTTCTATGATCGTGGCCAGCTGTTCGGCCTTGCGGACGAAGCTGTTTTGTTCCGCTGAATCCATACTTTTCCCTTTCATAAATCATCCCCCTTTTTCATCCTTGACAAAGGGGGGATGTTACGAGCTAAGGCTGTGTTCTCTAATAACCCAGTTTCTTTACGGAATCTGCAATGGACTTAAGAAAATCATCCTGCAGGGCCGCACCTTCTTCGCCCAGATTTTCCTTAACCCACTTCTGCATGGCAGGAATAGCCACATTTGCAAAGGTTTTCTGCTCCTCCAAGGTAGGCTGGTACACATCCATATGCTTGGCAAGGAATGGAAGCCCCTTGTCTGTTGACAGATAGGTCCTGGGTATACCCCGTGATGCAACTTTGGCTACGCGGGCCGCATCAAGGACAACCTTTTTCTGCTCCGGGGTCAGCCCCTTGAAAAAGGCATCATTCATAATAAAATAGTGTGTTGAAAATATGTGGTTAGTAAGTGTGAGGTACTTCTGGACTTCGTAGATCTTTGCATAAATGATCTGGCCGAGCGGGTTGTGGTGTCCGTCAACCACGCCGGTCTGCATCGCGGTGAAGACCTCCGACCAGGAGATCGGGATGGCAGATGCCCCCATGGAGCTGAAAAATGCGATATGGCTGGGCATAGACATTGTGCGAAACTTGATACCCTTGACATCGTCCACGGTCCTGATCTGTTTCTTGCTGTTGGTAAAGCAGAAAAATCCCGCTGCGCCCGTAACTTCCAGGCATTTCACCTTTACCGCTTCCTCTATGGATGTCTTAAGTTTATCCCCGAACGGGCCGTCAAAAACATCATAGGCGACCGAGTAGTTGGGAATGGCAAATGGGGTATCAAGGACTCCCACCAGGGGCCAGAAGGTGGCCATGGCGCCTGTTGTGGCCAGATAGCCCTGAATGAGGCCTCTCTGAACCATCTCCATCGATTCCCGTTCCTTACCCAGCACGCTTGCGGGATAGATCTTGACCTCTATTTCACCGTTGGTTCCGCTTTCCACGAGGTTTTTGAAAACAACCGAAAACGCATGATCAGACGAAATAGTGGGGTCATCCGTATCAACGTGGGCCAGCTTGATGAGCTTCTTGGCCGAGGCGGGCATGGCTGTCAGCCCCAGGCAAAGGGCTATAACAACAACACCAACCAGACCTGACCAGATTCCTTTTCTAGCATTAATCATTTTTTCATCTCCTCCTCTTTTGTTGACCTTGTTTAATGATATGCTCCAACCATTATGCCATTGTTCCAACTGCGGGGATCCATTCGGCGGGGTAGCTTTCATGAGGTAATTTCTTATCAATCACCCTGAAAAGGCGCTTTATACAAGTGTAATTAAGAAGAGGGTTCCCGCTCGATTCAGGACCTCCATCAACCTTATTTTTTATTTCCTATATTTTATAAGATATACGATGTCAATAAAATTATTTATTTTTTTTGCAGGGCGGGGAAACAGTAAAAATAGAGATGCTGATGAAAAAAAGTTTTATTATCAGGATATTAAGATTGGTGCTGGTGTGAGGCGAAATTCATGTATAGTTTTGTAGCGGCCGTCAAAGCTCCTTTGGTACTGAAGCAATGCGGCTAAGATTGGGAAAAATAATCCGACTGCCCCTGGGTCACTTCCGCTGGTACGTCCTCTTTTCTCATAATCCCTCAAGCAGGATTGTCTTTACCTGCCGTATGTGGTGGGTCAGAGTCTCAGCTGCCTTTTCGATATTTCCCTCTCCGATTTCCTTCAACAGTGCCAGGTGCTCCTGGTTGCTCTTCTCGATACGGCCCGGAACCTTTGCAGACGGGATGGCAAGGATGCGGATGCCGTTATAAATGAGATCAAACAGTTTCTTGAGCTTCTGATTTCTGGCAATGGAAATTATCGCCTTGTGAAGAATAATGTCAGCATCGATAAACTGCATATAATCTTCGGTTCGGTAGATCTTGACAATCATGGCCCGCGTCTCTTCTACAGGAAAGTTCTTGATATTATCCCCTGCCGAGCGAAGGGCAAATATCTCCAGCAGTTCCCGCAGTTCCAGGATATCGACTATGTCGTCTTTGTCAAGGCGCACAACCTCGTAGCTGGTGCGGGGGGTCATATGGATCAGGTCCTCCTGCGCCAGTTTGTTCAGCGCCTCTCTGACCGGGGTGATACTGAGATTCATCCTTTCAGCCATCTTGTCCAGAAGGATCCTTTCTCCCTGGACGAGTTCCCCGACAAAGATCATGTTCTTGATTTCTTCATAAGCGATTTCATTCAGGTTGGGCCTGTACCGCTTTTTTTGATCAAACCCCATATCATCTCTCCATTGATTGCCGACAAATGAAAGGTCACCGAATCAACCGTGCCGAACAGACCACCCCCGGCATGAATTTTTGAAAGTCTTGCAAAAAAAGCTGATTACCCGCAAGATTAGGTCCCAAAAAACAAGGAATTTTCGATCGTATTTATAGCTTATAAACTATAAACATTCAAACGGCAAGATAAATACAAAAAAATTTGGACTAACGAAGGCAAAAAAGTAAGGTTCCGAGCTGACATACTGGAGACACCCATTTCCCTCTACTGATATTTTCTTCAACTATCTCTTTTAGAAGTTCCCTTCCATCCGACAGTGCCTTCAGATCAAAGCTCATATCAGGATGATGAAGACCCGGAACCATGTCCGCCCTGAGCCCAAGGGCAGTTCCCTTTTTTTTGCCGTCCAGCACCGCCACGCATCCGGTCCCTACGATACCTGTCCTTACAGCAAAACCAAAACTGTTTGACTCTTTTGCGATAAATTCTGACGTCTTATATTCCTTTAGTGCTGTTTCAGGAATTTCATGAAGATGCCTGAAAGTTTCCTCGACATATAGACCATCTGCCATAATTATACTCTCCTGTTAAACAATTGTGATGGACAGGCTCATATCCGACTGCCTCTTATGGGGGCTAAGGGGCACCCATTAAAAGGCACGTGGAGCTTCAGTCTTCCAATATCTAAATAGCAGGATCAGGCTGTAGATGCCGGCAACAAACATGATCCCATCTTCATAGACGCCATACTTGGGAATTTGAATGAACGGCGGAAAAGGAATCGCCCATAAAAGCAGCAGGACGTACGCTATCTTATCAACCCGCGGCAGAGCGGTCGTCAACATGAGCAAGCCGAGAGCCGTCGTTGGGCACGGCATGGTACCCGGCACGATGAGGCTGGTGAGTCGGTGTCCGAACGCGATACCGAACAAGGGGTAGCAGAACACCAATAGCATCAGCGCTATAGTGGCATGCTTGCGCCATCCGGCTGCCGGGAGGGAAAACTGCATCTTCTGCCTGAATAGATCAACCGCAAACAAAACCGACACGATGATGAATATGGAACCGAACAAGTAGTTCCCATAGCTGTCGCCCGTGATATCCCTGGCAAGTATCAGGAAAAACACAATACCGTTCCACGCGAATGCAATTGAGAGATACAGCTTTATGAACCGGTTCCGGACCCGACCCGGTTTGAGAAAAAGCCACCCGGTAAGTAGAATTGCGACGATGTAGAAAACGGCCTGGGCAGGCCAGATTCGAACACCATAGGCTTCGATAATGCTCCACCACTCCTCTGCGGGTATCACCTTCAGTCCCTTTCCTTTTAAAATATTTTGGGTATTAACCGCCAGGGCACTGCTTGCATGTATTCCTCGTATTGATGCCCGAACCTACGCAGTAGAAACTCCTCTTCCTTGATCATGTGATCATGGTCAACACAGTCAATGCCGAAAAAAGAAGCAAAGGAAGGAGCATCCACGCAACTCCCCATGCGATGGCCAGACCCAGATACATGGGGTGCCGCATCTTAGAGAACACCCCGGTTGTGACGAGTCCCTCGATTTGCTTCGACTGTTCATGGGCCTGTTTGTGAACCCTGTGACAATATGCGTGAAAGATCCAACCCCCAAGAAGAATGGCTCCATAAAATAGTTTGAAACACCGCGCACGGCCGGCGCCAGGCCTTATCGGTGTCCGGTTAATGCACTGTTTAGGTAAATCGCTTGATCTCCCTTTCGTAGCACGCCGGGCAGACCCCGTGAGAGGGCTCGGCCCCGGAAATATCACTTACATATTTTTCTACCGAGACCCACTTGCCCGTTTTTTCGCGGATCTTTTTGCAATAACTGCAAATCGGATAAATCTTACTCAAATCTTCAAGCAATCGATCCCGGCGGTCTATCTCCTCTTTGGCCAAAACAATGCGAAGGAACAGTTCGATCATCCTCTTGATCTGTTTGACCAGCTGGATGTGTATGTCATTATGAGCGTTCTCCTTGTTGTCCAGGAAGCATATCGTCCCGAACAGTCCTCCATCTGGGCACTCAATGGGCATGCCTACGTAGGAGATAATGTGCAGTCCGACTGCAGCTGAATTGTCTTTCCACTGAGGATCTTTGAGCGCATTTGGAATCAGATTAAGCTCCCTGCTCTTCAGAGTATGCTCACAGTACCATCCGGAATCCGGGTACTGAGACGTGCTCCCTGCCGGATAAGGGTTGCCCTCAGTCTCACTTGAAAGGAGGATCTCAATTTCCTTACCGTCAACGCGCGTGATCAGCCCCGCGGGAACGCCAAGGATCTCAGCCGTCTCATTGAGCATGTTCTGCCATTCTTTCAAAACGTCTTCGGTAAGCTTTTCCCGGTTGAACGGGTTTGCATCCATCTTTCCCATATTCATTTCTCCTGTTTTTCCAAAAAGATAACGCCTTCAAAGCACCAAGCCCAACTATTGAGTAAGTGGACGTCTCGTTTATTGGATATTGGGGGCAAAAAGCGGAACAGGTCAAAATAGTATAGGGGACAGATCTTGAAACTTGAACCTCTAATCTTCTTTTCAATGTCAAGGACAGACCCTTAATCAACAAGGTTACAACTGCACATCATCACCGTCCACCGGAGTCCTGCCCCTGGCAAATTGAGACCAGAGCCTCCCGCTCCCGGTAATGTAACCGTCCAGACCAAGCCTTTTTAGCATCAGAAGATTATATATCTTGGTATTATGAGGTCTTATCTCGGCATTTCTGGCAATCGGAGCCAGTTTAAGGCATGGAAAATCTTCGCATTCATGACAGAAATTGAGCCCCTTGTCATTGACGCAGCATTCATATGTCCGGCACACCCCGGATCCGTGAGGGTTTCCCTGAGTTGCACGGCAGCCCGGGCATCGATTGATCGCCTCATCGGCCGAAGCACCTGCCAGTTCGCATCTTCTGCGCATCTGTTCGATTACGGCCTCATCCCGGCACCTGCTTTTAACATAGACGGGACAGGTAAGGCAGCAGTAGCCGCAGGGAGTCACAAGATTAAGCTTTTTTTCATCATTCATCAGCTTGATTTCACTTTCCAATTCCACTTCCAGAGCCATTTTCAAAAACCTTTCTATTCGTAAGAGATAACAACAACATGGACAACGTTGCACTTAATATTTAAACCCCGGGTCCCGGTTTCACGGGATGCTACGGGTTATCAGAGTTACCGTGCAAACCGATGTTTCGGGAGCAGGGCAAGGAGGGTCTTTGGAGGGACAAAACCAATTTAACCCCTTCGGCCTCTCCCTCTTCCCCCTCCTCCCATGCCTTTCCCCCTCCCCATGCCTCTGCCTCTGTTTTGCCTCTGTCCCCCGGTCGGCTCAAATGGCGTAGTCCGTTTGCGCATGGGTTCATTTGAAGACCCTTGAGCGGCGGTTAAGGCGTCCAGGGCTTTGGAAAGGAACGTCCACAAGCTCGAAAAGAAATCGGATTTAGGCTGAATATCCACATTGGGTCTTGGAGCTTTCTTTGTTTCCGTTTTCGCCCGGTCGGCAGGATGAAACACCTCGGCCTTTGGCTGTTCACGAGCTGTTTTTTGCACTGTGGGAGGTGTTTTTGGCCGAGAGGATAAAAAAGAGTTGAGTTCCTCATAGGCAATGTTGATGTCTTTCAGTTTCTCTTCCGCTTTCTTCTTCAGCCTGGGATTATCGCCAACACGGTCCGGGTGCCAGATATTGACCAGATCCTTATAGGCCTGACGTGTTTCATCAATGGAAGGATACTTCGGAAGCTCAAGGATTTCCAGACACCGCTTTATTTCCATTTTGCTCTGTTCCTATCATTTATGTGGACAGGTTATTCAAAACTACAGTTTTTTTTGACATAGATCATACGCCAAAACGTCTCACTGTCAAAAGAATTTCAAAGTACATCAAGGGGCGAAACGATCAGGGCTTGGAACCTGAACCTCTAATCTTCTTTTCAATGGTGAGGACTCTCTTTTTCAGCTTTCCGTCCGGTTCGAACTGTTTGCCTGCTCGCTAGATTTTGGAAAGAGCATTGCGCTCATTTCCCTTACCAATGACATGGTGAAATGCCCGGGCAAACTATTCTCAACTGTCAACGGCAGACTTGCCATTGATAAATCAGTACTGAAAAACTAGATATAACTGTTTCATGATATTTTTATTCGATCTTGACACATTAGGCTTATCTTTGTATAAATCAACCCTTAAAATGATGCCGCACACAAAATTTTCGAAATAACAAAGGAAATTTCATGACGATTGACCTCAAAAAATATAAACCTGCATACCAAAGTTGGGTAGAAGAAAGCCTGCCGGATTACCAGGCAGGCAATATGACGGAGATCGTGAAAAGATATCCGTTCATTGAGCCTGACCATGTGCCCTGGACTCCTTACCGGGGACACCCTTCTGAGCAGACCTTCGCCCTTGTAACCAGCGGCGGATTCTATCTCAAGGACAGCCAGCCTCCTTTCGACACCGCATCTATTCACGGCGACGCCTCTTTTAGGGAAATCCCCGGAACCGCCCGACAGGAAGACTTCGGTATCGCCCATTCACATTACGACCATAGTCTGGCTGAACAGGATTTCAACGTTATTTTTCCCCTCCGGCGCTTCATTGAACTTGAGAAAGATGCCGTCATCGGAAGGTTCGCTGATACGAACTACAGCTTCAGTTATGTCAACGACGTAGTGAGCCTGGTAACGGAGACGATTCCGAAATTAATAACAAGAATCAAATCTGCAAAGATCGACGTCCTATTCCTTGTACCCGCCTGACCCAAATGCCATCAGACCGTGGGTCTGATCCAACATATGGTAGAGGAAGCGGGAATTCCAACCGTTTCTTTCGGCAATGCGCCCGACCGAATGGCTCATATCAGGCCGTCCAGGGCTATGCTGGTAAAATTTGCACGCGGAAGCATGTTCGGTGAGCCGGGCAATGTGAAACGGCAGATACGCGTTATAATGGATGCGTTGGAAGCCTTGAAAACCATGACCGAACCCGGCTCAATTAGAGAGCTCCCTTACAGATGGAAGCGTCCGGATCAGGAATAACGACTGAAAATTGTAATGTTCAAAGATTAGATTTCAAGACAGGTTCCAGGGGCGAAGGGGCCGGGTCTTGAAACCTGAATCCCTTATATTATTCTCAATGGTGAGAACTCACCGCTTCAGTTTTCTGTCCGGTTCGATTTGTTCCCTTGTCCGCTTGCTTTTGAAAAGGCCTTTACGTTCATTTCCTCTGGCAATGACATGATAAAATGCCCCGGGAAACTATTCTCAACGGCCAAAGGCAGTCTTGACTAGCCCTATTAATGGGTGACCCTTATTTCGCAGCTTTTTTGCATGAAAATTAGTCTGGTTAGACCGCGTATTTCAGTACAGCGATAAAGTGACATGCAGTACCCGTGATAACGAAAAGGTGCCAAACGAAGTGCGCATACCGAAGCCGTTTGGCTGCGTAAAACCCCACCCCCGCTGTGTAGGCCGCTCCTCCTGCCAGCAACCAAAACAGACCCCACGATGGCATATTGAGCCACAACGGCTTCACGGCAATTATGATGAGCCAGCCCATGGCCAGATACAAAATCGTTGATAGCTTTTGGTACCTTACGCCCCCGATAGCCTTGAGGACGACACCCATAACAGCTATACCCCAAACGAGTCCAAATAGAGTCCAGCCCCAAGTACCTCGAAGTACCCCAAGCGTGAACGGCGTATACGTACCCGCTATCAGCAGGAAGATGGCGCCATGGTCAAGAATCCGGAATACCCGTTTGGCCTTATTCCTTGCTAGAGTGTGGTAAAGCGTGGATGTGATGTACATAAGCGCCATCGTGAAGGCGAAGATGCTCGCGCCTACAATTCCAGCTGAGCTGTCACGCTGAACGGCACAGAATATAAGAACTGGGGAGGCAGCAACTGCCGCCAGGAAGCCTACACCGTGGCTAACGCTGTTCGCGATTTCCTCCCCGGGGGACTGCGTGCTTTCTTGTGATGCGAACGACTTGGTCATGGAAATAAATCCTCTGAGGTTTAACGGCTGGCTCAGCGGGGGCAGAAGGGTCTTTTGCTTTTTAACCTGATCAGAAAGTGCACTTCCGATAGTTGATAAATCCCCTTCACAAAAAAGGTGTTGGCCCATCGTTGTCCTCTTTAAACCCCAAGCCCTGCGTCTGCGGCGAGCAAAGCGAGTCCGTCAGAACACCGATGTTAGAATTTTTCTCTTTATTTTTTTCTTATATCTTTTAAATAAATTGCCTTTGAAGGTCCATCTCCAACAGTTTTTTCATCGATTTTGAATAACTTTGATGCTGATACAAGTTCCCCCAACTTTTTATAACCATAGTTTCTGGGATCAAACTCTGGTGCCTGCTTGGCAATGTTACTGCCCACCGATGCAAGATGAGCCCAACCGGAATCGTCTGAAGATGCCTCAACAGCATTTCTTAACAAATCAACCAGATTGGTGTCTCTCGTAAGTTGGCTTTTTGTTTTACGGACTATTTTTTCAATAGAATCATCTTTGGAGCGTAGCACTTCAGTGAAAATAAACTTATCACACGCCGAAACGAATGCTTTAGGAGTTTTTTTCTCCCCGAATCCATATACAATCAGTCCGGTTTCTCTTATCCTTGACGCTAATTTAGTGAAATCACTATCGCTGGATACAATGCAAAAGCCGTCAAATTTGCCTGTATAGAGCAAATCCATTGCGTCAATTATTAATGCACTGTCGGTTGCATTTTTTCCTGACGTATATCCAAATTGTTGTATGGGCTGTATTGAATACTGTAAAAGAACCTCCTTCCACCCTTTAAGTCCCGGTAGCGTCCAGTCACCGTATATCCTTTTTACATTTGCTGTCCCATATTTTGCGATTTCCGATAGCAGCCCTTCAACAATAGAAGGTTGGGCGTTGTCAGCATCTATCAATACAGCCAATTTTTCGATTTTTCCGTCCGACATATTTTTCCTTTTTTGATTCAACAATGTTTATATGTTTTCTTCATAACACCTATAGATTGCAAAATCGCGGCACAAGATCCATTCGCCTGGCACCTCATAAGCCGTCCATGGGGCTCCTGACTCCCTTGCCCGCTTGCTTTTGAAAACAGCTTTACGATCATTGCCTCTTGCCTTGACATGGTAAAAGGTCGAGGCATGGCACAGTCCGTTTAGATATTAGTTTAGTGTACATTCATAAATACCGCATTTCTGGATGTTGCTTTAAGCCTTTAGCTATCAGCAAGTTGCCAACAAGCTGATATCCCATATGTTTTGCTGAAAGCTGAGGGCTGATAACCGATAGCATGAGTCCATAAATTTCATGGTCATGTATTAGGTTACCATAATTGAGAGCATTTTGCTCTTACGAATCAATCCTCCATTCAAGTTTCAAGACCCCTTTTCTTTCCGCAGCGGCTTTTTGCCGTCGCTCTTAATGCCTTATTCGTTGTGCCTTTATATAATGATTTACCTTCATTTACAAAGACAGTGAAATCCCTTGTCACGAGGCCTTTGCAATAAAACTATCGGCAAAATGTTTTGGAATCTGTTTATTGCCGACATGCCTGGATAGCAACTTATAGTTGTTCCGTTCGAAACGGATTCTTACGGCAATAATGGCAGGATGGATCTTTAATTTTTCCGCTGAGGCGTATACTTCCGCTGTTGGTGCTTTGCCAGACATCTGGTTTCCGGCCCAAATCCGTTTTGGGATAAGTCCATTAAGGGCCATTTCATCTGCTTCCTTCTCGATTATATCTTCTGTTTCAACCTTTTTCCCTCGGAGATCCAGGTCATCTATAATAAGTCGATCGGATGCCGATAGATGTTTTGAAACATGGGCGAGCTCATGCAAAAGGCAAAACCAGAAATAATCAATTCTATCATAGCGAAGAGTTAGACCGATGACCGGAGTCTCACCCGGCAGCAGGATAGCAGCGCCGTCAATGCAGGTTTTTGGAAGATGGGGAACAACAATCAGATGTATTCCATGTTTCTCAAGATATTCTTTTGCAAGAAGAGGACCGTTATCAAAATAACTCAACCGTGCGACGTCCTTCAAAAAGCTCAATTTTATGGTTCTTCTCCAACTTAGTTGTCGAAGAGGGTCCAAGGGTCCAAGGATTCAAGGGTTTTCTTTCCAGGGATTTGATCATCGCTTTGGACATTGCCCCGACATCCCTTATTTCCCTTCTTAATCTCTGAAGCCGCTCTTCTTTCAAATAACCCAGGCCAACTGATATCATGTCCCGGGTTTCCAATTCACAGGCTAAACCATATGCAATAAAGAAAAATTGCATATACTCTATAGCCGTTTTTCTCCCATACCCTTAGGCGGTATCCCTTGATACGAAAACAGCGGATCTTCTGATTCGGGAGGTAAAACAGTATTGCTCATCTTTAAAAAAACATTTCGTTTCTTTATACATATGCAAACAAGGTGTATACAATTTTTTTTACCGAACGTTTAACTTCCTATGATCTTTAAGCTTTTCACTCGAACCCGCGGCCCCTTGACCCCTCCAATCCTTCATTTAGACCAACTCTTTTGGAGATGATCCAATTTTATTAAATCCTTGACATATTTCGTTTTTAAGGGGTTTTTTCGGGCAATGGCCTGCACACGAATACACCAAGCGGTAAGGGCAAATAAGTCCATCTTAGAATTATACCTGCCTCTTTTTCCCTGACGGAAACATGGTTTCCGAACGGTATCCAGCCCACCAGCCTGTTCGATAAAATCACGCATCAATTCTTCGGCTTTTTCCTTTATGTCATCCGGCATTGGAATCCAGTCGCGTTTTGCCATTTCAATTAATGGGAATTTGGACCACTCCAGGTCTTGAATCTTGTCCGGAAAATCAGCACCAGGTTCCTTCAGCAGTACCTCCGCAGAAATGCCCAAGATTTTATTCAGAGATCTCATCATGGCCAAGGTAAGAGGCCTTTTACCATTTAAAACTTCAGAGACCTTACTTTTTGTACCGATATAAGGAATCATGTCCTTTTGAACCAATCTTAGCTGTTCCATACGAAATTTTATTGCATCAATAGGATCCGGCGGGCTAATCGGAAAGTGTCGTTCTTCATACATTTCCACAAGCGCTGTCAGCAGTTCCAACTCATCCATCTCAGTGGTACCGGATTTGGCATCCATGAGTTGTTCAATGCGTGATAGTGCCATTTCATAGTCTTTTTCATTTTTTATAAGGCGGCTAATCATTTAGATCACCTCCGCATCAATTCCATCATATTCTCGGTGCGCTCCGATAAAACGCACAAATACCGTTTTCGAATCTTAGTTGATTCTGACAATCAATCGATACTTATTACCAGCGATATTGAAAACGACCCGATTATCCTTAAGAATGTTTGCAGATCTGTACAGAGCTTCAATATCTGCAGGGGATGCCCACTGGGCATGTTTGGCTTCATAATACCATGCTTCAAAAGCCCCCTTGGCATCCTGATGTCCTGATTTTTGATAAAACTCAACCAAGGTTTTTCGTTTGATTACATGCATAATTTAATCGGTTCCCAGAATGACGCCAAGCAAAACGTTCCCGAAATGGGAACTTGAATCGGGGTCGTGATAACCTATTGTTGATTATAGTCGATCATTCCAAAAATACCTGTTTTGACGCCTGTACAGCCGTTTTTCCCCTCGAAATTGACACCAAAGGGAATCACCGGCTTCCGAAGCTCATAGCCATCTCCGGCAACCTATAATGCCCTTTTCGGCATCAAAAATCGCGATATAGCCCTTGTTTTCGGCCCTTTTCAGACTTTTTCCCACGTTATTTCAGCCTCTTACCGGACCCCGAACCCCAATCTTACACTTTTTGACTCTTAAGCACTTCGTGTAATACTTTCCCCAATGTTTGGAATTCAAAGGGTTTGGGCATCATACCCTTAAACCCGTATTCCTGAAAATTCGACAATACCGGGTCATCGGAGTAACCGCTGGAGACGATGGCTTTAACTTCAGGATCTATCTCCAGCAATTTCTTAACGGCTTCCTTTCCTCCCATCCCCCCCGGAATGGTCAGGTCCAGGATGACAGCATCATAGGATTTTTCAGCTTCTTTGGCGATTTTGACCATCTGAATCGCTTCAGCACCGTCTTTTGCAAATTGCGCCTCATAGCCCAATTTCGCCAGCATCCTCCCGACCATTTTCAGTAACGGCGCCTCGTCATCCATCACCAGAATCTTGCCCCGGCCTTTTATCAGTTCAACTTTCTCTTTTCCAGGTATTGCCTTGTCGGAAGCAGGCAGGTAGATGTGAAACGTGGTCCCGACCCCTGCCCGGGATTCCACTGTAATATGACCATTGTGCTTTTTAATGATGGAATAAGCAGTGGCAAGCCCAAAACCGTTTCCCTTTTCCTTTGTCGTAAAATAAGGGTCAAATATCTTTGAAAAGTGTTTGTCGGCTATTCCAATTCCCTGATCTTTTATGGATATCCTGATGTATCGACCTGGTTTAACCGGCAAGCCATGCCCGTCCTCTATTCTCAGGTTATCTGCCGCAACCTGAATGATTCCCCCCTCCGGCATGGCCTGGTTTGCATTGATCACGATGTTATTAATGACCTGACTGATCTGCCCGACATCAACATCAACCGGCCGGAGGTCTTCCGGTATCGAAAGCTCTGATCTGGATTTTGAGCCTCGCAGGGCAACCGAAGACGATTCTTTGAGGATATCTTTGATTGAGGCGGTCTCTTTTACCGGAGCGCCACCCTTGGCAAAAGTCAGTAACTGTTTGGTCAGTGCCTGGGCCCTTGTTGACGCCATTTCTGCTTCATTTAGCAAGTCAAACGCTTCATCCTCAGGCGACACCCCCTGTTTGGCCATGGAAACCCCATCAATGATTACTATGAACATTTGATCCAAGAGAAAGGATATCCTGAACATAATGCCCGGCATAAGGCCTGTCGACGACTGGCCATCCTCAGTTTAGGGGTTTTTAAGAGCGGCAAGAAATATCAGCCGTACCGGAGGAATCATGTAAAAGGCAATAAAGAAGTCTCATCAGGCCTGTAAGCATCCTATGCAAAGAATCCCGTCAAATGTCGATATCGGTCTTACAGGCGAGGGGAGAGCGCTCAATTCGGGGTCGCAACAAATCCGCATTACTTGGATAATACAGTTCAATGGTCCGATTAGCCCCCCTCTATCTCTGGAATTTATCGTAACCCGTTCCCTGGCAAAAATAATAATTTGCCATGGACAGAGAGTTCAGATAGGCGACCCCATTTAAACCACGCCCGAATAATCAGACGGTAATTGTTTTACATCCTGATACGCCTATGCCGTGAGCCAAAAAGGGGTTGGTTAATAACCATAAGATTTGTGATATATCCAATTGGACACCGTATGGAACCGACGATTTTCCGGGGTCCTAAAACGGACCAGGGGCAGTGATCTTATTCACATAGCCTAGATCCTGATGGATGGCTGTTGCGGAAAGGGATACAAAAACAACACCGAGCTGAAGCGGAAGTAGGACGTAAGCGAAAAAGATTCATCTTTTGCATGGACAGGTGTTTTTTCTCTTGACTAGTCCTTTAATGGGTGCCTTTCTTCATGTCCGGCCCAGGCCTCGAATCCGGCCCCTGTTTCTGGTAGAATTTTACATAGATTATCTTATCGTCACCAGTCGAATAGAAATCCTGAATAACCGCCTTTTTGACATATCCGCATTTTTCATAAAAAATACGTGTCGGTGCGTAAAGATCCCTTGAAGAGGTCTCAATATATATCCGTTTCCCTCCTGATTCACTGATCCTTTGTTCAGTCTTCTCCATTATCGCCCTTCCCAGCCCCAGCTCCCTGACATCATTTCTAACGGCAATCCAGTATAAATCGTAACTGGCCGCGGTGCCGGGAATAGGCCCGTAACAGCTATATCCTGAAATCTCCTCAAAAATCTCAGCAAAAAGAAAATAATATCCGCTCGCTTTTCCCAGAGCAACCCTTTCACGAACAAGTTCTGCGGCGATCTTCACCTCTTCGGTCGAAAAAAAACCTGATGATCTTATCAGTTCCATTATACATGCCTCATCCGAGGCGCGGGGCTCCTCCCTCCATACAACGGTTTCAAATGGAATTCGTCTTTTCATATGTCAGGAGCGCAGGGTCTCCTCCCATAGTCCGGAAAAAAAATTGTATACATTACTGCCCAGCGACCGGACCCTGTAACCGCCTTCCTGAACAACTATTGTGGGAAGCCTGAGAGAACCGATCATTCTGCCCATTGCCATAAAATCCCTTGGAAGAAGGTTCCATGTTCCTGTCGGATCACCCTTTGCAGTGTCAAGCCCGAGAGCCACGACAAGAATAACGCATTTGAAGCGTATAATGCGGCGAAGCGCCGTTGCAAGGGCTGCCCTGTGCTGTCCTGAATCGATATTTTCCTTAAGAGGGAGATTGATGTTGCATCCTGTCCCCTCTGCTTTGCCGGTTTCCTCCTTAAAGCCGCTGAAATAGGGGTAGGCGAAACCGGGGTGCCCGTGAATGGAGAGTGTTACCACATCAGACCTTTTGTAAAAGATGTCCTGCGTGCCGTTACCGTGGTGATAGTCGATATCAAGAACAGCCACCCTGCCCTGAGAGCTGGCATAATGGGCGGCAATTGCCGCTGAATTGAAATAGCAGAATCCGCCGAAAGCACGGAATTCCGCATGGTGCCCTGGCGGTCGAACCAGAGCATACCCCAGCCGGTACCCGTCCCTTAAGACCTTTTCCGTGACCGTCAGGGCGCAGTCAACAGCGCGTTTAGCCGCAAGATAGGCATTTTTATTTATGGGAGTGAAGGTGTCTATACAATAGTAACCTGCTCTGATCGGCAGTTCCTTTGGAGGCCGCGTATTATTGCGTATGGGGAAAACATAGGGATACAGGGATTTTTCAGGCTCTATAAGGTCGCATACCTTTTTGAAATAATCCACGAACCGGCCTTCATGTACGGCCCTTATGTGCTTTTCTGAAAAGTGTTTGACTTGAACCTTTTCAAATAATCCGGACGGCTCAATTTTCTTAAGGATTGCTCCTATCCTGACCGGCGCTTCAACATAACCCCTTTCATGCACATGATGGATCTCATGCTTGTCGTTTACGGCGAGCACGATTAATTTTTCCAGGGATTTTATCTTTTTGACCGTCACCGGTGATTCTCTCCTTATATATCTCGGCTTTCTTATCCTTACAGGAGAATCCTTGAAAGACCGCACCACCATATCGATGTATTGTATGGGACACAGGTACGCATACTTCCTCTCAAGGATTGCGCGCACGACGCGCCGTGTCCAATTGCGGAAAAGCTGCCTGTTCTTGCCGAGATTGTCATACACAAGGTATGGCGGACAGTCGTCACCCGGGTTTACCGGCGCTTCATAGGCTGTGCCTTCGATGGGGCGGGCCCCGTACCTTTCATAGAAACGAAGCCTTGCGATGTTCTGCTTCAATACCTGCTCATCCCTGCACAGCTCAGAATCATCAGGTAGACATTCGAAAAAAAGCCCATCGCTCTTCAACGAAAGCGCCTCCTCCCTTACCCTTCCATAAAGCGCACTCCCTATGCCCCCGCCGGTCCTGTGTTCCGCCGCAGAAATAAAATCAAGATAACTGAAGTGAAGATCAGGCGCGTGCTGCAGCAATGCAAACCCTTTGACCTTTCCCCTGCCTCCTTCGGCGGCAAATAGTATGGACCTGAACTTGAATTTCAGGGGATTACGCAACTGCTCCGGGAGTTTTTCTATGGTCTTCTCCGATATCATCGGAAATTGGGCCCGCAGAATATCCTGCACATCCCTGATCACCTGCGAATCAATCAGAAGGATGTCATCGTAGATCCTTCTTATTCTTATCATATGCTGTTTACTCTCATGTCCTTAACCGGATGATTAAAGCTGTCACATAGAATAAAATCAATGATCCCTTTATAATCCATTCCGGCCTTGAATGCTGCCGCGGCAAATCCTGCATCAGGAGAAAGGCACGGGTTTGCATTTACCTCAAGAACCCAGGGCCTGTTTTCCTTGTCTACCCTGAAATCCACCCTTGCATATCCATTTAAACCGAAAAGGTTCCAGCACCTTTCGGAGATATCCTCCAGCTTCTCAAGGAGTGCTTCATCCTCCTTAGGAAAATCAAATGTGCGGTTGGTGTGCCTGTACTCAAAGGAACCATGGTCCCACTTTGCCTTGTAACAAACTATCCTGACCTTTTCATCGGGATAACCGTTAAACAGGATTTCAGCCGCGGGAAGGGGAATGACGCCCCTTTCTCCTGCAATAAGGGAAATGTTGAATTCTCTTCCTTCAATATATTGCTCTGCAAAGCAATCCGATCCAAGCCGTTCTATGCTCCCTTGGATCTCCCCGGCAAGCTGACCGGTATTTCCGGCCGAGAAAACCGATTCTTCCCCGATCCCCACTGAGGCATGTTCCCATAGAGACTTTATAATATAGCGGCCCTTCAGGGAGAATTGCCGGCCCGACGCCTCAGGGAACGTAAAGGACCCGGGGGTTTCTATACCCGCCCCTGCCATAAGCCTTTTGGACAGCAGTTTATTGGATGTAATATAGAGTGCCTCACTAGATGACCCTGAATAGGGTATCCCTGAAAAGTCAAGTATTGAAGGGGCAAGATGGATAAGCCGCCCGGCCCCTTCCACCGACTCCAGAAGGTTAAATACCAGGTCCGGTTTCCATTCCTTCAGGGATTCCATAAAGGATTTGACATCAAGGGAAAATGAAAACTGCCGGCAAAGGTGGCCAAAAGCTCTTAAGGCATCTTCCACGGCATTGGCCTGGATCAAGGAATCTGCCTGATCCGGACCGGCCTCATCGGAGATACGGTCATATAGAATTGCGATTCTCATTGTAATATTTTATGCTTTCATTCTGGAAAATGCCGGAAGGACGGCTGCCTAGCTGGGGAAACCCTTTCCAGGGCCGATTCCATGATCCTTGCGATCAGTTCCCTGAAGTCCATGCCTGCAAGCCTGCACAGTATTGGAAGATCGGAAATTTCCGGGTTAAGTCCGGCAAGCGGGTTCACTTCAAGAAAATGGGGCACTCCCTTTTCATCGGACCGGAGATCCACCCTTCCCCCGTCCCTGCACCCGAGGCATTGCCAGGCATTAAGGGCCGCCAGGGCGGCCTTTTGCGCCTCATCATCATCCACAAGGATATACTTTACCCGGTCCTCAAATTTTTTTTTGTTTAAAAAGGAATAGATATCAGGCTCTGCCTCCTTTACGAGCAAAATCTCCATGACACCAACGGCTTCAGACCTTTCACCGGTCCCGGTAATACCGACTGTAAACTCTCGGCCCGGCAGGAATGTTTCGAGCAGAACAGGCTGTCTGTGTATTTCCAGTAGCTTCCTGCATACGTCTGCCATATTCTCCCTTTTTTCTATCTTTGAAGCACGGTCAATTCCCTTTCCCGTACCTTCTGCAACAGGTTTGGCAAAGACCGGAAAAGCCAGATCGACCCTGTTCAGTGATTTCATATCCTTCACCAGGGCAAACTCCGGTGTCGGAATCCCCAGATCCCTCAGCACATGTTTTGTCATGCCCTTGTGAAGGGTCAGGGAAAGAACCATGGGATCGGAAAATGTATAGGGAATATTATAGGCATCAAGCAGGGCCGGCACCTGCGCCTCCCGCCCGAACCCATGAACCCCCTCGGCAATATTGAAAACCATGTCCCAACGCTCCCCCCTTGCAAGCCTTTCCGTAAGCCTCAGGACGTTGCCTATGGGGTCTGTGGTATAGCCGAGCCCCTGCAGGGCATCCTTAATTCCCGCTATGGTATCCGGACGATCAAATTCAGCAGCATCCTCTTCACTGAACCCCGCGGCCAGGTAGTCATCCTGCAGATCATATGTTATTCCGATCTTCATTGCAGCGCCCCTTCCGCATGGTTTTCAAGGCAAAAATCCGGATGGGGACTTCGGCATGAGTTTTCTCCGGAATCAGGGTAGCTGTAAATCTCGCCGCGGTAATTCCTTAAAAGCAGTTCATCACCCTTGATGCCCACCCTGTAGTCGGGCAGCAGCGGAATCTTTCCTCCGCCCCCGGGTGCGTCTATTACATAGCTGGGCACGGCATAGCCGCTTGTAAACCCCCTCAGCCCCTGAATGATCTCAAGCCCCTTGCTCACAGGGGTTCTAAAATGGCTCGAACCCGGAATTGGATCACACTGATAAAGGTAATAGGGCTTGACACGAATCTTCAAAAGGCCGTGAAACAGTTTTTTCATGGTTTCAATATTATCATTTATCCCGGACATTAGGACCGTCTGGCTTCCAAGGGGAATGCCGGCATCGGCTAGACGCTGACAGGCCCGGATTGTTTCCCCTGTCAATTCATCAGGGTGTGTAAAATGAATACTCATCCACAGGGGATGATATTTTTTCAGCATTCGGGTCAATGCAGGAGTGATCCTCTGGGGCAGCACAACAGGGACCTTTGTGCCGATGCGAATGAATTCCACATGTTCGATTCTGCGCAGCCGTGAAAGAAGCCATTCCAGTTTTTCATCAGGCAGGGTCAGGGGATCTCCTCCGGATAGAAGGACATCCCGCACTGAAGGTGTTTCCTCGATATAGGCCAGAGCCTTTTCCCACTGAGCCCTGTTGCTCAAAGTCCCCTTGTTGTCCCCCACCATCCTTGATCTCGTACAATACCTGCAATAGGTGGAGCAGAAATCCGTAACCAGAAAAAGGACCCGGTCCGGATACCTGTGAACCAGCCCGTTCACAGGACTGTCCTTTTCTTCGCCAAGGGGATCTTCCTTTTCGCCGCTTGAAAGAATATGTTCGGCCGTAACAGGCACTACAGTTCGTCTAAGGGGCTGATCAGGGTTGTCCCTTTCAAGAAGGCTTGCATAATAGGGCGTGATAGCGAACGGGATCTTTTTCTTTATTTCGCGAATGGCCTTTTGCTCATCAGGGGAAGGGTTTATTATTCGGCAAAGGCCTTCCAGATCCCTGATACGGTTTTTTAACTGCCAGTTCCAGTCGTTCCATTCATCCCTGGTGACGTGGGGGTAATATTTTTTCCTGTACGCTGATGTGCGCTTGCTGGGGCCCGGTGCTCGTGAAGATAATTTGTGAGGCAAGGAAACAATCCTGAGAGTGTTTCCAGAAACCGCGTTTCTGTTTTCTGATTTCTTCTCTGTTTCTGAATTCGCTTTAGCCCGCCAACTAGGAGGCTCTGAAGATTCTGTTTCGGACACCCCTGTTTTTATCATTTATCGTATTCCCCTTTCTAAAAATAATTAATCACACAAGATCTTTTTCAGGTTGCTTTGTTTTTTCTTGAAAGCATATATTATGCCAACAACACAACCCTTTGAATTAACTACAATAATATCTATCATGCCCAGGCAGAAGGAATATTAAGTTCCGACAGCCCATGCCGTTCTTTTTGATACAGCATCCTTTCAGATTTTTTTAACGGTAACCTTCTTAAATTACGCGTTATTTCAGGATAAGAAATATAAATTCCGATTAGCCTTCAATGAAGAACCGGCAGTTCCTGATTGAGAATCAGTGAAATGATAAGAATTCCCTTTATCGGGACGATAATATAGAAGTGAAGTGAAAATAAGTGATAAGAGTAAATATCCGACCCCCATCTCACAATACCATCTCAGCAATATAGGCCCGTATTTTTGTCCTTTCCGGACTTCTTTCTGAATTATTTCAAAATCTTACCGGACCCCGAACCAAAGCAACATCTCATTTCCTCAAAGCGTGTTTCAAAGGCGATAATTGCCCTTCATAATGTTGCCAATGTTCGACAGCAGTTTTGTATATAGGTTGCCGAACCTGCGAGGCACTAGGGGTGCTGACGGATCGTTTGTTTTTAAAAAAAGAGAGACATTCTTCCTCAAACTGTAGGCCGCAATGGGAAAGCAATTTCCTGATTTCTTCTTCAGGGTTATTCACCAATTCCTCGTATTGCAAGTTGTAGAGCCGCGCAGGTAGCAATTGCTCCCAATATGCCATCAGATCCTGGTACAACAAGTAGTACTCACCAAGTTCCTTGAGGTCTGAAGCATAACCATGTGACATGGAGAAATGTTGCCTGAAAATTGAAAAAAGAGTAGCCAAGGGGGCACGCCGACAATGGATGATTTTTGCTTTAGGAAAGAGGGCGCTGATCATTCCTACATACCTGAAATTGTGAGGCATCTTATCGGTAATATAAGGCTCTGTGCCTTTTCCTTTGAGACTGTCGAGGTAATTGTCAGCAAGTTTACGCCAGTTGTCGTCGTTAAGTTTTTCAACCCCTTCAGGGAAAGAATTTCCGGATATTACTGATATTATTTTTACGAGTATATTGATATCCTGCAATTCTCCTGCACCGCACACGAGTGAATGGCTTGCCAGTATCTGTTCAACTAAACTGGTTCCGGAGCGTGGCAGACCGATAATAAAAATGGGACAGGGAGATTCAACGCCTATTTGTTTAGTTTTAGTTATAAATTTGCTGTCGAAGGCTTTTTTGATCTTGCTAAAATGACTCACTTCTTGAGCTATTGAGTATGGTGCTGGAAATGATTCTCGTTTTCGTTTGTTCCCTTCGGAAAAAAAGTGGAATGCTTTGTCATACTGCTTGAGATCGTCAAAAATTTTTCCAAGTGCAAAGCACAGATATATTTTGTCTTCCTCGCTTTTGCTTCTTTTGGAGTACGCCTCCTCCATAAAATGGATGTCATCCGAGTAATTATCGTGTTTTTGCAATAATGCTATGCCGTAGTGCGCCTCTCCGAAGCCGGGCCTTATTGCAAGTGCCCGTCGAAAAAGCTGCAAAGCCGTAATGGTCTCGCCTTGGGCGGCATAAATTCTCCCTTGACTTGTTAAAGCGTGAACCATTTTGGGGTTAAGGGTGAGTACACATTTGAAGTTTGCAACAGCTTCTTCAAATTTTCCCAGTTGTTGATATAGCCTGCCAAGGGCAAAAAAAACTTTTGCTTCTCTGGGTTCCTGTTTAGTAAGTGCTTTTAGAATATTAAGAGATTCCTTCGATCGACCCATGCTCCTGAGCATATCACTCAAGGCGAGCTGGGCGTCAATATATTCTGGCTGCAATTCTATTACCTTTTTCAGGTAGGGTATGCCTAAGTCACTACGCCCTGCCCGATGGAACAACCGGCCCAGAAAGTAATTAGCTTGAAGATGCTGAGGATCGTGAATGAGAATTCTGTAATAGGTATTTGCTGCCTTGGTCGGTTGTTTAGCATGAAGGTACTTTGCTGCTAATTGAAGTTCTTTTTGAAATGTCTTGCTCCGGAGCAAATACTTTTTCTGCTGCTGTTTCGCAAGTGACCCTTTTTTTTTCTTAATTCTAATTTTATTTGACATTTTGCTGTTTTATGAGACCTGATCAACTCGATACCGTTTAGTGTGTACTTGGGGTCGCCACGACAACCTGTTAATTATGCATGATAATTATTCCAAAAATACCTGTTTTTGACGCCTGTATAGCCCATATTTTGGCCCTTTTTGGACTTCTTTCCAAATTAGTTCATAATGGTTATCGTCGCCCGGCCCACATCCCAACATCCCACATTCCGGGGCAGGCGTCTGTTCGTCCCTACTGAGTCAGTATCACCTTTCCCTCCAGTCCCTCTGAAACCCGGCGATATGCCTCATCCGCCGCTTCGATTGGAAACTGGTTGGTGATGATGCGGTCTATCTGAAAGCCGTTTCTGACCAAGGCCACCATGTCTGACCATTCACTGAAATTGCACATCCAGTTACCCAGCACGGTGAGGTTCCTACCCCAAATTTCTTTTTTGGCCGGGTCCAGGTGGAAGGAAAGCCGCTCCCGGACATGGTCTATCCCATGGTCGCCATGTGCGACCGTCACCACCGTGCCTCCCGGCATTGTGACGTCCAACATTGTGTGAAACAACTCCTGGTTGCCCATGGAGATAGCATCGAAACTTTTGTTGGGTCCCAGGCCGAATGTCAGGTCCAATATTGCGGACTTCAGGTCTTTCGTCTCTTTGGGATTTATGGTCTTCCATGCGCCCAGTTGTTTCGCACGCTCAAGCGCGAGTGGGTTTATATCAACCGCTATGACACGTGCCCCCAAATAGGTTTGAAACAATGTCATCCCTAATCCAACTGGGCCCGTCCCAAACACGCAGGTAATTTCACCCGGAGCCACCCCGCTTCTGATACTGGCACCATAAGGCACACCCATCCCGTCACCGGAAAGAAGCACTGCTACACCATCAGTTATATCGTCATCGAGGGGGTGAAGCCATATCTCTTTGGATACCACGTACTCGCTGTGGGCGTTTCTGATCCCTCTGACCTTGTTACAGAAAATCTGTTTTCCCTGTAAGCACCAGGAACAGTTTCCGCAACCCTGGAGCGTTGAAACGCCAACTCGATCTCCCTTTCGAAAGCGTTTTGAACCGTTGGGATCCTCGATGATGCCCATTACCTCATGCCCCGGGTTCCCCTTCCAGGGAAGGCCTTTTGGGGGAACAAAGGTCTCCATTTCGCTTCCGCATATTGCGCTGGCTTTTACCCGTACCAATACATCCCCTTCTCTTACTTTCGGATCGGGAATCTCCCCCAACTCCATTTTCTTGTTTCCTAAAAATACCACTCCCCGCATGACATACCTCCTTTTATCCTGGTTATGTCTTTGGATTGTTTGGATTGGGGTCGGCTAAGCCAACATGCCGATTTTTAAACACTATCGTTCCAAAAATAAGTGCCCTCAGACCTTAAAAGGCCAATTTCGGGATTTAAATTGGCAATATAAGAGACCGCCGGATCTCTGAAAACAGAGCTTCTTTCACTACCGACAATCTTCCTCCTCTTTGCCTTGATGCCGAATCTTTTCAATGTCGTCTCGATAACTTTTTTCCAACCAAAATTTAAAAGTTCAGAACAAACTTTATCTTGTAACAGCGAGACATGGTAAAATGCTTTCGGGGAATTTATTCTCAAAGGTCAAAGGCAGACTTGACCCCCATTGACCCCCATTCAGAGGTCTTGTTCAGTTAGAGGTTATGTTTGATCTGTATACTTCTTTTCGATGCCCTATCCTCAAAATGAGAGCAGTATCGCCTAAGATGGAAAAAATTACCCTGAAGTCTTTGACCCTGAATTTTCTAAGCCCTGAAAATCTTCCGGTCAACACCGGCAAAGTCTCAGCCTTTCCGGGAAGTTCAACTTCAATCTTATCTAAAATCCTTTTGACCTGTTCCTTGTCTATTTTTTTGAGATCACGAGAAACGGATTTCTTGAAGGCAACCTTATAGTTCAAATTCTTCCCTCATATCTTCAATAGAGATTACCGGATCAGTTGTATCATGCAGCCGATCATAGGCGACCTGTAAATCTGCTATTTCAGACAGATAGGCTTCCAATGCCTTTTGAACGTGAAATGATTTGGGACGTTCGGTTTCTTCCGCGATTTCAGATAGTTTTAAGGCAAGTTCTTCGGTGATTCTTACTGATAATGCCTTGCTCATACATTGTCTCCTCTGTATTTATTTGTAATACATATGTATACATTCCAGGTGTAAATTGCAAGATCTGTTTACAGTTTTGAGCATAACGGTGAACAGTGCTGTCCGGTCCTCAGGGACAGTACAGGCGATCGGTTCTGCTGATTTGATTCATTCAAGATATTTACAACATAATGTGAATGATATATACTATGATATCTATTAATATGAATTGGTGGCCATCAGGAAATGGCCTATTTCCGGATAAAGGCTTTCAGCCGTTAGCTGTCAGCAAGTGGGCCGAGAATTGATACTCCATATATTTTACTGAAGGCTGAGGGCTGATAACTGATAGCGTGAGCAGATAAATCTTAACTTATGGATGAGCACTTAACAGGGGTATCGACCATGCAGACCGCAAAAATATTTACCAACGGACGCAGCCAGGCTGTAAGGCTGCCGAAGGATTACAGATTTACCGGAGATGACGTCTTTATCAAAAAGATCGGCAAGATGGTTGTGCTTTTGCCAAGGGATGACCCATGGTCCTCGTTGGTCAAGTCCCTTGACCAGTTCACCGATGATTTCATGAATGCCAGAGATCAACCCGCACAGGATTCCCGGGAAGGTCTCTAATGAAATACATGCTTGATACAAATATATGTATCTATATCATAAAGCAGAAGCCTCAAGCGGTATTGGAACGATTTCTGAACACCGAGATCACACAAATCGGCATCTCTTCAATCACTCTGAGCGAGCTGATGTATGGCGTGTCCAAGAGCTCAAGGCCTGAGCAGAACCAACTGGCTTTGATGCAGTTCATTGCCCCTTTGGAGATCCTGCCTTATGGAGATGACGCTGCTCAATACTACGGTGACCTCAGGGTTCACTTGGAAAGGCAGGCAACACCTGTTGGTTCTTTAGACATGTTAATAGCCGCTCATGCCCTTTCAACAACTTGCACTCTCATCACAAATAATGAAATAGAATTTAACCGGATTCCGAATCTGAGAATTGAAAACTGGGTAAAATAGTTTTTAAGAGCCATCTCACCCCAGGCTGTGGGGCATGCGGGTTTTACAGCACTGTCCACTCAAGCGTCCGGTTCGCTGATATTTTCCTGATGAGTGGACATATATTCAGTAACTGCCTGAGATAAAAGCCCGGACCTGCTTGATCCATACTTTTTCGCGTATTGATCTACCGTCCTTATCAATCTTTCAGGCATAGTAATATTTATACGTTTTGATTTTAAGGAAAGCTTGCTGATATCTACTTCAACCAAAGCCCAGATTCCTTGTTTAAAATTTGGATTATCCTTATGCCGTTCAATATCAGAAAGTTTCAGGAGTGACTAAAGTGACTAAAATTATAAGTGCCTAAAATTGTGGAGTCGCTTCGCTCCATTTCCCTGGAAACCTCGACCCCTTGGCCCCTTGAATCCTTGAACCCTTCTACTTACCTCTCACACAAGGTAGCGCGTGGTTGTTACACCTAAAGAATCATAGATCTGGCGGGTGGCACTAGACTTGTTCAGGGTATAGAGGTGAATGCCGCTGACATTGTGATCTATCAGATCGCGCACCTGCTCGGTTGCCCAGTGGATCCCGACTTTGGTCATATGCTCCTGTTTTTCGGCACGCCGCAGGGCCTTGATGAAACGAGCCGGAAAGCGGGTGCCCGCCGAGACTTCAGCCATGCGTTTCATTAATTTGACCGAAGTAACCGGGGCGATACCTGCCACGATTGGTATGCCAATTCCTACCAGTTCACACCGCTCCCTGAAATCATAGAACTCGTTATTATCGAAAAAAAGCTGAGAGCATATATAATCGGCGCCGGCATCGACCTTGGCCTTGAGATAATCGATTTCAAGCAGCCGGTTAGGTGTCTCCGGATGGCCTTCAGGATAGCCTGCCACACCGATTCCCATCTGCGGATAGTTCTTGCGGATGAATGCCACCAGCTCTGCCGCATAGCTGAAACCTCCCGGAACCGGCTCAAAGGTCTTGCCCATGGGCGGATCCCCGCGAAGGGCCAGGATATTCTTGATGCCGCTTTCCGCATAGGTATCCAGAATCGATCTGATTTCGTCCTTGGTTGAGCCGACACAGGTCAGGTGAGACACCACCGTCAGGTCGGTCTCCTGTTGAATCCGAACGACCAGCTCGTGCGTCAGGTCACGGGTGGAGCCGCCCGCGCCGTATGTAACGCTCACATACGCCAGTTCAAGCGGAGAAAGCTCTCTGATGGTGGCGAAAAGCTGTTCGGAAGCCTCCTTGGATTTCGGGGGGAAAACCTCAAAGCTGTACGCTATTGAACGGCTTTTGAATATTTTGGTAATATGCATCTTCTTTTCTCCTTGGTTGGATGGTCTTAAACAGGCCCCCCGGTTACCAAGTCACACAAAAACCACACCGTTAGAAAACTATCACTTGATACCGGCCCGAAGTGCTAAAGCTGCTGATTCAACATTTACCATTACCCTGACGGCATTAAGTTTTTGAAGATCGGAGAGATTTTCAAGCTCAAGATAATCAATGTCACATTTCCCTACCACCTTCCGAGCCGGGAGTTCATAGCGTACATAAAGACCATTTTTGCAACAATTATCGGGTCACTATTTGTCTTCGGAATGTAGCGACGATCCTTTTCCTCCATAGCCTACCACCCCTTTCCAAGGAAGCTTTTCCATTCCAAGGTCGTGTCCTATCTCGTCTAATATCCCAAGTTTTCGCCGATCAGCTTGACATGGATACGACCCTTGATCATGTGACCTTCTATGACGCTCCACATGTTACAGATCCGTTGAGGTGCTCTGCAGTCTGAACAGAGTCCGGTCTCCACACAGGGGGTTTTCAGACCGAGCCGGACTGCATTGACCGGTGCCGCATAGTGTTTGACACGGTCCATTGCAGTATCCACGTCAGGCGCCACCTTGTTCATCCCGACCAGCAGAAAGACCCTCCCTGGTCCGAATGTCATGGCCGCCACGCGGTTGCCCATACCGTCCAGATTGACCAGTTTCCCGTCCAGCGTGACGGCATTGGAGCTGGCAACCATGACATCGGCGGTCAATCCCTGACGCCGGAGTTCCAGGCCTTCTTCCGGTTTCAGTTCCGGCCGATATGGATCGATCAGGTTGACTTCCGGCAAGTTCGCGATGTCCTCCCAGAGTCCCATTCCAGTAGCTGTCATAGAACCGCAGCGAAAGACCGTTGCCCCCCGGGGAATCATGTCCAGGATTTCTTCTTTGGCCCGGGCCGCGGTAGGTGTGTAGCTGCCTTCCATGCGGCGCTTCTCCAGGTTCTCAATGATTACTTTGGCCACTTTTTCGTTCCAGTCCATTTGATGTGTATCCATACATGACCTCCTCTTTTTTATTCCTTTCCAAGTATCTTCCCGATCACTGCATTTGCCGGAAGACATGGGAGATGATGCTTTTCCACGAAACATTGCCCACGCAGCCTTTATATCGTACAAAACCTCTTGGTACCCTCGCGACTCAAGGTTACAGTAAGGGCATCATCCTCCCCGGTAAAATATTACCGCAACAGGTTACCTTAGAAATTATATTTCCAGGCATCAGGGGTCGGAAGCGCTGGAGCCGGAAACTCTGAATGTATTTACAGGGGGCTTAAAATCAGCCCAGAACCTCTCTTGAAAACGCTTTGGCGTTTGCCGCGTCTTCTTCGTTTGGGTGCCCGGTCATCTGTTTGACTATATCTTTCCATTGTTCGTCGGAAAAATTGCGCTTCTTCTGTACTGCTGCGTGCATGGATTCGGCCAGAGCGCCCTGGCAGTTAAAACAGCCCTTGTATTCGATGCCCTTTTCCTTGCATGCCGCTTTTATCGGTTCTGTAAATCCTTCCATGTCCTGATCCGGATAGGCGGGGGCGAAATGGGTAATGAACCCGGCCATTTTCCGGCCCGAACCTGCCTGAATGTTACCCAGGAACTCTTTGACCGGTGCGGCCAGATTGGATGCGTGGATGGGGGAACCTATGAAGATGAAATCATATCCGGCAAAAGCGTCAGTTCCGACGTCCGCAAGTTTTTTCAGATCCGCATCATTGGCCAGGGATGCTTCTTCCCGGATGGCTTTGGCGATCTTTTCGGTGTTTCCACTCTGACTGAAATAAGTGACCAAGACTTTCATGACATACCCTCCCGTTACTTAACCTGCGATTACAAATAAATCACTGTATGCAAAATCAGCTTTAATTAAGCGGTCCGTGTTGCTGTCTTTGATAAGGCGGCCTGACATACCAACGGGTTGGAATTGCATATATAGGCTGTATTAAGGATGGGGGGTCCATCCCCTGTTTCCTTTCAGGATCAGATTATGTGCTGCTCATAGACCTTTCTGAAGTGATGCCCGTAGATGGCAAGGGTGATTGCAAGGGGGACCAGCCTGGGTCTCCTGAACTGGGTCCAAATAAGGAGCTTCCAGTAATATATCCGCTCCTTTCCCAGTATGCCGAGGTGAACGGCCGACCTGACAAAGGCCATTATCTGCCCCCATTTTATGGGGATATTTATCTCGGGTGCCTTGTAGTCCTTGAGAAACGTTTGTAAGCGCTTGTAATAGTATTCAGGGGAATAGATGTGTTCCAGTATGTCTTTGTACCCCTTAAAGAGCTGTTCCGGGTTCATGGTCGGGATGATGTTCGTGGTACCGTTTACATTATCCCCCTCAAGTCTTCCGGTGAGCCGGCCCTCTTTTTCCATTCTCGCATAGAGTTTGGTGCCGGGGGGGGCCTGAAGGAGCCCCACCATGGCGGTCATTATGCCGCTTTTCTGTATGAAATCGATCTGCCTCTGGAATATGGAAGGGGTGTCATTGTCAAAACCCACGATAAAGCCGCCCTGGACCTCGAGCCCTGCCCTGTGGATCTTTTTTACATCCTGCACAAGGTTGCGGTTTCTGTTCTGCTTCTTGTTGCACTCGGCAAGACTTGATTCATCGGGTGTCTCAATTCCTATGAACACCTTGTCAAATCCCGCATCAACCATCATGTCCATAAGCTCGGCGTCATCCACAAGGTTTATGGACACCTCGGTGTTGAATGTTATCTGCGGCTTATCCCTTCTCCAGCGGTTAAGCTCCGGGAGCAGCTCCTCTTTAAGGCGCCTCTTGTTTCCGATGAAGTTGTCGTCCACAAAAAATATCCCCCTTCGCCATCCCAGGGCATAAAGCGCGTCAAGCTCTGCTATGATCTGCTCAGGGGTCTTGGTCCTTGGAAGGTGCCCGAAAAGTGCGGTTATGTTGCAGAAATCGCAGTTATAGGGGCAGCCCCTTGAGTACTGGACGCTCATGGAGGCGTATCTGTTCACCTCGGCAAGCTCCCACATGGGCACCGGAGTATCCTTCATGTCGGCAAATTCATCGCTCTTATAGACCCTTTTTGCACAGCCATTCTCAAGATCCTCAAGAAAGCCGGGCAGGGTAAGCTCCCCCTCATTTAAGACAAAATGATCGACATCCTCATAGTCCAGGGGATTATCCATGAAAAGAGGGCCGCCCGCCACGACCTTGAGTCCCTTGCTCCTGCACAGCCTTAAAAGCCTGAGGGTCGATTCCCTCTGCACCATCATGGCGCTTATGAATGCGTAATCGGCCCATTTAAGGTCCGCATCCGTTACATTTCCGATATTGAGGTCCACAAGGCGCTTTTGCCATTTGGAAGGGAGCATGGCGGCCACGGTCAAAAGCCCCAGCGGGGGCGAGGCCGCCTTTTTTCTGATAAATTTCAGAGCATGCTTGAGGCTCCAGAAGGTGTCGGGAAATTCCGGGTATAAGAGTAGAATATTCATTGGGGGCTCCCTCCTGCGGCCGTGGGCCGCGCCGGGTCTGATGCTGGCAGAAAAACCGAAACTGACGGATTATATGGTTGTATTTTAAGTCAGAGGTTAATATTACATCCCAAATATTATCCACGCAAGCATATATTATCCCCTTTTCATTTAAAAAGCGCTTGACATAAAGCAGTATACAGGAAGTATGCTGACATAGGCCGTAAAATGCCGAAAGGAAGGTAAAAAGAGATGAAGATTGCCATAGGCTCCGACGGGACCGGGTTTGCCGATAAGGAAAGGATTATCAGGCACCTCGAACAAAAAGGGCACACAATAGAGGATTTCGGGACCTTTTCAGCGGATGAGGTTGATTATCCCCTCTTTGTCAACCCTGTTGCAGCCTCCGTTTCAGGGGGCACGTGCGAACGGGGGATATTTCTGGGTGTTACGGGAATCGGTGCCGTTATCGCTTCAAACAGACAAAAGGGGGTAAGATGCGTCCTGTGCCAGGACAGCAGTACCGCACTTGTCTCAAGGACGCGGCATGATACGAACATGATCTCCATTGCCTCAGGCACAGCGGGCATTGAAAAGGCGCTTGACATCATATCCGTGTGGCTTGATACGCCCTTTGCAGGGGGCCGTTACAAAAAAAGGATCGACATGATCGATTCAGAGGCGGCATTTATCAGGGCAAAAGAGGCTTCAGATAAAAAAGGAAGCCCTGCCAAAGGTGCAAGAGAAGAATATGACCTGCTCATTGCCTTCAGGTATCTCAAATACATTGAAGGGGAAAATTCATTCGAGCTGAGCGTGGACCCGGGGCTTAAGACACCCAGCATCGTGTATGTCCCTTCAAAGGAGAAATGGAACAACGAGCTTCCCGCCTGGGCCCACGATCGCAGGGAAGAGATACTTGAGCGCATAAAGGCCAAGTGTGCACACATGGAAATGGAATGGCGTGATTATTAACGGGGAGTCTTATGGGTGCCGTAATAGCCGAGGGCTGCGATAAAAGGCTGGTTGACAAGCAGGATTGTTGCCTTTTGATAATAGATGTTCAGGAAAGGCTTTTTCAGCTTATCTCCGACAAGGAAAGGATAAGAGACAATATTGTCAGGCTCATCAGGTTTTCGAAGATAATGGATCTTCCGATTATCCTTACCGAGCAGGAGAACCTGGGAGAGACCATCCCTGAGATCCGCGTTGAGATGGAAGATGTCGCCCCGGTAATGAAGATGGATTTCAACTGCTTCAGATCTCCCGGTTTCGCCGGGCGGATTAAAGACACAGGCAAAAAGGTCCTGATTGTCGCAGGCATCGAGACCCACATATGTGTTGCCCAGACCGCCATTTACGCGCTTTCCGGTTACGGGGTCCAGCTTCTGACAGACTGCACCTCTTCCCGCGCAAGGGACGACAGAGACATCGCGCTTAAAAGGATGGCAGGGTGCGGCGTGACCCTTACGACATGCGAGATGTTTTTTTATGAACTGCTCAAAAAGGCGGGCACGGATAAGTTCAGGGAGGTCCTGAAGCTGGTAAAATAACCTTCCCCCGATTGACCTCTCGAGCCCTTGGCCCCTGTCTTTTTCACCCCTTCTCAAGCGTGGTGTACTGAAGGTGCAGAAGCTTTCGGCCGAACCTGCTGAAGAGCACCTCCACCTTATCGGATCCTATAAGCCGTGATACGACCCCCGGGCCGAACGCCGGGTGATTGACCTTTTCCCCCTGGCAAAAGCCGTTTCCCCCGTTTTCGCCCTCAGTCGGTTTAAGGGACCTGTCCCTGCCGCCTGAGGCGTTTTCCCTCCTGATTATAGCGCCGCGTCTCCGGCCGAAGATAATGTCCTTTCCCCTGTCTCTGAAAGAAAAGCCCCTCTTTGATGCCTCAAACGAGGTTATGCCGTCAGGAATTCCATTAAGAAGACATGACGGACCGCTGTTGTTTCCCCCTGAATAGGCCGCGGCCCAGGCAGGGCCCGTGTCTCTTCCGGGATAACACATGATGAGCCTGTCCTTGGCCCTTGTTGCCGCCACATACATAAGCCTGCGCTCCTCTTCAAGCGCCTCATCATCCGAGCATGCCTGGGCGGGCGGGAACCTTCCGTCCTTGAGCCATATGATAAATACCACGGGCCATTCAAGCCCCTTTGCCGAATGAATGGTAGAAAGGGTAAGACAGTCATCCCCCTTTTCCATGCCTATATCGGCTGAACTTGCCGGGGGTTCAAGCACGAGATCATCCAGAAAGCCTCTGAGCTTCCTGTATCTCTTGGACATCCGTATGAGCTGTTCCAGTTCCTTTCTTCTTCTGGGATGGTCATCGAATTTCTCCTCAAGGATGGGGCCGTAGTAGTCCATGACCTTTGAAACCGCCTGCTTGGGGGCTATCTTATTTGAAGACAGCTTCCTGAAAAGGCTGCCCAGGTCCTTGAGGCCGCGGTTATCTCTTCCGCCGCGCCCCGGCCATGACGCCACCTCCTCGGGAGGGATATCAGACTCCCGCATCCACCTTATTATGTCCCTGGTCTTTGCCCGGCCCACGTTTTTTATGAGCCCAAGCACCCTTCCCCAGCTCACCGCCTCGTCCCTGTTTACCAGAACCCTGAGGTGCGCGATAAAATCCTTGATATGCGCGGATTCCAGAAACTTGAACCCGCCGTACTTTACATACGGGACCCCCTGTCTGGTAAGTTCCGCCTCAAGCTCAAAGGAGTGGTATCCGGCCCTGAATAGCACGGCGTGGTCCTTGAGTGCCTTTCCCTTCCCGACCTGCTCCTGAATAAAGCGGCACACATAGGCCGCCTGCCCGGGATCGCTTCCCGTATCCACGATCTTCGGCCTTTCCCCGTCTCCCCTCTTGGTAAAGAGGCACTTGGTATACTTTTCCACGGCCCCGTCCATAAGGGCGTTTGTAAAGGAAAGGATCGGCTGGGTTGAGCGGTAGTTTTCCTCCAGCTTTATGATCCTTGCCTCAGGGAAATGGTCGGTGAATTCGAACATGTTCCTGTAATTGGCGCCCCTGAAGGAATAGATCGACTGGGAGTCGTCCCCCACCACCATGATATTGCCATGTTCATCGGCAAGATACCTTGAGATATCCGCCTGTATGGAGTTTGTGTCCTGATATTCATCCACCATTATATATCCGTACTTAAGGCCCAGTCTTGTTCTAAGCTCCCTGCTGTGCGCCAATATGTCCCTGAAATTTATTATAAGGTCATCATAGTCCATCAGCTGATTTTTCTTTTTGTAGCCCCTGTAGAGTTCCCCCAGGGTATTTATGTCGGAGGTAAATTCCACGAAATGGGCGAACTCGTCTGCAATGAGGTTGTCGACAGGACACTGGAGGTTTGCGGACTTGCTCAATATGTTTGCCAGGGTGCCCCTTTTGGGGAACCTGGGGGTCCCCTTGGGCAGACCCAGATCAGGGACCAGGGATTGAATGACCTCCTCCATATCGGCCCGGTCAAGGATGGTGAAAGAGGGTGAATAACCGGCCAGTTCCGCGTTGCCCCTCAATACCCGGTGGGCAAGGGAGTGAAAGGTCCCTCCGGATACCCGCGTACATCTGGAATCGCTAAGAGCCGCGGCCCTTTCAAGCATCTCCTGCGAGGCTTTTCTGGTGAAGGTCAGAAGCAGGATCGCTTCCGGATCAACGCCGGTCTCGACAAGTCGCGCGACCCGGTAGGTTAGGGTCCTGGTCTTTCCGCTGCCCGCGCCCGCGATTACAAGCAGCGGCCCCTGAAGCGTCATGACCGCCTCAAGCTGCATCGGATTTAAGACCTTTTCATATTCAATCAAAGACGTACCTTTTGTCATATTATATCTTCCTTAAGTAGTTCCCATCCGGAAATGGATCATTTCCGGATGTTGCTTTCAGCCGTCAGCCATCGGCAGAGAACCAATAAATTGATATTCCTGATGTTTTGCTGACTGCTGAGAGCTGATTGCCTATAACGTGATTCCATAAATCTTGATTTACGGATGAACACTAGATATGCAAACAAGGCATATACGATTTTTACCGAACGTTTAACTGTTTATAATTTTGGTTCTTCTCCCAATTAGTTAGGATAAAGGGTTCAAGGGTTCAAGGGTTCAAGGGTTCAAGGGTTCAAGGAGTCGATGGTTTGCTTTCCAGAAATTTGATCAACGCTTTGAGCATTGTCTCGACATCCCCGATTTGCCCTTTTAATTCCTGAAGCCTCTGTTTTTTTCACATAACCCAACTCACCTGATATCATGGCTTGGGTTTCCAGTTCACAGACTGAACCATATGCAATATAGAGAAATCTCACATACTCCATAGTCGTTTTCCTCCCATACCTTTAGGCGATATTCGATGGTATGGAAACCGCAGATCTTCTGATTTGGGAGGTCAAACCGTACCGCTCATCTTTTGGAAAACTTTTCGTTTCTTTATAGATATGTAAACAAGGCGTATACGGTTTTTGCCGAACGTTTAACTGCCTATGATCTTTAAGCATTTCACTCGAACCCTTGGCCCCTTGACCCCTCGAACCCGGGAACCCGCTGCGAAGCAGTGGGGCTGAGCGAAGCGTAAGCGGAGCAAAGAATCCTTCATTTAGATCAACTCTTTTGGAGATGATCCATAAAAAATTACGCCTCAATATTAAAGAGATATTGAAGCAGGATATAGACGAAATAGACCCCCAGAAGCCACCCCCCCTGCCACTTCCTGAAGCGCCCTTGTCTGTTCATGCCGATAAAGATCCTGAACGAATAGAGTATCAGCAGCATGGCGGGGAAATGAAAGGTGTAGAAATTTTCCGGGATCGCAAGGGGCCTTGCAGCAGCGGCCGCCCCGATCACGAAAAGGCAGTTGAGGACATCGGCCCCAACTATGTTTCCTATGGTGATCTCAGGATGCCCCTTTCTGATTGCCGCAACCGCCGTTATAAGCTCGGGAAGCGAGGTGCCGAAGGCCACCAGGGTGGCGGCGATCACGTCGTCCGGAACCCCTACCCTGTGGGCCATACATGAAACACAGGGAACGAGAATCCTTGCCCCCGCCACCACCATGACAAGGCCTGCCACGATCCTGGACCACGACCAGGCCAGCCCCCCCGCGGCCGAACATTCAGCCGTACCCTCATCAGTCGGCGCCCCCCTTTTCGCCCACACATAGGTCATGTAGAGATAGCCCGTAAGGATACAGAGGAACAGGAGCCCTACCGATCTACCGATAACAGGGGGCCCGGTGCCCGCTGCCGCTATGAGCGCGATTATCACCAGCAGGGTGGCGGACCCCACCTGTACCCAGCCGGTCCTGTTCAGGATATAGCGATTCACCGGCATGGACGCCAGGATGCAGCTCAACCCGAAGATGAGTCCCGTATCCGCGATAATTGATCCCACCCCGTTTCCAAGGGCAAGACCGGGGTTTCCCATCCAGGCGGCCATAACGGATACGACCGCCTCGGGTGTCGTGGTCCCCAGAGACACGACCGTCGCCCCGATAAAGATCCTGGAAAGCCCGGTTGCGCCCGCCAGACGCACAGCCCCTTCTACGAGCCAGTCCGCCCCCTTGGATACCACTACGATGCACAGGACTATGAGCAGCAGTACAAGGATGGAGGGAAATCCATCCAGCATATCGTAGATGAACCTTTCATCGGCAATCCAGATCGCTATTTCTCTCATATCTTAACCCGGCATCGGATATCCCAAACGCCTTCCTTATTCATATATAGGTGGTACCGGTCTGCACGGAAAAAGGAACGAAAAGGACCACTGCAAGGGCAAACAAGAGAACAAGGGCAACCGGGATGAGCATTGCCGCCGTAAGTCTCAGATATGAAATCCTGTGGATCTCCTTGAGTCCCGCCGCCTGCACGATAAGCTGCCATACAAGCCCTGCCCATCCTCCGATTACCGGAATAATACCAAGCAGCTGCGCGGACTGGGAAAAGGCGATCACCCTGAAGGAGGCCTCAAATCCCCTTCCGCCTCCCCTTACGATGCTCAGAAGAAGGTGCAGAAACGCGGCATACACAACCATGCCCAGCGCTATGATCAACGGGACAAGGGTTATCATGAATACGAATAATATGCCGGCGGCTGCATGCCCGAAAAAAGGTACCCCGAATCTTGACATGGTCCCGGACAGCAGGAGGAAATGCCAGAAAAAGCCGAACATGGCCCCTATGGAACCGGTAAGCAGGCCGAATCCCATCGGTTCCCACATTCCGCGGTTGGCACTTAAGTCTCTGAAAAACGAGGAGGGACGGAAAAGGACCTCTCTTAAGGTGCGAAACACCCCCTGTAAAAGGCCTATCTCGGAGCGGTTTTCCCATGGAGATTCTTTGTCCGGGCCGGGCGCATCTGTTTCTGCTGAATGTTCCGCGTTTTTACCGAAACATGGAATCTCGAAACGCTGGCGGCATCTGGGGCAGGTCGCCCTTTTTGCTCCCCTGGGTATTATTTCTTCCCCGATTTCTTTTGAAAAACCGCAGAAAGGGCAGATTATTTCGATCCTGGACATCTCACGACTTTCTCTCTTTCATCAGCCTGTTGAGGGTCTTTTTCTGAGACCACCTCATCAGGCCCCCCAGGATCCCCCCGGCGGCTGAACGATCCACTAGTTCTTCCCTCAGTTTCAGGCCCTCACCCGTCTTAAGGGCTGCCTGGAGGCATGCCTTTCTGACGGGGCATGCGAAACAGGATTCAGGGACCTCTCTCAGATCTCCCTGTCCGATCGGGAATACCTTGTCAAGGACCCCGAAACATTCCTTGCGTTTTTCTTCCATGTCAGGCGCGTATTTCTCTCCCGGCCGCAGCGTATCCCTCCCGCTTCGATCCTCCCGCAGACCGGGAGAAGAGGCAAGGGGTGGAGCGAAGGCTCCAAAAGGCTGAGGGGGTTATCTGGTTTAAACTTGATCAATGATCTATTCTTAAAAAATAAAAATTCCTTACGGCACAATAAAATTTTCTCCCGCACCATGGGGGCCTCCCTTTTTACGAAGCCGTTAATGTAACGCTTATCACAGATGGTATGTTTTGTAAAACCGATAAGCCCTGCACCATAAAGAGGTAACGCACGATATACAGGTCATACGTCCGGCTTTCCGGCGTCTTACATACGAATACACTGCGGATGCCGGGGCATCTTTCAAGTCCATTGCGCTAGCCTGTTTCCAAACCCAAATTCGTTGACATAAAAATTACGACTATCTATCATCTCATGCTATGGAATCTCCAAGCAGGATCTATCTCGCAAGGCATGGACAGGTTAAAGGCTATGAGACCATGCCCATTTACGGACACACCGACGTTCCCACGACTGAAATAGGGATGCTTCAGGCACGGCATCTGGCCGAACGCCTCAGGTTTGCGGACATAGGCGCGATCTACTCAAGCGACCTGGACCGTGCATCCTCCATGGCCTATCAGATCGGCCGCTACCATGACGTGCCGGTCAGGCTCCTGCCCCGGTTAAGGGAGATGAATTTCGGTGACTGGGAGGGCACGACCCTGGCTGAGTTAAGGCGCGCATTTCCGGAAGAGCTTGAAAAAAGGCAGGCGGACCTTGTCAATTATTCAAATCCCGGGGGCGGAGAATCGCTCGGAAGCTTCTCAAGACGGGTGATCGGCTGTTTCGAGGATCTAAGGCATGATCAGTCGGAAGGTAATTTTGTTATAGTGGCGCATGCCGGCGTAAACAGAGTTATCATCTGCAACGCGCTCGGCCTTGAACTTGAAAAAATATTCACTATTCACCAGGATTACGGGTGTCTCAACATTATCGATTACCTTAAGGATTCAGCACTTATCAGGCTTTTAAACGGCTGAACCGATTAATTTCTCATTGAATATAAACAAAAGGACTTGCCTTGAATTGAATCAAAAGGTAAAAGGACTGTAAAATCGAGTCTTACCAGGCAGATCGTTTTGATTCAATAGACATCCATATGAAGCGGAAAAGGCAAAGCGGTCCCTTTCCGGTTCCTCTGTTCTATTATGGAAACCCAGGTCCTGAACTCCTGGTCGGGGAAATTGTTCTGTCTTATCGCGGCATAAGCGCCTGCGCGCTGATAACGCAAATCCGGCATAGGCCACCTGAAATTGCTGCACTCCGCGCCCGCTCCCGCAGGCCGGTATTTATTCAAATACATTACCCGTGATATCCATGAGAATCTAAAGGGGAGGCTGAAATGAAATCATTTATCGTATCCGAATTGATGGTTCCCTTGTCTGAATATGCGACCGTATCGGAAGACGCGACCCTTTATGAAGCTGTGGTTGCGCTTGAAAAGGCCCAGGATGAGTTCGATGAAACAAGATACAGGCACAGGGCCATACTTGTATTTGACAAAAAGGGGAAGGTAGTCGGAAAGATAAGCCAGCATGATGTGCTGCAGGGCCTTGAGCCGAAATATGGGGATATGGGAGAGAGGATACCTGTCTCCCGTTTCGGTTTCAGCCCCAAATTCCTCGCCTCAATGCTTGAGCAGTTCAAGCTTTTTGACAAACCTCTTGATGATATATGCAAAAAGGCATCCGAGATGAAGGTGAAAAGCTTCATGACCCTTCCCACGGAAGGGGAGTACATAGACCAAGGCGCGTCTCTGGACCTTGCCATTCACCAGCTTATCATGGGGCATCACCAATCGCTCCTGGTTACCGGAAAAAATCAAATAGTTGGGATTCTCAGGCTTACGGACGTTTTCAAGCATATATGCCAGAGGATGAAGGAATGCAATCTGTAACTTTTCACAGTATCATAAAAGAGAACCTCGCACGTGCCGATATCTGATTTTCGATAAGACTTACTGAGGAGGTTATTTATGAATAGTGCTTTCAGCTATCCGAATGCAGGCGGAAAGATAGAATGGGGAAGGATAATCGCCATACTGGCAGGTGTCCTGCTTTTTGTAATCGTCTACTACGCCCCTCCCTGGCCGGACGCCATTGATCCGGCGGGAAAGCATTTTGCCCTGTCCAAACAGGCGAAAGGGGCTCTGGCCGTATTCCTGCTCGCAGGGACATGGTGGGTCTTCGAAGTGGTCCCCATCGGTGTTACCAGCATCACCATAGGGGTTCTGCAGGCCCTGTTCCTCATACGCCCCGCCAGGGCAGCCTTTACCGATTTCATGGTCCCCTCGGTAATGTTCATCTTCGCCTCCATCGTAATCGGACTCGTCTTCACAAAAACCGGACTGACCAAAAGACTTGCATACAAGATGCTTATCATAGTCGGGGAAAAGACAAGCATGATATATCTGGGCTGTTTTTTCGTTACGGCCGCGCTCGCCCATATAATGGCGCACACCGCGGTGGCCGCGACGATCTATCCGCTCCTGCTGGCAATCTACAGCCTGTATGGAGAGGGAGACAAACAGACCAAATTCGGCAAGGGCCTGTTCATGGGCATGGCCTATGTCGCGGGCGCAGGAAGCATAGTCACCCTCTTGGGGGCCGCCCGTGGTGCGGTTGCCATAGGCTTTTTCGATGACATAGTCGGAAGAAATATCAGTTTCTTTGAATTGACCTATTACATGTTCCCGATAGGATGGCTCATGACCTTTCTGCTCTGGGGATTCTTCATGATCTTTTTCAAACCGGAAAAAGACAGGATTCCTGGGCTCAGAGAAAAGGCCAAACAGCTCAACTCCGAACTGGGCCCTATAACCAGGAAGGAGATAATGGCCGCGGCCATCGTTTTCGGGTGTATCCTCGTAATGTCTCTTCGTTCCTTTGTGCCCGCCTTGAAGCCGATCGATAAAAGTGCGATCATACTTATCTCCACGGTCCTCTTTTTCGTACTGGGGATACTGACGCTTAACGATCTTGAGGAAATACCCTGGAATATTATTCTGCTTTTCGGAGGGGCCATGAGCATAGGTTTCTGCCTCTGGGAAACAGGCGCCGCAAAATGGCTGGCCGTTCACTGGCTCGCCATGTTCCAGAAATCCGGCTGGTTCGTTTTCGTCATGAGCATCGCCTTTTTTGTAATGATTATGACCAACTTCATAATGAATGTGGCTGCGATCGCCATATCGCTCCCGGTTGCCCTGGTAATTGCACCGTATCTAAGCGTGGCGCCTGATGTGATACTGTTTGCCGCCCTGGTAACTGCCGGTATGCCCTTTCTTCTTCTTGTGGGCGCGGCACCGAACGCGATTGCATACGACTCAAAACAGTTCACCACGGGGGAGTTTTTTCTATACGGCATTCCCGCAAGCATCATCCTCATGATTGTGGTGGCCTTTGCCATATGGGTACTCTGGCCTATAATGGGGATGCCGGTAACTACAACCGGGTAGTGCCTTTAAGATATCGGCCGTAATCGGATATCGAGGGGATTTTCCATACCTAATGTTTCCTTGAATCTCAAAAGGCGGGATATGATACATGACAACGTAAAGACCGACTTTTCCGGTGTCCATACACCGGTTATTGATCCTTCCGCATTCATCCACCCTCTTGCGGCGGCAATCGGCAATATCTCGATCGGAAAGAGGGTAATGGTTGCGCCTTTTGCCTCCATACGGGGTGATGAAGGCCAGCCCATATTTGTGGGAGACGATTCAAACGTCCAGGAAGGGGTTGTAATTCACGGCCTTGAAACCGAACATGACGGCTTGGCAATCGACGAAAACATGGTCGAAGCGGACGGCGGGAAATATTCCGTATTTATCGGCTCCAGGGTATCGCTGGCCCACCAGGCCCAGATACACGGTCCAAGCCTTATAGGGGACGGGACCTTTATCGGGATGAAATCATTTATATTCAGGAGCCTGGTCGGACGCGGGGCTGTAATTGAACCGGGATGCCATATAATGGGGGTATCGGTCCCGGCAGGCAGATATGTCCCGGCAGGGACTATATTGAAAGAACAGGGAAAAGCGGACGGCATGCCGCAGATCTCCGATGACTATCCTCTCAAGGACATAAACCGGGGCGTGGTGCGTGTAAATGTCCTCCTTGCCGAGGGTTACAGGAAAGCTTTGGGATAAGGTCCGCCGCACGGCTCACCGGTTGGCTGATACCTCGAAATACGCCTCCGTTTCCAGCACACCTCTTATTGTGGAAAGAAAATCTTCAACCGTATAGGGTTTTAAGAGGAATGCATTCACATCATCCATCAGACCGGTTTTCTCATTTCCACCGATACGATAGCCGCTGCTGATGATAACCTTTGTATCCTTTTTATAAGAGATTAGTTCTTTCAGGCACCTCATTCCTCCCATACCGGGCATGCCGATATCAAGAACCGTAACCTCCACATTATTTCTTGTGAATTTATCTATCGCTTCTTCTCCGGACAGTGCGGTCAGGACCCTGTATCCGTAATCTTCAAGGATTTCTTTCCACACTTTCAGTATATCGGCTTCGTCATCCACCATCATAATCGTCTCCGAGCCCCCGGAAACGCATCTTTTCCCCTTTTCACCATCCAGGTCCAACCTGATTCCGTTTTCTCTTAACAAAGGAAAGTAAAGCTTGAAAGTGGAACCTTCCCCCTCCTTACTTGAGCAGTAAACAAAACCGTCATGGCTTTTCACTATGGCATAAACCATTGAAAGGCCGAGTCCGGTGCCCTTGCTGCCTTCCTTGGTAGTGAAAAAGGGTTCAAAGATATGATTCAGGACATCCTGGGCCATACCGCACCCGTTGTCCGAGATGCTCAAAAGGACATGCTCACCCGGCTTCCCATTCAGATAGGCAAGCACGCCGTCCTCACTGAGATTGACGTTTTCCGTCCTGAAAATAAGTTCCCCCCCTTCCGGCATGGCATCCTTGGCATTAAGGCTGAGATTCATTAATACCTGATCTATCTGGCCTTCATCGGCATTGATCATTCCCAGATCGTCCGAAAGGAGCAGGTCCACGTCTATCATTTTGGGGATAGTCCTTCCGAGCAGTTTTTTTATCTCCCTGATCTTTTTGTTCAGATCAAGTGGTCTTTTTTTGGTATTTCCTTTTCTTCCAAAGGTAAGCAACTGCCCGGTCAGGCTGCTGCCTTTTTTTATGATCTCCTCAATCTGAAAGAGGGTCTTCTTGATCCCCTTATCCAGATCCGGCTGTATAAGCGCAATCTGGGTGTGTCCCATAATCGACTGCAGGATATTATTGAAATCATGCGCAATTCCACCCGCGATATTGGCAACCGCTTCCATTTTCTGGGCGTGCTTCAGTTGTTCCTCAAGTGTCCTATTATTTTTCCTTTCGATTCTGAGCTCCCGGATTTCTTTCCTCAGACTGCTGTTTTCTCGTTCCAGGTTTTTGACAATATCCTTTTCCATAGTCTTCCTTTTCTGCTGGTTTTCAGGGCTAAAGCGCTTCTGGGATTTACACCGGCCGCACAGGTCCAGGCAATTCAGGCCTGCAGGTAATTCGGCTTTTATTTTCAGCACAGCATAAATACGTAATGCAATTGGCATGCCATAGCACGAAAGAATAAAAACTACCTGGATTACCTCTGTAAATTCCCGGTATTTTTTGAGGCTCCTTCAAAAATCAGCATAAAAAAATAAGGTATTATCAGGAAGTTACGATGAGAGCCTTTATGCGTACAAAAGAAAAGGCAGAAATATATCTACTTAAGACCTAGAATGAAGATTTACCGCCTACATACAGGGGATAAAAATAATGCACAGTTTTATGTGCATTATTCTGGTTTGCGCGGAGAAAATCGGCGGAAGGTTGAGCCCGGATCGATTATTTTCCCGTCTTCCGGCGGAAAGGTTCAACACATCCCTTGCCGGGTGCTCCTCCATCCGGAATTCCACGGTTTCAGGATGGAAACCGATCAGGTTTGGAGATCGTACTGAGTCATCTTTATTAGGAGTGTATTTCTATGAATTCCAAGCAGTTCAGCGGCCTTTTTCTTGCTTCCATCCGCCTGCTCAAGGGCCGCGATAATATACTGTTTTTCAAAATCGTAGACGGCATTTTTCAGATTTTTTTTCTCAGGCTCCTTTTTCGTTATACTCAATCCGGAAAGGTCTGCGGAATGAATTACAGGGCCCTTGGTTACCGTTGAAAGTCTTTCGACCATGTTTTGCAATTCTCTTACATTTCCCGGCCACTCATACTGCTTCAATATCTTTATGGCACCTTTTGAAAATTTCTTTTTAGCCATCTTACCGTTTCTTGCATTAGTCTTGAGAAAATGATCAATGAGTAAGGGTATATCGGATATACGTTCCCTTAGAGGCGGCACCTTGACCGGAAACACGTTTAATCTGTAATAAAAATCCTCACGAAATTTCCCCTCTTCAATATAATTTTCGAGATCCTTGTTGGAAGCGGCCACGAAACGTACGTCCGCCTTTATGAGTTTTGTGCTGCCGAGTCTCTCGATCTCCTTTTCCTGAAGTACCCTTAAAAGCTTTGCCTGCATGCCTGTATCAAGGGTATCGACATCATCCAGGAAGGCCGTTCCCCTGTTTGCGATCTCCATCTTTCCGGTTGTTGTACTGGTCGCACCCGTGAACGCGCCCTTGGTATGGCCGAAGAGTTGACTCTCCATCAGAGTCGCTGGTATGGCGGCACAGTTGATAACAACAAAAGGCTGGTCCCTTCTCGGGCTCAGATTATGAATGGCCCTGGCCACCAGTTCCTTTCCCGTTCCGCTCTCACCCTGAATAAGGACCGAACCGCTGCTTTCAGCCACAGACGATATAAGTTCAAAGACCTCTCTCATCTTTACGTCATTTCCCACCATCTTTTCAAACGGCTTGAAGTGCTCGAGTTCCCCTTTCAGATAGCTTAATTGTCTTAAAAGACTCCGTTTTTCAAGCGCCCGGTTTATGATGGTCAACACATCGTCGACATTGAACGGTTTTATTACATACTCATAGGCCCCCAGCTTGATCGCCCTTACCGCGGTCTGTATCTCCTTAACAGCGGTAACCATTATAATCTCGACATTGGGATCCAGCTCCCTGAATTTCTGCAACAACTCTATCCCATCGGCATCCTGCAACCGGATATCAAGGAGGACCAGATCAATCGATTTCTTTTTAAAGAGATCGATCGCCTCTTCTTCGCTTTCAGCCAGAAAAACAGTGTAATCATCCTTTAAGACCATCTTAAAAGACTGACGCACCCCTTTTTCATCGTCAACAACAAGAACTACAGCTTTTTTATTTTTCATGATTCTCTTTGATTTCCAAGATGTTACGGCAATCAAACCGCTCCAGGTATTAGTATGACAAAAAAGCTACCATCATTTTTACATCTTATTCCGGTTCTTCTCCAACTTGCCTTTACAAGAGGACCCATAGACCCGTAGGGTCAAAATCCGATTTACAGTTATCCTGAACCTGAAACTGCAAATAGGGTGCCTTATATTCCAAAAAATATATAACACCATAGAAATAAAGGCCCTTCAAGCATTTTCACTTTCCGGACCGCTAAAATAACAGGCATTGATGCACATAAAAATGTGCATCAATGCACATAAAAATGTGCATGTACGGGTTAAAAACCTTCTCGAATCCACTTCTATTTTAAAATACGGCATGATTCCGCCTCCAAATATCCCGGATTCAAACTTCGCCGACCCCCGGAATAACCTCTTACTACCGATACCAGGCGATATCCTCTCGTTTCATCTCCTATGTTCCGAAAATCACCATCTTTTTATGGCACGAATATTGTATTTTCTTATATTTCTGAGTAATTTTTTTTATTGCATATTTATTTTAATAGAATTATTTTTAACTACTTTTACAATTAAATCTTCTAAGTCAAATATCATATCGTTTAGTTTTATTAAAATAATATTTTTTAATTGAAACCTGTATTTTAAATCTTTCTATTTTTTAAAATTCTATAAAAATTGGAGGTAATTTTCATGAGGTTAAATCTTAGTTCCCTAATTCAACTGAAGTGCAACATCAAGCTATACCTTTTTATGGGCTGGAACAGGGCGCGGAATCTGGTATTCTTTCTAGGCAGACTTCATTTCTTTTTCAACAGGAAAGAGAAGAAATCCATTGAGGACGCGGTTTCAAAGGCATTGGAGAAAAAGGGGAGGACGGGGAGTCTTTCTTATATCAAGAAAAAGGTCTTTGACGGCATACTTTCTCACTATTATGAAAAAATGTTTATAGCCTTTGAAAAACCTTCTGCCGCATCAGGGTTTCTCAAAAGGCATGTCATAACCGATGAGCTGGAGATAATAAGAGAAAAACTTGTTGAAAAAAAGGGCGTCATACTGGTTACCGGACACTACGGCGCCATTGAATTCATACCGGTGCTCCTCGCAACAAACCATTTCCCAGTCTCCATTATCGCCAAATTCAAGACTGCGCAGTTAAAAAAAAAGTCTTTTCGCAGGCTGAAAAATACGGCATCAGGGTAGTTGATGCTGAAAACTGCGGCAACGTCATTAAGTCCGCTCTAAATGAATTAAAGGAAAATCGAGTGCTTATTACGGAATGCGATGAAATAGAAGAGTGGAGACCTTCCCCCCACAAGAACATTTCCTTTCTGGGTCAAATAACCGGGCTTGACAGAACCATAAATATCATTCACAGGAGAACCGGAGCGGAAATAGTTTTCGGTTTATTGCACAGATATAATCTTGACAGTTATAGGATGATAATTCACCGATGCAACGACGGGATAAAAATTCCGGGTAACCTTCCTGCCCAGTCGTCAGTGGGGGAAAAGGTTCTCAGCCTTATGGAGCATTATATATACCTGCATCCTGAACAGTGGTATCAATGGAAAAATTATTTCACGATTACATCTTCGCAATTAAACGAAAAGGCCTTGAGCATAAACAGACCTGTACCTATACTGAAAACTGCCGTCGAAAGGACATCTTAAACAGGAGAAAACCCCTTGATTACATTTATCGAACCTATTTCTAAAAATATAGGCATGTACGTTCCGGCTTATCCCCTTCCGATAATGGAGATTGCGAGCTTTGTTAAAAAAAACCTCCCGAAAATCGATATTGAAGTCATCTCGGTACCTATTGACTATGGCCTCCCTCTCAGTGAAGACGCCAGAAACAACCTCTACTCGGATATATCGATTGAACTGTGCAAGGCGAAACCCAGAGGCGTCGGAATTTCCTGTACAGCAATTTCTCAGGCCGAAGAGGCGATCACCCTTTGTGAGCACATCAAGAGAAAGGACCCTGACATCTTCACCTTTATGGGAGGATATTTTCCAACTATATACTACGAGGACATACTGAAAAGGACATCCTCCCTGGACCTGATAGTAGTAGGTGAAGGCGAGGCACCTTCCCTCGAGATCATCTCCTTACTTGAGAAGGGAAAAGACCCAAGGAAAGAAAACATAGAAAGTCTTGCCTGGAAAGAGGGAGATGAAATAAGGACGACAAAAAGGGGGGCTAGATTTGATCTCAAAAACAAGGCGGTCTTGAACCTTGATTTTCTGAGAAATCCCGGATCATATGAAATCCTTCCATATTCCTTCAGCAGAGGCTGCCCTTTTCAATGCAATTTCTGCATGGAAGAATTCATAAGGCCGACAAGGATAGCCGTCCCGGAGCAAATCGTCTATAAAGACCTGGAAAACATCTCGGCCCGCAGCAGCAGTCACACACTCCTGGTAAGCGACGCACTTTTCAGGTCTTTCGGAATGTTTCCGTTCATTAAATCCCTGGGGATGAAGGTAAACTTTGAAACCCGTTGCGATGTTATGGAATCTTCCAGGATATCTGAAATAGCCGATACCTGCGGCATGTTCGCTCTGGGCTTTGAATCAGCTAGTTATGACACCTTGAAGCGGATGAACAAGGTCAGGGACAAGGCCCATTATGAACATTACATCTCCAATACGATTAAAATTTTCAGGGAAGCGGCCAGAAATGAAATTCCTCTGCTTGTTTTCATGATCGCCGGCTACCCTGGGGATACTGAAAGGGACCTCGAGAAAAGCCTCGCTTTTGCCCATGAACTGTCAAAATACGGAGGAGAGGGTGGATACATTTTCAAGATCGGGGAATGCCAGGTATATCCCAAGACGAATATCCACAGGCTTGCCCTGTCCATACCCGACGTTGTATTCGATGATGACGGTGTATTTGGCATGAATACAGTTAGAAAGCCGTCAAAGGACCTTGACTTCGATACCGTACAATCCTACACAAAGCAGATTTTCTCACTATCCAACTACACACCTAAATTAAAGAACACCCTTTTGAGGCTTATGCCCTTTTTCAGGCTTCCGGTATTAAGCCTCAAGGACGAGATAATACCTGACAGCTGCTACATGGACAGCTCCAGAGAAATTATGAATGTGCGCGGCGAAGCCCTCGCGCATTTCAGAACGAAATTACCTCAACTTTCTTCCAGATACAAAGGGCTGGTTTCAGCCCAGAGGAATACCCGTATTTTGCCTTATTAAAAGTCACTGGAAAATGAACGCCATATGAAAAGGGAAACGAGCTGTATAAATTCAAGAGTAATCCTCAATTATTTAGAGGCACATTATGATGGAGATCTTTCCCCTTTTCTAAAAGGTCTTGATCCTGAAATAGATGCCTTTGATGACCCGCTGGAGTTTTTAAGGGACCCCAATAACTGGATATCCTGCACTGTGATATCAAAACTTTATGAGCGCACAAGGACCTTGCTCAAAGATGAAAATGCCGCATACAAGATAGCCAGATATGCTGCTGAAAACGCGGAACTCGGGTATGCGCAGGGCATTATCGTAAAGGCGTTCTGGTCCATCAAAAAAGGGCTTAAGAGCCTTCAGAAGATAAATGACAAGTGGAACATAAGTAAAAGGATTGAGCTGGTTGAAATAAAAAGAAACAGGGCGATTATCAGGCTCCATTGGGATCCCCAAATGGATGTTTCCAAAGACATATGCCTATACAATCAGGGGGCGTATACGTTTATGCCTCTTATCTGGGGCGGCAATCCGATTACCCTGATCGAAAAGGCCTGTTATTTTGAAGGAGCCCCCTTTTGTGAATATCATATCAGATGGCCGATCAGGAACCTTCTCCATGAGATCCTCTCTAGATTCTATACCTCTAAATCGGTACTCATGGAAACAATCGATGAGATGGAGAAAGATAAAAAGGTAATCGAACAAAAATATGAAGAGGTAAATCGTCTTAATGAGGACCTCAATTATAAGATAAAGCAGCTTCTTGCCATTCAGGAAACAGGCAAGGCCATCATTTCGGTACTTGATCTGGACAAGGTGCTTACGGTTATCATGAATATCCTCTCGAATGTATGCAGTATAAACCGTGCCATGATAATGCTGGTAAACAAGGAAGCCGGATGTCTGCAATATATACATGGCGTGGGATTTAAAGGAGACGTGCCGGAGGTCATAAAAGAATATGAGGTGCCCCTTGACAGGGTCAGCAATATCCTTGCCAGGGTCGCCAGCACCGGCAGACCGGAGTATATATCCCACGTGGAAAGGTCCTCTCTGAGGCGGGAGAATATTGTTCTTGCCCATGGAAAACCTTCTTCGGTGTATGTTGTTCCTCTGATAACAAGGTCCAAGGTTATAGGTGTTATAGCCACGGACGCCATAAGTTCGGATGGGTTACCTGAAGAAACCAGGGAGACACTCGAGGTGTTCGGACCACAGATAGCCATAGCAATAGAAAATGCCCGACTTTACAGCACCCTTCAGGAGCAGATGCACGAACTCAAGCGGTCTCATGCGCTTTTGAGCAGGGCAGAGAAATTTTCTTTTCTCGGCAACCTTTCGGCCAGGCTTGCTCATGAGATAAAAAATCCTCTCACATCCATCCGCACATTCATTCAGATGCTTCCCCAGAAATTTGACGATGAGGAATTCAGAACCGATTTCTACGGCATCGCCATGGAAGAAACCGACAGGGTAAACAATCTGATAACGGAACTGCTTGAACTCGTAAAAACCAATAAACCGTTATATAAATTCAGCGATATACATGAAGTTATAGACAAAATGATACTCCTTGTCTCGCCTCAAAGCAAAGGCAAGAGGATAAGTGTCGTAAGTAATTTTGATCCGGACATAGCTCTTATATGGATAGATCCGGAGAAGATAAAACAGGTTATACTGAATCTTCTTTCAAATGCCCTTGATTTTACCCCGGAAGGAGGTCAAATCAAAATTATTACAAAAAAATCGATGGATAAAGATGGAAATAATTGCATAAACATCGAGGTCAGAGACAACGGGACCGGGATTTCCGAGGAGATGATAGAAAAGGTTTTCGATCCCTATTTCACTACAAAACACAAAAGCACGATCCATAATGGTACGGGCCTGGGCCTCTTTATCGTGCACCAAAACGTGCAGGACCATGGGGGCACCATAGATATCAAGAGTCAGGTCGATCAAGGCGCCTCTTTTTTTATTACCCTTCCCTGTGAACCTCCTTCAGGACTCCCGGAAAAACAAGATGAGGGCTAAGATGAATATTGAAACGGTAAAGGTCTATAAGCTGAGCCTCCCTTTTAGAGGGGATTTCTCCCATTCCAGGAAAAAAGGGCTTTCAGCCGACAACCTGGTGGTCCAGGTGACGACGGAAAAGGGAAGAGTCAAAGGTTACGGAGAAGGCGCCCCCAGATCCTACGTAACTGGGGAATCCCAAACAGGCGCTGCAAAGAGAATAGAACATCTTCTGGCATCCGAACACTTCCCATGGAATTTGGAAAATGAATCCCAGATATGGGAATTCGTATCCCGGGTTGACTCCGGCAAGAATGGCAATGCCGCCCTCTGCGCCCTTGAAACCGCATTACTGGACCTTCTGGGAAAGATACAAAACAGGGCGGTCTTGGATTTTTTCCCGAAAAATCATTATACCGGCCATGTATTCTATGGCGCCACCATCCCTATGGCGGGCAGAGAAAGGACCACCGAAGTCTGCCGGCAGATAAAGGCATTCGGATTAAGTCCATTGCGAATAAAAATGGGCGGCATCTACCTGGAAAACAAGGAAAGGATTGAAACCGCCGGTATAATCTTCGGCGGGCTTTCGGATATCAGGATAGACATCAACGGCTCATGGAACTTTGAACTGGCAAAAAGGCATCTTGATCTTTTTCTGAAAAACGGGGTCAGCGTTCTTGAGCAGCCTGTTGATCCTGAAAGCGACCAGCTTCCCGTAATTGCCCGATTGATGAACGAAAACAACATAAGGCTTATGGCGGATGAATCGGCCTGCTCAATGAAGGATTGCGTGAAAATCGCGGATCAGGGTTTCTATGACCTGATAAATGTGAGGCTTTCCAAGTGCGGCGGGTTGATCAGGTCCCTGGAGATAACCGATTTTTTGAGATCCCGGGGTCTTTCTTTTCAGATCGGATGTCAGCTTGGTGAATCGGGGTTACTGTCAGCTGCAGGAAGAGTTCTGGGCCTCCTGAGCGGGGATGCAGCCTACTGGGACGGCTCCTATGACGACTTTGTCCTAAAAGAGAACCTGACTACGTCAAATGTGTCCTTTGGACCCGGGGGTGAGGGAGGCCCGATAAAAGGCTGCGGTCTGGGAGTGGAGGTCAGCAGGCACTCGCTTGAGAAACTTTGCGACCTACTGACCGTTATAAATGCACCTTGAGAAACCTTCAGGCACTAAGAGAAAACTTCATAACCGAAGCTGACAGGGAGATACGCATGACCTCTTGCAAGGCATATCAAAGTTGGAAAGAAAGTCAAATCAAGACACTCGAGGACTTGAGAAATAAACAATTTTTCATGCTCTTTTCAGGTGGTAAAGATTCTTCTCTTGCCCTTGATTTCATGTTGAAAGCATCAAAAGAACTCCGGTTTGAACTTGAGGTTCACGCCGGTATTTTTCCCGTTCATCGTTATCCTGACGAAGAAATGGAAAAGATCGGTTCATACTGGGAAAGAAGAGGAGTGACGGTAAACTGGCACAAACTGGCTGATACGGACTCAAAGATTGAAAACACGGACACGCCCTGTATTGTCTGCCAGGAGCTGAGAAAAGAGGTGCTCAACATTGTGCTTTCAAAACTGGTTAAGGATTGGAAGGACCTTATAATTGTTACCAGTTACAGCCTCTGGGACATAGTCAGCTATTCTCTGGAGGAAATTCTTTCAGAGAAGCTGGGAAGTTCGCCTAAGGGTCATTCAGGGAGCGACAGATTCCTTACAACAGCCCAACGATTTTATCCCCTACTCGAGATGAAAGAAGGCTTTAAGATCTACAGGCCTCTTATAAGGTACAATTCAAACAACATCCTGGAGGTCCTGAAATCCCTGAAAATTCCCTTTATCACCAGGGAGTGTAAGTTTGAGACTTCGAGGCCTAAGAGAATCCTGGAAAAATATTACCAAAACATGGGCATGGTCTTTGACTATGAAAGGGTGTTCAGGTTTGCCAGGGAATGTCTGGATCTGCCAGGCACGGAATCTTACGACAATTTTGACAGAGAAAAATATCTCCTCAAGGTATTTTAGTAGGATCAGCTGGTGATCCGAAAAATTCCACGATGCTTTCAGTCAGGGCCTCTATTGTGTATTCGGCGGGGACCAGATCAACTGAAAAGCCCTCTGAGACAGCCGTTTCTGAGGTTATGGGACCGATACTGGCGACGGAAACGGAGGACATCCACTTTTTCAATACCGTCTTACTGGAAGAAAAGATCTCACAGAAATTTTTTACAGTCGAAGAACTCGTAAAGGTCACCATGTCTATCTGACCCCTCTCAAACATTTTAACTATCTCCTCCCTGTCCCGATCCGGCAGCACTGTCCTGTAAGTGGTTACCACATCGACATTGGCTCCTTTTTTCCTCAGTTCCTCAGGCAATATTTCTCTTGCCTTTTCAGCCCTCGGGATAAGGATATGGGCACCCGTTATACCGGCTTGTCCCAGCTGTTCAACCAGGGCTTCAGCCCTGTATTCATCCGGAATTATATCCGGCATTATGCCCATGTTGTTTAAAATTTCAGCGGTCTTGGGACCTATCGCGCCTATCCTGATGCCGCTGAGATCCCTGACATCTTTTCCGCATGCCTTAAGCCGCATGAAAAAATATTTCACCCCGTTTACCGAGGTAAAGAGAAGCCAGTCATATTTATCAAGCGCTCTAATCGCTTCATCAAGTCTGTTCCAGTCCGGTGCCGGAAGGATTTCGATAGTGGGGAATTCTATGCATTCCGCGCCCAGTTCGCCGAGTCTTTTCAAAAACCCGCTTGCCTGCTCCCTGGCCCTTGTCACGACTATTCTTCTGCCCAGAAGGGGCCTTTTTTCAAACCATTTTAGCTGATCCCTGAGACCGGCGACTCCTCCCACGACAATTATGGCCGGAGGTCTGATGCCGCTCAGTTCGGCCTTTTCCCTGATATTGTCCAGCCTTCCCGTGATCGTCTTCTGCATGCTCGAGGTTCCGTTCATTATCACGGCCACAGGGGTGTCGGCTCCCTTACCATGCTGCATCAGTTTTTTGGCGATACCGCCCAGATTTCCCACACCCATAAGAAAAACAAGGGTACCGACGCCATCGGCCAACCTGTCCCAGGCGATATCGGAGTGCCCTTTATCCGGATTTTCATGCCCCGTAACAAAAGCCACGGAGGAGGTATAATCCCTGTGAGTCAGAGGTATGCCGGCATACGCCGGTACCGCGATAGCGGATGTCACGCCCGGCACCACCTCATAGTCCACGCCCGCCTCGACCAGTTCCTGGGCCTCTTCGCCCCCTCTTCCGAATATGAAAGGGTCACCTCCCTTAAGCCTTACAACGGTCAGTCCCATGCCTGCCTTCTCGACTATTAAGGAATTTATATCCTCCTGTCTCATGGTATGGCACCCGCCTTTTTTGCCTACATATATGAGTTCGGCATTCTCTCCTGCGTACTCAAGAAAGGTCCTGTTGGCGAGGAAATCGTAGACCACGACATCCGCCGATTCCAGACACTGCCTGCCTTTTATCGTCATGAGACCCGGGTCACCGGGACCGGCTCCTACAAGATAAACTTTGCCTTTTCCCCGCACTTTCAATCCCTCCCGTATATCTCGGCAAGGATACGATCCGCCCCCGCTTCGATAAGCCTGTGGGCGAGTGATCTTCCGAGATCCTCGGCCTCAACCGGATCTCCTGTTACTTCATCCCTTATTATCCTTGAACCGTCCAGTTCCGCCACCATGCCCCTCAGCCTGATTTTTCCATTATTTATCCGGGCGAATCCTGCGATAGGCACCTGGCAACCGCCCTCAAGCTCCTTTAAAAGGGCCCTTTCGGCCCTCACAGCCGACTCTGTCGGCCCATGATTTAAAAACCTGAGCATCCCGATGGTTGCCTCATCGTCCGACCTCACCTCAAGCCCCAGGGCACCCTGACCTATGGCGGGAAGCAGGACATCAGCAGGTATCTTTGACCTGATCCTTTCACCTATTCCGAGCCTGTTGAGGCCGGCCGCGGCAAGTATGATTGCATCTGTTTCCCCTGCTTCCATCTTTCCTATGCGCGTGTCGACATTTCCCCTTAAGGGCACGATAGCAAGGTCCGGTCTGATGCTGAGCAACTGGGAAGATCTTCTGAGGCTGCTGGTACCCACCCGCGCACCGGCAGGAAGATGTCCTATGTCCACAACCGCGACTGAAAGAAAGGCATCAAAAGGATCTTCCCTTTCAGGAAATATTGAAAGGCTCAGTCGATCTGGAAGCCGGGCAGGCACATCCTTCATGCTGTGAACGGCGAGGTCCACCTTTTTTGAGATCAGCGCATCTTCGATCTCCTTGACGAAAAGGCCTTTGCCGCCGATTGCATTCAGAGGTGAATCAAGGATTTTGTCACCCGTGGTTTGAATCCTTACAAGTTCGACATCCACACCAGGATGCCTTGATTCTATCTTCTGTTTCACCCACCTACTCTGGGCTAACGCCAGTTTGCTTTTTCTGGTTCCGATTCGTAGTTTCATCTTTCTTCAGTCTCTTGGTCTAATAAAAGTCTTGTGCTCCGTAAGGAACCTTGCCATGATAAGATCATGGGGTGTAGTTACCTTGATATTTTCTTCCGATCCTTCCACCACCCTGACCGTCACCCCCATTTTTTCCATCAGCTGACAGTCATCAGTCGCATCTTCCCAGGCCTCCATAACGGCCTTCTGATGGGCCTTCATTATCTCCTCATAATAAAAGGCCTGAGGGGTCTGAATGGCCCACACAAATTTACGGTCATAGGTCCGTATCACATCGCCGCTCTCACTTACTTCCTTGATGGTTTCCTTTACGGGCAGACCTGCACTTGCCGCGCCATGGACCCTTGCCGACTGGATTACATTTTTAATAACCCCCTCGCTCACAAACGGCCTGACCCCGTCATGGATCAGAACCAGTTCATATTTTCCGGCCGAGGCCTCAAGCCCCTTTCTAACGGAATCCTGTCTTCTTTTCCCGCCCGGAACCACCTTTTCAACCTTGGCAAGTTCATATTTTTCAACTATATCCCTGATACAGTAACCCACATCAGATTCCGGCACTACCAGAATAACAGCGTCAATAATCGGACAAAGGTCAAAAACCCTCAGGGTGGAAGCGACGATCGGCATTCCCTTCAGTTCCAGGAACTGCTTTGCCTTTTTGCTTCCCATGCGGATACCCTCACCCGCAGCGGGTATTATCGCGACTGTCCCTTTTCTTTCTTTATCGCTTCTATCTTTATCCATATCAGGAGCAGAAAACAAAGACAGGCCCCGGGCCTTGAGCGCCGGGACCTGTCCTGGGTTTATTCCACGGCCTATGCCTGTATGGCCTTTCTTGTCTTCTTTTTGAGGCGGTTGATGCGGCGGCGCAGCATACCGACCCTTTTCATATCCTTTGCCGCTCTGGCGGATTCTTTTTCCTGTCTCAGCTGAGCCGTTTTTTCCTTCAGTTCCTTAATGCTCAACCCTACTTTGGCCACCTTTTTCCTGACAGGTTTCTCATCCACTATGCCCCTGTATTCCTTTATTGTGGCCAGCACTTCCTCTTTTTTCATGGCATGCACACCGGTTACACCGGGGATCTCCTTGGCGATTTCCCTCAGCTCCACAACCGTCATCTTATCAAGGGGTTTTTCTTCCGCATCAGGCCCTTTATCCGAGTCTTTCGCATCCGTTTCCTTATTTTCCCGAGCAGGGACCTCTTGTGCGGCCTCATTTTCAGGCTCCTTGGTACCGGCTTCGGTGACATCCTTTGAGGTCTCTTCTATTTTCTCCTTGATCTCTTCTGACATACTTTTTCTCCTGTCTTTTTTCTATTTATGGTTCTTCTCCGATTTAGTTGTACGAAAAGGGTTCAAGGATTCCAGGGTCCGAGGGTTCAATTAGGCGATATTTGAACATGTGATTACTGTAAAATCGAGTCTTTTTTTGTTTGTGTAAGTGAATATTCTATCGACTAAAAATTAGAACCCTCTTAAATTTTTCTTTGTTTTTCACTCGGACCCTTGGCCCCTTGAGCCTTCGAATCCTGACAAATCACACCGTGCAAAAACCATATGCTGATCGACCAACTAATCGGGAAAAGATCCCGATTTATTTACTGCCCCTCTTATCAAGGCGGAATGAAAGGATACTGAAATCCTTTCATAATCATAAGCTCACCGGCCTACTTTTCCTTTCCGAGGAAAGGCCTTAACAGGTCTATCGGAATCGGGAAAAGTATGGTTGAATTATTCTCAGCGGATATCTCTTTCAGGGTCTGGAGATATCTGAGCTGAAGCGCCTCCGGGTATTCCCTTATTATTCCGGCAGCCTCGGCAAGTCTGTCTGCGGCCTGGTATTCGCCCTCCGCGTTTATGACCTTCGCCCGCCTGTCCCTTTCGGCTTCAGCCTGTCTTGCCATTGCGCGCTGCATCTCAGTTGGAAGGTCGATTCTCTTTACCTCAACCGCCGTCACCTTGATTCCCCAGGGATCGGTGTGGCTGTCCAGGATATTCTGCAACTTAGTGTTTATCTTATCCCTTTCGGCCAAAAGCTCATCCAGTTCCGCCTGCCCGCAGACGCTTCTCAAGGTAGTCTGGGAAAGCTGGGACGTGGCGAAGATGTAATTTTCGACCTCAATAGTGGCCTTGGTAGGTTCCATTACACGAAAATACACTACGGCATCAACCTTTACGGAGACATTGTCCCTTGTAATAACATCTTGAGTGGGCACATCCATGGTAACGAGTCTCAGGCTGACCCTCACCATCTTATCAATGACCGGGATTATGATTACAAGCCCGGGCCCCTTTGTCTTGATCACCCTTCCAAGTCGGAAGACCACTCCTCTCTCATACTCTCTGAGCACCTTGATGGCCGACGCTAAAAAAAAGACAATCAGCACTACCGCCAATATCCAGAACATAATGTCCCCCTGTCTATTTATTACGCACCTGTTATAACTTTCTTGACCCTGAGAACAAGGCCTTCGATACCTTCCACTTCCACCCGTTCTCCCTGTTCTATCCTTTCCCCCGCCCTGGCGCTCCAGTATTCACCATGAACGAACACAAGACCCTCAGGATCAAGCGCCTCTCTTGCATATCCGGTCTCTCCTATCAGGCCCTCCTCTCCGCTCCTGGGTTTGCTCCTGTAGGCCTTGAATGCCAGGCCGGCCACGGCGACAAAAAACGCGCCTATAATAACGATAGTCGGCATCATGAGTTTAAGTGAAACCCCCACATCCTCGAAAAGCATAATAGAACCTATGGTCAATGAAATCAATCCGCCGATTGAAAGAATTCCATAACTTGTAACCATAACTTCTGCAACAAAAAAGATTATTGCCAGGGCAATCAAAAGAAGCCCGGCATAGTTTACAGGCAGGGTCTGAAAGGAAAAAAAAGCAAGAACCAGGGAGATCGCCCCTATAACCCCAGGAAAGATTGCGCCCGGGTGCGCAAGCTCAAAATAAAGGCCTGCCAGTCCTATCATCATTAGTATATAGGCGATGTTGGGATCACTTATCGTCCTCAGGACCCTGTCCCTGAAACCGGGACGGTAATGTGTCCTGACGATGCCCTTTGTATTGAGGATGGTTTTGCCGCCCGGCAGTAGAACTTCTCTTCCATCCAGCTTTTCCATAAGGTCATCAAGGTCTTTTGCCACCAGATCGATCACCTTTATCTCAAGCGCCTCGTCGGCCGTTATCGACACGCTCTCGCGGATCGCCTTTTCAACCCACTCGCCGTTTCTCCCCTTGCCCTCGGCAATCCCCCTGGCATAAGCGGCCATGTCGTTTACCACCTTCTCAGACATGGTCTTTTCGATATCCTTGCCGCCCGCTGTCACGGGATGAGCCGCCCCGATATTGGTGCCGGGGGACATGGCAGCCACATGGGCCGCAACGGTCACCATAACTCCTGCCGACGCGGCTCCAGCCCCGCTCGGTCCGACGAATACCACTACGGGAATCTTTGAATTGAGTATCGCCTTGACCATCGTTCTCATGGAAGAACCCAGTCCGCCCGGGGTATCCATCCTCAAAACGGCGATATGCACACCCATTTCATCGGCCTCTTCAATTCCCCGCTTCACATACATGGCGGTACCGGGGTTGATAGGGCCCTCGAATTCTATTACCAGGGCCTCATTGCCCGCGGCTGAAGGCTGAACCATAACGGACACATGAAACAGGCAGAAAATAGAAATCAAAAAACAGGAAAGAAAAAACGGTTTTCTACTTGGCATTCCTTTTGACCTCCAGGCCCATGCGTTTCATTATCATCTGCACGTCATCCCAGACCTGGCCCTTGAGCTCCTTTTCACGCGGCTTATTCCTTAATATATAGGCGGGATGAAATGTAGGCATAAGGGGAATCCCCTCATAAGAGCGCCATTTTCCCCTTTCTCTGGTTATCCTGAAATCCTTCCCCAAAAGTGCCTGGGTTGAAACCCGGCCAAGGGTGCATATGACCTCGGGCCTTATTATTGAAAGCTGTCTTTTTAAAAACGGCATACAGGTTTCGATTTCATCTCTTTCAGGGTCGCGGTTTGCCGGGGGCCTGCACTTTACCACGTTGCATATGAACACATCCCGCCTCGTAAGCCCCATGGCCCTTATTATCCTTGAAAGCATCTCACCTGCTTCTCCCACAAAAGGCCTTCCCTGGATATCTTCATTTCTGCCGGGGCCCTCTCCCACGAAAACGAGTCTTGCACTGTCTGATCCCTCTCCGAATACGATATTCTTTCTTGTCTTATGAAGTTTACAGCGTCTGCAATCTCCTAATTCTTCCCTGAGGGTCTCCATATCATCAGGCCTGTCGCTTTCACGGCCGTTTGACGACAGCGGCCGGCAGGGAGGCGCGGAAATCCCGCTTTCCAGGTAACCTAAAGCCTCCGTTGAAACGGCCGGCACGGCATAACCCATTTTATCCATTACAAGCAGTGTCTTTTTGAGGTCCTTGAGGATCTCTTTTATGTCTTCAGCAATAGTAACAGGCATCTTACGGCACAATGGTAAATAACGTTTATTTTTATCTATCAAGCGGCATGGCCCTTAAATTCCTAAAGCCCGAATCACTTCCGAAGCAGTTGTTTCGCCCTTTCAAGCACTATATCCGCCACTTCATCTTTCCCCAGCAGGGGGATATCCTCAACTTCACCCCCTGCGTATAATATCTTGACCCTGTTTGTATCCGTTCCGAAACCTGCATCGGACGCAGATACATCGTTTGCAACGATCATATCAAGATTCTTGGCTGTAAGTTTCTTCCCGGCATTTTCGAGCAGATCTTCCGTTTCAGCTGCAAACCCGACAAGCACAAACCTTGACTCACCCTTGTTTTTCCCGAGCCGGCCTAAGATATCGCTGTTCCGGACAAGTTCCAGTTTCATCGAATCGGGACCTTTTTTTATCTTGTTTTGCTCACGGCTTTTCGGCCTGTAATCCGATACGGCCGCAGCCTTTATGATGATATCACAGTCACGGTATTTGTCAAAAACCGCCTGTTCCATTTCATCGGCTGTTTCCGTCCTTAAAAGGGTTACGTCAAAAGGCGGTTCAAGACAGACCGGCCCGCTCACAAGTATCACGGAGGCCCCCCTGCGCCTGGCCGCCTTTGCGAGCGAATAACCCATCTTTCCCGAGGATCTGTTGCTTATGAAACGAACAGGATCCATCGGTTCAACAGTAGGGCCGGCTGTGATAAGTATCTTTAGACCTGTAAGGTCGTGTGGAGCAAGCAGGGTGGAAGCGTATTCCATTATTTCGGCCGGCTCCGGAAGCCTTCCGGGACCGGTAGTACGGCATGCCAGTTCTCCCTCGCCCGAGGCCATTATCACGGCGCCCCTGCTCTTCAGGCGATTGATGTTTTCCCGCACTGCCTGATTCTCATACATCCGGCTGTTCATCGACGGACAGAACATTATCCCGGCTGTAGCGGCCAGGAGCATGGTCGAAAGGAAGTCATCGCCGATGCCGTTTGCCGCCTTGGCTATTATGTTGGCCGTTGCAGGGGCGATTATCACAAGATCGGCGCCCTGACCCCATTCGATATGGCCGATGGATGATCCGTCTCCTTCCCACATGTCGTAAATCACCCTGTTTTTCGACAATGCCTCAAAGGTCAGCGGCGAGACGAACCTGGTTGCGTTTTTTGTCATGGCCACCTTTACATCTATCTTTGCCCTCACAAGGAGTCTCAGCAGCTCAACCGCCTTATATACGGCGATGCCCCCGCTTACACCCAGTACCACCTTTTTCCCTTCCAGACTTCTCATGCCTGCCTCACCTTTCAAAAAAGCCTTTATGAAGCTGCCGTCTAAATTTCAGTTTCCTTCCCCAACTTGCAGAAGAGATTTTAAGGACCCAAGGAGTTTACACCTGCACAACTTAAGGAAAATCTCCTTGTTCGGCCCTGTTTAAGACCGGTAAGTCGGGAGAAGGACCAAAAATCTGAGAACAGGGGCCTGGATGCCGGGTCAAAAGCCCCCATATTCCCTGATTTCCTTTTCATCCGCCTTTGTCACCCAGGCATCACTGACACCTGCGATACTCATTATTTTTATTGAATCTTTTGCAGCATCAGCTGAATCTCCATAAAAGCCTATACGGAGCCGCAGCCAGTTTTCCCCCCTGACCCGCGCCTCGGATATGTAAACCTTGTAACCCTCCTTTATGAGGGCTTTGGCGGCAGGTACTATCTTTCCCGAAACCTGCGAAGACAGGACATTTACCACCCACCCTTTACCCTGGAAATGCGAAAGGGCCTTTTCAGCGTCTTCAGGAGTGATATATCTGAGTTCCATCCCCTCCTTGAGTATTTCATGCCGGATATCACCGGCCCCCCCTGCATCCTTCAACCGCTCAAGGTTCAGGCGAAAAAGGCTTATCCATTTCAACGGGTTTCCGTATACATCCTCTTTTTCCGCTATTGAATAGAGGCTTTCACCCTTTTTTACGGTGTATATGCCTTCTTTTTCAACCCTGTTCCGGTCTTCTCTTTTATCCTCAACAGACATGGCCGGCCTTACATCATGAACCTGTTTTACCGTCTCATCGGCCGGCTCTTTTTTTGCGACAGCCCGTGCGGCTCGTATCTTGAAACGTACGACCCCGCCCTGATTATCGACCTTGCCCTCTTTTTCCTCCACGCATCCGGACATGACGGACATAGAGCAAAAAGATATTAAAAAAAAGACAATAATCGCGCCAGCAGGCATTCTTGATGGAAAAACATACCCCAAGGACATCTGTTCCTCCGGATAAGATATTGGGCACATAGGGTCAAGCGAGGTATTTGCCGGCGACCTTATGAGCACCTTGACATCCTTTCGATCGCTGCCGTACCCTTGATTATTTGATAATTTTGCCTTGATTCCGGATATCCCTGAAGCGGGGCTCCTTATTGAGCCCTGTTTAAGGCCGATTAATCGTGAGATGATCCGGACATTTCCACATCATTAAAAACCAAAATGTAAAAATTCACAACCCAAAAGACCGGGACAACCCAAGGCGGCCTCTGATCTGAACGGGATTCGGGTCGGAATGACATAGGCAGGGAAAAGGCCTTTAAATATCATGCGATTATCTTGCCAGTCTCATTCCTTAAATATTTCTCGTATGTTTCCTTTATTCCCTTTTCAAGGGTTGTTCTCCACTTCCATCCGATAGACTCCATTTTCGTCACGTCGAGAAGTTTCCGGGGGGTTCCATCAGGTTTTGTCGAATCCCAGGCAATAGATCCCTTGTAGCCGACCACAGCCGAAACCAGATCCGCAAGTTCCTTTATGCTCAAGTCTTCCCCCGCACCGACATTGAAAAGCAGTGAGGAACGGCCTTTACCGTATGCCTTTTCCAGGCTGTCCCAGGGTCGATTCATCAGAAATACGGCCGCATCCGCCAGATCATCCACATGGAGAAACTCCCTGCGTGGGGAACCTGTCCCCCAGAGGTGAATGACGGAATCATTTGTCTTTTCAGATGAACTGCCCGCCTGAATGATATCCGCCAGGTTTGATCTTATATCCTCAGGGATCGGGCCGTAGGTGTCTTTATCCTGTTCGATTCCATCCAGGTCGTCCTGAGTTGCAAGTTTTGCAAGGTGAAATTTGCGTATCAAGGCCGGAAGCACGTGAGATGTTTCAAGATCATAATTATCGTCAGGCCCGTACAGGTTTGCAGGCATGACGGGAATGAACCGCGTTCCATATTGTCTGTTATAGGACCAGCACATTTCTATGCCGGCGATCTTTGCGACCGCATATGGTGAATTGGTAGGCTCGAGAGGGCCTGTCATCAGGTATTCTTCCTTAAGAGGCTGAGGTGCCATCCTGGGATATATACAGGAACTGCCAAGAAAAAGGAGCCTGCTTACATTATGCAGATAGGCCTGGTGAATGACATTCGTTTGGATCAACAGGTTATTATATATGAATTCGGCGGGATATCGGTTATTGGCGTTTATGCCACCGACCTTTGCAGCGGCAAGGAACACATATTCAGGCCTTTGTTTCCGGAAAAATTCCGCCACAGCCTTCTGATCCATAAGATCGAGTTCATCATGGGTCCTGGTAATAAGGTTTCTGCAGCCTTCGGAACCAAGCTTTCGAACGATTGCAGAGCCCACTAATCCGCGATGACCCGCGACAAAAACAGGCGAATCCTCACAGATCCTTGAGGATCGGGGCTCAGATGAAGATCGGTTTTCAGAGATATTCTTCATTTAACACCTATTCCCCTTAAAAGATTTATAAGGTCGTTTAAAAAGTGTTCAGCTTTTGAGCCGGTTTTCATACGATAAAGGAACGTCGAACTTAACCTCTAAAGGCCTACTCAAAGTGGTTGAACGTGCGAAACCCTTCCGTCCTGCAGAGCTCATCCCGTTCAGCCTCTTTCAAATCCTCCCTTACCATCTCCGAGACAAGTTCCTGAAAGGTGATCTTGGGAGTCCATCCGAGTTTTTCCTTTGCCTTGGTGGGGTCGCCCAGGAGCGTTTCGACCTCGGTAGGCCTGAAGTAGCGGGGATCAACCGAGATGATTGTCTTTCCGGTCTCGGAATTAATGCCTGTTTCATCCACACCCCCGCCATGCCACCTGATATCGATCCCCAGCTCCTTGGCCGCGTATTCCACAAATTCCCTTACGGAGTGCTGCGTTCCCGTTGCAATCACAAAATCATCCGGTTCATCCTGCTGGAGCATGAGCCACTGCATCTCCACATAGTCCTTTGCGTGACCCCAGTCCCTTTTCGCGTTCAAATTGCCCAGGTACAACCGGTCCTGAAGGCCCAGTTTTATCCTTGCAAGTGCCCTGGTGATCTTGCGGGTGACAAAGGTCTCGCCCCTTATCGGAGATTCATGATTAAACAGTATGCCGTTACATGCAAAAATGCCATACGCCTCCCTGTAGTTGACCGTTATCCAGTATGCATATATTTTGGCTGCCGCATAAGGTGAGCGGGGGTAGAAGGGGGTAGTCTCCTTTTGCGGTACCTCCCGCACCTTTCCGAACAGCTCCGAGGTAGAGGCCTGGTAAAATTTTGTCTGCCTTTCCATCCCCAGCACTCGAATCGCCTCAAGTATTCGCAGTGTACCGAGCGCATCCGCGTTTGCCGTGTACTCGGGTGTTTCAAAGGAGACCTGCACGTGGCTCTGGGCCGCCAGATTGTAGATCTCTTCCGGCCGAATCTCCTGAATAACCCTTATAAGGTTTGTCGCATCGGTCAGGTCCCCGTAATGCATTAAAAACCGTACACCTTCCTCATGGGGATCCTTGTAAAGGTGGTCGACACGGGCGGTATTGAAAGAGGATGAACGTCTCTTTATGCCATGAACTTCATAGCCTTTATTGAGCAAAAATTCGGCCAGATACGCCCCATCCTGACCTGTAATTCCGGTTATTAAAGCTCGTTTCATATCTGGTAGCCTCTCTTGATTTATTTACTGCTGTTGCCGCTATTGTCAGGTTTAATTCCGTCCGTACCAGGGTTGAACGGCAGCCTGCCCTGCTACATTATATTAATATATAGGCCGGCAGGTCAAATAATGACGGCGTCCCCAAATCAACCGTCTGAGTCAGATAGGTGAAAGCGCTGGATTTGGGAGGATCCCTGAGTATCAGCAAGGTATCTGCAGGCGATGAGCGACGCCTTTCCCGGCCGCCTGCTCCTTATAGATCGCTTTTTGAAGAAACAGCTTTTTTGACCGCTTCAATGCCGGGCATATTTCCATTCCATGCGTGCACAACCTTTCCATCTTGAAAAATCAGAAGCCGCGGAGTTTCACTATCCTCCAGAAGACGCCAGAAGTCGTCCTCACTTATCCGGCCGAACGGAAAAACAGGCATGAATTCATCGATGAATCTGAGTCTTTCTTCCTCTTCGTCAGGACAGAGGCCCACAAGTCCGGGAAGCCCGGGGGCATCTGAAAGTATTTCCATCCGCTCAAGGGATTCTTTGCAGTGCCGGCAATCGGTCTGCATGAGAACGACCAGACATGTCCCCTCTGAAAGATTGAAATTCTTTATTCCGTAGACCTCCACATCTTTTGCGCTCGGTCTTGCGGTGATTGCACCGGCCGTTTCCCTGCCTTCAGGCAAAGGCAATCCCGTGAAAAGAGGCATCAAAAGGCCTGTTGAAAAAGCCAGACAAACAAAAACTGCCCCGGCCTTTCCTGTTCCGGCTTTGCTGCCCCTGCTGCTGAAAAACGCGAAACCGATCAGAAGCAGTAGAAATAAATTTTGAACCGCCTCTTCATACGGACTGTGTCTCATCCAGGGCCCGAAACAGCCGCACTCTTCTGCAGTTCCCGCCAGCCACGCCCAGACTGTAACCCCCAGAAATATGCTGAAAAGCCCGAAAGCCAGAATCAACAAAAGACTGAGGCGATATCTGGCTATAAGCCCCGCGCCGATTAGGCATTCAAACGCCACAAGGAACCAGGCGCCCACAAATATAAGAACAGATTGTGAGACCAGACCGTATGCAGCTATCTGTCTCGCAAACAGGCCCATGTCGGTCCCCTTAACAAGCCCGGCTGAAAGGAGGATTAATCCCAGAACGGTTGTGATAAGGATTGACATGCGATTGCGCCACGCATAAGTCTTCAATGGTTCCTGTTCCGTTTTTCTGTCTTGAGTCATTATCAGGTTCCGACCTCTATCAAAGTCCCGTTTGTGCTCATTATCGGGTTTATCGCAGCAGATAAACGGCCCGGGAATTTCAGCCGGTTCTCCATGAAAATAATGGGCCTTATTTGTCAAGGCCCGATTTCGTACTGTCTAACATAATCGATAATAAAGGTGAAATGCTTTATGAAACAGGGGGAGACAGGGCCTGCGCAGGTTTCTTCTTTACGCATCGGTTTGTTTGGCCTATGCTTTTGGAATCACTCGTTTACGCCTTTCAAACATCCAGCTGACAGGCTGATTGAGCAACAGCGATGAGCGCTAAGAAAAAAATCATAATATCCCTTTTGACCCTTTTCTCCATAGCCCTCCTGTCTATTGCGGGGGTACTGTCCTACTACCTTTCCAGTCCTGAAAGGACAAGACATCTGATCGAAAAAGGCATTGCGAGCGCCAGCGGTGCGCAGGCCGGGATCAAGGCATTTGAATATTCCCTTTTTCCCGTTAATTTCAGTTTAAAGGGATTAACCCTCAGGCCTATCAAAGATGAGGAGGTAACCGGCGCATCTATCCCTGAGATTACCGTTGATATTCACCGCGAGGGCTCTTTCGGCAAAAAAAGGCTGATAATCGAAAGGATCGCCTTAAGGGACCCGGTTATAAAATTAGACCGGCGGAGTGCATTGCCGGGCGGAAGGCCGGGAAACACCTTTTTTTCAAGGCTCATCAGAGGCCTCACAGCCCTGTTTTTTTTCAGGGAAATTGAATTCAGAAAGATTGAGGTCTCTGACGGCGACCTCAAATTCCATTCCGGCATGGACGAGATCGTAATCTCAAAAATAAACGGACACATGAATGAAGAAAACCTCATTGAAATAGCCTGTGATGCAAGGGCATCCATTGCTGGAAAGGGTATGGAACTCACTCTGCCCGGTTTAAAAATAGCCACCAACAGTTCAATCTCGCTTGTCACGCCCGAGGTCAGTGCCCGCATTAAGTCATCCGGTGCGGCCTTCAGCAAACCGGGCCTTAAACTGGAGAACCTCAACATCAACTCAAACATAAGTTATGATTATAAAAAGCAAAGACTGCAATGCAGGCCCCTTGAAATTAACGGAACAGGAACGTTTTCAGACAAAAATAACGGTTTTCAGGTATCCGGCCCCTGCAGTATCCACGGCGCTCTGGAATTAATAAAAGAGGGGGGAAAAGTTACCGGCAGATCAGACCTTAACCTCCTTCTTGAAAACAGGTACTCCCTCATTTTGCAGAATGGGGATAAAATATTCGGGGACCTATCGGCTGATATGGAGGTCATTGGAGATATCTTCAGGCCTGGTGTGAAGGCATGCCTCAAGGCAGCGAAGATATCTGTTTCCGGCAAGGGGAAAGATCTTTCGCTGCAGGACCTGGAGGCCGAGATTAGTGGTATTGCGGATCTGCAAAAGCTTGATATTCATGCGAACCGGTTCAGTATCAATTCAAAGGGCCTCTTTGATCTTCAAGGGTCGGCCAGGGCGGATTTAAGGGGTCAGGGTTCTGTCTCCGTTGAGATCAGAGAGGGCATTTTCTTTCCATCAAGGTTTGATAAATTTCTGTCTGAAAAGACAAAACATCTGATCGGGGGCTCCGATTTAGAGGGACAGATCCGCATAAAGGGCCGAGTGCAAGGGCTCAGAAGGGATCATGCCTGGAAATGGGACTGTAGCTTAAAGACCTTTCTCAACGGCAATCGAGCCTTCTTTTCATCGGGCGGCTATAAGATCCGGGGCACGATCAAAGGAGAGATAGCAGCCAAAGGGGAGGTCACGAATCCGGATCTCGATATCAATCTCGAAGCAATAGACGGCAGGCTGGAATCAACTGCGTTCAGAGCGTTTCCATTTAAGGCAAGATTCAAGATTAACGGCAGGTTCCCGCTCTTTGATCTGGAAGATTTCGCATTAACCGTGCCGAACCTGGATATTACCGCAAGGGAAAAGCCCATTAATTTAAAGGCCGTTGAAATATCTTCAAAAAGAGGCTCTTTTGATTCCAGGACAAAGGCATTCAACCTGCCCGATATTTCAATCAGTTCAGACCTGCTGAAAAACCTGCGGCTTTCAGGGCAAAGGGGAGACAGGACATTCGAGCTCAGGGTTAAAGGAAGCAACACCGGGGTTGTTGAATTAGCGAACTCATACGGCATTATCCCTGAGGGATGGAAATTAAAGGGCCTGGACACATTTTTTTTAGACGCCGAAAGAGAGGATGCAAACAACTGGATCTTAAAGGCCGGGCTGGAGTTGAACAGGTTTGACTTTGAGGACCCTAAGGCCGTGTTCATGGGGGAGGGGCTTAAGTCCTCTTTTTTTATAAAGGCCGGGTACGGAATCGACCGGAACGCCTTTTCATTTGATACATCAGTCAGATTAAAGGAAGGGGAGGTCCTATATGACAGGTTCTATCTGGACCTGGGGAAAACAGCCCTGACCTCGGATCTCAGGGGAACCTACAGGATAGATGAAAAGGCGCTGGAAATCAGTGAAACGAATGTCACGCTAAAGGATATGTTCAGGGTTGATCTTGGAGGAAATTGCATCCTGGGGCCTGGTTTAACAACAGGGGATATAGATATAGATATCCATGACGCACCGGTTTATCCTCTCTTCCGGATGTTTGTAGTTGAACCGTTCAAGGCTGAAAAACCGGAACTGGAGTCCATCAAGGCGGCGGGAACAATCTCCGCCCGGTTTGAGGCAAAAAAAGGGAAAGACGATACCCGTATTTTCGGCCACTTTCACTGGAAGAAAGGGGAGCTTTCACACGCGGGAGAAAAAATTAAACTTGAGGATCTTTCTCTAGACCTGCCGGTCTGGATTCAAAAGGGGAAACCGGGTGCGGCAACAGTATCCCCTTCAGGCAACCTCAAGATAGGGTCGGTAAAGATGCCTTTTATCTCAAAGCAGTCTTTCTCTTCCCCTTTGAAGGCAGGACCAAATTCCCTTTTTATAGAATCATCAACCGCGGTATCGACACACGGAGGAACCGTCTTGATCGGACCTGTCTCATTTTCAGGCATTTTCGGCCCCAGCCCTTCAGTCGAATCAAGCATCAAAATCGATAATCTTGAAACAAGGCCTTTTATGTCTGAAACGGCTTTTAAAAGGGCTGACGGGACAATAAAAGGAGAGCTTGACCCTGTAAGATTCAGTAACAACCGCATGACTGCCAAAGGTAAAATCAGTGCTGAAATCTTTGGAGGGCAAATTGTTTTCTCGGATATCGCCGCCGCCTCCGTATTCAGCAAGGGACCGCTTATCTCATTTGACGCAGGCCTGAACGGCCTGGACCTGGCCGAGATGACAACCGGTACATCTTTCGGGAAAATTGAAGGGACTCTTGAGGGACATGTAAATGATCTTGAATTTGCGTACGGTCAGCCTCAGAGATTTGATCTGCTTCTTGAAACGATTGAAAAAAAGGGCGTGAAACAGAAAATAAGCGTAAAGGCCGTAGACAACATAGCCAGAATCGGGGGGGGACAGAGTCCCTTTATCGGACTGGCAGGGGCCATATCATCCCTTTTCAAGGAATTTCCCTATGAAAAGATCGGGGTCAGGGCCTTTCTGGAAAATGATACATTCAGAATAAACGGGACCATCAAGGAAGAGGATAAGGAGTATATTGTCAAAAGGGGTAGTTTTTCAGGCGTAAATATAGTAAATCAGAATCCTGACAACCGTATAAGTTTCAAGGATATGGTGAAAAGGATAAAAAGGGTTACAAAAGGAGGCTCCCCGACTATGGTGAGGTAGGTTGTTTGAGGGGGCAGAATTTGAGATACTGAAAACGGCGAGTTGACGGCTCGGAATTTGGAGGGGATTATGAAGGCAAACGGAAAAAGGCTCTTGATCGCATCTGTTTTAGGCTCATTTTTTATATTTGCCTGTGTGACCATCAATATATATTTTCCTGCCGAAAAGGTGGAATCGGTGGCAGGAGAAATAGTCAACGAGATAAGGGGGGAAAGCCGGGAAAAGGACAAGAGTTCTTCTCTGGAAAATATTATCTATGCCTTTATTGCCCCTGTCGCCCATGCGGACGAGATTACGGAGGTCTCCAATCCGACGATCAGGGCACTGAAGCAGAGCATGAAAAACAGATATGTAAGCCTCAAGCCTTTCTACCAGAAGGGGCTGTTGGATGAAGGACCTGACGGGTTTGTCTCTTTAAAGGGGGGCGACCTGGGCCTTAAGGAAAAAAGGGCGCTAAGATCTCTGATTGACGCGGAAAACAGAGACAGGAATAAGCTTTATGAGGAAATCGCAAAGGCCTTAAAGATAGACCAGGGACAGGTGGCCAAGATAGCAAAGATCTTTGCAAAGGAGTGGCAAAAACCGGTGAGATAAAAAGCGAACCACGGCAGCCGGCCTCACAAAACAGGAGTATGACGCGGTGAAGTTCATTTGATCTTGACCTGCTCATGGCGGATAAGTTCGGCGACAAAACTGCCTACCATTACTTCGCTTTCTATCCTGACAGGGATCTTTTTTTCATCGGCGGTCACCCATATCCTGAGTTTCGCGTCCCTGCTCTTTTCAAAGACGCCCCCGAGATGTTCCAGGGCGGGTTCTACAAGGAAAGAGTCATACACCTTGCCACAGGCATCTATCTTTTCCCTCGTCAAAACCTTTGCGGTGCCGAGGACGATTTTTTTGCCGTCACTTACATAGAGGGTAAGGACTTTCCCCGGGGAAAGCTTCATGTTGCGAAACGCGTAGAAGACCGATAAGGGGTCAAAGGTGCCTGGTCTTATATCAACCGGGGAGCCCTTCCGCCCGAAATTGGAATAGACGACCTGCTGCCTTTGCCAGTCGAAATCAACCGTCACATCCCTTTTACTCTTTCCCTCTTTTCTCTTCCTATAGAGGACGGCCCTTTTCATTTCCTTTTCCGCATAGGAATCGATCCTGTCGCGGACCTTGTAAAAGTAGTCCGCAAAACGGGTCGTTTTTGCCTTCATTATAAAGTGATGACAGGGTTTCCCCTTAATCCGCTTATCAGGAAAGACCTCAAGGGTAACATCACCGGCCGGGATAACCGTCCATCGCACCTTGAACGTAAGCCTCTCGCCCGGGGAAAAAGGCATTTCAGATGCCGCCCCGTTCCCAGCGGTTGCAAATATCTGAAAAAGCAGTAATAAGGTCGTTACAAACCCAAAAGATCTCATAAGATAAATTCGTCAATAGGCTGACCAATCGGTCAACCAGCCTAACGGGCAAGGCGGATAATAGGGGCATTTCGCCTAAATATTTAAATCCTCTAGCCCTTTAACCCGTTTTTGAGTATTTCATGCCTTATCCTTGACACGTCCCGGTTATCATTCATGGCCTTTGTTATCCG